>Ga0315280_10000014_pt1 | contig 355958 bp, 303 predicted proteins | sample YL17G06_40_MG_FD_203697 | JGI IMG/M metagenome (GOLD analysis project Ga0315280, IMG submission 203697) | Sediment microbial communities from Yellowstone Lake, YNP, Wyoming, USA - YL17G06_40 | ecosystem: Environmental > Aquatic > Freshwater > Lake > Sediment | place: USA: Wyoming | collected... | reverse complement strand
TTCCACATTCCCGGTTTCTGTCTGGGCCGGGGTTTGCGCCTGGACGGCGACGGCGAGGGCCAAGACTACCACGCTGACTGCAATAGCAATGCGCTTCATTTACCCCTCCTTGATTTTGATGAGATTACTAGACCTCGCCTCACAAGCCATGTCAAGTCAAATGCTGACCAGACCTAATTATGTTTGTTCGATGAAAACCCTATTTCTTGACTTCGTTCGGCTTCAGCTCCATGCCGAGCTGCTGGATTAATCCCGCAAAATCTGCCTCAAGCCAGCTCGACTTTCTTTTTCCCCTTACAAATCTAAATGCTGAGTATCAGAAGTTCCTATACTTTTTTGAATTCCGGCTTGAAGAAATAAAGCAGCAGAGAAAAAACAAGCAAGATCACTGCGCTAGTCCAGTGGAACGCACCTGTTGCTTTAAAGACGAAGCCATAAACCACGATGGAAATGACAGTTAGGATTCCTGTGATGATTCCGGCGTTAACGATGGCCATATTTTTTTCAATATCCTTAAGCGCGAAGAAGAATAGGATACCCCAGCTCAACGCGAAAACGCCATAAAGCCGCAGGAAAAGGCTTGGAGGTTCAGAAACAGTCAGATTAGCTAGAAGTTTTGCCGATCCGAAGCAGAAGATTAGGAACCAGAGCAGCATTAGAACGACACCAATCCAGAGAAGAAACCTTAAAGACCCTAGAGATTTTGCCATTTGGATTTCCCTCCTCCAAATGAATGAGTTAAGACTTGATGCTGAGGATATATCACGGGATTCACATTGTCAATAGGCTGAGGTGATCAGACCAATATTTAATCAAACAGCGAGTATTAAATTATGTTCGTTCGCTGATGCCCTATTTCTGCGCTATCATCGACACGTGTGTGGCAACACACTGCCACCGGCCGGCCTTTTTAATCCACGTGTCGGTCCACCGATACAGACCGCTGATATCCTTCCCCTTAAACGTCTCCTTGCTGGTGCTGCGGCCGGTCACCACTGCCGCATCTCCATAGACTCGGGCCTTCATGTCGTCAATCACCATGGACGTTATCACATACTCTCCGGACTTCAGGGCCGCCAAATCCTGAGCCTTAGTCGAGACGGCTCCTTCGGGGTCCGTAAATACCCAGTCCTCCGCCAAGATCCGGTCAAGGAAAGCCAGATCGGCCTTGACTTCAGCATTCGCCCAGTCCTGCTCAAGTTCCAGCAGTTCCTGTTCCGCACTCCCGCTCTTTGTCTGTGCCGGGGTCTGCGATTGGGTGCCGACGGCGAGAACCAAGACTGCCACGCTGACTGCAATAACAATGCGTTTCATTTATCCCTCCTTGATTTTGATGAGATTATTAGACCTCGCCTGACAATGGATGTCAAGCCAAGTATTGGCGAGGCCAGATAATGCTACTTCATTTTGCCGATTCCTGCTCTCCTCCCCCTTTTCAAACATTCTTCACCCGATGGAACAACTTTCAAAATCCTCAGTGTTTTAATTATTTTTTGAAAAACCTTTATTCTTAATCGTCTCTACGACTGCGGTTGACTTCTGCCGCCCAGCTTTCGATACTGGCATGAACTTGCCCGTCTTGGCGAGTCGGCCGATTTTGAATCCCTTCACTCGTCCTCGTTCCATTCTTATATTGGTAATGTGATGAATACTACTTGCCGGACCCGCTCATCAGTACAAATAGCGCTAGGCCAGCGAGTACCAATATTCCTATGAGGTCATTATCGGCCTGTTTCTTAAGTTTACTTAAGTAGATAGCGGCTCCAAAAAAATATGGAAATCGCGCTTCCGATAATCTATTATTTGAGTTTCTTGGGAACCAAGGGATCAATTATTGGAATTTCTGGGACGCATCCTATTTTTGAAAATGAGTTGCACTTTCCAAAGATGATAATTGAGACTTTTGATGTTGTGGTGGAAGATAAACTAAAGACGAGATTCGACCAACTATGGAACGCTTTTGGAATGCCCCGCTCTTTGCACTACGATAAAGAATCAAAATGGATAGAAGACCCAAGATGATGAATACGCCCGCTTGAGGTCGAGTCGATATACAGGGAGGAGGCCAGACCTGAGCGCCGGTAAAAGACTATCTGCCCGGCATCATTTTTTTTCAGACTCTAAACTCGAAGAAAGGTTATCAACGTATACATGGATTGGCTCACATAAGCTGAATGCCACCCCCGATATGCCAGATATGTACACCTCTTGTTCGTCGTTGCTATTTGCAGCCGCATAAAGCCTCTGGGAACCGAGCTTAACATCTCGCACGCAAATCCAGACCAAGCAGATGGCGATGATGGTGAGAATAACTTTTGTGTATAAATCTCGTTTCACGGTGAACCCCCTCGTTAAATTTAATCAGAGGGAGGCGCGCCGTGGGTTCTCCGCAGAGCCCGACGCCGCAAGACTCTTTTGGGCCCCCAGAATCGGACTTACCTTACCTCCGTCGCCTACCATTTGGACACGAGCGACAAAAAGCAGCGTCTTACCAGCTCATGGTCCCCATTTGGCAATAGCTTGGGAGCGCGCCCACCATCAAAATTTGTTTTAACATGTTGTTAAAACTCCTTTCTTTGGAGGACGTAACGCCTCCATATAAAAGATAGGTCCAAAGCCCCCCGGTAGTCAAGAAATTTGCCCAAAACACTGACGTCTTTACGGAATAAATCCGTGTGACAAATACGTGCCAAAAACGACTGAAAAGCGCTGAAACTACGGGTCTAAAATGGAAAGACGAAAGAGGGTGAAGATTTTCTCTAAGCCATTGATACGGGAAAAAATAGGGGGGAGATATTTGGTGGAGCTGACCGGGATCGAACCGGCGACCTCTTGACTGCCAGTCTATCCGGGCGGCTTTTAACTTATTGCCGCCGCTGAAGATGCAGGAACGAAAACCGCGCTTGTCGCCTTTTCCGCGTATTTCTCCAGTGACTTAACAGCTTTGACGTAGTCTTCCTCAGTGCAGTGGACGTACCGCATAGTCATCGTTATCGAGGCATGCCCGAGTAGCTTTGAGACGACCGGGAGGGGGACTCCCTGCTGAATCAGCCTTGACGCGAAGGTATGCCGGAGATCATGCAGGTGAAGGTCCTTGATCTCGGCTTTCTCCTTGGCCGTGTTGAACGACCGTTTCACGTCCCTGATCCCGTTGAGGACGAACGCGTTTCCGTTCGCCGCTTCCCGAAGCCGGGAGAGAAGATCGAACGCTACCGCATTCATCGGAATCATCCGGCTTCGTCCGCTTTTCGATTCTCTAATGAAGATCGAGGGGACGGGATCGTCAAAGTGAACGTCCGACCACTTCAGCTTGAACGCTTCACCGCGCCTCAGCCCCGTGTTCAAGATGAGCCGGATAATGTCGCGCAAATGAGGGACCGACGCTTCGATCAGCCTTTCTTCCTCACCGTTGACCAGGTACCGCGTCCGCATGATCTCATGGAATTTCCTGATCCCGTCCGCCGCGTTCTCTTTGACTTTCTTCGCCTTCTTCGCCTTCGACAGGATCGTATGAAGGCAACTGATCTCCCGATTCACGGTCGCACCCGAGACCTTCGCTTCCGGGTCCCTGTCCCTGGTCCTGGTCTTCGCTTCTTCCTTTCTTGCCGCCTGGTACCGTTCCACGTCCCAGGACGTGATCTCAGCAAGTCGCTTTCCCTTGAAAAAGCGCTTCAGGTTTTCGACATATATCCGATCACTTGCCTCCGATTTCTTCCGCTTCGAGTGCGTCTCCAGGAATTCATCGGCAAATTTCGAGAAGGACGCGTTATCGAAACGCTGATCCTCGTACTTCTCAGCCCGGACCCGGCCAAGTTCGATCTTTGCCGCCTTCAGGTCAGTCCCCAGGAACGGCCGGTACCGATTCCGGCCGATCGAGAAATCAGCGTAATAACCGATTCCTTCCCGGCCGCTTCTCCAGACCAGATTTTTTTCCTTGGCCATGCCTCCTCCTCATCGTCACTGATTGTTAACTGGATGAAATCATAGTAAATTAATGTTAATTGTAGTCAACTCTTATCGGCTTGTCAAGCTCTGTTTTCAATTTGATTTCCGGGAGAGAAGTGGTTATTCTGGAACTGTGAAAGAGACTTTCCTGACCGTCCGGGAGGCGGCCGACTATCTTCGGATCAGCCGCCAGACCCTGTCGAAACTGAGGACCGGCGCCGGTCTACCGTTCATCCGGGTAGGTAGGAAGGTTCTATTTCGTGTCAGTGACCTTGACGGATTCATGGAAAGCCGCGTTGTGAGGCCAAAACCGGCCAAAAAACGGGCTCAACACCGGTAGCAGAATTTTTTTCACTCGACGTCGACCGTAGCGAGGCGATCGCCGCCTGATCCGATACTCGACCGGACTCCCTCCCCCCTGGAGCCCAGAAAAGAGGCGGCCATGAGGGCGCCCGGAGAAGGGCCGTTTCCCCCTCCTGGCCAAGTGAGCCTTGCGGAAACTCGTCTACATCGAAGGGAGAATCCGGTAGAGGAGGGCCAAGAGCTTTTTCGTCACGATGTGCTGGATGGTGGAGGGCATCGCGGGTCCGGCCTCAAAGAGCTTACCCTTCCGTTGATCGTACTCAGACTCGAGCGCGTTCGGCTCATAATTGCCTGTGGTCCTGCTCCTATGTTTTACTTTGTCAAACCTACTCGGTTTAAATCGCATCCTGACGCGATTTATTTGGGCCATTCTGCGTCAGCTCACTGATTTTCTTCACTCATTCCCCAGTGGTCTTGCCTCTTCTTTGGCGATGGCCCGAGGACACGTACAAGGGGCTTTCTCGGTCTTCGGATCAGACTTCAGCTATTGAGATCAACTTGACATCCCCACGCATCACGTTTTATCATCCATGACGATGGGACGAGGGGAAAATGGCGCACGAATGCTCATCCAGCCGGCGGAGCCAAAAAAGAAATTATTATCCCTATATAGGCAGGCCAATGGGGGAATTTCGACATCTCCAAACCTATGTCCTGTGCCTCAGCGGAAGGCTATTTTTTTCGTTTGACAGGGACTCTCCGCTTCGATACACTCGTTTCGGATGACGGACGGGGAAAGGAGTTTGTACGGGATTTTTTTGGTCTGGAATAAATAAGGGGAGGACTGCCAATGGATGTCACCTACTTTCGCTCTCCTCGGCCTGGACCGGAACTACAGCTTCAAATCGCGGTTACCAAGAAGATCCCTTCTCTGTTTCCGAGTCGTGATGGCCTTAATTGGATGGCGGGCCATGTCTCAATTGGAGCGGGCATGCCGGACTTGCTGGTGATCTCGTCCGACCCCGAAGTAGTTGCACTATCTCGGGTTGATTTCCCCCACGCACATATTCTTGCCTATCTACGAGCCGTTGGATGCGCTCGACTTGATACAATTGTGCAGCGTGTCCGATGGTCACCCAAGATGATTGCCCGTTGCCTGGACGCACTTATCGAAGCCAAGGCGGTGAACAATGGAAATGGCACATTTTCCCTGTGTCCTCGTTGGCGTAACATCCTCGCCGAAATCATTTCTATCGAGGTCAAAATGGAAGATTGGCGCAGGGCCATTGAACAGGCTGGACGAAATAGTATCTTTGCGCATAGGTCGTATATCGCATTACCAACGGCCGTGGCCAGCAGAATAAAATCGGAACCTATCCTTCGACAGATAGGAGTTGGTGTCCTCGCTGTGGATGATTCTGGAGAGGTATTGATGGTCCGTAGAACTCCACGCCGTCAACCGCTGGTGTGGCCTTACTACTATGAATTGGCCTCTCTGACCGCCCGCCATTTTGGGAGTTATCTGGATGCCATACGTCGTGCGCATTGAGGATGCCGCCGCCGCATACCCCGAATACAGATTTATGACCCCCTTGACCGCAAGTGAACAGAAAGCGGCTTTCCATGTGAAGGATGCGGATGGCAACGACTTGTGTCTGAAAATTATTGCCCCCGACTATAGGGTGGACCGACTTGAAAGAGAGATCCGGGCGCTTCAGTTAATCGCGCATCCAAATGTAGTGCGTCTTGTGGAGTACACGTTTTCGTCGAGACCTGGAAGCCTGAGACATTTCATGGTAGAGGATTTCGTCCACGGAACTGACTTATCGGCGCGACTCGTCGCAGGAGAGCAATGGGAACGCCAACAAGCAGCAGACTTCTTCGCTGCGCTGTTCGATGGATTAAGCGCTCTTGACCAAAAGAACATCGTTCATCGTGACCTTAAGCCAAGCAACATAAGAGTTCGTAATGACGGCACGCCTGTGATAATTGATTTCGGTCTGGCCAGACTCCTTGACCTTCCAGATCTCACACTGACATGCGAAGGGGCGGCAATCGGAACACTGCATTATTTTGCGCCTGAGCAGTTTGTCGGAACCAAGCATGATATTGACCCGAGAACGGACATTTTCGCAGCGGGTGTTCTACTCCATCAGGCTCTTGTGGGACAGCACCCGTTCTGGCGACTTGGCATGTCCTCACAGGAATTTCAAGATGCTGTCTGCAATTCTGAAGATTATAAATTCTCAGGCGAGTTCGGAGTATTGCCGGAAAGGTGGAGGCAGCTGATGGGCCGTCTCTTGGAGAAGAGCCGGGCAAGGCGGCCGCGGCATGCAGCTCAAGTAAGCGCTATTCTACGGAAGATAAGAACAGATTGATGCGCCGAGGTTCATGGCACCAATTTGGAGACCGGAGTCAAAAGCTCGCCACGGAGATGCTTGGACTCGGCACAGGCGTTGGAGTTATTATCAGCGCCCGGGACTTGTCTTTCCAGAAGGCCCGTCATTATGCAGACATCTATCGGGGTCTTGGGGCTGAAGTTTTGATCGATCTGCAGTTCTATGTACCGCATTTTACCAATCCGAAATTGAGATCATATCCGTTTGGCGCTTACCGCTTGGCGATTCCTGAACTATGCCGATTGAGTGACCACGAAGTGGCAGGTCTTGCGAGTCCACTGGAACAAATCCATAGCAGAATTGGTGCGAATGCTGTGATTGCACCCGCCGTCGCCTACGAAGCAGGTCAAAATGATATTGCCATTCTGAATGCGCGGCTATTCCATGTGGCCAAGGCAGTTGGAGGCAACCTTGGAATCCCTTCATATGCGACGGTCATCTTGGGACAGTCGACTACGACATCGGCAGCAACGATGGATGCAGCACTTTCCCAGGCAACAGCTCTCGACGCCGATGGCTGGTACTACGCTTTTGAATTTAGTCCAGAGCGGGTTCCATCAGATCCCGACACTGTTCTTCGGTGCTGTAAGGCGGGTTTAACCTTGGCATGCACAGGCAAACCGGTACTACACGCTTATGCAGGACCCATGGCGCTACTTTCACATGGTTTTGGTTCCACGGGTGCAGCAGTCGGTCATAGCCAAAATCTCTGGAGATTCACGAGAGGTCGATGGAGTAGAGCCAAACGTGGGGCGGGTCAAGCGCCGCCGCGCTTCTTTTCTACGGCACTGTGGGGCACAATTATATATCCCGATGAGACGAGGCGTTTGCCAGCGGATTTGCGTGCTGCGATATTAACGACCACTGAATTTGCCACTCCTGTCTTCTCAAATTTGCGCTGGGATAGATGGAGTGCGAATAAGCATTTCGTGGCGGCTATTTGTCAGAAGGTAGATCTGATTTCCAGGAACACCGATCCCCGTACGTGCGCAAGGTCGGCGGTCGAGGTTCTGCAGAGTGCTCTCAGCTTGCATGATCGAATTGGGGCAACAGGCATGAGCCTTCGGGATGACACCAATGCCTATCAGCATAGTTGGTTGCAGTCGCTTCAACGACTTCTGACAGAAGCAGATGCTGATTATAATTACCTGTCACTTCTCGGTTAATACCTGCCAGCTACCGACTATGCTTTATCAGAGAGCATCCCGCTGGTTTTTTGCCTCAGCAGTGGTAGCCGCGAACCGAACTCAATGCGGGCCTCCGGTGTGGCGGAGAGACCTCTTCCGGGCTCGGACCGCTTATCAAGAGCTTTTGCTGGCCGCTGAGACTCCAGCCGAATATTTTTCATGATCTTCTCTTATCCTAGAAGGAGAGACCTGGGCGATTTCCGCTGCTTTTATGCTTCCCTTCGTTTTCTGAGCCCGCCTATCGATATTTTTTGCTCAACTTGACATCCGATCACCCTGCGATTTATCATCCCTAACGATGGGACGAGGCAAAATTGGCGCACGAATGCTCATCCAGCCAGCGCAGCAGAAAAGGAGTTTCTTATCCCACGCGCACATGGATCTGAAAGAGTTCTTCGGAAAAGTTGAAGAGACCATGCTGGCTCGGTTCCACCAAGCTGGCTTCGTACAGCATCCGGGCGACAAAGGCGAGAATCGCGAGGGAATCCTTCGCGAATTTCTATCTACCCACTTACCGCACCGGTACGGCGTAGCGAAAGGAGAGGTAATTACGAAACAAGGCCAACATGGTCACTCCGCTGATATCGTAATCTACGATGCGATTAATTGTCCGGTTCTGTATGTCGAGAAAACCACGATCCTGCCAATTGAAGGAGTTTACGGAATCATCGAGGTCAAGTCCAGACTCTCAAAGCCCGAGTTTCTCGATGCAGTTACAAAGATTGAGTCATTCAAGAAACTTGCACCGCGCGAACTCTCGGTGATTCAGACTCGTGAATATGTTACCGTTCACCGGCCATCTCGGCCTTTTGGGATTGTTCTTGGCTTTGAGCTCGGTGACAACTCGCTTGATTCTTTGGAAGCCAATTGGCACGAGCTGAACGACCAAATTCACGATGTAAACTACTTCGCGAATCTGGTCGTCGTCCTCGGGTCCGGTTTGCTGCACTTTGAGAGGGTGGACCTAACCCGCGGCGAGAAATGGCCGCTACTTGACACGGATGAGTTTGTTAATCTGGTCCTGACCGCGCATAAGAGGGAGAAGAATGATGAACCCCCGCTTGAAGTGAAAGTTCGTATCACAGCCGAAGGCCTAGGAATGAGAACGTTCGGAAGATTTTTCGTCTATCTGTTAATCATGTTGGCCAAGATGAAGGTGGGTATTCCCGATCTTGGAAGATACGTCGACCCGACTCTGCCGATTATGATACATCGAGAATCCTGAGAAAACCCGATGGCGAAGATCGATCCTAAGGAGCCGTGTCCCTGCGAGTCAGGGAAGCTGTTTGGTGAGTGTCATGGTACACGAGTCGTTGAAAGTCGCCCCACTACAATAACGCAAAGAGTCTCCCTTCGCGTGATTCCAGAACCTGATCCACAGACACGTGCCGTCTTCATTCGCTCTGGAGACGGAACAGTCATTTTTCAGGGTCAAGAAACTCAAACCTCTCAAGACTGCGGAGCATGCGGCTCACCGCTTATCGTAGGTTTGCGCTCCGGACAGGTGCAAGGTGTTGTCCTCCGCTGCAATAATTGCGGGGCATTCAATGACACCGCTTCGTAGCAATAACTGGTAAGGATCTTTCGCGGAAGGGGTAGACGGAAGGGGATACTAGATCCCCCGCAATTCTCGAACGAACTCTTCGATGATCGCGCTGTCTGAGAGTTCTACTTCCACGACTTCCGATCTTTCTATCCGCACTACAAGCCTCCGGGCCTCTTCCGTTGAGCCCGATTCTTCTTCAACCTGAGCTACTCGAAGATTTCCTGTTTGAGGTTTTTCATCCATGATAAACCTCCTTTTCATTCCGACCTGGGGAATGATATGCCCGAAAAAGCATGCAGTCAATGTCCTATTTTGTTCGGACCAGGAGAATCTGTTTGGGTGTTCGTCGAGAGAAAAAAAAGGCCGGGGTTGCCCCCGGCCAGAATCCATGCGGAATCGAACGCGGTCTGCGCCCTCCGCGTCGATGTCGAAGAGCTTGCGCGCCTTCCGCCTCTTGTCTTCGCTGAACGTGTCAATATATCCCATGTCTAACTCCTTTGTTTGCAGCACTTATTTTGATGAAAGCCCCGTACAGGGCAAATAAACGCGAAATTCAGCCTCGATGTACACAGCGGTATAGAATTGATGACACCCCTTGTCCAGGGACATAGGAGAGCGGAAGAAAACCTCTCTGCGGCCGCGTCGCGCATTTTGTTGGCCACTTACGGTCTCGTCACGGCTCCTCACCCGATGTTTTCACCTCTTGCTCGGCGATGGAGCGGAGGACGCGGACGTGAGCTTTCTCGGACTTCGAACCAGAACGGACTCATTTTCCCAGCTTCCTGAAAACTAAGTTAATAGTCAAACATTTTTCTATCGTCGATTTCCAGCGTCTTTGACCCTGTTTTTGTCTTTCAGCCCTGAACTATAAGTTTCAGCACTTTTCAACGTATTTTGAGACACCTTTGGCACACAAGGAGGGTTCTATTTTTAATGTCCTGAGAAGGTTCTTTGAGACAGTCAAATGAGACAAATGATATGTAGCATTACGTGTTGTTATCATTTCTTGACAAAGTAGCGACTCAGGAGCTATATTTACCTCGAAACTTCAAGGGATTGGAAACATGTCAGTCAGCTTTGAAAAAGCTCAGAGCAACGTCCATGACCTAATTGTTTTTTTCCAAAGCAAGATTACTGCGGACAAGCGTAACGAAGCCACCACACGGCTGCATCTTATTGACCGATTGTTATTTGAATGCCTGGGATGGGAACGACAAGACTGAGTAGCCGAGGACCGATTGAATGGTACCTTCACCGACTACTCGTTTCACTGTCCCGAATGCCTTCTGATCGTCGAGGCCAAGAAGGAAGGTATCTACTTTGAGTTGCCCGTTGGCACAACAAAAATACACTATGACATTCAGTACTTTTCAAAGCACGCCCCTCCAGTCTACGAGGCAATTGCTCAAGCCCTACAGTACTGCCAGGCTCGAGGAACGCCATACGGTATGGTGTGCAATGGACACCAAATTGTCTGCTTTATGGGCAGCCGTGTTGATGGGCGCCCACCAGAGCAAGGAAAAGCATTGGTATTCGACTCGCTTGAAATGCTTGAAAAACACTTCCTACTGGCCTGGCAATGCCTCTCCAGGCCAGGTATCCTCGCCCGCCGACTTTCCCTTGAGCTTCAAGATGTCACCATTGCCCCTATTCCCGAAAAGCTATCTGCAAGAATAACAGGCTATCCTGGATTCAAGTCCCGCAACCCTCTTCAGACAGATTTACAGATTTTATCGGACCTACTCCTTGAGGATATTACTCGTATCGCTGGAGAAGATGAGGGGCCAGAGTTCGTAAGACAGTGCTATTGCAGTAGTGGCGCGCTATCTCAATACTCGATGATCAGCAAGGAAATCCTTCGCGCTCGATACTCTGCTATGTTTTCCACGGCGAGCGCGAGCCCCAGTATGGAGCCAGCAACAACAAAAAAAGGCTTGAATCCCGAGATCGTCGCCAAGAGTTTGAGCAGACGCCCCATCCTTCTCATCGGTGATGTTGGAGTTGGGAAGACCATGTTTATTCGGCATCTTTGTGAGGTTGACGCAAGAGATGTTTTTGCTGACGCAGTTGTAATCTATATCGACTTTGGCTCCAAACCTTCTCTTGAGAATGACATCCAGTTATTCATAGAAAACGAAATCAAAAATCAGCTGCTTGAGAAATATGAAGTCAACGTTGAGGAACGCAATTTCGTCCACGGGATTCTTCACGGAGACCTCCTCAAATTTGAGAAGGGTATATACGGCGATTTGCGGGATAGCGCTCCAGAAACATTTAAGAAACTCCAAATCGAACATATCGAAGAAAAGCTACGCAACAAGGACGAATATATGCGCAGGTCCCTCAACCATATTGCAAAAGGCCGTAGAAAGCAGATCGTGATCTTTCTCGACAATGTCGATCAACGCCCTGATAACTTTCAGGAAAGGGTCTTCTTGACCGGGCAAGCCATGGCCGACAATTGGCCTGTGACGGTCTTCATATCAATACGGCCTGAAACCTTCTACAGATCGCGGGCATCAGGTACGCTTCGCGCTTATCATCCCCGGGCATTTACCATCTCCCCGCCAAGAGTTGACGAGGTAATAGCCAAGCGTCTGAAGTACGGAGTGGACCTGCTCAAAAGAGGCGTTGGCCTTGGTGCTGATTCTCATATCTCACTTAAGGCGCCTACACTCGCTGACTATCTCAACATACTCGCCTTCTCATTTATAAAAAACAGGTATCTCATAGAATTCCTTGATAACATGTGTGGAGGTAACATCAGACTTGCGTTGGATTTTGTCAAAACGTTTGTTGGGAGCGGGCATGTTGATACAGAGAAAATTCTGTCTATCTACAAAGGAACTGGGAGTTATTTGGTTCCATTGCACGAGTTCCTACGCGCCATCACGTACGTGGATCACGAATACTATTCTCCACAAGCATCGGTCATTCTGAATCTATTTGACATATCTATACCCGAGGGCAAGGAGCATTTTCTGACACCGATAATGCTGGCACAAATGGTTCGTTGGGGGCAAAACTCCACATTGGATGGTTACGTGCATATCTCCGATATCTACTCATACCTCCAGACGTTGGGCTATCAGCCGTGCCAGATCGCAAAAGCACTTGAACGGCTTCTGTACCGAAACCTCTTGGAGTCTGATACCAGGGAGCATCAATCCGCCAATGCATTGGCCAAACGGGATTCCGATAGTGCTTCTTACTATCGCATCACGACAGTTGGGGCATACTATGTAAAACGTCTTATCCATCGCTTTATGTACTTTGATGCAGTAGTTGTGGACACGCCCATTCTCAATCCCGAGGTTCGGTACCATATCGTGGATGAATTCTCAATCCAACAACGGCTGGAACGGGCAAAGATCTTTGCTGCGTATCTTGATTCTCAATGGGGATTGTTGCCTAAGTACGAACTTCCCTTCCAATGGCCCGCAGAGAGGAGACTCATAGATAAGGACATTGACTACGTGACAGGGAAGATAACTTTAAGGGAAGATATTATTGAGGCAGAATAAGCTACAAGATATCTTCGGCCATCGATGATAAGACACGCTTAAGGTTTGTTACTTTCTCACATTCAATGCAAATCAGCAATTTTGGTGTGCCATGGGCACAAGCCTGGCACAAGGGGAGAGGTTTATTATCAGAAGCCCAGAATTCGGCACTCTGAAGCTGTTGACATAGGCTCTCAGCTTGAGATACATTCAATTTGGGCGGTTGACAAATGCCATCCAAGTTGAAAAGGAGAAAAAATCGCAACCGTAACGAAAATAAAATCTCATTCTCAACGCAAGTCATGATTGGGGACTGAAAGGGTTTCATATGAAGAAGGGAAAAATCAAAAAAAAGGAAACTGGCGCCAACCTCGGATTTGAAGCAAAGCTTTGGCAAGCAGCCGACGCGCTGCGGAATAACATGGATGCGGCCGAATACAAGCACGTTGTCCTCGGCCTTATCTTCCTCAAGTATATCTCCGACGCCTTCGAGGCGAAACACGTCGAGCTCATATCCCAGAAGGCCCAAGGCGCGGACCCTGAGGATCCCGACGAGTACCGCGCCGTCAGCATTTTCTGGGTCCCGAAGGAGGCGCGCTGGACCCGCCTCAAGGCGAACGCGCCGCAACCCAGCATTGGAAAGCTGGTGGACGATGCGATGAGTGCCATCGAGCGCGACAATCCTACGCTCAAGGGCGTGCTGCCCAAGGACTACGCCCGCCCGGGCCTGGACAAGCAGCGCCTCGGCCAACTCATCAACCTGGTCAGTGACATCGCGCTGGGCAGTCCGGCCGACCACGCCAAGGACACGCTCGGCCGCGTCTATGAATATTTTCTCTCGCAGTTCGCGAGCGCCGAGGGGAAGAAGGGCGGCCAGTTCTACACGCCCTCGCGGGTGGTGCGCGTGTTGGTCGAGATGCTCGCTCCATACAAGGGCCGAGTTTACGACCCATGCTGCGGCTCGGGCGGCATGTTCGTGAGCAGCGAGAAATTCATCGAAGCACACAGCGGCAAGATCGGCGACATCTCCATTTATGGCCAGGAATCCAACTACACCACCTGGCGCCTGGCCAAGATGAACCTCGCTATCCGCGGCATCGACGCCCAGATTGCCCACGGCGACACCTTCCATAACGACAAGCACCTCGACCTCAAGGCGGACTACGTACTGGCCAACCCGCCCTTCAACGACAGTGACTGGCGTGGTGAGCTGCTGAAGGACGACAAGCGTTGGGTCTACGGCGTGCCACCCGCGGGCAATGCCAACTTCGCCTGGGTACAACACTTCATCCACCATCTGGCGCCCACCGGGCTCGCCGGCTTCGTGCTTGCCAATGGCTCGATGTCGTCCAACCAGTCGGGCGAGGGTGAGATCCGCAAGGCCATCATCGAGGCCGACCTCGTGGACTGCATGGTCGCGCTACCGGGCCAGCTCTTCTACTCGACGCAGATCCCGGTCTGCCTCTGGTTCCTCACCCGCGAAAAGAAGAACGGACGCTTCCGCGACCGGCGCGGCGAGACGCTCTTCATTGACGCCCGCAAGCTGGGCTCGATGGTGGACCGTACGCACCGCGAGCTGACCGACGACGAGCTCGCCAAGATCGCCGGCACCTACCACGCCTGGCGCGGCGACAAAGAAGCGGGCGACTACGCCGACGTGCCCGGCTTCTGCAAGGCCGCAAAGCTCGAAGACATCCGCAAGCCCGGCCACGTGCTCACGCCCGGACGTTACGTTGGCGCGGAGGCCGCCGAGGACGACGGCGAACCGTTCGAGGAGAAGATGAAGCGGCTCGCGGCGACTCTGCGCGCGCAGCAGGCCGAAGCCGCGAAGCTGGACGCTGCTATCGCCGCCAACCTGAAGGAGCTTGGGTATGGCGGGTGAGTGGGCAACGGCCACCCTTGCCGAGCTATGCGAGTTCCGTGCAGGATCAGTCTTCAAGCCCGCGCTTCAAGGGCGGTCGTCTGGAGAGTTCCCGTTCGTGAAGGTCAGTGACATGAACCTTTCCTCGAACGCGGTGCGCATTCAGGATGCGAACAACTGGGTCTCACGAGACGACCTTCGAGAATTACGGGCGAAGCCATTACCGCCGGGTACCGTCGTATTCGCCAAGATTGGTGAAGCGCTTCGACAGAACCGCCTGAGGCAGGTTGCTCGCGAGACGATCGTTGACAACAATATGATGGGGGCAGTACCACGCGTCGACCGGATAGACGCTCGGTACTTCTACTACGCACTGTCTCAGTTCGACTTCTCTGACATCGCCCAGGGCACGGCGCTTCCGTATCTCACGATCGCTTCGCTATCCGCTCTCACCTTGGACGTACCCCCCGCAGACGAACAACGCGCTATCGCCCACATCCTCGGCACGCTTGACGATAAGATCGAGCTGAACCGGCGGATGAACGAGACGCTGGAGGCAATGGCGCGGGCGCTCTTCAAGTCCTGGTTCGTTGACTTCGACCCTGTCATCGACAATGCCCTTCATGCTGGAAATTCAATCCCCAGCGCTTTGGCCGAGAAAGCGGACCGCCGCCGCGATATGCTCGCCCGCGCCAAAGCTGAAGGCCGCGATTACTGCTCCCCCAAGCACATCGCCGCCCTCTTCCCCGACCGGTTCGAGATCTCCGATCTGGGCGAGATCCCTATGGGGTGGGAGCCGGGCAAGCTTCGCGATGTTCTTGAACAGCGCGTCGAACGCTGTGTTGCGTCACCGAACACCGCTGCTTGTCCCTACGTTCCGATTGACTGCATCTCTCCAAAATCGCTGTTCTTACGTGAGAGCAAGTCCGGTGCAGAAGCACAGAGCAGTCTGACATGGTTCTACAAAGGTGACCTTCTCTTCGGGGCCATGCGGCCATACTTCCACAAGGTGTGAATCGCTCCCTTTGATGGCACAACGCGCACAACGGCATTCGTGCTGTTCCCGCGAAAGAGAGAGGATTTCGCATTCGCCACGCTTCTTCTATGCCACCCTGACACGATCGACTACGCAACGCGCCATGCTACCGGCAGCACAATTCCGTATGCGGTTTGGAGCAACTCGCTCGAGGGAAAGGCGGCTGTTCTTCCCCCTCTGAGAGTCCGTGCGGCTTTTGACGGCATTGTAAGGCCCATACTCGAACGCATCCCACAACCCTATTTCGAGAATAATAGCCTCGCCACCCTGCGCGACACGCTGCTGCCCGAGCTCATCTCCGGCGAACTGCGGGTAAAGGACGCCGAGCGAATCACCAAGGAGGCCCCAGTATGAGCAACGTCTTCTGCGTCCGCGCTGATTTTGGCACTTACACGAAGTACTTCGTCGATGGCGGCTACGTCGCCATCGGCTGGATTCCGGACACCAATCTCTCCTCCGTCACCACGCGTAACGAGCTCTTCCCGCTCTACAAAGCAGCTTACCCACAAGACACGAGTAACATTGTAATTGGGCAGCAGGTGGGGCAGATCGCCCGGTTCCTGCTGGAAATGAAGGCGGGCGATTACGTCATCACCCCGGCGGCTGATACCGAGTGGCTGCACTACGGAATGTTGGCCGCTGATCTGTCTTACTTCTATGCCGCGGTCGGCGACGGTTGCCCCTACCGTCACCGGCGCCGCGTGGAATGGGACAAGGATCGGCTGCGGCGCGGCGATCTGTCCGTCCCTTTCCAGAATACAATTCGGTCATCGCTCACGGTCTTCGCCGTCTCACAACACGACGAGTTCTTCGCCGCCATCGGGCAGGGCAAACTCGTCAGCACGCCGCAGACCGCGGCTTATGATGCCCGTCGCGTCGTGCTCGACCAAGTACTGCAACTCGACGACAAGGAGTTCGAGGTGCTGATTAAGCATCTGCTGACAGCGCTGGGCTTTGAAGGCTCTGAAGCCACCGGCAAGACGGGTGATGGCGGCGTAGATGCCACGGGCGAACTGAACGTTGCCAACCTCGCCAAGGTGAAGGTCTTCGTGCAGGCCAAGCGTTATAAGCATGGCACCAAGATTTCAGCCAATACTGTGAAGCTGTTACGCCAAGCCATCCCGTTCGGCGGGCAAGGGGCATTCATTACGACGGCCGATTTCCAACACGCCGCTCATGAGGTAGCGATTGAGTCTGGGTTCCCGCGTATCGGTCTGTTGAACGGGCGGCAGCTCGTGGACCTATTGGTGGAGCATTGGGACGACATCCCGCAGGAGTTCCGGGAGCGGCTCGGACTTAAGCCGGGGTTGGTGCGGATATGAGTCACGGGTTCACCGAATCCATCGTCGAAGATGCTGCTCTTGCTTGGATGGAAGGCCTCGGATATTCGGTGCTCAACGGACCGGCGATCGCCGCTGGCGAGTTGGCAGCCGAGCGCAGTGACGCGGACTACCGTGACGTAATACTGGAGCGGCGCTTGCGGCAGGCGCTCGTGCGCCTTAATCCCGGCCTCCCGGCAGAGGCGCTCGAAGACGCATTCCGTAAGCTCATGCGGGTCGATGCACCGTCGCTCTTGGAACGCAATCGCGCTGTGCACCGCCTGCTTGTGGATGGAGTAACGGTCGAGCATCGCCGGCCGGATGACTCCATCGCCGGCGCGCAAGCGAAGGTGATCGATTTCGACCTTCCGGATAACAACGACTGGCTCGCTGTCAACCAGTTCACCGTTTCCGAAGGGCAGAACATACGCCGGCCGGACGTGGTGCTATTCGTCAACGGGCTGCCGCTCGCGGTCATCGAGCTCAAAAATCCGGCGGATGAGAATGCTACTATCTGGACCGCATTCCAGCAGCTCCAGACCTACCAAGCCCAGATTCCTATGCTCTTCGCCACCAATGCGGCGCTCGTCGTCTCCGACGGAGTCCAGGCGCGAATCGGGGCGCTCGGCGCAGGAAAGGAATGGTTCAAGCCCTGGCGAACGATCACGGGGCGGGAGGACGCGCCGGCGAGCCTGGCCGAGCTGCAGGTGGTCCTGGCAGGCGTTTTCGACAAGCGCCGGTTCCTCGACCTCATGCAAAACTTCATCGTGTTCGAGGACGAGGGCGGCGGCAGGCTCACCAAGAAGATGGCAGGCTACCACCAGTTCCACGCAGTAAAAGTTGCAGTGGCGGAAACATTGCGCGCGGCAAAGGCTGTCGCGGATGGTATGATCATGGAGCTACCAGGGCAATTCGAAGCAGGGCGCAAACCCGGAGGGGATCCAGGTGACCGCAGGGTCGGCGTGGTTTGGCACACACAAGGATCGGGCAAGAGCCTGACAATGGTCTTCTATGCGGGTCGCGTGATTCTGCACCCTGCTATGGCCAACCCGACGATTGTGGTGCTCACCGACCGTAACGACCTCGACGATCAGCTCTTCGGCACGTTCGCTCGCTGCCAAGACCTGCTGCGGCAGCCGCCGGTGCAGGCGGCGGATCGCGCCGACCTGCGCGAAAAGCTGAAGGTCGCTTCCGGAGGTGTGGTTTTCACCACAATCCAGAAGTTCTTTCCCGAGGAGAAGGGCAACCACTACCCGGTTCTCTCGGAGCGGCGTAACATCGTCGTCATCGCCGACGAGGCGCACCGAAGCCAATACGACTTCATCGACGGGTTCGCCCGGCACATGCGCGATGCGCTGCCGAACGCGTCATTCATTGGATTCACCGGTACACCCATCGAAAAGACCGACGCCAACACGCGTGCCGTTTTCGGCGACTACATCAGCGTTTATGACATCCAGCGAGCGGTCACGGACGGGGCCACCGTCCCAATTTACTACGAAAGCCGGCTCTCCAAGCTGGATCTCAAGGCATCCGAACGGCCGAAGATCGATCCCGAATTCGAGGAAGCCACCGAAGGTGAAGAGATTGAGCGCAAAGAGAAGCTCAAGACGAAGTGGGCCCAACTCGAAGCAATTGTCGGATCAGAGAACCGGATCAAGCTCATCGCCTGCGACCTGGTGGATCATTTCGAGAACCGGGCTGAAGCCATGTTTCGGCAGACGGGTGACGAGGGCAAGGCCATGGTCGTTTGTATGAGCCGCCGTATCTGCGTCGAGCTCTACAGGGCGATCGCAGCGCTCCGGCCAGCGTGGCACCACGACGAGGACGAGCAGGGAGCGCTTAAGGTGGTGATGACGGGCGCGGCATCCGACCCCATGGATTGGCAGGGACACATTCGGAATAAACCACGTCGGGAGACGCTCGCGCAGCGGTTCCGCAACTCAAAAGACCCCTTCAAGATCGTCATCGTGCGGGACATGTGGCTTACCGGCTTCGATGCGCCGAGCCTCCACACGATGTACGTGGACAAGCCGATGCGCGGCCATGGGCTCATGCAGGCCATCGCCCGAGTCAACCGTGTCTTCAAAGACAAGCCGGGCGGGCTGGTCGTGGACTATCTCGGCCTCGCCGACGAACTCAAGCAGGCGCTGGCGACTTACACAGAGAGCGGCGGCACCGGCAAGACCGCCATCGATCAGGCTGAGGCGGTGGCCGTGATGCTGGAGAAGGTCGAGATCTGCCGCAGCCTCTTCCATGGTTTCGACTGGTCGCGTTGGACTATAGGTACGCCGCAGGATCGCCTCCCGATGCTGCCTATGGCGCAGGAGCATATTCTCGCTCAGGAGGACGGTAAGGCCCGTCTATTACGCGCGGTCACGGAGATCTCGCAGGCATTTACGCTCGCCGTTCCGCACAAGGAAGCGTTGCGTATCCGTGACGAAGTTGGATTCTTCCAAGCCGTCCGGGCTGTGTTGGCCAAGAGCACGCCGAGCGAGCGCAAGACCGACGAAGAGCTCGACCTCGCCATCCGGCAAATCATCTCGAAGGCCGTTGTGTCTGACGAGGTGGTGGATATCTTCGCTGCGGCCGGCCTCAAGAAGCCGGATATTTCGATCCTCTCCGACGAGTTCCTGGCGGAGATTCGAGGGATGCCGCAACGGAACCTGGCGGTCGAATTGCTCCGGAAGCTCCTGGCGGGCGAGATTAAAGCCAGGTCGCGGCGCAACGTTGTCCAGGCACGTTCCTTCGCGGAATTACTGGAGCAAGCAATAAGGAAGTACCAGAGCCGGGCGATCGAGACGGCCCAAGTGATCAATGAACTGATCACCCTGGCCAAGGCTATGCGGGACGCCAATGCGCGAGGTGAGGCGCTCGGGTTGTCCGAAGACGAACTGGCCCTTTACGATGCGCTGGAGACCAACGATAGCGCGGTGAAGGTGCTTGGCGAGCCAACGTTGAAGGGCATCGCCCGGGAACTGGTGGCGACCGTCAAGAAGAACGTCACTATAGACTGGACGATCCGTGAGAATGTTCGGGCGCAGCTGCGGGTCGTGGTCAAGCGCATCCTTCGGAAGCATGGTTACCCGCCAGACAAGCAGGAGCGGGCTACGCAGACGGTGCTAGAGCAAGCGGAGGTCTTGTCGGAAGTATGGGCGGCGGCGTGAGGATGGAGGCGAGGCGATTGAACATGCTGTGCCCGGATGAAGAAGTATGAGGCGGGTGGAGCCCGGACCGGAGCCCTGGCCTCCCGATCATCGATTAGACGTGTTGCCCCGGATATGCGCCTCATTGATGTAGACGGCCAGCTTGACCTATAATTCTCAAAATGGCGAGAATAAAATACAAAGAAGCGATCGGACTGGAAGTGAACCGAGAACGGCCGCCAGCGGGTCCGCCGCCATCGAAAGCGGACCTGGTCAGGCTTTATGTCAAGGAAAGCCGATCCGTCCGGGATGTCGCCGCCGCGCTGGGATGTTCAAAGGACGCCGTCCATCGGGCGCTGAAACAATATGGGATCGCCGCCAGGTCAAACGCCAGCCGGTCCCGACTTCGGACAATTCCGATCCGGGACCTGAAGGCCGCCATCCGGGACAAGGGACTTCGGGGGGCCGCCAGGGACCTGGGGGTCGATCATTCCACGCTTCACCATCATCTGAAGGTCAGAAGTGGTCAATGATTGTGTGGTGGAAGAGTGTCTCATAATAGACATTATGTCTACTTTGTTAATTGCCTTATAATCAATTACTTACAATCTTTTTGAATCTTATTTTCATCCCATTTTGGGCCAAAAAATGGGCACATTTTCCCGTTTTTTCTCAAACCCTTGAAACTCGGCGGGCGACAGGACTCAGGACTTACCCGCCTGAACCTTTCGCTCGGCTCAGAGATAATAGAGCGCTCAATAGCGCTTATCGCGGATCGTTTTCTTGACGTTCATAGAGCCTCCAGAGAGAGTTTTGCCAATCTCTTCACTCTGATTAATCGTCATCGGGCGGCGCCATCCGCCCGCGTCGAAGAGACTCGCGGATTAACTCATCACGGTCCACAGTACGTGCCGAAGGCTGGCAGAAAAAGACTCGGCGCCTCGTCGGCATGCCGGGCGGGTCTGGCGGCCCGGCGATAAGCTGACCATGGGCGAATACCCGGCCCGGACGGGTCGAGGAAACGTCGAAGGCGCTGACCAGGGCGCCGCAAGCCGAGTTGCTGATGTCGTCATGACCGCCCGGATAGAACGTGTCGACCTGGTCCCGGCCGCCCGCCCGTGTTTTCCGCTCCAGCGCCTTGAGCTGCGCGACAAGTCGCCTTTGGTCCAGGAGCTCGATCACGCCGGAGTTAAAACGGGGCAGACATTCCAGGTAGAGCTCGGACTTGCTCTTATCCGACGCCATGAGCTCGATCCCGTGAGCCCTGAAGGCGGCCGAAACCCACTCGCCTGCGTAGGAGTCGGCCTTGGCCCGCTCGATCCGGTACGATTTAAGCACCTCGGCGAACTCCGAAACCACTTCCGACGGGTCGAAAGGAGGCCGCCTCTCCGCCACGAGGTCTAGAATCCCCTTTCGCTTCACGCTGTCGAAATGCGCCAGGGCCATGCCGAAGCTGTCCTGACGGCCCCCGGACGGGTCCAGGAACGCCACATACCGCAAGCCAGCCACGGGAGGCTGCATAACACGGCCGGGAATAACGGCCGCGTCAACGATTTCAGGGTCCACGTACCCGGTCAGGTCCAGCCTGAACTCGCCCAGCCACTCGGCCGCCGCCGCTGCCTGGTCCTCCTCAATCGCCCGGTCGATGATCCCCTTGTCTATCGTGGGATTCATTATCGCCGTTGCCGCCTTCCAGATCAGCGTCGACCCCGGTTTCCCCCAGCTTGCCTTGAATTGCTCGTATAGAAAACCAGCCCTCGTGTACGGCGTAGAAATACCGAAGATCAGCCCGGACGTCGTCGACAGCGCAGGCTTCAATGCAGTCACCACTTCACGATCAGGACTCGCACTTTCCGACTCGAACCGCCAGAAGCTCAATTCCTCCAAAACCGCCGCCGCCACCGTCAGACCGCGAATCGCCCGGAACGAGCACGGCTTAATGAGAATCACAACACCGTTTTCGAGCTCGATTTCCTCAGCCTTCACCCGCTTCACGGCCGCCCGCAACGTCGGCGTCAGGTCCAAAAAACCCTCAATATACCGCTTCACGATGGCCGCCTGGCTCTTGTCAGAAGCCATCAGCAACACAACCGGCCGCTCCCCAGGGCTGACCTTCCCCTTCCAATCCTCGAAAAGCGCCAAGTAAAGAGCAATCAGCGCCGCCATGACCGACTTTCCGCTCCTCCGCCCAGCGATGACGTACACCTGCGACGGCCTTTGCTTCGGCGGCCCATCCAGCCCCGTCGACCGCGTGAACAACTCGCGCTCCCCCGCCGTCATCGACAACGTGAACACGGCCTTAAGAAAAACTTCCCACGCCGCCCACGTCCTCACGTCCCGGAAAAATTTTCCGAACATCCGCCTGTCGTGCATCAGCTTAATCGGGTCCGGCTTCATCGACCTTTTCCTTTTCCTTGCCCTCGGTCTCGATCACTTCCGCGAGCTCAGCCAGCGTCAGAACCTTCTCCGCCTCCTGACGGTCCAGCCCCAGCGCCAGAAGGTCGGACCTCAGCCCGTCTGTCAGCCGCATATACGGGCCTGGGATCACCGGCTTGATCTCCCCAGGCCTGTCCCAAGGTCCAGCATTGGCCAGGTAAATTTCGATCAGCCGGATCAGCCCCAGCTTCATAGTCGCCCGATCGACCAGGACCAGCCGGGCGGCAGTGATCTGATCCTCGCCGCCCAGGTCAGTGACCAGCCCTTCCCTGAAATCACTCAGGTATTTCCGAAGCCGCTGTCTCTCCCTTCCCCTGACAAGTTCTCTCGGGCTTCGGGTGCTGAAGCCGCCGTGCAGGATCGGGCGGCCGATCTTCGAGAGCTTCCGGATTTCTTGTGTTTTCAATAACTTGGCCTTTTCTTCAGATTCCTTAATCCGCATGTATTCCGACAGGCTTGTCGAAAATCATTCTGGCTGTAGTCAATACGCAGTAGGGCGTTTGTTGTGTTAACAAGAGCACTATCAAGATTTTGAGGGTCCTGATCTTTGAGGATAACCGCCCGACCTATCAAGCACATCCCAGAGCATTAATGTGAGCATAGCGTTTACGGGTGTCAGGTCATCAACGCCATACTTTTTGCGTGTCCGGCGGGATGGTGCCTTCACCCAACCGGGTTTACCGTTCCACTCGCTTCGTTTTCCCTTCCACTGGACCCGATTTGACTTTTTCATCAGGATGTTTACTCCTTTCGAGTGACGGGTCGCCGCGCCCACTCCCCTCCCTCTCTTTCATCAATATCCCCATGATCTATGTGAAGAGAAGAAAGACAACCTTGTCTTTCCCCTCTATGATGATCTTCACTATCCGATGTTTTCTTCATTGGTTCTTCTTCCCAGCCTTCCCATTGTGCATATTGTCCTCGTTCGTTGTGCATACTACCCGAGAACAGACCCCCCCCTTTTTGCACTACGGGATTGCAAGAGGGGCCTTTTCTCGGGAGATATGCTCTCTCCATTGTGCATATTACCCATATCAAGATCGATCATTCCCGCTTCGATCTGAATTCGAGATATTTGGCGGGCTGAGAGTTTCAACGGCAGATAGAATATCCAGCCGCGTCCCCTCTTTCTCTTTTTCACTCCCAGATACCTGACAGACCAATCCACGGCATCCGAAACTGTGTTGCGATGGACTCCTGCAATTTCCGCCAGCGTGTTTATACTGGGGTAAGCATGACCAGTCCGATCCCGGAAAGGATACAGCATCATGAGTACGGCAAATTTTGCGTGACCCATTATCTTCGGCAACTTGCAATCCCTCATCTGACAATGGAGACCGAAGAATCCTCCGGGGTATTCTTTCGGGTTAATACACTTCGACACCGCTTCCACCTTGATTTGAGAGGCGGACGGAGTCCCTGTCACGGGACAAGGTGGAAGACCCGCCGGAACCCCGCCGCCTTCGGTTCGTCATTACCTTAACCGGTCGGCCGATTCGGCGGGACTGGCCAATGTCGATTTCCCTTTGGCCGGGGAGGTCCGCTTCAGCTTCAGGAAGTTTTCAACGTCCTTATAGTCCACACGGTAACACCGCGTGTTCAGGACATAAGCCCGGAGCTTGCCCGTCCTGATAAACCTGTAACCTGAAACCGTGCTGATCCCGAGCAACTGGCAAGCTTCGGAGACCTTCAACCAATGACGATCGAATTTTCCTTTTGAGACTGGGATGTAAGTCAAGACGCCTCCTTGCCGCTGACTTTGGCGCGTCTTCTGCCAAGTCGGCAACGAGGCCCTCGGGGTCGGTTTTATCCTCCCCGAGATCAAGCGGAGATCAAAATATAAGCGACTCAGCCGCCGTTGTCAAGCGGTTATCGCTTCTTTTTTTTCTGATCGGAAAAGTTATTTCGGATTCAACTTGTCGTATTTTCTGTCGTCTTTGTGTTAACGTCCAGGGAAGAAAAGACAACAAAAGACAAGTCAGTCGAAAGTCAAAAACAAGCCCCCGACCAGGGGGAAATCAGGGGAATATGGGTGGTGGAGCTGACCGGGATCGAACCGGCGACCTCTTGACTGCCAGTCAAGCACTCTCCCAACTGAGCTACAGCCCCACAGAGCCCCCTATTATTGCAGGAAGGGCGTTTCTCGTCAAGACTGTAGAATTTGGGTACACGCACCAAATTCGAGAGAATTTGAGAGCACGTCCCCAAATTCTAGATCAAAACGTCCTTGTCCCAGCCCAGCTTGATGAGCTTGATCTTGGCGGGGTCGCTGGTTCCGAGCTTCAGATTCCTGTCGGCGTAAGTGATATAGTCGGGAGGCGGGGTGACCGGCCACTCCTCGCCCTTGAACAGGTTCCGCTTGGCCTGACAGATTCTCAAGCAGGTGCTGTCTATGGCCACGGGATCAATGCCGACCATGATGCCGCCATAGTTCCAGCGGTGAAGCGGGTTGATCTGCGGCCCGGGGCCGAAATAGGGCCGGAGCATGTCCACGATGATCAGCCTGGTCTTGCCCTTCACATCCCGTGAAATGAAGATCTCGCCGAGAGTTGTGCTCGGCGCATGATATTTGGATGGTTGGGAGGCGAAATTGATGTAGTTTTTCATAGAAACGGCAATACCGGTCAGAGTGTGGACCTTAACTGAAGGCAGATTGACAAGAGCGGTGCATTTGGCGAACGGCAGTCCTCCGTCCTGGGCGAAGATGCGGCTTTTCGGGACGCCGGACTCCCCCACTCTCTTTACAACGGCATCGATGGTCTCCTGTTCCGTATGAACACGCATATAGTCGCAGCGGGTGAACTTGACGCCAACGGTGTCCTCGGCCCGGATAAACCTGGCCCAGGCCCTGGCGGTGTCCATCTCGCCGCTAAACTGCTTGAGCGCGGTGTCGATCATCTCCTGGACCACGGCTCCGTCGATCTTGTCTCCGGGACCGACGGCCTTCTCGTTGCGGATCAAAACGACCACGCTCTCAGGACTCTCCTGGGCAGACGGGAAAGCGTCCGGTCTCCCGCCGGGCAAAGCGGCCTTCCCCTGCCCGTAAAGGGCAATGCCCAGTGTCCCCATGGCGGCGCCCTTGATGAAATCGCGCCGCGCGACGACCTTTTTCGTTGTCTTTTTCATTTGTTTTTTCCCTCCAGTCTCGAAGAGATATCTTTGGACAGCCTCTCGCAAAGGGACGGCGGTGCCGCCTCCATAACGAGTATCAGAAACCGGCCTTGCCGGAAAGCACTGGCATATTTTTCATTTTCGAGTTTGGCCGCGATTGTTTTTCCTTCCGGCAGAGGCTTTTCTTTAAGGTAAGTCCTGACAAACTGCGTATAGGCAGATTCGGCCCCGCCGGCAGAAGGATAAGCGACAAGAAGCACATGAGGCTTTTCCCCGGCGATCTCGTATCTCGCCAGGACTGCGCTTGTCTCCGGAGAAAGGCCCAGGATGTTGGCGCTGGCCAGGTAGTAATGGGAATTGAGAGAAATGAGTGTATGAAAATAGCGGAGTGTCTTCGCCTCGAGCCCTTCCGGCGGAAGAAGGCTCAGCATTTTCGGCATTTCGCCCTCTTCGGCCTCAGCTTTAGCGATCGCCGCGCCGAGGTCCATAATGACGCGTTTGACCTCCGCGGTCTCCCGGTCGGCCAGGATCCGGACAAAGATCGTGTTCTTCCAGAAACGCAGGAGTCCCGCCGCATAAAGAGCGCCCTGCCCCATCTTCACCTCGTCGCCGTCCGTATCCTGTGTGAAAACGCCGAAGGCATCTCCGGGCGAGGACATCTGGTAGATTTCCACGACCATCGACGGCGCATTGCCCTTGCCGTATTCCCTCACGAACACGAACCGGAAATCATAGGCCAGATAAATCTCCCCCGCCCCGTCGATATAATCGAAAATATTGTCTCTGGTAAAAACCTCGTCTTCCCGGGACTTCTTCCAGCCGGAGATTTCCTGGGGTATGATGGAAGCGAAAGTGGACGCCGCAGGGGGAATTCTATTTTCTTGACTGCGCGATTTGCTCACGAGAAACACCGACGCGATGACCAGACAAGCCAGCGCGAAAAAGACGGCCGCTCGTTTGATGACATCTCCTCCTTTATTTATATACGGAGTTTCGCCAATTAGGATTATCACAGGCCAAAATACCTGTCAATCCGATGGAAGCGTGCCCCTTCTTACGTGGAGCAGCCAACGAACCCAAATCCCCGAAAAAGATAGCCTTCAGCCGCGCAGCAGATAACTGGGGTGAGTCATCATCGGCCGCGGGCGGAGAGGGATTTTTTGCCAGATGACTTACTTTCCGAACAGCTCGTCGAAATGAAACTCCACCCATTTCATGTAGGGTGCATCCCACATGTCGGCCCTCAGGTCGTCAACAGCAATGAGAATGCGGCGTTTATTCGCAAGAAAGATAACGGAATATTCGGTTGTGCCGTGGGCAACTTGTTGCAGGAGCCTTATGGCCTCCTCGAGTCCCAATGATTTTCGTTGACGGGACCATGCTTCCAGCGTCTGCATGCCCGTCTCATACCGCCAGCGGGAAGAAAAAGAGACCGGGCTGCCCAGGGAGTCATTGGGCCGGTCCGGGTTAAAGCCGTAAACGAGATGGTGGTTTGAAGCCATAATGTTGGCCGGATTGACAGGCCGAACGTCCGAGGGTCTCCGCATGGCAAAACCGGCACGGCCGCCCTCGTAAACAAAGGCCGGCGATTCTTGATCCTTATAGGGGACCGCCCACAGGATGATCGATCCGGCCGCTGTGATGCCGCCTGTTGAACACGCAAAAGGCTTCATCATCTGGAGAACGCTTTCCGGAGAAGCATCGCTGCCTTGTTTTTCCAGAATGAATCGCTGAATCCAGGAACAGGGCACGACACCGTCCGGAACGGGTCCGGGGCCTGAGCCCCCGGCGTTCTCCATGCTATAAAGCCCCTCCTCGTTGATGCCGGAAATGGTGCCGACAAATCCGGGCCACATGGTCGAGACCCAGCGTTTGCGTCCGGATTCAGAAGGATCCACCGCATAAACGAGAAAATGGCTGACGGTGACCTTCCTCACATCACATTCCCCGTCCATGTTCCTGGCAGCGATGAGGCCGCCGTTGAGTTCGCCGCCTTGCGTTTGTGATCCCCAGAAGGCAAATTGGGTGCAGGACGAAGGATCAGCCTCAGGAAAGGCTGCGCGGCTCTCGATATAGGCATTGATGGCCAGGAGGTCGGTCCGGTTGAAATCGCGTTCCAGAGCCTCGACATGCATATTCGTGCCTGATGCCTGCATCCCCCTGACGACGGCATCACACTCCTTCAGGAATTCGGACGGACAGTTGAAATGACCCTCCAGGAAGGGAACGAAAGTGTTTTGATAACGTCTGGCCGACTGCCAGCTGTCTTCGGTGATGTAGAATTCAAAAAAGTCGATGATCTGTCTTCCCACTAGATAACCGTGAGCAAAGCCCCGTTCCTCTGCCGTTCCCCAGAGCTGCAAAACCGGCAGTCCGCGCTTCCAGATGAGGGCCCCATGCTCAATAACTTTATCCTCCCTGGGAAAAATAGTAGGGACGCGAAGCCTGAAATCGCAACCGGTCACGTCGGACTGGGTGAGATCAATCGGATCCCAACTTCCACCAGGCGTCGATGTGAACCAGCCGAAGGGTTCCGGAGGGTCGAATCCCACTTCACCATTTCCATCGGTATCGATAAAGGCCAGAACCGAGTAATGACCGGGAACCAACGCAGCAAATGTGTAACTGCCCGGTTTTTCCAGCCTAAGAGTTTGGATAGGATCAATATCTCCGTAGATATCCCCCTTGCTCAGCGGGTGGAACCGCCCTTCGGAGGAAGCGCGCAATTTGTACAGATTGACAATGACGCTTCCTGATTGATCCCCTTCATAAGTCAAACGGCCGGAAATGGACCTCGGATTCGCGCTGGTCCGGCCACAGCTCAAAACAAATAGGGATAGTACGGCTGCAGTAAGTTTGCATTTTATCATCAATTCATTCTCCTCAATTTCCGCCTGCAGGCATTCTGAATGGAGCTTATCACGCCCAAAACGGATAGGTCAACTTGTCCTCTTGTATGGCGCTCATCCTGCAGAGACTCAAACAGGAATGAAGGATTGCCTTCCCCCTCCCGCCAGGATATAATCTTCAAGGAGAGGGATGATAAAAATCTCGAAGGTGAGGCCACCATGAATAATCCCGTCCCGAAGAAAAAAATCATCGTTGTCGGAAGCTCGAACACCGACATGATCATCAAGACGCCGCGCATCCCGCGGCCCGGCGAGACTGTTCTCAGCGGTGAATTCTATATGGCGGCGGGCGGAAAAGGAGCGAACCAGGCTGTGGCTGCCGCCCGGGCAGGCGCGGATGTCGTCTTTATCGGCCGGGTCGGGGATGACATGTTCGGAAAGCAACAAGTGGACAGCTTAATCCACGACGGCATCAACGTCGCGCACGTCGTCAGGGATAAAGAGGCTCCCTCCGGGGTCGCTCTGATCTGTGTGGCGCCTGACGGCGAGAACAGCATCACCGTCGCCTCAGGAGCCAATGCCAGATTGGCACCAGAAGACGTCAAACACGCCGAGAAAGTCATCACCTCGGCAAGCCTGCTGCTCCTGCAGTTAGAAACCCCTTTTGAGACAATTAAAGCAGCGGCGGAAATTGCTTCCGCGGCCGGGGTTCCGGTGATTCTCAACCCTGCGCCAGCCCAGACTCTGGGCGCTGACATCCTGAGCCATGTTACCTATTTCACGCCCAATGAAACAGAAGCAGAACTGCTGACGGGAAGGGCGATCGTCAAAAAATCCGATTTGTTTGGAGCCGCTGAAGCCCTGCTGTCCAAGGGAATCAAGGCCGTACTGATCACGCTGGGCGCCCAGGGCGTTTACGTTGCCACGAAGGAAAAAATGGACCTCGTTCCTGCTTTCCGCGTCAGGGCCATCGATACCACCGCTGCCGGCGATGTCTTCAATGGAGCCTTAGCTGTGGCTCTCGCCGAGACAAAACCTTTACAGGAAGCCGTCCGGTTCGCCAGCGCCGCCGCCGCTCTCTCCACGACAAAAATCGGCGCCCAGCCCTCCATCCCCTTCCGCAAAGAGATCGAGGACTTTCTCAGGGAATCTTCTTCGCGGCCTTGACTTGCGCCGGGGAAAAGAGCATGGACGCCACGAGAGAATAGAGATGAAGCTTGGAGAGGCCATCAAAATAAGGCAAAGGGCAGTCAGATTATTGCAAAAAGCGTACATCGCCGTCACTGCCAAAGAACGTGAAAACATGGAAGTTGCTGACTTTGGCTTGGGGGACATCAGGAACATCGGACTCGAGGTTATCATCTACGAGAACAACGACCGCTACTGCGCCAAGGAGCTCGTCCTCTTTCCGCGCCAGATGTGTCCTGAACACCGGCATCCGGCGGTCGGCAAGAAGGGTATGGGAAAGCAGGAGACTTTCCGCTGCCGCTGGGGCGAAGTATATCTCTACGTGCCCGGCGATCCATCGCCCCATCCCCGGGCCAAAATCCCCGAAAAATACAGGAAATTCTTTACTGTTTGGAAGGAAATCGTTCTCCGGCCCGGAGATCAATACACCCTTCCTCCAAACACGCTTCACTGGTTCCAAGCGGGCGATAAGGGCGCCGTAGTCTCAGAATTCTCCTCCACCAACACGGATGAATATGACGTTTGGACTGACTCCAGAATCCGGCGTATCCCAAAAATTGAGTAGGCCCGAGGACCCCGCATGACCTCAAAACAGCGTTTCATCGCCGCCCTCGAAAGAAAAATTCCGGACAGGCTTCCCGTGACCACCCATCACGTGATGAAGTATTTCCTGGATAAATACATGGGCGGAATGTCAAACGACGAATTCTTCGACCATTTCGGGCTCGACCCCATTCTCTGGGTTGAAGCGCAGAAGCCTGGTAAATCATCAGGGGAATTCTATGACCCGACTCAGGAAGAGGTTGATTACGTCGAGTCGAGGCGGGTCTCGTCGCGCGACTGGCGGATCGAGCCGCAGGACATCCCAGACCAGGAATACAAAACCACGCGGTATAATTTCGTAACTCCTCGCAAGACTCTCTCGATGGTCCTTCAAAGCACGGGCTACACCAACTGGGTGACCGAGCGCCTGGTCAAAGAGAAATTGGACATCGAGATCATCGCGGCTTACGCACCGGCGCCCACGTGCGACGTGGAGAAAGTGAACACGCTGGCTGAGGATTACGGAGAGCGCGGTCTCGTGCGCAGCAATATCCCGTCGTTTGACGTCTACGGCCAGCCCGGATGCTGGCAGGATGCGGCCTGCCTTTACGGCATCGAGAATATCATCATGGCCACGTTCGATGACCCGCAGTGGGTCCACGAGTTCCTGAAGATTCTCCAGTCGAGAAAAAAGGTTTTCGTCCGGTCCATGAAAGGGGCTCGCTTCGACCTCATCGAGCACGGCGGCGGCGATGCCTCGTCGACCGTCATCTCGCCCAAGATTTTCGACACGTTTGTCGCGCCCTACGATACCGAACTCATCGAGCTGGCCCACGCAGCCGGCCAGCGCATCGTTTATCACACCTGCGGGGGGATGATGCCGATCCTCGAACATATCGCGGCCATGGGGCCCGATGCCATGGAGACCTTCACGCCTCCCGGCATGGGCGGAGATACGAACCTGAGAGAGGCCAAGCGCCGGGTGGGCTGGCGGGTGGCCATGATCGGCGGGTTTGACCAGTTTCATTATTTCCAGGGCTGCTCTCCGCAGGAGACAAGGAAGGCGGTCCGCCGCTGCTTTGAAGAAGCGGGCCAAGGCGGGGGCTACATCCTCGACCCGTCCGACCATTTCTTTGACGCCGAGCCGGAGCTCATCGCCGCGTATGCGGATGAGGCCAGGAAGTGCCTCTACAGCTGAGGTCTCGAGGCTTGGAAATCCAACAGAATCACGACGATGACTAAAATCACGGAAATTGATGTTCCCGTTGAAGAAATAGAGGCGCGGCGTGAGCGGGTTGAGGCGGCCAGGCGCTTCGAGGAGCCCGACCGCGTGCCGGTTATCCCCGCCCTTGCCCACCGCTTCCTCATCCCCCAGGTTGGGACAGAGTTTAGGGATTACTACGCTGACCCTGAGACTATGCTCCGCACCCAGATCCTGGCCCAGAAATGGCTGCTGGAAATTTTCCTCAACGACCTGCGCATCCACGAATTCCAGGGTTTCGGCTATAAGGTCGACCTCGACCATATCGCCTCGGTGATGGGAGGAAAGGTTGTCCTGTTGGGCAATGTCAACCCTATGCTCATCCATTCGGGGACGCCGGCGCAGGTCAGGGAAGCGACGCGGAGAGTCATTGAAGCCCTCGCCCCGAAGAAAGGGTTCATCGTCCAGGACGGGAACAATATCCCTCCCGGCTCGCCTCTGGCGAACATCAGCGCCATGATGGAGGCAGCAGAAATCTACGGGCGATACAGGTTATAAAAAGTGTATTATCCAGGACAAGAAAAGCAATGGGAAACCTTCCGGCTGAACGGATAGAGAAAAATCGTGAGTTTTTGGGACGGCTCTGGCGCCTCGAAAATGAGGACCGTCCCGGTTTTTTCACGGTTTTTTCACCCCCACCCGCCGCCATTCGCTGCGGGCGTTGCGGGGACTGTCGCCGCGCCACCCATCTAAGGCATGAATTGTTTGCCACCACGGAATTTGGGATACTTTCTAGTGAGAAACAAATTTTGAAAGGGATAAAAAATGCTAAGAAAGAATTCTTCTTATAATGCCCCGCCGGGATTCGATTGGGTCAGCCGCGCCAAGGAGTGGCAGGTCGAGAACGAAAGGCTTGTTGTCTCGCTTCTCACGGAATCCGGCAAAGAAGCAGTGATCAAATTCCGTGCCGAATATCCCGGCGTCTGGCGCATCACCTTTTTCCCGCCCGGCGTCCCCTCGGGGCCGCGGGAGCCCGTCGCGGCTCTGCCGGTACTGACACCTGTTCCGCTCGAGGTGGAAACGACGGAAAAAGGCTTGAGGGTGAGAGGCGCGGAACTTGCCCTTGAAATCGACCTCCGGCCCTGGGCCATGCGCTTCCTGGACGCGGAGGGTAACGAAGTCTTCGGCGAAAACCTGACTGATGTGGACGGGTTGGGCCGCCGTTTCGTCCTTCCTCTCGGCTATGTCCAGAAAAAAGGCAGAGTCATCCGGGTGATGGAATCCTTCAGGCTCCATCCCGACGAGCGCCTTTTCGGCCTGGGAGAGAAATTCACGCGGCTGGACAAAGCCGGCCAGCGAGTGGTGTCCTGGACTGAGGACGCACTCGGCTCGACGAGCGAGCGCTCGCACAAGAGTATCCCATTTCTCTGGAGCAGCCGCGGGTATGGATTGATGCTCGACTCCGGCGCGCGGATAAGCTGGGACCTCGGCGCATCTTCCTGCCAATCGGCCGTGGCGGTCGTGGAAGACGAAATCCTGGATGCCTACCTGATGTTCGGGCCGTCCCCGGCAAAGATCCTCGAACGCTACGCAGAACTCACCGGCCGCGCGCCCGTGCCGCCCAAATGGACGTTCGGGCTGTGGGTTTCCTCGGGAGGAAGTTACCGGAACCAGGAAGAGGTAGAAAGACTCATGCGCGGTCTCGAGCGGCTGGAGATGCCCACTGATGTCATTCATATCGACACCTGGTGGATGAGGCCGCGCCGGTACGGCGATTTCCAGGTTGACCGGGAAGCCTTTCCCTGTTTCGAAAAGTTAATCGAAAAAATCCACGACCGCGGCCTGAGACTCACCCTCTGGGAACAGCCCTATGTTTCTGTGGAAAGTGAGCTTTTCAAAGAGGGTAAGGCCAACGGCTATTTTGTCCGGAGGCCGGACGGGGAAGTCTATGTGATCGATTACGGACTCTCCCTCGCTCCGCGGCCGGACGGCGTGGTGAGGCGCGCTGCGCCGGAGGAATCCTGGAACGCGCCTGTGGCCATCGTCGACTTCACCAATCCTGCGGCTGCCTCCTGGTTCCAGGATCTCCATTGCCCGCTGCTCAAGATGGGAATTGACGCGTTCAAGACGGACTTCGGCGAGGATGTCCCGGCGGATGCCGTTTTCCTTAACGGCCGGACCGGCGCCACGATGCACAACCTTTACCCCCTGCTCTATAACCGGACGGTCTTTGAGGTCATCGAGCAGGAGAAAGATAGTGGGGTCGTCTGGGCGAGGTCCGCGTTCGCCGGAAGCCAGCAATACCCGCTTGTCTGGTCGGGCGACCCGGCGTCAAATTTCGAGAGCCTCGCCACGACTATGAGAGGCGGGCTTTCCGCCGGAATGTCCGGCCTTCCCTTCTGGTCGAACGACATCGGCGGCTACCGCGGCATGCCCGCGGCCGAGCTTTACGTGCGCTGGGCCCAGTTCGGTCTTCTCTGCTCGCACAGCCGGATGCACGGCGACAGTCCCCGCGAGCCCTGGTTTTTTGGCCAGGAGGCCGCGGAGATCGTGCGGAAATACGTCCACTTGCGCTATGAACTCTTCCCTTATATTTATAGCGCCGCCTTTGAAGCGAGCCTCAGAGGTCTGCCCGTTATCCGCGCTCTGCCCCTGGTCTTTCCGGATGACCCGAATGTCTGTGATAAAGACTTCGAGTACATGTTCGGCCAGTGGATCCTGGTGGCACCGATCTTTGAGCCGGGGGGCGGGCGCGATATCTATTTGCCCGAAGGTCCCTGGGTGGATTACTGGACGGGAGAGGCGCATGAGGGGCCCAGGAATCTCAGGGTCCGGGTGCCGCTCGGAACCCTGCCGCTTTTCATCCGGGGCGGGGCGCTCATACCGAAAATGCAGCGCGCCTGGCGCATCCCGAAGGAACGGATTGACCCGCTCATCGTCGAGGTCTGGCCGCAAGGGATGTCGTCCTATCGCTTCTATGAGGATGACGGCGTCACTGAATTTCGCTGCAGTCAGAGCAAGAACGGTCTGACGATAGAATGGTCAGGCCCTCTGCCGCGCCGGTTTATTTTTCATTTCAAGGGGATCGGCAAACCCCAAAAGATCGCGCTCATACTCAAAGAGGAGCCTTCCAAGACATATGAATTGGAGGGGGCTTTCCTGGACAGCACTTACGTGTTAGCTATTCCGGAGACAAGCGGCGCCAACCTGAAGCTTGAATTCTGAAAAGAGGTGTATTCGTGCCACCGGCATTTAATTACTTTATGGCCAGCTATGAACATTCGGCTTGTGATTCCTTCTCTGAGTTGCTATGATTAAAACCGTGAAAATAGAGGATATTCTCTCAAAGATCAAGACGACAGAATCGCCTCTTGCTCGACAGCTCTTGATTGTCGGCTTGATCAGCCGCCTCCTGGAAGACAAAGGGAATCCCGCTCCCATTATCATCGGCGGCTGTGCACTTTCCTACTACAGTCGAGAAGTTTATTTCACAGCGGATATCGACTTGGCCTATGCTGACAGAGAATCACTGGATGAAGTATTAAGAAGCCTTGATTTTAAAAAAAAGGGCCGTTATTGGGCCAGCAAAGACCTGGATATCGCGATCGAGGCCCCCGCTTCTCAGCTTGCCGGAGAAGACTCACCGAAGGAAATAGTGGAGCTCGGGGGAGGTCTCAGATGTCAAATCCTGGGCGTTGAAGACCTCATCATCGACCGGCTGAACGCCTGCAAACACTGGAAGTCTGAAATCGACTGTGAAATGGTAGAGTTGCTTGTCCGCAGGTACGGGCCAGAGCTCCAGTGGGGCTATTTGGAAAAAAAAGCCGCTCTACCGGAAAACGATACGATGAGAGAGCTTTATGCTCTTAAAAAGAAAATCAAAAGATGAAGGAAAGAATTCGGCCATATAGAAAAGATTCTGCTACGGAAGTCCTGCTTCTGAGGGACCGACTGGGAATGAAGAGATACCGGAAGCGCCTAAAAAGAAACCCCGAGGAAAAAGAAATCCTCCTCGAATTAGCCCTGAATAAAATCAGGAAAGCTGACAAAAACAGCTTTCTTCGGATCGGTTTTCGCAAAAGGCGGGTGACGCTCCTTCCTTAGAGGTGTTCTTGCATAGGCTATAGGCTCTTGCCTACGTGGCCGTCGGAAGTAAGGGATATTTTTTGCGTACCGTCTTCGCTTTCGAGGACAGCCTCCCAGAGGTTCCAGGTGATCTTGATCTGGGGCGGCCATCTGTAGCCTTTAACGCTCATTGTTGCCAGGCCGAGGTCGGCGGGGCTGTCCGTGAAGACCCCGTGATTCAGGTAATAGGTTTTTTCTTTGTAATAGACCTGCCGCAGCGCCCACTTCGCCGCTTCGTCGGGTTTGGAAACGAACGCATCCGTCCCTTCTCCTGCGGCTTTGTCCGAAAACTGCACGTAGCCCCACATCTCCGGATAATGGATGTTGATGAGCCCGGTCGGAGCCCAGACCCAGTTGTCCTCGGGCAGAGGCTTGCCCGTTTCAGGGTCAGTCACTTTGGCGTAGGCGCCGCCCTTAGCGTTGACGTGGTACTCTACCCGAGAGAAATCTAGCCTCCATTGGTCGCCGGGAGAGGGCGGCTTTTTTCCCGGCACGGCCTCCTTGAGCATGTCCCAAGGCATGGCGATTTCGACGGTCCAGCCTTTGTCTTTGTCGCCGGGCTTGTTAATCGTCCCGTCTACAAAGACCTTGGTCTTGAGGCCCTGGATATCCCAGGCGTGGATGGCCGGGCCGGTGTCGCGGTAAGGCTTGACTAGGAATAAATCCCACTCGGTGCCGAGGGCGTTCATCTCCAGCTCATAATAAAGGTGAGTATCGCCGGTCGGGTCGATAAAGACCTCGAAGTCGTTGTCGTAGAAGATGATCGAGTCGCGCTTGGTCAGAGTGGCCCAGACATCCGGCTCTTCGAGCTCGGCACCAATATAGAAGTAGCCTTCATCCCAGAGCATCTTGGCGTGTGTCCGGAAGCGGGGTCTGAGTTTGAGGGAGCCTTCAATATCGACAAAGTCCTCGGTCCAGGCCGCGTTTTTCCAGGCCTGCTCGTCCAGTTTGCCGTCGATGACGGGAGGGGTGGCGGCGCGGCAGCAGATGTAGTGAGGCGGCGCAAAGGGGATCTTGGGCTCGGGGAAGACCTTGGGCTGGTCAGCCTGGACTGGATTCCTCCCCAGGACAAGCAGGTCTGAGCCACCCACAAAAAGCCCGAATGAAAGCGCTAAAATTGAGATTAATGATGTGCGCTTGGACGCCAGAGATGTATGCTTGACTCGCACCTTGCCCATACTTCCTCCTCAAAATTGGTGACAGTCATCTAATTTCCCAGTTTCTTATTATATAATCCCCAGAAAAATAAGCAAAATAGTCGGCTGTCACCAATCTAGCAGTCACCAATCTTATAAGGAAGGAAAGAGGTCTAAGTGTCGGTCAATGGTTCTTCTATTTTGTCCGTTCCAGAAGCATATTGCCCGACTGTATAACAGGCGAAAAGTTGCCTCAGGGTCCGGGTTCGTCATTAAATTTAAATAATTGGATTATATCCAAAAAATTGGATTCCTGGGCCAACGACGTGACGGTCCTTCAGTTAAGTATCTGATATTAAATAACTTAATCGGGGACTGCCCGAACGCGCATTTGGCATATAAATTGCTGTTATAGAATCGAGGGGAATTGATAAGACCTCGAACCTTCAAGATTCTCTTTTTCTCCCTGCCCTTGCTTTTGACAGTTCTCTGGGGAGGCGCCCAGTCTCAGGCGACCCATTCCGACCATTCTGGGAACGCGTTCGGCTCTTGCCCCCAGGAGAGAACTGTTCTCATCACGGAAAAGAAAAATCGGACGCGCCAAAAAATATTGGAAGGACGACTTGACGCGGGCAGAAAGACATGGGCGCGGGTCTATGATAGCGGAGGCTACGATGTGGCCAGTTGCGTCCAGCAAACAAGAGACGGCGGCTATATCATCGCCGGCCTCGGGTTTTTCGGGATGGACGCCTGGTTGATCAGGCTTTCCCCGGAAGGGAAAATCGAGTGGCAGCGCGCTTACGCGGGAGATGGTCCGGATTGTGCGTCTTCCATTCAGGAGACTCCCGACGGCGGGTTTATTGTCGCCGGGTATACAACTTCGCCTGGCTATCCAGGCTCGTGGGACAGGGATTATTTGGTTTTAAAGCTTGACCCGTGGGGAAATGTCGAGTGGCAACGGGCGTATGGAGATGAATCAACCGATGACTGGGCCACCTCCGTTGACCAAACTGATGATGGTGGGTATGTCGTCGCGGGGATCAGTCAACCCCTTGACGGCGGCAACAGTGATTATTGGATACTCCGGCTGAATGCTTCGGGGGATATCGAATGGCAGCATAAGTACGGAGGGCCCAGGGATGATGATGCCGAATCGATTGTCGCAACCCCCGACGGAGGCTTCATCGTCGCCGGCTATTCCTGGTCTTTCGGAGGCGATTATTCTGATATCTGGCTTTTAAAGCTTGCCGGAAACGGCAATATCGAATGGCAGCGGGTCTACGGCGAAATCGGCACCGAATGGACTACGGGCATACAACAGACGATGGATGGAGGTTATATCGTAGCAGGATACTCATCGTCTTTCGACCCCGGGAGAGGCGAGGCCTGGACTATGAAACTATTCTCCTCCGGTGACATCCAATGGCAGCGGCTCTACAGGAGGGGCGGAGGAGGAGCCCATTCCGTCAAACAAACAAGAGAAGGTGACTACATCGTCGCGGGGTTCGCGTATTACCCTGACGAAACAGGCGGAGAGGATGCCTGGATTCTCAGGCTCGACGCCGCGGGTGAAGTGGAGTGGCAGCGCACCTATGGGGCCTCCCCATCAGATCGTGCCTACGCCATCGAACAGACGAATGACGGCGGGTTCGTCGCCTCGGGTGAAACTCTCTCTCAACTCGGGCAGGGGGACGCAGATTTCTTGATTTTGAAGATCGACCGGGATGGACTGATCGAGAGAGTCCCCGAAATCACGCGCACTTCAGAGGCCGAGGCCCTGGAGACGTTCGTTTTTCCACGGGCGACCTCTGTGGTCCCGGAAGAAACGAACCTCACGCCGCGGCTCACAGACCTCATGTCTCAAAACACGAATGCATCGGACAGCCTCCTCTTCAGCCCGCCCCTGAATTTTTCCGGGGAAATGGTCACCAACCGGTCCCTATCCCAGCGCGAATACATGCACGTGCTGAGATGGGAAGCCAACCCGAACAACGATGATTTGAGAGTGACGAAGTATAGGGTTTATAGCCTTTACGCGCAAAAACAGTTGCTGGCCGAGGTCGATGCCCGCACTTTCCGCTATGAAGTCCGAAACATCTGGCCGGGCATCCAATACACTTATGCCGTCGTCGGAGTGACAAGTGACAATGAAGAAGGACTCCCGGCTATTTTGACGCTGGAAAAAACGGGAAGGCTCCGATGAAGAAGCTCGCTCTTCTTGTGACGGCCGCCCTGTTACTTGCAGGTGTGACCGAAGCGGCACCGATCAGGGTAAAAATTATGGCCGGCTATTTGTATCCTCAGGATAAGGATTTCCGGGATATTTACGGCAGGGGAATCACGTACGGTTTCGAGTTGAGTACTCCCGTCTCCCGAAATTTTGAAATGTGGATCGAAGGCGGATATTTTTCAAAGGCGGGCCGACTCACCTACACCAAAGAAAAAACCACGCTGAGGATTATTCCCATCGGTGGAGGTTTGAGATACCTGTTTTCCACTGGCCGCTGGAAATTTCAGGCGGGGCTGGGTCTGGACTATTTCTTTTTCAGGGAATCGAACGTCCTCGGGACGGTCCTGGCAGGGAAACTGGGACTGGCTGGGACGATTGGAAGCTACTTCACTTTGATGGAAAGAGTCATGATCGACATGTGGGTGCGCTATTCTTACTGTCAGATGAAGCCTGAAGACTTGAAGTTTAATGTCGGAGGAATCGGAGCCGGCGTTGGACTCGCCTATCAATTTTAGCTTCGGGATGAGATGTGAGAAGAAGGAAAACGCCTGAACGCAGGCAAAGACCACGAATCATGAGAAAATTTTGGCCGCTTTTTCTGCTCCTTGCCCTCATCTCTCAGGCTGAGGCTATGAACATCAAGTTCCTGGGAGGCTTCGGCTTTTCTCATTATGCCGTGAAACCGGAACGATATCAGGGCATTGACTGGGATACGGGAAGATGGTTTCGCTATGAAGGGAGAGATAGACAGGGCATGGCGATCGGGGCCGGAGTGGAATTTCGTTTGCGTCGGCATCTGTCTCTTGAGGTGGACGTACTGTATTCGGAGAAGGGCGGCCGCTTTACCTTGTTTTTCGATGACATCCCTTCTCAGAAGCTCGAATACAAACTCGATGTCATCTCTGTCCCTTTGTTGCTCAAATTGAAATTTTTCCGCGAATCAACGCCGTACCTTCTTGCTGGCGGCGAGCTCTCTTGTATCCTGGCACACAAAGGAAAAACGAGATATCAGTCGCCCTACTCTATCGATCACATAAGTTATGAATTTGATCTGAGAGGCCTGACTAAATACATTGACCTTGCGGCGACCATTGGGGGCGGATTCGAAATCAAGATCGGGAAGATCTGGGTTTTTGTCGAAGCCCGATATCTCTTGGGATTTTTCAATATTCTGACGGACGACAGCTATCCGCCGGATTCCTTCAAAACCAGGTCGGGACTCGTTCTCGTCGGTCTCAAAATCTAGCAGATTTCCTTTCTCGAAGAATTGGTGACAGTCATCTAATTTCCTAATTTCTCGCCCTAAAGTCTACGAGAAAATTGGAAAAAGGATGACTGTCACCAATTTAATAAAGGAAAGAAAGAGGGCCAAGAGTCTTTCAGGTTAGCGCTCATTCAGCTTGGGCTTACGGCCTCTTTTCTTCTCCCCGAAGGCCCTGCCCGTGAGCTCTTCCAGCTTCTGAATGAAGCTCTCATCTCCCAGCGGACGCCCGGTCGCCGCGTGACGCCGCAACAAGCGTGCTTCCGTTTCAGAAGGCGCTGTGGATAGAAAGTTAGCCCAGTCATTGATCCTTGAGGAAAGAGAGCTGTCAGCCAACATCACATCCGGTGCTTTTAATACATGGGCGTGGGCACTCGACCAGGGATAATCTTCCGCTTTGAAGACGATCCCGGCTCTGACAGGATTGAGTTCCACATAACGGAGTGCCGCGAAAAGATAGCTCTCATCGAGAGGATAAGACAGATAGCGCGCCTGCCAGAGATGACCTTTCCATTCATTACGCAGATTGATGAAAAGCGAATATTTCCAGTGCGCTGTGCTGAGACCCCTGGCAAAGCTATCGGGATATTGGGGCACAGCAATGAGATGAACATGGTTATCCATAAGACAGTAAGCCCAAATACTGATTCCCGCCACGTCCGCATACTTTCTAAGGAGTCTAAGATAAAACCGCCGGTCCTCATCGCTGAAAAAGACGATTTGGCGACGACCCCCACGCTGAATGATATGGTGAGGGCAATCGGGAATGACGACCCTGGCGATCCTGCTCATGTGGTCATCTGACTCAATAGAACAGCAAAGAAGTAATCAATAATCATAGGATGTTTGTTGATTCAAGAGATAACGAAAGATAAGACGACGGTCAGGCGCGTTCAATCTCAGAAGCTGAAAAATTAGGAAATTAGATGACTGTCACCAATTCAGGCGGTAGGTCTTCGCCGCCTCGACCATGGCCACGATGTTTTGCGGCGGAACGTTGGGCAGGATATTGTGAACCTGGGTGAAGACGAAGCCTCCGCCCGGACCGAATATTTCCATCCTGCGCCTCACCTGTTCAGCGATCTCCCGCTCCGTTCCGCTGGGAAGAAGATGCTGGGTATCGCAGCCACCGCCCCAGAAAGTCAGGTCTCGGCCGAACTCACGCTTGAGTCTTTCCGGGTCCATTCCCCTAGCGCTCGTCTGGACCGGGTTGATGATCTCGACGCCGATCTCGATAAGGTCCGGGAGCAGGTCGACTATCGACCCGCAGGAATGGAGGAAAAGATGGACTCCTTTCCGCCTCCTGACTTCCTCATAGATTTGCTTGTGCCGTGGTTTGAAAAACCGGCGGTACATCTGCGGCGATATCTGCGGCGCGCGCTGCGTCCCCAAATCATCCCCCATCTGAATAACCTGGACATAGCCTTCGATGGCGTCCAGAAATTTCTCAAGATTCTCCAGGTGCAATTCTGTGAGCATGTCGAGCAGCGCCTCAGCCTTGTTGGGAGCCTCGATGAGGTCGGCTAAAAAACGGTCCATCCGGCAGAGAAACTGGCCCCATTCGAGGAGGTTTCCGCCAAAGGCGGCCATGATGGCGCAGTCCGTCGTCTCAAAAAGCTGCTTGGCCCTCTTTCGAATGTCGGCGAGATGCTCTTTTTCGAGAGGCTTGTGCCATGGCGCCGTGGGAAAGGCGCCCCAGGTCACTTTGTCCATGAGGTCCGGCAATTTCTCAAGGGGCGCGAGGCTGCGGCCATCCCAATCCTGGAGCGGAAAATAACTCTGGCTGAGGTAGAAGGCGTCCCGAGGCATGGTGCCGATGACCGTGCCGTCCTTGCTTCTGGCCAGCCATCCCCCTGCCCCGTCCGGCTCGAAGTGCGCGTAGGCGGGGATTTTCGCCGGGGAGCCGTCGGGCAGGACAAAATCTTTCCAGTCGCGCTCCTCACCGAGAAACGCCCGTCCCAGGTCGATGACATCCGCTTCCACGTAGTCCAGGATCGGCATCTCCGGCTGAGCCAACTGCTGGACAACGTCATAAACATAAGTATTGCCAGCAGTAACGCCGAGGTATTTCTTGAGATGGCTATAAGCCACGGCCGTGATGCCGGTGGAACGCATGGCTCCGAGGTCGATGGGGACCTTGTCCGGCTCCCGATGGCTGAGGGCGCTGAGAACCCGTTCTCGCTTTGTCATCAAGCTCGTCTCCCACAATTAGGACGTCTATTATTTTAGTACAAACGAAAAAATATGTCTTGGAGGCCGCACATGACCGGCCGGGGCGGCAAAGAATTCAAAACCATGAAGGACAAGTCGGTGCGGAAGAAATTGGTGACGAGAGAAGAATAATGAGATGACCCCGCTAGCCGACCCCCTGAGCGGCTATTTGAAAAGGCGGGCGGCCCAGCCTCCGCCGGGAGCAAGCTTTATCTTCACGATGTCTCCGGGTTTGACGGCCATCGTTGTCTTCTTATAATCACTGGCATATTTCGAGGCATTCACTCCGTCCGCATAGATTTCTGCCTTCCAGGCGCCTTCCCCTAAGAAATCAAACTCGAGCCTGCGCTGGGCCGCTGCGGCGGCAACTCGTCTGTAGAAATTGACGACCTTCTGGTCGTCCCTGTCCATGAAATCGACCTTGATTCCTTTAACTCCCCATCTCTCAAACAGGTCCAGCGCTTCCTGAAGTTGCCGGTCCAGGGTCAGCCAGACGCACCAAAGGATGATGCCGACGTTCTTTTCGCGGGCGTAAGCAAGCAACTGCGGCATGTCGATGGTCGCGTTGACCTTGAAAAGGTCGGCCGGGTCCGACCAGCCTTCATCCAGGATGATGTATTCGATGCCGTATTTCGAGACGAAATCGCTTTCGATGAGGTCTGCGTCCCGGCGGGCAATGAGCAGCGCGCGCCAGGGAAATGTCCTTGTCCCCTTGGTCTGCGCGATATAATCGGCCCTCTCCTTGACTTCGAGTGTCCTGTCGCGTCGCTGTTCTTCCTTCAAGGGATAGGCGGGAAAGAGGCCGAAGAGCGAGGGCGAACCGTCTGCCGAGCCCTTGACATAAAGCCCCGGATAATCGTCCAGGTCAGACTCGGTGATAGCTATTTTGGGGCCGTTTTTGACGTCCACGAGCACAGGTAAGAAGGCCATTTTCTCCGCAGTTATCTGGCTGAGGGGGACATGAGAGTAATTCCGCTCATAAGAACTCAAGAAACTTTCCACAAAAGGAATAAAGATTGAATGATCCTCTGCAAACGTGAACCGGACCTCCTCGGAGACGACCTTGATCGTATCCTTGAACCTGGTCAAAAACCGGTAAGCGACCCCGTCATTGTAAGCCCTGAAAATGAGGCCATAGTTGCCTCGAAAATCCAGAACGGCTTCATTGAAACGGTTCACGACCTCGGCCCGCTTTTCCTTGACAACAGGAGAGAATAGGTTTTCGACGGACCTCATCTTGATGCCGGAGAGGCGCGGGTTTTTTCCCAGGGCCCCGGCTCCCTCCGGAGTCAGTGACATAGGAGAAGGGACAACAAGCTCGCGGCCGTCGACAAAAACCGAATAGGATACCTCGCTGCCAACCTGAATCGACACTCTAATTTTTTTATCCGGTGAATAAAGGTCATAGGTTTTTGCCCCGAGCCCGGGCACGCTGGCCAGGATAAGAAGAAAAAATAGAAAAAAGACGGGATAACGTTTGTGAGAGATAAACATCCGAGCCTCCTTCTTTTTATTTAAAATAGACCGACCAGGAGATTTCTCCGCTTTTATCAGAGCGGAAGCTGATCTTAAGCATGACCCCCTGCCCCTCTCCTCTCAAAAACTCTGCGCCTGCGCACCCCGCTTTTTCATAGGCAAACCCGGGCGCTTCCGAAACAAACAACTCATAGATATCGCCGGCCACCACCTTGCTCCGCCCCGAAAGGATGTTATTTTCCCAGGTCACATCTATTAAATCGACGCCTCCGCCCGTGATATGGCGGTTTGTCGCCAGGATTTGAGGATGCGGTTTTCGCTCTCTCAGGCAAAACACCTGAGAGTTGAAAGCCGGATCAATTCTCCCCGGAGGAAAAGCCCCCGAAAAACTTCCGACGAGCTTCTTGCTCCAGAACTCAAAGACATAATATTCCCGGTCTTTGCTCAATCCGAGGTCTTCGAACTTGATGGGATCAATTCCACCGCCTGTCCGGCCCAAAACGACCCAATCCTCAAAAGGCCGGTAGACTTCAAGGAGGTAGAGCTGACAAGCCGGAACCAGGCTGGCATCAAAGACCTTGGGCTCCTTTCCGCTGACCTCGGCATCTGCGCGCCAGAGATTCTGAGAGCGGGAAGGGTCGACATCATAGACTTGCCCTGGAAGAGTGAAAAGGACCGGGGCAGACCTCTTGGCCGGCTCGACGAGCGCGGTCCTGTAAACCTCGGGCTTGTCGGTGAGAAGCATCAGTGAACCGGTCAGGGATGTAACCATGGTAGACCGATAGGCCTCGGCCGGCGACAATTCAATATGGTCGGGGTCGTTGCGCCAGACGATGTTGTTGAACGAATTGTACTGGGCGAGCCCGGCATAATAACAGTGCGGGTACGGGGCTGATCGTCTACAGAGAGCACCCAATCCCACTTCCGGTCATAAACGGCCTGGTTGAGAAGGCTCTTGCTCAACCCGGAACTGTGCCTGACCAGGGCCGGGCCGCGCGCGTTTCTCTCCGACTCGCAGGGGAAGGATTCTTCGCTGGCGCTGATCATACCCCGAAGCTTGACCGGGTTCTCCCAGGTCCTGGCGTTGAGCACAACCACCTGATGAACGGCGTCGCCCACCTTGTAGGAGTTGGCCGTTACACGGAGCAGGTCCTGGCTGTTTTCCACGCTTCCGCTGAAAATCTTCCGGCCATGATAGGATATCTCAATAGACGTACCGTCTATCTTTATCTGAGCCGGCGCGTTAGGCGGCGGTACCGGTTTTTCTTCGCATAATGCAGCCGCTGTTATGAAAACGGATACAAGGAGAACCGCAGGAACCAAAAGCCTTTTAGTACGCATCTTCGCTCCTCTTTCCTTTACCGAATTTTGTCAACCATTATTTCATTCACGAGCCGCCTCGGCCATAGCAGCGACGTTACGCGGCGGAACGTCAGGAAGAATAGCTTCGTGGCTCGGGCTGACGATGAGGTCTGGCCCCAGAAGTTCTTTGATGCGGCGCACTTCGGTTTTAACGTCATCAGCCGTCCCCTGGTTGAGCACGCGCTGGGTGTCAATTCCTCCAAGAAAAGCAATTTTCCCTCTGAAGTCGCGTGCCAGGGTTCGAGCGTCCATGTTCCGGGCCCGCGCTTGAAGCGGATGGAGGCAGTTGACTCCCGCGTTGATCAGGCGGCCGATGACCCTGTGGATGGAACCGCACGAGTGAAGGATGACCTGGTAGCCATGGCCGTGGCCCTGGTCGGTCAGTTTCTTGAACCAGGGCAGGATGAATTCGTCAAACTGTGCCGGGCTCAGGATAAGGTCAAGCTGGGTCCCGAAATCATTGCCAAAAAAGAACCCGTCGATAAGGTTTCTCGCGTACTCATAGAAGCGCTCGTTGGCTTCCAGGTAGAACCGGCAGACGCGCTCGGTGGCCGCGTGAATGACAGCCGGGTTGGTGTACATCTTGACCAGGTAGTTTTCCATACCGAAGAGGTCCATGATGTCATGGAAAAAGGGGCACCAAAACCCGCTGGCCCTGTAAACATCCCCGGCGTCGCGAAGTCTCGCGAGCGCTTCCTCGAAGTCCAAATAATCAAGCTTGGGCCAGTCATATTTCTCGATATCGCCCGGCGACTCACAACCCGCCAGAGGCCCGGCCTGGCCGTGAGACGTTTTGCCGGCGCGCAAATCAAAAAAGTTCCGGCCGTCCGGATGCTTGTAGGTCGAATCAATTAGCTGGGGCGAGATCCAGCGGAAGTCATCGCCGAGCTTTTGCCTCAGCTCTTCCTCGGATTTGGTGCCGAAATAACGATGGAGGATAGGCCAGGTGTCCGCATGCGGGTTGCCCAGCCAGAACCCGCAGCGGGAGGCAGCTTTCCTGTTGATAATTGTCCGCACGATCTCCCGGCTGGTCATGGATATCAATCTTGCTTAGCGGCCGAGGCATTCCAAAATCTTCAGAAGCGCGGGAAATTGATTGTCCCAAGATGTCAGATTCCAGGGATAGCCTAGGGTTTCGACGGCAAGTTTTTTTAGAATTTCGTCCGCTTCGACTTCATCTCCGCTGAATTTTAAGGCGGCCCAGCGGGCCGAAGTGCTTTCAGGCTGGCGCGTCTTCCATTCTTCGAGCAGAGCCTTGGCCTCAGCCTCTTGGCCGAGCTTTTTCCAAGCCAGAGCCCCGACATAATGGCCGGCTCCCCAGTTCGCCCTGAATTTCTCTGTGTCAGCACAGACAGCCACATAAAACGTTTCTGCCTTTTTGCGGTCTCCCAATTTTTCATAAGCTGTGGCGACGAGATAATTTTCCATGCGCTCATCGACATCAAACGGCTTTCCTACGCCCAAGTGCTCCGGCCAGAGCTTGGCCTTCTCAGCGAAGGCAACCGCCTGGTGCGGATTTCCTTTGGCCAGCGACCGGACGGCCGAGTAAAGATTCGCCTGCCGGAAAAGGTCGCGGCCTTCCCAGGCTCCTTCGTAGGGCAGAACCGTGGTGCGGTTGCAGACATCGAGACATTCCCCGAATTTGCCGTTATGAAGCAAAGCTTTGGCATAGTCCATGGCCAGAGCGGGCTTTTCAGGATATTTCTTATAAATGGTCAGAGCACTCCGGAGAGCCTCCGGATACTTCCCGTTTTTATCGTAAAAATCTGTAAGGGCACGCCAGGCCCGCCAGCTCACCTTGTCAAGCTCGATGGCTTTTTGAATGTCGCTCAACACTTTTTGACGGTCTTTTTCGGCCGCGAACATCTTGGCTCGCGCCAAATAAAAAGGGGACCAATCCGGCGTGTCGGCTAATCCTTCCAAAAGTCCTTTCGCCTCTTCGTCTCTCCCCAGATTCCAGAGAATCAATCCAAGGTAGTAGGACGTTTTCCAGATGTTGTTCTTGGCGGCGGCCCAGCGGAGTACGGGAAGAGTCTCCAACCTCGACGGAAAGACGAATTGAGGCGACTCTTCCGAGGCTTTCTTAAGATACAGCCCGCTTTTGGCCGAGTCCTTCTCCCGGAAGAGATAGGCCAGCCAGTAGTGGATGACCGGGCCGGGCGGGCTCATCTCCAGAACCTGGCTCGCCTCCGACTCCAACCCGAGCCGGACATAGCTCAGCCCGAGCTCGAGGTAGGTCTCGTGAGGCAGTTCGTTTCGAATGAGCGAGGTGAAGGCCTCACGGCTTTTCACGCTCGGCTCCAGAAAATAATTCTCAACCCTGGCGAAATGATTCAACGGGTCTATCTGGAGGATTTCTCGAAGGGCCTGGAAGGCTGCTTCTTTGTTGTTTTTGAGGCGGGCTATTATCGCTTGCACCTGCCTGGCTTCCAGGTTATATCTGTTGTAATCGAGAGCACGGCCGGCATAATCGTCCGCTCTTTCCAGGTTTTTCTCGAGCAGGCTGATCTCCGCCAACTGTTCATAAGCCGCCGACCGGAATTCCAGCGAACGCGCCGCCCAGCCAAACCCATCCTTGGCGTCGGCCAAACAGTCGAGTTCGCGGCTCGTGATGCCATAGATGAAATTCGCACCGGCATCGTAAGCATCAACGGCCAGAGCACGCAGAGCGTATTTCTTGGCTTTTTCATATTCAGCGCGCTTGAAATAAAGCTCAGCGACTCTCGTAAGAGCGCGAACATGTCCAGGCTCTTTCTCAAGGCAGGACAAGAACTTAGCCAGCGCCTCGGCATAGCTTCGCTGTTTGGCTGACTCCTCCCCGGCGACATACAAACCTTCGGCCGAGGTCCAGTCAAAATCTTTGGGTGCGAGAATAGGACGGCTGAGCCTGTCGCGCTCTTTATTTCCCGACGTCCACCTAAGCTTCTCGTCTCCCAGCGACACGGCGATCTCTCCTTCTTTCCCTCCAGGGTCAACCTCTTGGATGAATGTTTCCAGCGGCTTGAGGTTCAAATGCTTGGCGTAAATCTGCTCGCCCGCCAGTCTGATCAGAAAGTCGTCGTCGATACTCTGAAGCGGGCAGAGGCCGACACGCAGCTTATCTTTATCCCGGCTGACGTTCAGCGCCGCGTAAGGCGAAGCCGCCACCATTCCGCCGATATCTTTAACCGGGAACCAAATCTCCTTCCAGCGCATGACAGACTGGGGCGCGAAATAGACATGCTTGAACGGCGTCAGGCCGCTGTCGCCGCCGGCTTGGTTATAAAGCAGGCCTGTCTGCGGTTCTGTGTACTGTCTGTTTTCCCTATCCGTCAGCAGGTCCTTCCAGATCTCCCCGTCACGGGCCAACGACCATATCCAGAGCTTCATGCCTGGCTTGTCGTCGTAAACTGCCCAGTGGCCGTAGCCAAACCCACCCTTCTCCCAGTAGCCGCCGAAATAATTGCTGTATTCGCCGAGGATATGGTAAGACTTGCTGCCGCCGAAGTTGTTGTTCCGGTAGTAGGAGAGATCCCGGCCGTCCTGCGCGATGGGCCAGGAGGAGGCTTCGCCGCCATGACCGATATAATGAGTCCCGGGATAAAAGTATTTCAAGTCATCGCCCACATCCTCCGCGGCCGTCATCCAGTGATAAAGCGAGTCATGAAGCGTCGTCGGGTTAAACCAGAAACATTCGGTCTCCAGATAGGCGGCGTCTTTAGGGAGGCGGATATTGACGCGCCAGTATGTCCGCGAAGGGAGGTCCATGGCGCCGACAATGCAGCTCACGCTCCCGTCGTCGTTCTCTCTAAAAAGATAATCGACCGGAGTAGCTGTCGTCGGGGCGTGGCCGATGATGCCGAAATTGAACTCGATGCCGCCCGATGTCCAGGGGCCGCGCAGGGCGATCTCCCGGAACTTGACGACTCGGTTCCAGTAGATGAAAGGACGCTTGGTGGATTTCTCCAGAGCGCCCCAGACTTTTCCTCCGATTTCAGGCGCGATGAGCACCTGGAGAAAAGGATTTTCCAGGGCGACCATCTTCCATTCCTGGTCTCGGCCGGTCTGGCTGTAGCCATGAAACCGAAAATAGGGATAGATAGGGCCGATGAGAGGAACCGGGTCGGGGTCCGAGAAAGGATATGTTTTGAAAACCAGCTTTTCTTCTTTGACGGCGGCGTTTTGCCCGAAGGCGCCAACGCTAAGACAAAAAATGAAGGCCCAGAAATAAACTTTTCTCATGCCAACCTCCGCTCGGGGATGCTTCAGTATACAACGTCTGATAATTTATCTCCAAACGACTCAGGAGACAATGCTCTCCAAACCCCATTTCCAATTCTTGATGAAAGGCGGACGCCAGCCCCAGAAAAAGAAAAAGTGTTAAAGCTTGGCTTCAAGAATCTCAGGTTTCGTTGATGAGGCCGACTTCGCGCCACCGGCCTGTCTTTTCCAGGCGAATCGTTTTTATCTCGAAAGGCTTGAAGAGGAGATTGATAACGACGCCAGGCTCATTAAACTTCAGGGTGGCTGCGGTCTCCCGCCCGATAGCTTCATGGAGCCGGATGATGAGGGCCTTTCCCTCCCATGACGGCTTGCAGGCGGTCATCCGGATGCTCGCCGGTGCAAGAGAGAAGAGACTGATCCGGCGGCCTTGGTCGCTCCGAAAGCCTTTTTGATCATCGGCTTTCCGCCTCCTCCCGGTCAAAGCCTCCACTTCGCCAAAAGGAAGATGAGCCAAAGCAAACGGTGGAGCGCTCAGCCAGTCGGCCAGCCCGGCCAATGAGAGACGGACATCCTCGGCATCGCCGGCAGTGACAAGAAGACGGACGTCATGGACTCCCTGGTCCATGTATCTTCGGGCGGGTGACTTCTCCAGTCGAAACCCCCGTTCCTGGCAATAGGCGGCGCTGCGAAGCACAGAAAGGCGCAGCTCGCCGTCGGCAAAGTCAAGACCGTGCTGTCCACTGGCGATGACGGCCAGCGCAGTCGGGCCGCCTTTGACCTTGCCTTCAACGAGCGCCCAGCGGCCGAAGACATGCTCTTTGCCGTCGGCGGGACGATAAATCGCGCCGCCCGGAACTTCACAGAGGACGGAGTCTCGGCCAAAAACAGTCGGCACGGCCAGCTTCAGCATTTTCCGTTCTTCGTTCCAGTGGAGGCGCAGCCGGAATTCAAGCACGGGCCAGGAGGGATAGCTGATAATATGAAAAATTATCCTGCTCTTGTTGTAAGTCAGGACGGATTCTCTGATAGTGCGGACCGGCCCCTTCTTAATAATCTTATAGCTTCCCCGCTCGAGGACGAACCGGCCGGCGATATCTCTATACCGCCAGAGGCCGGTTCCCCAGGAGTCTCCCTTATCCTGCATGACCAGGGGCTCGAGGAGAGGGCCGCGGAGGCACGGCCTCCCCCTTCCGGCATCAAGAAAAGTTATCAGGCTGCTATTCCTATCGATTCTATATCTTAACTCGTGCTTAGGCGTCCAAACGGCCCCAGCTTTCTTCCGGCCTCGAAACGCCCTGGCCGTGAAAAAGGAACAGCCGACACCCGGAAGCTCGGCCAGGAAACAGAGCTTCCTTCTCCAGCCGTTGAAAGGGAGGAGCGATTCCGGCTGCTCTTCCTGGGAGACGATTTGCCTGCCGCCGAGCCCGAAAAGGCGCAGGTGCCACTCCCCTTTCCAGAACGGCCGGTAATCTGCCATGGCCTCGACCTCCACCGGGACAGGGGCGAGCGATGGATTGGCATTCAGAACGGCAATCGGAATGGCATCAGAGAGCCGTCCATTCCTCAATCGAGCAAAGGACGCTGCCGCTCCCAGGCGAAGCCGTCTTGCCGTCTCCGCCACTTTTCCATAAAGGTCAAGAGCATCCCGCTCCGCCGGCTCGGTCGACGAGCCTGTCAGGATATCATGGAAATCGTTAAGGAGATGGTCGCGCCAGGCCTCGCGAAGTTCTTTCCTCGGATACGCCTGTCCGGCCAGCCACCAGGCCGCCGCTCCCAGTGTCTCAGCTTGAATAAGAGCGCCAAGACTCTCCTGACCCCGCCTTTTGAGGCGCGCCATAGAAGAATAGCAGCCGGTGAAGACCCTCTGCAGATCGCCCCCTACGACCGGCGCCTTCCGTCCCTCCTCCCTAAGGGCCTCATAGAGTCTGTCCGGAGTGCTGTGGATGACCTCGATTCTCTTTTCTTTAGCGGCGAAACGGTCGATTTCTCTGAGGTCTTCGCGGGTGGCTCCTCCGCCATGGTTCCCCAATCCCCAGAACACGGGAACGTCGCGTTCGAGCTTGAGCGCGAGCTCCGTCCCCTGCCTCAGCCTCTCTTCGATATTGTCCCGTTCGGTATGATAAAGCCCGACGCCAATGCGCAGGGTCAAAATTTCCGACCCGTCCACTCCTCGCCACCTGTAGAGGTCGGAAGGCAGGTGGAGCTCGTGGCTCTGCGGCCGCATGTGAATATACATTTTATATCCGGCCAGCCTGAGGATCTGAGGCAGCCCGCCGCTGTGGCCGAAGGAATCAAAGTTGTAGGCCACCCGGGGCCTCACTCTGAATTTTTCCCAGAAGTATCGCCTTCCCTCAGCGATCTGCCTGACCAGAGATTCAAGGCCAGGCATATTGAGATCAGGCTGGAGATACCAGCCGCCGCTTATGGACCAGCGGCCTTGTTTGACAAGCGCCCGAATCTCCTTGAAAAGCGCAGGATCATACCGCTCGACCCAGCGATAAAGGATGGCCTCGTTGTGGTTGAAGATGAATTTTTTGTGCTCCCTCAGGAGAACGGCCGCTGTGCCGAAAGTCGCTATAGCTTCGGCAGCGCCCTCTTCCCACCGCCACTGCCAGACAGGGTCAAGATGGGCGTTCGAGATGAGATGTAGGCGAGGCCGACGCATCCTTAAACCTCATCTTTGGCCGGCAGGTTCTTGTACCAGCTGAAATAGAGGATCAGGCAAAGCAGGCCGGCTGCGGTAACCCAGATAGAGAATTCTTTCCAGCGCCGGAGAAACAAATAAAACGGAAGAAGAGCCAGAGAAAATTGAAAGACAGCGGTCAAGAGCCCGTTCAGGGCGTCAATCGAGGGCAGGGGGTCTTTGGCGGGGACGAGACCGCGCCGGACCGCTTCTCTCCGCACCGGCCCCCAGAATCCAAACGGCCGCACTCGTGTGTAAAAACGCAGCAGCACTTCCATATCTGTCGGTTCGGTCAGGGCCGCGGTAATGAGAGTTGTCACAAAGCATAGAGAAATATCAACGGCGAGGGATGTCGCCGCCGAGAAATCACTGAAAATGATTTTCCGCGAGAGAACCAAGACCGCTGAAATGCCCATGCTCCAAACAAAAGCTTTGGCGCTGAACCGCCAGTAATGCCAGCGGAGCGTGGCGGGAACGAGGATGACCGTGACCCAGATGAAGATCATGGTCTCCCAGGCGGTGATTATGTTGGCGAATGATAAGCTGAAGATAAACCCGACAAGAAGAGCCAAGGCCGAGGCCGCCTGCCCCAGCCTGACGAGCTGCTTCTGGGTGAAACTCCGGGGGAAGTACCGCTTGACGAAATCGTTGGTCACGACCGAGCTCGTCACGTTGATCATCGCGCTGATTGTGGACATAAGCGCGGCCAGCAGGATGGCCATGAAGAGACCGCGCAGACCGGTCGGAAGCTTCTTCAGGACAAGCGGCATAATTTTTTCCGCGTCGAACCCGGCTTCAGAGCCTAGATATAAAATTCCCAAGACCATGAAAGCACAGCCGATGATCCAGCGAAGGGTGAAGCCGACGGTCCACATCCCTCCCGCAAGGGACGCATCGCGCGGGGACCGGGTGCTGAGGAAAAACTGGAAGTCCCAGACGTTGGGCCCGGCCAGCACGCGAAAGACCAGCCAGGAAAACCCGGCCAGCAGGATGGGGCCAAAAAAATAAAAATGCTGATAAGCCGGCGGCGTCGTCTGAAGATAGGAAGGCCAGAGATGCCAGGCGGGGGCAAGAGCCGCCCAACCTGCATCTTTGCCCGCCAGAAAATTTTCCGGGGAGCCGCTGCGGAAGACCATGACCGCAAGGAAAACAGCTCCGAGGGCGATCAAAATCGTCTGAAAAATATCGGTCAGGATAACGCCAAAAAAGCCGCCGAGGATGACGTAGACCCCGACCGCGGCAAAGACGATCAGCGCGGATTCCCAGCGGGGAAAGGGGAGAAATTCTTCGGCGAACTTTCCCGTGCCGACAGCGATGAACATGAGATTAAAAATCATCAACACCAGGAGAAAAATGGCCGCCGCGAGCCGGGCGGCCTCGGCATCTCGCGTCGCGCCGAAACGCGTCTCGTTCCATTCGGCAAAGGTCATTACGCCGGACCGGCGGATCCACTTGGCCTGGAAAGCCATGTAAAAACAGATGATGAACCAGCCCCAATAGATGTGGGTCACCCAGAGAGCTTTCAGGCCGAGGTAGAAGAGGGCGCCGATCATGGCCATCGTGCCGCCGATGTCGATGTAGCTGGAACAGCCCGCCAGGCCAAGCATCCACCAGGGCACGTTGCGGTCCCCTAAAAAATAGGAATCGAGCTTCTTGGTGGCGCGCTTCCTGATGACGAACCCGATCATGGCCATCAAGAAGAGATAGAGGCCGATGATGGCCAGGTCGACGGAGCTGAGGTTCATGGGCGTCCTATCTCACAATCGTTTATCCTACCGGAAAATCATTGTCAATAGAAAGACTCGGGGTCTGGGCTCGAAGGCCCGCGAACCTGACCGAGGCTGAGCGTGGGGTCCTGTCGCGGGTCTTCCCCCCGTCCTCACTCCACCCATCCCCCAGTGGGGCCCTTCCGTTGCGGGCGGCGGGGAGCCTCTTCGCCGCGCCACCCACGCTTCAATCTCCAGCTCATTTTGCTGTCTCTTGCTGCCAAGCAAAAACATCAGTGCCTGCCTCCGGATGACCTTCTTCGCCCACACCCCTCGTCCCAGAAAGAGTATAATTATATTAACTTGCGGCAAAAAACGTGGTAGAATAGGGGTGCCAAAAAGGAACAAGACAATGCCGCGTAAAAGAAATAAATCTTATAAAAACCTCATCTTCTGGATTTCCTCCGGGGTCATCATCATCCTGCTGTGGAGCATCCTCCAATCCCCCACTCTCACCAAGAAAGAGGTGAACTTCAGCCAGTTCATGATCGATGTTGAAGACAACAAAGTCGAAGAGGTCACGATCTCGGGCAACGAGATCAAAGGAAAATACAAGGACGGCGAGACGTTCAAAACCGTCTCCCCAACCCAGTATGATGACCTCGTCAAAATTCTTCGCGAGCACCAGGTCAGCATCACCGTCAAAGATATGAACCGCAGCCCCTGGTTTTCTTACCTTTTCACCTGGTTTCCCCTCATCCTGATCGTCCTCTTCTGGCTGTTCTTCATGAGGCAGATGCAGGCGGGCGGAAACAAGGCCCTCTCTTTTGGGAAAAGCCGGGCCAAGCTTTTCTCCGGGACCCAAAAGAAATTCACGTTCAAGGACGTAGCCGGGGTGGAAGAGGCCAAGGAAGAGCTCAAAGAGATCATAGATTTCCTCAAAGACCCGCAAAGATTCCAGAGACTGGGCGGACGGATTCCCAAGGGAGTCCTGCTCGTGGGCGCTCCTGGAACGGGCAAAACCCTCCTCGCTCGGGCCGTAGCCGGAGAGGCCGGGGTCCCGTTCTTCTCGATCAGCGGGTCTGATTTCGTCGAGATGTTTGTCGGAGTCGGCGCCTCCCGCGTGAGGGACCTTTTCGAGCAGGGCAAAAAAAACGCTCCCTGTTTGATCTTCATCGACGAGATCGATGCGGTCGGGCGGCAAAGAGGCGCCGGCCTGGGTGGAGGGCACGACGAACGGGAGCAGACCCTTAATCAACTTCTCGTCGAGATGGATGGGTTTGATTCCAACGAAGGGATTATCCTGATCGCGGCCACGAACCGGCCCGATATTCTCGACAGCGCACTACTCCGGCCGGGGCGGTTTGACCGCAGGATTGTCGTCAACATGCCCGATCTCAAAGGCCGCGAGGACATCCTTAAGGTCCACGTCAAGAAAATTCCGCTGGATAAAGATGTCGACCTCAAAATGCTGGGCCGGTCCACACCGGGGTTTTCCGGCGCTGACCTGGCTAATCTGGTCAACGAGGCGGCTCTCCTGGCCGCCCGCAACGATCAGGACAGGGTGACCATGAAGGATATGGAGGAAGCCAAGGACAAGGTGCTCATGGGTGTCGAAAGAAAGAGCATGATCATCTCCGAGGAAGAGAAAAAGAGCACGGCCTATCATGAAGCCGGCCATGCCCTGGTCGCGGCGCTCATCCCCGAGGCCGACCCTATCCACAAGGTCACGATCATTCCTCGAGGACTCGCTTTGGGCCTGACCCAGCAACTGCCGCTCGATGACCGTTATACTTACAGCAAAGATTACCTCGAAGCCCAGCTTTCGGTGCTAATGGCCGGCCGGGTGGCAGAAATTCTCCTCCTGGGAAAGACCACAACCGGCGGGGCCAACGATTTCGAAAAGGCCACCGAAATCGCCCGGAAGATGGTCTGCCAATGGGGCATGTCAGACCTCGGACCGCTCACCTTCGGCGAGCGCGATGACCTCATTTTTTTAGGCCGCGACCTGGCCGTGAACAAGAACTTCAGCGAGCGGACGTCCGAGCTCATCGACGTGGAAGTGAAAAAAATCATCAACCAGAACTACAGCCGCGCCCAAGAATTGCTCGAGAAAAATAAGCGCAAACTGCTGAAAATCGCCAAGGCACTGCTCGAAAAAGAAGTCCTGGATTCCGATGAAATCGACAAGCTGGCCGGTGTGAAAAAAGGGGTGGCCGCCCGGAAGGCCGCTGAAGAGAAAAAGAAGAAGCCTGCGGCGGCTCCGGTCGAAGAGAAGAAAGAAGAGAAAAAAGAGACCCAGGAGATCAAGCCTTTAGACAAACCAAATTTGGTGAAAGCTTAGAAGTTGGGAGAGAAGGACTTATTCCAGGCCAAGAGCAAAAAGTTTGACCTGAGCCGGAGGACCTGGCTCATGGGCGTTTTGAACATCACCCCGGATTCATTTTATGACGGCGGAGTCTATTTTGACCCTGCCCGGGCTGTCGAGCGAGGCCTGGAGCTCGCTGCCGACGGCGCGGATATTATCGATGTCGGAGGAGAAAGCACAAGGCCGGGGGCCGATCCTGTCCCGGCAGGGGAGGAACAACGGCGGATTCTTCCCGTGATCGCGGCGCTGCGAAAAAAAACAAAAGCACTCATTTCGGTCGACACGACCAAGGCCGAGGTCGCCGAAGCCGCCCTGGCCTCGGGCGCGGATATTATCAATGATATCAGTGCCGGCCGCTTTGACGTCCGGATGCTGCCTGTGGCGGCCAGGAGCGGAGCGGGACTCATCCTGATGCACATGAAAGGAACGCCCAAGACGATGCAGATCGACCCTCACTATGAGGACGTGGTCGCTGAGGTCAAAGCTTTCCTCAGAGAAAGAATCGACGCGGCGGAGTCCTGCGGAATTCAAAGAGAGAGGATCATCATCGACCCGGGGATCGGTTTTGGGAAAACCTTTGAAGATAACCTCACTCTCCTCAACAGCCTCGCCTCTCTGGCCGAGCTCGGACGACCGGTGCTGGTCGGCATCTCTCGAAAATCATTTATCGGAAATATCTTGAACCTGGAAGCTCAGGAGAGGCTGGAGGGCACGATTGCCGCGGCGGTCGTGAGCGTCATCAGCGGTGCCTCGCTCCTCCGCGTCCATGACCTCCGGGCTGTCAAAAGAGCTGTCACCGTGGCCGAGACAATTTTGAGCCAGGGATCGAGAAACTTGCCCTGGGAAGGACATCTAAAGCCCCATGTTCACTAGTGTCGTCAACGCCTTGACCCACATCACTGTGTCGGATATCCTGGATATCCTCCTCGTCGCGTTTATCCTTTACTCTTTTTTGCGCCTGATCAAAGATACCCGGGCCTATCAGATGGCCATCGGCATCGCTATAATCGGCCTTTTTTATTTAATTACTCAATGGGCCAAGCTGGTTGTTTCTCACCGCTTGATCCAAGGCTTCACCACTTACTTGATCATCGCCGTCATCGTTCTCTTCCAGAGCGAGATCAGGCGGTTTCTCACGGGCCTCGGCTCCCGTTCTTTCCGCAGGCCCTTCTCCTTGAAGTCTTTAGAGGAGAAGCTGGAAGACCTCTTCCTGGCCGTGGATTATCTGTCCCAGAAAAAAATCGGCGCCTTGATCGCCCTGGAGAAAGAGATCTCTCTTAAAGTCTACACCGACCGCGGGACAAAGCTCGATGCTCTGCTCTCCAAAGACCTTTTGGTGAATATATTCTTTCCCCACTCTCCGCTCCATGACGGAGCTGTTATCATCCAGGGGAACAAAATTCTGGCCGCCGGCTGCCTGCTTCCCCTCCCCGCCTCCCATAACCTGGGCGAAGAATTCCTGGCCCGAACCCGCCATCTCGCCGCCATCGGCCTTTCCCAGGAAACAGACGCGGCCGTCATTGTCGTCTCCGAGGAAACGGGCACCATCTCGCTTGCCACCAAAGGTCATCTGACCCGGGTGCAGGATAAAGAGCAGCTCAAAGAAGTCCTGCTTGGCTATTTGGAATAACCATGAAAAAATTCATCCGCAATCTCGTTTTCAAGAACTGGGAACTCAAGCTTTTATCACTCCTTTTAGCGCTCATTCTCTGGATTTCCCTCATCCCCGAGGAAAAGACGTTCTCTGAAAAAACACTGACCATCCCGCTCGAAACGGGGAATATTCCTCCGGACATGGAACTCGTGGAAAAGCCGGAGACCCAGATAGATGTCACCATCCGTGCTCCCAACAGGCTGATCAATGAGATCAGCTCTGCCAACGTCTTCGCCAAGCTCAACCTCCAGGAAGCCACGGTTTTTCAGCAGGAATACCCTCTTAACGACACGATGATCAGTATTCCGCCGGGAGCTACCGTGGTCAGAATCTCTCCTAACCAGGTCAAGCTCAAGTTCGAACGGACAAAAGAAGAGAGGCTCGATATCGTCCCCAATATTATCGGCCAAGTCAAAGAAGGTTACAAAATTGCGAGAATCGAGGTTCTGCCTCCGCGGGTGGCGGTCAGAGGACCGGAGAGCAAGATCCGGCAAAAGGACAAAGTCTCCACAAGCCCGATCAACGTTTCCGAGCTGACAGAGTCCTCGGAGTTCGATGCCGACCTGATCCTGCCCAGGCCTGATTTGAGGCTGGCAGCCTCGATCAACAGGGTGAAGGTCAGAGTCCTTGTTGAAGAAATCAGTCCGGCTGGGAAACCCGAGCCCAAAAAGGCCAAAAAGAAAAGATGAAGAAGCTGTTCGGAACGGATGGAATAAGAGCCAGCGCGGGCGAGTATCCTCTCGAGCCCTCGACCATCATCAGCCTCGGCCGAGCGCTGGTCGAACTCCTCAGGGAAGAAGGCCTGGAGCCTCGCATCCTCATTGGCCGCGATACCAGGGAATCGGGGCCTTGGATCGAAGAGGCCATCTTCCAGGGCATAGAAGCCGGCCGGGGAGAACTTGTGTCCGCGGGTATCGTTCCCACTTCGGCTGTATCCTATTTGACAAAAAAACATCTTTTTTCCGCAGGAATCGTCATATCCGCCTCCCACAACCCCTACCGGGATAACGGCATAAAAATCTTCTCTTCTCAAGGGTTCAAGATTTCCGACGAATGGGAGATCAGACTCGAAAAAGGTCTGATGAACCGGAAGGAAAACACAAGAAATAAAGGGCTCCGGATCGTCCCGCAGCCAGCCTTGGTTGAAGATTATGAAGATTTTCTCCGAGGACAGCTCGTTCATCTCCCTCCATCCACGAACCTGACCGTTGTCTTGGATTGCTCCAACGGAGCAAGCTTTGCCGTTGCCCCCTTCGTTTTTTCCCATCTCGGTTTCAAGGTCGTCCCCATCTTCAACATCCCGGACGGGAAAAACATCAACCGCAGGTGCGGCTCCCTCCACCCGGCGGGGCTCGCTCGCCTGGTTGTGGATGCCCGGGCCGACCTGGGCATCGCCTATGACGGGGACGCCGACCGGGCCATCTGGGTGGACGAAAATGGGAGAATCCTCAACGGTGATCACACCCTCTTTGTCCAGTCACGGTTCATGAAAGAAAAAGGAAGCCTCAAATCGAATAAGATTGTGGCAACAACTATGAGCAACATGGGGCTGGAGAAAGCCCTCCGGGAAATGGGATTGGAGCTCGTCAGGGCCCGGGTCGGGGATAAATACGTCCTGGAAAAGATGATGGAGCTCAAAGCCAACCTGGGAGGCGAACAGTCCGGCCACACCATTTTTCTCGATGATTGCCCGACCGGCGACGGCATCCTGACCAGCCTGAAAATGCTGGAAGCCATGCTTTCCTCAGGGGCTCCGTTTTCGGAGCTGGTCCAGGGTCTTACCGAATTCCCGCAGATTCTTAAGAACGTGCGGGTCAGAAAAAAGCTGGATTTCAGCCGGTTCCCGGAAATCATCCAAGTCATGGACGAAGTCAAAGCGCGGCTCGCCGGAGCGGGGCGGCTGGATGTCCGTTATTCCGGGACAGAGCCGATGGCCAGAGTCATGATCGAGGGCGAAGAGAAAGCCCAGATCGAGGAGCTCGCCAGTCGGATGACCGCTGTCATCGCCAAATATCTGGGGGAATGAAGGATGGAGGCGTATCCAGGATGGCAGCAGCGACCATAGAAGGTTTAGCCTTCCCGAGATGTTCTTCGAGGGCATCCCGTTTTGAGGGCGGCGAGGATGTCTGAGCACGAAAAGAAAATATGGAGATGTTATAGAGGGCAAGGACGGGCTTTGTTGTCCAAATCCACCGTGCGGAGTTCCGCAGCCGCCGAGAAGAGCATCGAGGGAACGGCGTTAAAAACCTGATTGGGAGCGAGGCCATTCCTGGATATGCCCTCGTTGATGATTAGCCAAAGGAGAAGCCAATGAAATTGGCCGTTAATGTCGATCATTTTGCCACGCTCCGCCAGGCCCGCCGGGGCGATGAGCCGGACCCGGTCCTCGTCGCCCTGCTGGCTGAACAGGCCGGGGCAGAAGGGATAGTCGTCCATCTCCGGGGAGACCGGCGGCACATCCAAGAGCGCGACCTGCGGCTCCTGCGTGAAGTCGTCAAAACCAAGCTGAACTTGGAGATGGCCGCAACCGAAGAGATGAAAAAGATCGCGCTCCGCATCAAACCTGATGTTGTCTCGCTGGTCCCGGAGCGACAGGAGGAGCTGACCACGGAGGGAGGCCTGAATGTCGTCGCCGGCCGCAAACACCTGGTCTCCTTCATCCCAAAACTCCCCGGAGCGAAGATCAAAGTCAGCATCTTTGTCGATCCCGACCTCGAACAGATCAAAACCTGTCATGAACTGGGGGTTCCACTCATCGAGATCAACACGGGACAATACGCCGATCTCCGGCCGGGCGCAGCGCGGAAAAAAGCCCTGCAAAAAGTGAAGGAAGCCGCCGTGTTCGGACGCAAATTGGGGCTGGAAATCCACGCCGGCCACGGGCTGGATTATCGGAACGTCCAGGCGATCGTGGCCATCCCGGAGATTTCCGAACTCAGCATCGGATTCTCGATTGTCGCCAGGGCGGCCGTTGTCGGCATCGTCCAGGCTGTCAGAGAGATGAAGGCCCTTCTCTCATAATGACAGTGGTGCGAAAATTCCATGGACATCAGGATAAATCTTGAGCGTTTGAAAGATGATATCGAGGCGCTGGCCCAGTTCGGCCTCGATGCAAGAGGCGGGATAACCCGCCCCTCTTTCAGCCAGGCTGACCGGGAAGCCCGCCAGTGGCTTAAACAGAAAATCACCGCGGCAGGGCTCAGTTTCAGGCAGGATGGGGCGGGCAACCTTTTCGGCCGCCTCGACGGGGAGAGCCGGGCTGTCCTGGTCGGCTCTCATATCGATACGGTCATCAACGGCGGAAAATTCGACGGGTCAGTCGGGGTCCTGGCCGGACTCGAGTGCGTCAGGCGGATAAAAGAAGAGGGGCGGAAGCTGGCCAAGCCTCTGGAGGTCGTCTCCTTCACGGACGAAGAAGGGAACCTGGTCGGCGATTTTCTGGGAAGCCGGGCGTTCGCGGGCCTTCTCAACAAGGCCGAAATAGAGAAAGGAATGACTTCTTTCGGCCGGCCGCTCCAGGATATCCTCGCCGGAACAGAATTTAGTGTGGACGGCATTCTGAGGGCGCACGAAGCGAGGCCGGAGGTGGAGGCTTTCCTCGAGCTTCATATCGAGCAGGGCGCCACGCTCGATATAGAAGATATTCCCATCGGCATTGTCGAACGCATCGCCGGCAAGAACTATCGCTGGTGCTCTTTCCTCGGCAAGGCCGACCACGGCGGTACCATGCCTCTCGAGCTTCGACACGACGCTTTTTTGGCAACAGCCGATTTCGCGCTCAAAGGCACCCAGCTTGTGGCCACTCAACACTACGGAAGCATGATCACAGTCGGCAAAGTCTCCGTGCTCCCGGGGTCTTTCAGCGTCGTTCCAAGTGAGGTTGACTTTTCGCTGGATTTTCGAAGTCCTTCTCCCGAAACCCTGGAAGCTTTGGAAAAGGAACTCCTAGTCCTGGCAAAGGACATCGCCTCGACGCGGGGGTTGACCTTCTATTCTCGGGTCGTGGACAAGACAGAGCCGGCGACGATCTCTCCTCGGATTCTGGGAATATTGAAGGAGGAGTGTCAGAAACTCAACTATCCCTTTTTAACGATGACGAGCGGCGCCGGGCACGATGCCCAAATCGTCTCTGCGATAGCGGAGGCCGGTCTGATCTTCATCCCCTGCATCGACGGAATCAGCCATTCCCCTGAGGAGATGATCCGTTGGGACGACCTGGAAAAAGGCGCCAACTTGCTTTTGCAGGCTCTGCTTCGTCTGGCCAGCTGAGGAAATATTGAAAAAGAAAGCTATTTGTCCAAAGTGCGGGTCACAGAAAAATATTGTGTCAATTATGTATGGCCTCCCTCGTGCACCTGACGAAGTAGATGAAGAGCACGACCTGGTCAGATATGGAAGGCGTTGGGTTAAGCTCGGTGGATGTGTGCCCGAAGACAAAAACTATTATTGCATAACCTGCAATCTTGAATTCTAAATCGGATAATCATCATCTGGAGAACGAAAAGCCCGTCCTTGTTTTTTCTCCGAGTGTTTCTTCTTGTCCTCCAGCATTTTGAGCTTGGCCCTTTTGGACCGCTTCCTCTTCTGGCGCCGGATTTTTTCGATCCTCTGCTCTTCTTCCCTTATCCTTCCGAGAGTCGCTTTTTCTATTTTATCGGCCAGAATCCTCCGGGCCAGGAAACGGTTCAAGGACTGGTAGCGCTCTTCCTGGCATTTCACCTCAATGCCCGTGGGAAGGTGCTTGAGATAGACGCAGGTTGAAGCCTTGTTGACCTTCTGTCCCCCCTTGCCGCCCGAGCGGACAAACTTTTCTTCGATGTCGTTTTCTTTGATTCCGAGGCGTTCCATCCTCTCGAGCAGGGCTTTTTCTTTCTCCGGGCTCACAGCGAAACGAGCCATGCGCTTCTCCTTTAGGGGCTGTCGCCCAGCCTTTTTTCCCGCCGTATCAAGGCAGAAACAAAAATCACTAGGATGCTTCCTATTGTATCAATTTTTCGGCTAAGAAAATAAGTCTTTAATCTCCAAACATTGACTCGTCCATCAATTTTCTGTAAATTTTTCCTTTGAGGACTTCATGACATGGAAAGGAACCTCCCTATGAAAAGAGTAAAAATATTTTTTCTTTGTCTTATCTTCCTTTTGACCGGAATATTAGCCGCCGGTTCCGAAATCGCGGCTCCTGAAAAGCCGTTGACCGTGGCCGAAGCGACGGAGTTCAAGGCGACGTCAAGGTATGCCGAGGTCATGGCTTTTATCAAAGAGCTCGAGCTCCGCAGCCCTCTCATCCGGGTCGAAAGCTTATGCGTTAGCACTGAAGGCAAGGATGTCCCTCTCATTATTCTTGGAAATCCTGTCCCGGCAAGCCCGCAGGCCCTGCGCCGCGATAAAAGAGGTGTCATATATATACAGGCTAATATCCATGCGGGCGAAGTCGAGGGAAAAGAAGCCAGCTTGATGCTTGCCCGGGATATCCTCCTCGAAGAAAAGCCTCCTTATCTCGACCGCCTCGTCATCCTCATGGCGCCCATCTTTAATGCAGATGGAAACGAAAAAATCAGCCCGGAGAACAGGCCGCAACAGCCTGGCCCGGAGCAGGGAGTCGGCGTCCGGCCCAACGGTCAGAACCTGGACCTCAACCGCGACAGCATGAAACTGGAAAGCCCCGAGGTTCGAGGGCTTGTCAGGAATGTCCTGCTGCGCTGGGATCCGCTGCTTCTGGTCGACTGCCACACGACCGACGGAGCCTACCATCAGGAAGTCGTCACCTATTCGTGGGGAGTCAACCCCAACGGCGACAGCGCTATCATCGCCTACCAGAGAGACAAGATGATGCCGGAAACTGAAGAAATCTTAGAAAAAAAATACAACACTCTGGCTGTGGCCTACGGCGGGTTTGTGGATTTCAGGAATCCGGAAAAAGGCTGGCAAACCCTCGAACCCCAGCCCCGCTATGTCACCAACTATATGGGCCTGCGAAACCGCCTGTCTATCCTTGATGAAAACTATGTCCATGCTGATTTCAAGACCCGGGTGATGGGCAATTATAGCTTCCTGCGGGCCATTTTGGACTACTGTTCGGCTCATCTTGAGGAGATCAGCGGGCTCGTGTCCGAGGCCGACAGAAGGACTGTCCTCAAAGGCCTGAACCCCTCGGAAAAAGACCTCTTCTCCGTCGAGTACGAGCTGAAGACGCTCAAAAACCCGGTCGTTGTTCATGCTTACGAGGTAGAAATTGTGCAACGGGGCGAAGGCCAGAGGCCCCAGGTCCGGCCAACGGACAAAGTCAAAACCTACACCATTCCTTATTTCTCCGATTACGCCGGAAAAAGAGGCGTCCGCTTCCCTTACGCCTATATCATCAACGTTCCTGACCCGGAAATTATCGCTAAGCTTCTCCAGCACGGTCTGACCGTGGACAAGCTGGAAGAGGCCGTAACCCTCGAGGTGGAGTCGTTCAAACTCAAGGAACTCAAGACCTCTGAGCTGCCCTACCAGGGACACCATCTCAACCAGGTCAAAGGAGAATACGGCCTAGAGAAAAAGGAATTTCCCGCCGGTACCTTCCTCGTTCCGACCGGCCAGCCGCTGGGAAATTTGGCGGCCTCTCTGCTTGAGCCAGAGAGCGACGACGGGCTCGTTGTCTGGAATTTTTTCGACCGCTACGTTGTCTCCCAATGGGGCCGTGGATTCCAGGTTTACCCGGTCTACAAACTGCTGCAGCCGGTTATTCTGGTTAAAGAAGCGGTGAGGTAACTATTTCTTTTTCTTGTGTGAGGAGACGAGGAACTTGCCGCAGTTTTCGCAGATGTAGATGTCGTTGCTTCCCTCGATAGCCGAGCTCATCTGTGTGGCCACGTTGATGTTGCAGCCTTGACAGACTCCGCACTCGACCTCGGCCACGGCAAAACCATATCTCTGCATAAGCTTATCAAAACGGGTGAGCAAGGCTTCGTCCAGCTCCTCCCGGATCAAGTCGGCCTGCTTGTGGAGCTCCTTAAGATGCTCCTTGGAAGCCTTCTTTTGACGCAGTTCAATCTCCTGGAGTTTGTTCAGGAGGCTGGCCCGGCTGATGATTCGTTCTTCATGATGCGGCAGGGCGAGCTCGATCTCCGAAAGAATTTTGTAAAGCTCGGTTTTGTTCTTCGCTTCAAAGATCCTTTTGCGAAAATCAGGCTTTCTTAGGAATCGGGCCAGTCCGGCAAAGAGGTGGTTGAAAAGGCCGGGGATAGAAGGGTTCCAGACCACCAGAATGATAAGATGGACCTTTTTTTTGTCAATGGCATCAAAGTCAATCCCCTTCTCCGACCGGCCAACGGCGACAGCAATGTCTCCGCCCGTGTCCACACGAGCATGAGGCAAGGCCACCTGATCGCCGATGGCAGTGGATTCTAACCTTTCCCGGTCGATGAGCCTGGTGAGAATGAGCTTTTTGTTTTTGATGAGTTTTTGCTTGAGCAAAACATCGAGAACTTCTTCGACGGCTTGGACTTTTTCTTTGGCCTGAAGATTGAAGACAATCTGGGAGAGCTTGAGAAAGTCTGAAAAAAAGTGACTCTTGATAGGCTTGGCCATCTCCATGCGCCTCTATTCTACCACAAAATTTTTCTAAGTAAAGACCAAAAAAATGCTCCCAAAAAACTTAGGGCTGCTGGCTTTTTCTGTGAAATGAACTTGTGTCTTTGAACTGCGGAATCTCTTTAGCCTCGGAGAGGAGAGCAATGATCTCCTGAGCCGACCGGGCCATCTCGACCGTGCCCTTAAGGTCCCAGGTGGCGCCTGACCAGAGTATAGGTCTCGCCGACGCCTGACACTCGCGAAGCTTCTGAGGCAAGTTCCAGACCATAGGCTGCCGCTTCGAGGGGATCTGCCCCTGAACTCAGTTTCGCGGCTGCGCCGGCGCAGAAAACATCTCCGCAGCCTGTCGTGTCTACGATATGAGAGAGGCCCGGCGCGCCCAGTTTTTGAGAAGCCTCGGGTGTCAACACTAAAACTCCTTCTTTTCCCAGCGTGATAAATACGGCTTTTACTCCTATCTCAAAAGCGGCCTCGCCAAAACGGTGGAGCTTATCTCGGGAAGGTCGTTTGGCCGGGTCGCCGAGCATCGAAGCCGCTTCCTTCAAATTGGCCTGAAGATAAGTCCCTCCCTCGGCCCATTCCTTCCATTCCGGGAGGGAACGGTAATGCCGCGCTGCGTGCAAATTCAGAGAGAGCGATAGAGAGTGGACATCGAACCAGATCGGACATTCGGCCCTGCGGACTATCTTGCGCCAATCCTGGAGTGTGAGGTCAAAGCCTGAATTGATGACCAGGATGAGCAGGCCCAGTTGAGGCAGGTCCTCAATAATCGGCCGAGGTCTCAGAGGCGGAACATGGGATTCCAAAATCTCGATGCGCTCGCCCTTGTCCGGATAATGAAGAAAAACGTTGTTTCCTGGGCCAGGAACGACTCGAATTCCGCGGGTGTGGCAAGTCGGCCATGGGGCGATTATTTTATTGACTTCTGGACGCAACTCTTTTCCCAGGCAAGTGTAAAGGAAGACGTCTCTTCCCAACCCGCACAGCGCCGCCGCCTGATAAAGGATACCGCCCAAGCCTCGAAAAACCTGGCCCGTGGCGTAGGTAATGACATCATGCGTGATGGTGCCGACGAGGCCAAACTTTTCGCTTTTTTCGCCGGGCTTAATCATCGAAGAAATAAATTTCCAGAGCCAAAGTAAGCATCGCGAATTTCGTGATGGCCCCAGATTTCGGTGGGTGGCACGGCGCTAGTCCCCGCAACGCCCGCAGCGAACAATAAACGGAGACACTTTTGAAGACTTGGATTTTAGATTATTAACCCCTCCCACCTCCCCTGAGCAATCAGGGTAGGCTGAAGAGGTCAGTGTCTCCGAAATGGTCGGTGGGCGGGTCTTTAGCGAGGACGGACGGGGACGCGCCGTGACAGGACCCATCTCACAAGACGGTTTGATTATCACGGAATTCCGGATGCTTCCAAAGCCAAATCTTATGCAAGAGCCCCCGAAAAAGCAAGGAATTTACCAGGATGACTATTTGACTCTTGTTTGAGGAATTGATATGCTTTCGCCCGACACCAGAAAGGGACGACGAACCCATGAAATGTCCTAAATGTAACCTTGAAAATCCTTCGGACAGCGCTTTTTGCAGCAAGTGTGGCACCCAAATTTCACCGGGAGCAGGGCTCTCCGCTTCTCCCACCGAAACGCTCCAAACTCCGGTCAAAGAGTTAACCACGGGAAGCGTTTTTGCCGGAAGATACGAGGTCATTGAAGAGCTGGGCAAAGGCGGGATGGGCAAAGTCTATAAAGTCCTCGACACGAAGATCAAAGAAAAAGTCGCCCTGAAGCTGCTCAAGCCGGAAATCGCCGCAGACGAGAAAACCATCGACCGCTTCAGCAACGAGTTGAAGTTTGCCCGGAAGATCGCCCACCGGAATGTCTGCCGGATGTTTGACCTCGGCGAAGACAAAGGCACATTTTACATCACCATGGAATATGTGGCCGGCGAAGACCTGAAGAGCACTCTCGCGAGGGTCGGCCAATTGAGCGTGGGAAAAACGCTCTACGTCGCCAGACAGATTGGCGAAGGACTTGCTGAAGCCCACCGCCTGGGAGTTATTCACCGCGACCTGAAGCCCCAGAACATCATGATCGACCGGGAAGGGAATGCCCGGATCATGGATTTCGGGATTGCCCGATCGCTCAAAGCCAAGGGCTTGACCGAGGCCGGCGTGATGATCGGGACGCCCGAATACATGTCGCCCGAGCAGGTCGAGGGCAAAGACGCCGACCAGCGCTCGGACCTCTACGCTTTCGGAATCATCCTCTATGAGATGCTGACAGGCCAGACCCCGTTTCAGGGAGACACGCCTTTAAGCGTGGCCCTGAAACAGAAAGTGGAGGCTCCTCCAGATCCTCGAAAAATCAACCCGCAAATTCCCGAAGATTTGAGCCGCCTGATTTTGAAATGCCTGGAGAAAGAAAAAGACAAAAGGTACCAGAGCGCAGAGCAGGTTCTTGCAGACATCAGCCACATCGAAAAAGGGATGCCGACGACCGAAAGGGTTATCCCGGCAAGAAAAACTTTCACTTCCAAAGAAATCACTGTGAAATTCAGCCTGAGGAAGCTTTTTGTCCCCGGGCTTATTGTCGCCGCGCTCATCCTCATTGCCCTGGTTATCTGGCAGATTGTTCCTCGGGGTGAGGGAGCCAGGCGCTCTATCGCAGTAATCACGTTCAAGAATCAGACGGGCGATAAAGCCTTTGATTACCTCCAGGAAGCCATCCCCAACCTGCTGATCACCAGCCTCGAGCAGTCGAGGCATTTCCGCGTCACGACCTGGGAGAGGTTGAATGACCTTCTTGGGCAGATAGGCAAGGAGAAGGAAGCTGCCATTGATGAGAGCCTGGGCTTTGAACTCTGCCGCAAGGAAGGCATTGAGGCCATTGTCGTCGGAAGTTATATCAAAGCCGGGGAAATGTTTGCCACAGACGTAAAAGTCCTTGATGTCGGAACCCGGCAGATCCTTAAGACGGCAAGCTCCAAGGGCGAAGGCGTAGCCAGCATCCTGAAAAACCAGGTTGATGAATTGAGCCGGACAATCTCCAAAGGCAAGGGGTTGTCAGCCCTCCGGGTCGAAAAAGCCCCGCCCAAGATTACCGACATAACCACGATCTCTATGGAAGCCTACAACTATTTCCTGCGCGGCCGTGAGGATTATGAAAAATTCTATTACGCCGACGCCAAGAAATTCCTGCAAAAAGCCGTCGAACTTGACCCGACTTTTGCCGTGGCCTACCTCTGGCTGGGCAAGTGCAGCGGAGAACTGGGTGAGGACAAAGCCGGAGATGAAGCTTGCGAGAAAGCCAAAATGTATTCGGGCAAAGCAACAGAGAAAGAGAGGCTCTATATTGAAGCCAGTTACGCCTCTGCCATTGAAAAAGACCCGGACAAAAGGATCCGGATCCTCCAGGAAATCGCCCAAAAATATCCGGATGAAAAACGGGTCCATTACGATCTGGCTGTCCATTATCACTTCCGGCAAATGTTTCCGGAGGCTATTCGGGAGAGCAGCAAAGCCTTAGCTCTGGACCCAAACTATGGGGAGGTCCTCAATGAGCTCGCTTATGAATATGCCGAATCAGGAAATTTTGAGAAGGCTATCGAATATTTTCAAAAATACGCCTCTGTCTCGCCTGGAGATGCCAACCCCATCGATTCGGTCGCTGAGCTCAACCTCCGCATGGGAAAGCTCGACGAAGCGATCGCCAAGTACAAAGAAGCCCTGGAGATCAAGCCCGACTTTTATGATTCCTGTTCCAGGATTGCTTATGTCTATGCCCTCAAGGAAAATTACCCTGAGGCGATGAAGTGGGTGGACGAGATCACTGTCCGAGTGCCTTTTGCCGGGGCCAAAATTGAAAGTTATCTGTGGAAAGGATTTTACCATTATTGGCTGGGAAACCTGGACCGGGCCCTTAGTGAGCTAAGCACCGCCGCAGACGAGGCTGCTCCTCTGGGCAGCGACTTCACAGAAGCAGGCACGAGCTGGCTCAGGGGATGGATTTATTATGATCGAGGGCAACTCGAATTGGGCGAAAAGGTCTACCAGAACTGGACGGATTATGGAGAAAAAAATTCCGGTCAGGATGGAATTTTTTTTACAATCGACCGTCTTTTTTATGTTGGATTCCTGGACCTCAAAAAAGGCAGGCTCGAAGCGGCCAAGGCGAAGCTGTCCGAGGGCGGGGCTCTTTTATCTCGGACGGGGCAGCATTTACTGAAAAACTGGAATATCCGGACTTATGAGTGCCTCCAAGGGGAACTTTTCCTGGCCGAGGGCAAGCTCGAGAACGCCATCGGGGTCTTGGAAAAGTCCCCTCGGTGGGCCTTCCCAGGCGCAATAACAGCATGGCTCTGGGCTTATAATTTGCCTTTTTATAAGGATGTCCTCGCCAGAGCTTATCTTGCTAAGGGAGATGTGGATAAGGCAATGGCCGAATATGAACGTCTGATGACGATTGACCCCAAAAACCAGGTGCGGCAGCTCATCCATCCCATCTATCATTACCGGTTGGCTCAAATATATGAAGAAAAAGGGATGCGAGAGAAAGCTCTCGAACAATATCAGAAGTTCCTCGACCTCTGGAAAGACGCCGATTCAACCCATCCCGAATTGGCCGACGCCCGAAAGCGGCTTTCGGCGCTTCGAGTCAATTGAACGTATACCAAGATTTGTTGATATAAGGACAACGCATTAATAATATTGTCCTGGCGAGGGTTCTCGGCCGAAGCCATCTCAGTTTGAGATCGCCGCGCTTCGCTGGCGCTGACAAAATTCAATCGGCAATTTTAGCGTAGGCGGCCTAATTTGCAGACTCTAACCTCCTGCTAAGACTCTTAAGGTTATCGAGAATCCGGGCTTGGCCCGGTTGAGATAAGTGGACGTGCCGGCTATCTACCATTTGGGGACTTCAGGCTGGAGCTATCCGGGCTGGAAGGGAAGATTCTATCCGGCCGACCTTTCTGCGCACGACTGGCTTTTGTTTTATGCGCAGCATTTTGCCACAGTCGAGATCAATATGACTTTCTACCGCTTTCCTAAGCCCGAAACGCTGCAGACCTGGCTCGAACGGACGCCGCCACATTTCAGCTTCACCCTGAAAGCCAACCGCCGCATCACCCACCTCAAGAGGTTGAAGAACGTCAAGAGCGAAGTCCGTTATTTTTATATCCTGGCTGATTCGCTCCGGGAAAAACTCGGCTGCATCTTTTTCCAGCTTCCCCCGTCGATCACGTTGAACCTGGAATTGCTCGGGGATTTCTTGGAGGCGCTGTCTCCCAAATACAGAAACGTGATCGAATTCCGGCATGAAAGTTGGTACGACGAAAAGGCTTATGAGCTTCTCCAGGCCCACGGGGTCACATTCTGCACTGTCTCATCGGGGAAGGTGCCCGAGACAGTGGTGGAGACTTCCGAGGTTGCTTACTTCCGGTATCATGGATTGACCGGAGGCTACAGGTATAATTACAGCGATGAAGAGCTGCGCGAATGGGCCGAGACAATAAGAAAGGCTAAAGCCAAGGAATGTTACGTCTATTTCAACAATGATTACCAGGCCTACGCCGTCAGCAATTGCCTGAAGCTGGGTGAATATCTGGGAAAATCAGAAGGCCCGGCAAGGGAGGAATCATGAATACAGGCGCTTCCGCTGACACCTTTTCCACGGTCGAAGTAATGATAGAAATCCCCAAAGGATGCCGCAACAAGTACGAATACGACAAGGAGAGAAAACTGTTTAGGCTGGACCGGATGCTGTTCTCCTCTGTCCATTATCCCAGCGATTACGGGTTTATTCCTGAGACTCTGGCGGAAGACAACGACCCCCTGGACGCTATGGTCTTGATCGCTGAGCCCACGTTCCCGGGGTGCCTGATCCAGGCCAGGCCCATCGGCCTGTTCAAGATGAAGGATGAAAAAGGTTTAGACCATAAAATCTTGTGTGTGCCTATCAAAGACCCGCAGTGGAACTATATCCATAAGCTTGATGACGTTCCTCCCCATCTTCTCATTGAAATCTACCATTTTTTTGATATTTATAAAGAGCTGGAGGGCAAAGAATCGGTGGCCGAAGGATGGGAGGATGTCGAGGCGGCCAAGAGGATAATCAAAGAGGCAAAACAGAGGTATGAACAAAACTCTCCGGGCAGGCTTGTCGAGACCAATAGGTGAATAAACCGGGAGGAGGTCTCAGCACTGGGACATTTCGAAAGCAACGTCCCGATGCCGAGACCTGACTCCTTGCTCAATCAGGCGGCCTTCTTGGTGGCCTTCCACTCCATGGGGCTTCCTTCTTCTCTCTGGGCTTCACCCTTCATCGTGTTGCCCTCGACTTTGCCCTTGTAGGTGATGGTGAACTGTCCGCGAGGAGTGTCGCGGGTAATCGTCCATTCGATGTCGGCCCCCTTGAGGGTGCCTGTACCGGTGGATTCGCCGCGCTGGCTGGTCATTGTCACCGTGAGCTTCTCGCCGTCCTGGACGAACTTGACGGTCGAGTTCATCTCGCCACGGGGGGTGGTCATGGTGAAGTCCCACTCGCCGCTGACATCCACCTTGGCCTGCGCGAGGCAAATGGCCAGGGGAGCCAGGAGGAGAAGGGACACAAAAAGGATACTTTTAGCTTTGGACATAGTCCTCTCCTTATACAGAATTTTATGAGTATTGGCGTTGTTGGCGGGGATAAGGTTCATGGCTTTAATCGCTTTAATTGTTTAGACGTAAGCTTCCGGCAAATTCTTCCAAAATAACATCAGGCCCAAAAAAGTTCATTTTGAGGTCAGAAATGCGGCTATAAAGCCAAATTATCCCTATAAAATAGATTTCCTTAACCGTGGGCATCTTGTATTCTTGGTCCTTGTAGATCATAACCACATCATTCCGGCTTACAGTGATGCCCTGATTTTCCCTCGTTCCCATATAGAGCATGAACATGAGGTAGGGACTATCCAGTTTCTGGACCGCGGCCGAAGCATCGGCTGCTATAACGATGGCCCCTTCGTCGTTGTAAAACGTATTCTGGCCTAAATCAATGGTCTGGGCGAAGACTGTAATAATTCTCTGTCAAATACCCGGCGGAACTGCGAGAGGTTTGACGTTTGCACTTATATGCGGAAGCGCCTATGATAGGTCTAAGAAAAAAATCAAGAGAGGAGGGATTGACATGAAACTGGCAGTTTGGCGGTTTGGCTGTGCGGTCTCCAGCGTCTGGGCCCTCTGCGTTTTCTCGGCAGGATTGGTCAATTTGATTTCGTCGTCGTATGGAGTGGAGCTCCTGAAGCTTATGGATTCAATTTATCCCGGGTATCATTATGGCCAGTGGGGCTTTTGGGGAGTCCTCGTGGCCACGCTTTACGCCGCCCTGGACGGCTGGATTGTTGGAGTGGTTTTGGCCTGGCTCTACAATCTTTATGCCCGACTGGGAAAACAGAAAGGCTGATTGATTCCAAACTTTCTTTCCTAAAAATTCCGGGAACAGGTCCCGATTCACGCCGATTTGTTTTGGATCCTGACAAAACCCGTTTTTTCCAGGAGAAGGATATAGCCTTCGACATTCTTGAGCGGCAGGGGCCCGTATTCGGCCGAGACGGCATTCCTGATGTCGAGGATGCTGCGCTTGCCGTCGATGAAATTTCTCACTTCATAATCTGCCCTTCCCAGCTGAAAAGGCGGCATTTCTTTCATCTCCCTGACCTTCTGATAAAATTCCCGGGCGTCGAAGTAGCCCTGCATCTTTTCTGTCCTGACAGGAATGAGCCTGCTCAAGCGGATCTCGTCTTGGGACAGGCTGGGTATTTGCGGTTTTACATTCTCCCTGATACAGGAAAGATCATACGTCTCCTCGACCTCGCGGCCAAAAGGAATCCTGAGGTTTTCCACTTCTTCGATCCTCGTCCCGAGATGGCCCTCCAGGGCCGCGTCGTCCCTGATGAAGAAACGGATGGTCAAAAGAGCTTCCTTTTCTCGAATGACCGCCTGATTGATGATATTCAGGGCTTCCTTATAAGCATCATGGATGCCTTTGGCCTCCGCCTCCATAACCCTTTTCTCAGATTTCAGTTTCTCCATCCCCAGCCTGGCCAGGCCTCTGGCCGAGGTTTCGGCGATCATCTTCTGAGTTTCCTCGGGCCCGGCAGTGGCTAAAAAGACGGCAGCAGCAGTCGAAATAAAAGCAACTCTCTTGAGCTGGGTCGAGTCTGACTTATCAGGAGTATCGCCGCTGGTGTGGTACCACATATCCGGCCAGCAGATGAACATGCCTGCCGGCACCCGCACTCCTCCGTCCAGGAAGACAATGTGGTCGCTCCCCCCCGTGAAGGAGGTGAAGGCAAAATAGAAGGGATCTCTTGTGCCCGTGGGAGATACGATGTCTGGAAGGTTACCATAATTTTCCTCGGAAATCTTCTGCGTGGCTCCCACCCAGCCTACAATGGATTCGAGGACATCGCTGAGGTAAGACGGCAGCGAATAAGGAGTTCTTTCCAGATTAAAGAAAGAATGATTCTTGATCAGGGCCTCACCGACCATATCTTCGTTGATGTTGGCGAAAAACCGCTTGGCTATATCGGGGTATTTATTGATGTAGGCAGCGGTTCCGAAAATTTCCGGGACAAAAAGAAAACGGATCGACCGGCGCAGCGGCGGGACCTTTCCCTCGTCGACGAGCCTTTTGATGGTCCGGGCGGTTTCCAGGATGGCCACGCAGCCGCTGGCATCATCGTTAGTCCCCTGTTTGGCAAACCCCTCAAAAAGGTGGGCTGTGAAAACGAGTTCCTCCTCCGGATAATCCTTTCCGGGCAAGAGGGCAGCCACCATTTGTTCTTTGTAGGGCACCATTGTGGTTTTCGCGACGGCCCTGACCACGATCTTCATTCCCCGCTCGAGCTGGTCCCGGAGCTCCTGGCCCTGCCTCGTTGAGACCATAAACCCGAAGGTCGGCTTCTCTGTTTCGGAGACACGAAGGCCATTCCAGCCGACCTCGTCAGGGTCAAACTCAGGGTGGCTCGAGGAGTAGCCGATTAGTCCCAGAGCGCCGAATTTCTCCACCGCTAGCCTTCTGGCCATTTCGGGCGGCCCGTTGACGAGGACAATCTTATCTTTGACCTCTTTTCCCTGATAATAGTTTTCCTTGTTGCCCGGCCCGACATAGACGAGCTCGGCGGTTGTATCCGTAGACACGCTTCCCGAGCACAGGGAGGCCGGGATTTCATTGAGGTCGGCAATTTTTCTGAGTTCCGGCTGGGTAATCCACAGCTCCGCCATCTCGGCATCCCAGGTGGTCGCAGACCGGGTCGGAAGGTCAATAACTTCGGCCTTCTCTATTCCATATTCCTTGAGCTTTTTCATGATAAAATCGATCTCAAAGTATGTGTTCGCATACTCCTCGGGGAGCCTGTTTCTGTTGACTGCCGTGAGGAAAATCTCATTCTGGAGAGCAAGGTCACCCGAGGTCTCATTGATGATATCCTGAAGAACGCTCAGCGGAAGGAGCGTCTCTGGAAGAGGCGGCCGGAACATCTGAGCAAAAATGAGGCTGAAAGCAACAATCAGCCCTAACATGATCATAATGCTCTTTTTCATGGTATCCTCCTAAAGAACCTCATTTTATTCTTTCAGGAGAAGAAGTAAAGAAAAAAACTCGGTTTTTTGCTAAAATACGGGCAGGGAAACGCAAGGAGGCTAAGATGGACGTGGCGACTCTAAAATATATTGCCCTCGGTCTGTTCCTTATCTGTGTTATCTGGTTAATCAGGATTGTGGTGAAAAGAGAAGGCGAGAACCTTATCCGGACTGTTCTTCTCGGCATTATTTTCCTGGGGATTTTTTTCTATCTCCAGCAGCAAAAATCCGAGAAAATCACTTTTGCTGACATTAAGGCGCAGATCAAAGAGACCTTCTTCCCCGAGAGGCCCCTTCACTGTGTTTATTACAAGGACGAAGGTGCTAGAGGAGCCAACCGTTATGTGCGCTACACTTTTGAAAGTCCCGGGCCGAAGCTTTCCTTGACCATGGATGCAGACCAAAAATATTTTCATATCAACGATGTCCGCTCAGTGAATCGCGTTTTGGAATATTTGGGGCTCCCCGAAGTCAAAAACGCGGTCGCGGAGTTGGCCTCGATCACAGGCTCGCGCAATGATATCAACCTCTACCGCTGGAACGATTATCCGTTAGGAATTCTCACAATCGAGCGCGACATCTGCCAGGATCGGGATAAGCTAGAGTCTTACCAGTGTATCTCGGCTGTCGTGATAACGAATAGATAAAAAGAAAAAGAGAATAACCAAAGAAAAATAGACGCCCGCAATGATAAGAAAAGGAAGGCCGGAGGCGGCTTTCCGACCATAAATCGCTCCCTCTCCCGGCTGCGGGAGAGGCAGAGGATCCCAGGGCAGCCCGTAGCGTTCGCAGAGGCCCTTGATATAAAGAAGGTGGATGACCGGGATTTTGCGGGCGGCCATCTCGAAAATAACGCCTCGTCTCCGAGCGGGAGGGAACCGGCGAAAAGCTGCCAGCCCCGGCGTGACGTGGAGGATCTCCGAGTCTGTGCCCATGTCTGCGTAACCCCCGCCGATATTCACGAAAGCTTTTATTTTGTTCTCGCCGCCGGAGACCCCGAACAGCCGCAGCCGCTCCCGGACATTTTTTCCCAAGTCCGGCTCATCTAAAAAATAATAACGACTCCGTTTGGCGGCTCCGATAAGGAGAGAGCGGCCTTCAGGGCTTATGTCTTTTCCCTCATCGCCTTCCCCGCCCAAAGACAGGGCGACCGGCTCGACATCTGCGACACCGGCCTGAAGAAGACAATTCTGCATGTCGAGCCAATGGAAATCGGGGTTGTTCGCGCCCCACTGGGAAGCCCCGAGAGAGCAGATCAAGAGAGGCTTCAAATCCATGGTTTTGACCGCACTAAGAGCAGCGATAATCAACGCCGGAAAAGAGCCCGAGGCCCCGATCGCGACAAAGTCTCCTCTTTTGACGCCTGCCTGGTCTAGAAAAAAAACAATGAGCCCGGCAAAATTGGGGTTTGTGGTTGTTCTCTTGGCCTCGAGATTCCCGAGCGAAGTCGTCATCGAGGAAAATTCCAGGCCGATGAGGCCGGTGCGGTTGACATCTGTGCCCGGGTCAATAGGAATTCCCTCAGCTTCCCGGCAGTGCTTTACCGCCTCCGTTGCTTCTTTCATCAGACTTGAAGCCCTGAGCATGTCTGTTTTTATATTTAAGGGCTTGAGGACGATCAACCGGGTGAGGGCAAAAAATAGGAGGCTCAGAGCGCAAAGAACATAGACGGCCGTTTCCTGCCTCTTCTTTCCCTGAAGTGCAGGAAATATTTTCATCTTGCCATCCCGATTAAATTTGCCAGAAAGTAAGTGATGACGACAACAGTCACGAGCGAGGCTAAAGTCGGAAGAAACTTCTGTCTCTCAAGGTTGTTGGCCAGAAGTCCGGGGATGATCAGCCCGACGGCTCTGACCTCAGGAGAGCCGGAAAAGAATGAAGGCGAGAGAAGGAACCAGAGCTGAGCCCAAAAGCCTCCCAAAAGGATCATGATGACAAAGCGGCGTTTTCCAAAAAGAATGAAGTAGCGGGAAATCACCTTGTAGACGAGCAGGCTCAAGCACGCGGCTAATAAGGTTACGAGAGCCCTGGAAGGCCGGTCAAGAGAAAGGGCGATAAAGGCCGGGACGATAATCCCGCCGGGATAAAGGCCCATGAATTCGGTGTAGAGAAGCGCTACGACTGTGCCGATGAAAATCGTCTCAAGGTTCATAAGGCCTCCCTATTTTCTCCCAGTGTTCGACGAGCGCCGCTCCAAGCCCCCCCATATTTCCCATTCCGATAAGGACGGCGCCGTCCGCTTCTTGACCTATTTCCTCCATGATTGCGGCTGGAGACTTGGCGGTAAGCGGCGTGAGCACCGGATCCGAATTCAATTTCCTCCTCGTCCTCAGCGCCTGAAGATGGGCTCCGGTGAAAAACAGCCTGGAAAAATCTCGAAAATATGCTTGCTCTAAGGCGTTTATCCATTGTACGGTTCTGTCTCCCCTGTCCTGTCTGAAGTTCAAAACTCCGATCAGCTTTCTTCCAGGGACGGACAGCTCATCTTTGATTCGAGCGAGGATGAGGCCGGTGGATTCGGGGTCGTTGGCGGCGAAGGCACTGACAAGAAGCCAGGGGACGGGAGGCGTGCCAAGCTCAGCCGTCCAGATCTTCAGACTTCCGAAATCAGGCTTGGCCTTGGCGATCCCTCGCAGGGCGACCTCTTCGGGGACTCCAAGATGGCGCGAGACGGCCAAAGCTAAACGCACGTCCTCCTCAAAAAACAAAATTGAGGAGATTTCCTGGAATTGCCCCCGTTCTCCGGACTCTCTCTTCTTGACCAGGATTATCTTTGATTTCAATTTGGCGGCGGCCCTCAGAAATTCCGGATAAAATTCTTCATCGGGGAGGAAAACTGTCGCGGCCTCGGGAATGGCTGAACCCAGGCTTTGGGCGATTTCCGGTTTTGTCCGGCCCATTTCTTCCCTGTGATCGAGGCGTACATTAGTTATGACCAGGATCTCGGGCCGGAGAATCCGCTGGGATTCGACCAGGCTCGATTCGGGCCGGATGCTCATCAGCTCGGTCACGAGCGCCTGGACGCCGAGACTCGCTCCCTGTCTTAAGACCTTTTTTTCTTCAAGGATGGTCGGCAGGCCTTTCCTGGCGATCTCCTCTTCCCTCCCATCAGGAAGGATGATAACGGGCTTGGAGCCGGTGGCTTTTCCCAGGACGGAGAACCCGGACTCTCTGAGGGAAGCCGCGATGAATCGTGTCACCGTCGATTTCCCCCGCGTCCCGGTCACGGCGATCCGCAGGGGAACGCGTTTCCTTCTCCGCTCGAGGCTCAGGCGTTCGAAGAAAAGATAAAAGCAGAGGATGAGAATGCAGCCGCCGGTTATGAGAAGTTCTCTTATGGGACGCCTCCAGTTTTTCCCATAGCTTAAAGTTTATAAAGCGGCGGCGGATTAATCAACTCCATTTATTTTCCCTAAATTCTTCAACAGCCGGATGCATTTCTGAGCCTGTAAAAGGTTTTTACAGCTCGAAAAAGAATTTTACTTCAGCCGGCCGTGAAAAAAGACTTCAGCAGGTTAGAGGCGCTTGTGAGGAAGAGGGAGTCCCTGCTGAAGTTTATCTATGAGAAGAGAAGAAAAGGTTAGCCGAATGGGCCGGCCAATTTAAATGGAGATGGGCAAGAACAGGAACGTCCATCAGGAGGAGAACAAGAAAGATGCCCTTTCTGTAGCGCATGTTCATCCCAACACATTCAGAGAAAGAAAAAGAGAAAAATCAGGAAAGCCGCAAGCATAAGCAGAAGTTTCGACATGCCCATCGACCTCCTCCGGGAATTTCATCACTCGATTCTAAGCAAACTTCATGCCAAATCAGAGGAATCAGCCGAAGATTCCGGCCGAGTATGAGACTGAAGAGATCATGCCCCCGGGAATTCCAGGAGAACCGTGCCTCGGAAAGGAAGCATCTCCGGTTCCGTTATTGCCTTCAGGCTTGGTTAAGGGATGGAGCGACCATTGAGGGATTTAGCCCGAGAATTTTGGCTTTTGAGGGAACCCAGAAAAGAGGGCGGCGAGTATGTTCTGAGCTCGAAAAGAGCAAACAAAAAGGCCACAGCAGCACAGCAGGAATGCACAAAGTTTCCGGGAATTGGTCTGGCGCGCGAGTTGCGCAGCCGCCGAGAAAGCCAATAATTCTCGTGGCGTTAAAAATCCCGGAACGGAGCGAATCCCTTGACCAAGCGCTCGCTATTAAATCGCAGATTCTCAGCCCATCACGGAAATGGAGATGCTATCCTGGGAAAAAGTCAGCCCCTTAAACGCGGTGCTTGAGGAGGTCTTTGACTCCTTCTAAAAGAAAATCGACGTCCTTGTAAGTGATGTAAATCGGCGTCGAGACTCTAACAGCATAAGTTCCGGTTTCTTTGCTCCCGACCGTCCTGACCACAAGATTATATTTTTCCCTGACATAATCCACGACTTTCGCCGGGTCGACTCCTTCCAAGGAGAAAGCTGTCAAACCACCCGAGAGATAGGGGTCCTCGGGGGTGTGGAGCTTCACACCGGGAATTTTGCGCAATTCCTGCTTCAGGTAGCCGGCCAAGGCTTTGACCCGTCTCTCTATTCGCTTCCTGCCGATAGCATTCTGAAAATCCAGAGCTTCGCCCAGGGCAAACACAAGGGCATCGGCGTCCTGGCCATGGGATTCATATTTTCTCGCGTCTTGATAAGTGTCCCAGCCGCCCGTGACGATCGTCGGCCAGAGCTTATCCTGGGCCTCTTTCCGCACATAAAACAGCCCAATTCCTGTCGGCGCGCCCATCCATTTGTAAGGGCTTGAAGAAAAAAAGTCCATCCCGAGCTCTGTCATATTGAGGTCGAGCATCCCTAAGCCGTGAGCGCTGTCCGCCTGGATGAGGATCCCCTTCTCATGAGCCAACTGGCTCAGTTCTTTAAGGGGCGAAATCAGCCCGGAGATATAGACGGTATGGCCGATGCTGATGATTTTGGTCCGGGGTGTGATAGCGCCAGCAATAACGTCGACAATTTCCGAAACATTCTTCGGGGGCAAACCAAACGGGACCTCCTTGATCACAATTCCGTATCTTTTTTCCTTGAGCTTCCAGGGGTTGATCGACCCGGGATGCTCCATGTTGGAGACGATGACCTCGTCGCCTTCTTTCATGTCCAGACCGCTGGTCACAAAATTGAGGCCTTCCGTGGTGTTGTGCGTGATTACAACCTCATCGGGCGAAGCGTTAACGAAACCGGCCAATTTCCGTCTCACCTCTTCTTTCAGAGTGGGCATGAAATTGTAGACATCATAAGGGTTGGTGACCTGCACCCGGAAATACTTCATCAGAGTATTGAACACGGGTTTCGGCATCGGGCCGACCGTGCCGTTGTTCATCATGATGAGGCCGTCCTCGAAGAGAAATTGCTTCCTGATACCCTCCCAATAGAGTCCGTCAGGGGATTCATCTCCGATGTATTTCTGGTTGAGCGAGGAGATGCTTTGATAAACGGCAGCCGTAGCTTTGTTCAAGGCCGCAAGGGAGAGGGCCGACCCCGCAGCCAGATATTTAAAAAAATCTCTCCTCGAGAAACCCGGCGAAGATGCCTCGGACTGAATGCCTTTGATGATTTCAAGATTGCCTGCCATCCCGGACCTCCTTTTTGGCCCTATTTTATTTTGCCTGGAGGGACTCTGTCAAACGCAACGATTATCTTGAGTTTATTGAAATAAGTCCTGCCACGGCTGGCCCTTGTAATTCACCGCGAGGAACAGAGTGACGTGTGGACCTCAGCCGATAAAATCCTTGTGTGCAAAACCAGGAATCTCCGATTGAGATGGCCTCGTCTGAGAGACCTCGCAGCGGCTGGGGGGGAGCGGGTTTCATCCAGGGAGGTAGCTTTTGAGGACTCCTTTTGCTTTACGGAGAAGAATGATGGCCGGAGAGAGCCCTCCCTCGTCTCGGTTCCTACTCAATAGACCCGGAAAAACTCTTTTTTTCCCATCCTGAGGAGATATTTTTTTAGGCTCCCTATTGCAAATCAATCTATAGTTATTTATATTTGCCTTATCGCTCAGGCAACCTGATCTCTCATGGAATTAGAGCACCTTCTCCAAACAAAGAAATTCCTGGAAGAAATATCCGTTTCGATAAGAAACATCATCCTGGCCAATTTCCCTGAGATGAGCCGAGAAGAAAAGGAAGATATCGACCATGAAGTCAAGTTCAAGCTCTGGAAAAAGTTGGCCGCTGGGAAAAAAATCGACAATTTGAGGTCTTATTTATGGAAGGTTGTGTATACAACCGCTCTGGACATAATCGGGGAAAGAATGAATTATCTGCCGCTGGAGCAGCTTGTCGAAACAGCTCGACGGGAAACATTATCCTCCCGGGAAGTCATTGCGCCAGACTGTCCCGTAGAGGAGAAAGAATTGAAGCTCCTGCTCGAGAAAGCCATGAACGTGCTTCCCGAACGAAGGAAAACGGTACTCCAGCTTCACTTCTCCGGGATGGACCTCAAGCATATTGCCGCCTCTCTCCACTGGAGAGAAAATCAAGTTCGGCATCTATTATACCGCGGGCTAAATGACCTCAGGGAAAAAATCAAAGAGTGGAAAAACCGCTGAATTTTTAATAAGAAAAATCAAGGAGAGACTCGTCGTGAGGGGAAGGAGGGAACCGGTGAATAAAAAAATGCCTCGATCGTGTCCGGAAAAAGAGACATTTCTTCGGGCTTTTATGGGTGAAATGGCGTCGGAGGAGCGTAAAAACTTCATGGACCATATTTCTCTCTGTTCCACCTGCCGCAGCATGTTTGAAGCCATGACGCAACTTCAAGCTGAACTCAAGGCCAGAGAAAAGGCCGTAGAAGATCGGGAAGTGTCCGCAGCGGAAATGGGAGAGTTGAAAAGGCTGGCGAAGCGCCACGTACGGGAGATGTCCGGAAAAAAGGCGTTTCCTATCCTAAGGCCGTTCTCAGTCAGCACCGTGGTTCTTGCCGTGGCCGTTCTTGTTTTCTTGGGTTACGTTCTCCTGACGAGGGATCACTTCTCGGATCAAACCCTGAGAGGAACCCCTCAAGAAGAGTTCCGCCTTATCCAGCCCGAAGGAAAGCTTGCAGGAGTACCGTCTGTCTTTATGTGGACCGATGTCAAAGGAAGAGATAGCTTTCGCATCGAAATTATCGATGATGAGCTCAACATTCTCTACCAAGGAGGGCCTCCTGACACCAGGCTGGAGATCCCTTCTGAAGTGAAGCAGAAAATCGTCAAAGGCAAGGTTTATCTATGGACTGTGGAAGCCTATAACGACAACCACAATATTCTGGCTTCCTCTTCCGGCTATTTCGAGATAGAGTGATCACGGCAGCCCGGGGAATCTCCCATAAGAACAAAAGCAGCCCAATAAAAAGGACGGCTATTCCTGGAGTGGATCATCGCGACCTTGGCCTCCTGGAGGGCCCGGGTGATGGATTTTCCTTCCGTCAGGTAACTGTAAAAGTATTCCATAAACTGGGCTGTTGATCGATCATTGATATTCCACAGGCTGACCAGGACAGAGTCACTGCCGGCAATAAGAAAGGCGCTGGCGAGCCCGATAAGGCCTTCTCCCGTTTCCAGCCTGCCTTTTCCCGTTTGGCAGGCTGAGAGGACAACCAGGTCCGAAGAAAGATTCAGCAAGTAAATATCCCGCGGTTGAAAAAGGCCGTCTTCAGTCGAATTCTCATTTCTCCAAAGAATAAGGCCAGAGCGGCCCCAGCTCTCATCATCAAAGAGGCCGTGAGCGGCAAAATGAATAATCCGGAAATCAGCCAGGTCAACCTGCTTCAATCGACCTTCTTCGGCTTCAGGTCCATTGAGGACTTTCCTCTTTTGGCCTTTGAAGAAGCGGCTGATCGTCCTTATTTCCCGCCGGGCGTACTTGAGAGCCGGAAAATCAGGAGCTAAACCAGAAACCAGGTTTATGGATTCGGGCGGTTTCGGGACGACTACCGCCAAAAAGTCCATCGCTCTTTGGCCGCTTTTTCTGCGCTCCAGCAATCGGACCAGAGCCGATGCGGAGGGGGCGTAGGAAAATTCATACTTTTCGATGAGGAATTTACTGGCTTGTTCTTGCTGAGGCTCTTCCCCGACAGCGGTCTCCTGTTCCATGAGAGCCTCAAACGGTAAATAATAAAGATAGCCATCGGGGACAATGATGATTTTTTTAATTCCTGCTCTTAACGGCCTCGGGAAAGCTCCGAGAAGAAGGCTGTTGAGCCTCTGGCCTCCTCTTTCCGCCGGGAACTTCTTCCTTTCCCTCAGGCTTAAAAACCTGAGATACCTGTTGACCAAAGATAAAATCTCTTCTGACCCAGGCAGCTGCGCCAGGGAGAGGGCCTCCTTTGTGACTAAAAAAGCAAAAGAAGAATCCTGGCCAAGGACGTATTCAATCAGGGCGCTATCGTTCGTCAAAAGCCTTTTCTGGATATCCGTGCCGCCTAAAGGCTCAGGATTGGACCGGTCGGCAAGCTGGGGATTTTCTGCTTTCATCCGGATCAGCAGGTCTTTATAGGAATTCTCTGTCCTCTCTAACCTCTCCAATAAAATCTTTCTTTCCTCAGCCGACCAATCGCGGCTCTGGAGTTGAACCTGAAGAGCGGAAATGTCCCTGGAGAGGCGGCGCTCTTCATCTCTCAGGTCCGAGCTGCCGAATGACTCGAAATGAAGGCCGGCTTCTTCCAAGCTGTCCAGGAACCCCCTGGCCCTGGCCCTTTCGGCAAAAGCAAAGGCGTCTTCCGCATATTTCTGAGAAGGGTCTTTCTGATGCATCAGATAGAACAGGCGAATAACCGAAATATAGATTTCCATCTTGTCCTTGAAGAATCCCGGGTTATAGTATCTCAGCTGGAGTTTCCCCCTTATGCCCTCCAGCACAAGGATGGCTTTTTTATAACTCTCCAGAGCGGCTGATAAATTCCCCTGCTTTTCAGACGTAAGGGCCAACCCGGAATGGGCCCGCCACACGACTTCCTGCGACCCGGCTTCAGAGCCGATGCGGAGAGCCGCTCTATAGAACTCGTTAGCCCGAGAGCAGTCATTTAAACGGCAATAGACATCGCCGGCGATGGCCAGGGCGAGTCCTTCTCGTATGCTCGGCGGCTTCGGTTCCGTTTCTTCCTTTGTTATCGGTTTTTCAAAAAGGTGCAGGAATAAAGAATCGGCCTTTGCGTTTTTCTGGCCTGAAGAAAGCAGAGAGTCAAGAACCACGATATCCTGGCCGTGGGTAATTGTGCTTGTCGCCGGTGGAATCAAAGGCATTTCAGCTTCATCAAAAACACGGACGCAATTCCAGACCATGGCGTTGTCCACGTGGAAATAGATGTGATCGAAACCGTTAAACGCGTAGCGGCAATTGGTCACGAGACAATTCCTAACGTCCATCCCGTAGGCGTCGTTGGTCAGGAAGCCAGCCAGACAATTATCGACCATAATGTTGTAGACAGTTGCCCTGCCCATGTTTCCTTCTCTGTCATTGACAGAAACGGCAGCTTCCTTCATGTTCAGGATGGCCAGGTCATGAGCCCGCCAGCTCACATCAGGACTCTCCCTCTGCAGGATGCCGTTGGCACAATTTTTCAGGACAAACCCCGAGATGTCCACCTTGGCCCTGACCAAGAAAATGGCTCTGGATGAACTCTCTGCCGAAGAGCCGGTAATGATGGCTCCGAAAAGGTTTTTGGCTTTAAGCGTAATGTTTTTATCGAGGATGATGTTCTTCTCGAAATAAAACCCGTCACCGACTTCGATGATATCTCCGTCGGCGCAAGCGCAGACGGCGCCTGTGATGGTGGGATAATCTTGGGGAACACGGATAGTCTCGGAATAGAGGAGAATAAAAGCCTGCGTTGCTATGAGCAGGAACCGAAGAAAGAAGTGTTTTCCGGCCATCGCCGTCAGTGGTTTTATTATAGTCCTTTTCGACAGGGAAAGATCAAGACAGGCTCATTTTTCGCCAGGCTGCGTTGATCAGGCCGGTTTTAAATGGCTTTTTCCGAGATCGTTCTCGGAGGGAGCAGAAGATCGATCGACCGGGTCAAGACATGAAAATCCAGAGGCTTGGCAAAAAAATGACCGATGGAATAGCGGCTCAGGTCCTCGATTTTGATCATATCCGGATGGGCCGAGATGAGGATGGCTTCTCCACGGTAGCCCATTTCCCGGAAGCGGCCGATCAGTTCCAGCCCGCTGAGGTGGGGTAATCTATAATCGGCGACGATAAGGTCAAATTTGAGATTCTTGAAGAGCCGCAAGGCCTCTTCCGAATCCTTGGCCACATAGACACGATATTTTTTTTTGAGCATCAAGGAGAACGTCTTCCTGATGGATTCATCATCATCCACGACAATTATCTTTTTCTCCAGCATTTCTAAAACCTCTTTTTAGAAAGACAAGATAGCATTTTTTGTGCCAAATTCAGGGAATGCCTTGATCCCAGGGGATGCCAGGGGAAAAGAGCTTCCCCAGGCGTGTCCGGCAAAAAAATATTTACAGGGGGCGTTAAATCGTTTACAGGGGAAAACCGGGTCTTTTAAGAGGAGGGGGTCAGTCTTTCACTAAGAGGGCGATAAGACCTGAAGCCTGTACTCCTTGATTTTTTTGTCCAGGGTCGGCCGACTGATCTGAAGTATCTGGCTGGCCCTTGTCTTGCTGCCTTGGACGGCCTTAAGAACATGCTGAATATAATCTTTTTCCATCTCTCGCAGCGAAACAAGGTCGGCAGGATACATCTTTTTTTCCGCTGACTCGACGGGCAAGTTCTCCTTGAGGACCACGTCGCCCTTGGCCAGGATGACAGCGCGGGTCAGCGCGTTCCCGAGCTCCCGGACATTCCCCTTCCAGGGCAGGTCCTGGAGAATCTTCATCACTTCCGGGGGCACTTTCCTGACATTCTTCCGCAGTTCTCGGTTGATTTTCTCCAGCAGATAAGCCGCCAGCTCAGGGATATCCTCTTTCCTCTCGCGGAGCGGGGGCAAAAAAATCTCGACCACTTTTAGCCTGTAGTAGAGGTCCTCCCTGAATTGACCATTGTTTATCAGCGCCTTCAAATCATGGTTGGTAGCGGCAATAATCCTGGCCTCGGTTTTGAGGATCTTTTCGCCGCCCACCTTCATGAAATCTCTCGTTTCGATGACCCGGAGAAGCTTCGATTGGAGGTTTGGAGAGATATCGCCGATCTCATCGAGAAAAAGAGTCCCTTTGCCGGCGATCTCGAATTTCCCTTTTGTCTCGTAAACGGCGTCGGTGAACGCCCCTTTCACATGGCCGAACAGCTCGCTCTCCAGAAGAGTGTCGGAAATAGCAGAGCAGTTGATAACGATGAAAGGCTCATCGCGGTAGGGGCTGCTATAATGAATCGCTTTGGCAACCAGCTCTTTGCCTGTGCCGCTTTCTCCCTGGACAAGGATATTCGTCCGGGTGTTGGCCACCGACCCGATGAGCTTGAAAACCTCCCTCATTTGAGGTGAACGGCCGATGATATTGTCGATGGTATATTCCTTTTGTTTCTCCTCAATAAGATAGCTGACCTTTTCCTCTAACGCCTTAACTTGAAAGGCTTTCTCCACAGTCAGGTCGAGGTCGATAAAATTAAGAGGCTTGACCAGGTATTCGAAAGCGCCGAGTTTGATGGCCTCCACCGTCGTCTTCATGTCATCGAAGGCCGTCATGACCAGGACGTAAGTTTTTTTATTCTTCTCCTTGATTTTCCTCAGGACTTCCAGCCCGTCGGTGCCGGGGAGACGGATATCCAAAAGGACCAGCTCCGGGCGGGACTCGGCATATTTCTGGATCCCCTCATCTCCGTCTTCGGCCAAAAAGACCTCGAAGCCCTGCTTGGCGAGATGCGACGAAAGGGTTTTGCGAATCAAGGGATCGTCATCAATAATCAGGACTGATTTCATTTTTCCCCCTGACAGGGAATCTGGACTTCAAAAGAAGTCCCGTTCCCGCTTTTTTTTACGACCTTGATGGAGCCTTTATGCTGCTCCACGATTTTTCTGGCGTTCGCCAGTCCCAACCCGGACCCGGAGGGCTTGGTGGTGAAGAAAGGTTCAAAGATATTCTCCCAGTCTTTCTCTGGAATCCCGCAGCCGTCGTCAGAGATGCGAACCTTGATTTTCTTGGCGCCATCTTCCTGAGCCGCAGAAAGAGACAGGCTGATCCTGCCGCCTTCCTCGACAGCTTCCGAAGCGTTCCGGAGGATATTCAGGAAAACCTGCCGCATCCTATCTCCATCCACAAGCACGGCCGGTAGGTTCTTGGCATAGTCTCTTTCTAAGATGATTTTCTTCGCCTCTAAAGAATGATGCATCATTTTGACCGCTTCTTCCACAATCTGCTCGACGGAGAAACGTTCGAGACAGAGCTCGGAAAACCGGGTAAAATTGAGGAGTTCCTTGATGAACTTTTCGATCTGGCCGATTCCCTCCTGGGTGATATTCAGGTGTTCTTTTTCGTCTTCATCCAGCTGCTCATTCTGCATGACTTTTTGAATATTGAGTTTCACCGAGGTCAAAGGGTTCCTTATTTCATGGGCGATGGTGGCCGAAATCCGGCCGATGGAAGCAAACTTTTCGGCCTGAACGAGCCTTTTATTCGCTTCCTCCATCCTTTTTCGTGTTTGGAGAAGATCATGGGTCATTTCATTAAAGCTCTGGGCCAACTCGCCGACCTCGTCCTGGGAGGTGATTTTGATATTTTTCGAAAAATCTCCCCTGGAGATACGCACAGTGCCCTCGAGCAATTTTTTCAAAGGACCGGTGATGCGCTTGGCCAGAAGGCCCGACCCGACAACGCCCAGGAGAAATCCTCCGCAGCCGATCAAAATCAGGACGAGGCGGGTCTTGCGGATTTCAACCCGCATGTCCTCCAGGGAAAGGCCAACCTTGACCGACCCCCAGTAATCGGAAGAACCCACCGCAAACATGGGAATCTCAATCTCGATGGTCGGCAGGTTTCCTCTGTCGGTCTTGAAACTTCTGGATTCGATGAAAAAACTCTCCGCGGTGACTTTCGCCGGGAGTCGGCTGCAGCAAGTGATGTCATTACTGTCTTTAACCAGGTCACTGGCGGCAAAGAAGGCCCTGAAACGGTCATAGACAACCACATAAAGGAGGTTCTCGTCTGTCTCGCCGTCGATATTCGTTTTGACTCCCTCATAATCCCACCATTTCATCCTCTCCAAGTTCAGATAGGCGATATTTCTGGCGATCAGGATGCCGCTCTTTTTGGCCCCCTCAGCGATGGTCTTGACTTCTCTCCTCTGAATCACAAAGAGGATCGACCCGACGAGCAAAATAAGGATGAAGGTGATAGCGGTCATGAACCGCGTATAAAGCGAGATTTTCAGGCGAACTTTCTTTGTTTTCACTTAGCCAACCATATTTTGCTGGCATCCAAATAGGAAAATCCCAGTGGCGGTACCTTTGCTCCCCTGACCTGAGGTTGAAGAGCCAGGCGCTGCTTTGGGGAAAACAGGGGAATAGCCGCGATATCAGCATAGAGAATCTTTTCCATCTTATGGAAGAGCGAAATTCTTTCCGTCCAGCTGCGTTCCGTTTCTGCTTTCTTGACCAATTCGTCGAGCTGCGGGTTGGAGTAGTGAAGCAGGTTCAGATTCATGATGGAAGTAGAGAAAAACAAAGGCAGGACAATATTTTCCGGGTCGGGGAAATCCATCGTCCAGCCGATCATGACCAGGTAAGGTTCCTTCAAGGACTTGAGGTCCTCTGAAGATTTATAATATTTCATCCTCAACTTTATTCCTAGACCAGCCAATTGGTCCCTGAGCACGCGATAGACTTTCTGATCTTCATCTTTCCTCGGCTGCTCAAAAAAGATATTGAGCGGCGGAAATTCTGTTCCCTCGGGAAAGCTTTCTTGGCCAACGGGAAAGCCTTCTTGCCCAAGGATATTCTTCGCTTCCTCAGGGTTAAAGCCTTCCTTCTCATCCACGGGGAAAAAACCCGGCAGCTTGGCCGGGATATAGTTATTCGTTACTTGAGGGACGGTATCGAACCGAAAGGCTGCCTTGGCGACGTCTTTTTTATCGATCCCGAGAGAAATGGCCCGGCGCACCGCGGGCCGATTAAGGGGCCAGATGTGGCCACTCATCCCCAAAAACTCGGTGCTCACGCTTTCATTTTCCAAGACCTGGCAATCCGTCTCGGAGAGCCTCTTGGAAATATACGGAATGATATCGATCTCCTTCTCCAAAAAGTGCTCGAGAGTATAGTGCGGGCTGAACTCGATAGCCTCCAAATAGGGCCTTTTGCCAAAATAGTCATTGTTCCGTTCCAGGCGGACTCCGACAATATCCAGCTTGGGGCTTCTGAGCCAATAGGCAAATTTAAACGGACCTGTGCCCGAAGGCCTAAAAAAGAAATTTTTCCCTTGAGCGAGGACAAGGTCGCGAGGAATGATTTTGCAAAAATCCATGCTCAAAAGATAAAGGGTAGGAACATAGGGATATTTCCACTGGATCTCAAACGTGTATTTATCACGAACTTTAAACCCCTCCACGTCATTGGCCTTGCCTTCCCAATATTCCTGCGCTCCCACGACCTTCCAAGTGAAATATTGATAGCAGGGGCCGGCGGTTTCTTTGTTGACAAGCCTTTCCAAGGAAAACTTCACATCCTCGGCCTCGAGCTCTCTTCCATGGTGAAATCTGACCCCCTTCTTCAAATAAAACGTGTACCTTTTCCCATCCTCAGAGATAACCCAGGATTCAGCTAAAGAAGAAAGGATGTTTAAGTTCTGGTCCAGCCTGACGAGTCCGTCATAGATTTGCTCCACGACGAAGATCTTAGTATCTTTGGCCGGGTCAAGGCTTGGCTGAAAAATATCGGAGAACCCCTTTACCCGCAAAGTACCGCCCGGGACCGGCTCTTCGGCGGGTTTATTGGCCGCAGAAGTCTGGGAAAGCAGCGCCAGAATAGTCAGGATAACAAGCAATGGAAAAACAGGACGGATGTTTCCTTGAGACATTGAGCTTATCCTTATGATAAAAAAGAACTCTTCGGATTGCAAATAGGGAGCAATTTCTATGCCAATTCCCCCTCTGGTCTAAGTCTTCTAATTTCATAGGGTTAGCGGTCCCGGAGCCTTCAACCGGAATCGATTTGTAAATTAATTTTACATTTTGTAGGAAGCATTTCCAAGTATGTGATCTTTATGATAGGCGCAGGATGCCGCCCTCAAGCCCCCGTAGCGGAGAGGGGACCCGTCGGATTCTCCGACGGGGGGAACCGACGGGATTGGTTCCCCGGGGTGCGGGGGCCGAGGGCGGCATCCTGCGCCGAATGGAATCACATAAACGGAGATGGTTACCACCTTGCGCCGGCGTTTGACATTTACGGCAGCCGGTTATATATTTCCTGATCAAAATCCAGGAGTCTTGAGGAAGGAATTCAAGGAGCGATGAGGAGGTTCAGGATGCAGGGAATAGGAGTATTCTTGCTCTTGGTCGTGATTTGGACGGCCGTTCAGGTCCTTCTTAAATTGGGCTTAAATAAACTTACCGGAAAAGAGGTCAATCTGAGTTTTTTCGGTCAGGCGCTGACATCCTGGCCTATCCTCGCAGCGCTTTTTCTCGCGATCCTCGGCTCCTTGATCTGGTTTGTCGTCCTCACCCGGTTTGAGCTGAGCTACTCGAACCTGATGGTCAGTCTCACCTTTGTTCTAGTTACGCTGGCGTCGGTGGCGTTCTTCAAGGAGCACATTTCCCTCGTGCGCTGGATTGGGGCGGCGCTGATCGTCCTGGGCGTTTTTCTCGTCTCTCAATCTCGATGAACAGCCTGACCTTTTTTAACCTCGCTGGAGCGGTCGACATCAACGACAGCCGGAAATCTCAGTCGCTCTGCTTTTTCGCTTCAAATAAGGTCCAGGGAAAAGATGTCATATCCTTCAGGAACTTACCCTGCCATTCATACTCGGGATGTTTCTCGAAAAAGGCCGAGGCGATAAAATCCTGGCCGCAGGGATGGCCGAACCTGGCCCAGATTTTCATCTCTTTGGCGAGTGCAGTCGTGGTCACTTTGCCCTGGACAGAGCCCCCCGGAAAATAGGGAAGCCAGGAAAACTCGGGCAATCCTTTGGGGTCTTCATCCACGTGGCCGCAAAGGACATTGCTGTTAAAGGCCAGCGACCCCGAGCTTACATCAAAGTGGTCCGCTTCAAAGGCCTTGCCCATCTCGGCGTTAATTTTTCCCTTGTTTTCCTCCATGAGCTTGTCCCAGCGGGCCTTCCTGACCAGAACGGACAGAGAGGGATCATTGGGATTGAATGTCGTCTCGTCGGCGATGAGCTTCTCATTGCTCGGGAAATTGGAACCGATGAAATAGCCGTCCTGGGTACGCCAGACGGGATGATTTTTGAGCCCGAGCTCGAGCTTGGCGATCTCGTTGGTCTTTGTATCTCCGACCAGCCAGTCATTGGCGTAAGCGCCGTTGTTGTCCGTCGTCATGATCTTGATAAAATCGTCAATCGAGCTGGCATACTGGGCTGCTTTGCGGGCGCGCATGAACTCGGGCGTGGCGTCCTCCATAAAGCCTTTGAACTGCGAGATTGTTGTCTCGGTGTAGAGAATGCCGGCGCTGTTGATCACGAAATCATCGCCGCTGTGGATATAACCCGGGAACGCGTCCATCAGGATACGGAACCCTTTTTGGGGGACGATATCCACAACGATGTTCCAGCGTTCGCCGACGATATATTCCACCCAGGCGTTATGCCCGATGGCGATTTGACCATCTTCCGTATAGCTGCCGGTGGCGATAAAAGCGCTGCAGTAGGCCGGCGCTTTGTTATCTGCGGCACCCGCCTTGATTTTATCATCGAGATAAGGGACGTAATACCAGGCCAGCTCAATCCAACCATTCAGGGCGGTGATATCATTCCTGTCGTAGGTTTTATCCGGAAGCCGGGCCTTCAGCCCCGCAGCGATCCCTTCAATCTCTTCCTGATATTCTTTTTCGAGCCTGGGCCAGAACATTCGAGCCGCCGCTTCACGGTAAAAACTCCAGTCCCTGTTTGTCGCCCGCTCGAGGTAAAAGGCGAACATCTCGAGCGCGTCGTCGATCTCGGAAGCAAGATGATACCCATGCTGGAACCCGACCTCACGGGGCGTCCCCTCGAGATGAATGAAGACCCAGCCGTTCTTGTCTTCCCGGAACGAATTCTTGAGCAGCGCTGTCGGGCCACTCGAACAGCCAAACGTCAGAATCAGGACCAGGACGACGATCAGGATAACGATAAGTTTTTTCAGGCTCATTGTTTTTCTCCTTTGTAAGATTTCAGGCGACCGGCTTCGCGGACAGCCTCCTTGAGCAGGTATTCGATCTGGGCGTTGACGCTGCGCGGTTCTTCGACCGCCCATTTTTCATCGTCTCATTTTGCCACACCCCGGCTTTCCAGGCTCTGCCGGGCCATTTCGACCATGAGGATATCATCTTGATATCACTATAATATTGTTTCGCCAAGTCTTTTTTTTAGAGCGCAGAATCCGGTATCGCGTCCCCCGAATTATTCCGGCCTACTCTTTTCCCGGGATAAGAGCTTCGAGGATCGGCTCTATCCACTGGTCTGTGTCGATATCGTAGACGATGAAGTCCGAATCAAACTGCCAGTAAGTCCAAGCCCAGCCCAGGGATTCCGCGGTGCGGGCAACGCAGGCCGTGTAACGAGCGCGCGACTCCATCGGGGCTTTGTCGTAGGCACCGAACTCGCCGAGCAAGATGGGACGGCGGTGCGCTAAGGACCACTTCTGCGCACGCCCCAAGTCGTCCTCCACCCGTTTTTTCTCTGCCTCGGTGCCCCAAATCACCCCCGACAGATTGGCCCACTCCGGCGTCCATGATGCCCCCTGGTGGGTGAACCGCATGGGTTCATAGTAGTGCACCGTCACGATGATGTTGCGGTCCTCCTCCGGCAGCACCAGATAATCAAGGCCGCCGATGCCGTTCCAGAAGGGCGGACCGATGACCACAGTGCGTGTCGGGTTGCCCGCGCGGATGATCGCCAGCACCTCGCTCCGAAACTCGGCCCAGAGCTGCGGAGTCAGCTTGCCGTTGGGCTCGTTCAGGATTTCGAACAGAACGCTTTTAGGGGCATCCTTGAAGCGCTCGGCGATCTGCTTCCAGAAGGCCAGGATACGGGGCTTGAACGCCGCCGGGTCCCCGGCAACATCATTGTAGTTATGAAGGTCCAGGATGACCATGAGGTTGTTCGCCAGGGCGCTATTGACCGCCCAATCCAATGTGCTCAGCCAGGCGTCTCCCAGCTTGTAGCCGTTGCCGCCATCCAGACGCTGAAGGGCGTGCAGGTTGAGGCGCACGGTCTGGAAACCGGCGTCGTGAATCAGCTTGAAATGCCGTTCCTTGAAGCGTCTCTCGGCGAAGTTGTCCCAGATCGGGTCATACCCGAGGATATTCACCCCCCGGCCCAGGCGCTTGACCTGATCAAAGGGATCCACGGCTTCAGCGGTACCGGCAGCTTTTTTTTCGCACCGGACAAGAAACATCATCAACAGAAAGGCCAACCCGGCCCACCGCCTACGATTTTTCATGCTTCCCGGACCCGGGTTATTTCGAAGACGACGGGATTGATTTGATTTTCTTTGGTTGAGTTCATTCTTAACGCCTTTTAAAAAAAATTCGGGGAAAAAAATTCCGCCATCCGCTTGGCTGAAGGTTAACAGCAAATGGGAAAAGAGTCAATTTGAAACTTAGCTGCGAGTCTTATGGTATAATCATGCCGACGGTTCTACGGAGAGGAAAATATCGGTTCTTCTTCTTTAGCAATGAGGGCCAAGAGCCTCGGCATATACATGTGGAATCAGGCGAAAATTACCCGAAATTCTGGCTTGAACCAATTGAACTGGCAAGGTCAATTGGGTATAGCGCTGGGGAATTCAATGAAATCCGACAAATCGTTGTCAAAAACAGTGAGCTCCTCAAGGAGAAATGGGATGCGCACTTCGGTCTCTAAAACTCCGGAGATCTTGGCTACAGATGTTTGGTTCGATGCCGATATGATGCACGTTCGGTTGATGGATGGAAGAGAAATCGGCGTCCCGCTTGAATGGTTTCCCAGATTGCGTGATGCTTCTGTGAAACAAAGAAAAAACTGGAGATTCATCGGCAACGGGGCGGGGATTCATTGGGATGATCTCGACGAAGACCTTTCAGTTCCGGCCTTATTAAAATAAAAGGTTCTTTTCCATTTAGTGTTGGTAGATAGGATGGTGGAAGACACGGAAATGTCGTCGCTCCCTTCGGATTTTTAACGCCATTCCCTCGCCGTTCTTCTCGGCGCCTGCGTAACTCCGCACGTTCGTCCTTCTCCTTGGACTATATTTCTCTGGCATCAGAAGGGTTATAGGATTGAATTCCCGCGTGCTCAAACATACTCGGCGTCCCACTTCGTTGGATTCCCTCGAAGAACGACTCGGGAAGGCTAAATCCTCAAGGTCGCTCCTCTCCTTTCCGTGTATTCCACCCACACAAGATGGAAGAGAACCAAATAAAAATTCGGAATTTTTAAGCGCAGAGCGCTTTCAGCTCCTGGATTCTTGCAGCGATATTCACGCTATTGACGCATCTGGCCTTACATTCGCCGCAGGCCAAGCACCGCTCCAGGCCTTTCCCTTGCGGGATTTCTTCGAGTGTCGCCCGGGCCTGAGCAATATTGGGGTAGGAGGCCGCATACATGTGCGCGCGCACAAGCTTTGGCACATCGACTCTCTCCGGACAGGAAGGCAGGCAGCTCGAACACTGCTGGCAGACTGCCCTCATGGCCAGCTTCACATTGTGGTCCTCGAGGAATTTCTTCTCTTCCGGCGTGTAGTTCAAATCACGCACCGCAGAAAAATCCTCCTCGAGTTCCTGGAAGTTCTGAAAACCCGGGACGGCGGTGGCAAAGCATTCGTGCCGCAAAACCCACTTCAGCAGAGCCGTATGCTTTATTTGGCCCTCGTAGAATCTCCGCGCCGAAGGCTGGAATTCATCGAGATACCAGGGCTGCTTGCACTGAGTTTTCATAGCGACGAGGATGATTCCCGCACCGGCCGCTTTTTCCATAGCCTGGAGAAGCGCCGCGTTTTCGCCCATGGAATAGTTATAAGCCGTGAGCACGGCGTCACAAAACCCGCCGCGCACGGCTTCCTCGAGCAAGGCGGCCATATTGATGTGCGTCGAGAAACCGATCCAGCGCGCTTTTTTCTGGCTTTTGGCCGTTTCGAGCGCGCTCCGGATTCCCGCATTCTGCAAATACCTGACATCCTGGATATCATGCAAATAGAGCATGTCGACGTAATCGGTCTGGAGCCGTTTCAGGCTCCTGTCAAGAGAGTCGAGGCAGTAGGCTTTGGCTTCGCCGATTTTGGCAGCAGACAGCGAGTCCGCCGGAAGCGGCGGGATTTTCGTGGCGATCAGGACCTCGTCCCGCGCCCCCAGCTCTTTGATCACTTTCCCGACCATCTCCTCATTCCGGCCCCTCATGTACGTGGCCGCGGTGTCGAAATGGCGAATGCCCTGCTCATAGGCCGCACGGACAAGGTCCGGATTATTGGCATTCATCACGCCCATCGAAACAACAGGAAGGCGCTCCCCTGTTTTTCCCAGGGCCCGGGTGATAATCCCGCCCGCTGGTTTTGAAAGGGATCCCTCTTGTCTCAACCCGAATAAATTTTTGACAGAGCTGCCCGCCAACCCGAAAGAAGCCAATCCTGCTATGCTGCTCGCAATAAAAGTGCGCCGGCTGTAAAGTCTTATTCTCTTCACCTGAAAACTCCTCTCATGGACTTCTAACCTATTCGATTCAGGCGTACCAAGTCAATAAGATTTGGTGGGACGGCCGGGCTGTTCTCGGCTTGGCCGCCGTTTCAGGACACAGGTTCCGCAAGGGTCTTCTTCAGGCTCGCTTCGAAATCTCGATAACTTTTCGGAGCACGCGCATGATATTCCCCCCCCAGATTTTTCCGATCTCCTTCTCCGAATAACCGCGGCGCAGCAGCTCCTCGGTCACCTGGAACATCTGGCTCACGCTGTTGCATCCCTCAACTCCACCGCCTCCGTCAAAATCCGTGCCGATGCCGACATGGTCTATCCCTGCGACCTTGACCACGTGATCAATGTGGTCGACGACATCCTTGACTGTGGCTCTCTCCTCCGGGAATTTCTCGCGCAAAGCCTCGTATTCCTGCCTGATTTTCTCCCGGGCGGCCTCATCCTTGATGTCCCGAAAAGAGCCGTACTTGTCCCGCAGCTCTTGGAACGCCTTGTCCCTCTCGGGATTGGGCTTGGGGGTTCGCAAGTAACTCGAAAGGAAGCAGATTTGGATGACTCCTCCGTTGGCCGCAAGCGCTTGAATCATTTCGTCTGATAAGTTACGCGGGCTGCCGCACAGAGCGCGGCAGGAGGAATGCGAGGCGATGATAGGAGCCTTGGTCACTTTAAGGACATCATAAAAAGATTTGTCCGAGATGTGCGAAACATCGACCATCAGGCCCAGCCGGTTGCACGCGGCCACGACGTCTTTCCCGAAATCGCTCAGCCCGTTATCCTCAGGGTTCTGCCTGTCGGTTGAAGAATCACAAATATCGTTATCTTGCGAATGGCACAGAGTGAGGTAGCGCACGCCCCTCTTATAGAATTCTTCCAATAAGGCTATGTCCTTGTCGACGGGATAGCCGTTTTCCATCCCGATGAAAGCCGCCCGCTTTCCCTCGTGCTTGAGGCGGTAAGCATCCTCGGGTGTCGTGGCCAGCCCGACTAAGGTCGGATACTTTTCACACATGAGATGGATGGCCTCCAATTCCTTGAGTGCGCTTTCCTTGGCCTTTGCATATCCTTCTTCCGTTCGAGGTCCCGGGCCGACGAAGACAGCAAAAAATTCGGCATCCAGCCGTCCCTCAGCCATTCGGAGAAGGTCGATCATCCCGCTTCCCCTCTTCCCCGGCTCGTGACGCACGCCGATATCCCAATTCTTGTCCTGAAGCCGCGAGGCCGTGTCGCAATGGGTATCGACCGAAAGAATCCGGTCATGAATGGCCAGCGCCTGTGCTTCTAAATCTTTTTCAGAGAGCCTACGATGGCAGCCCATCTGCAAAACAACGGCAACCGTGAACAAAAAAAATGGAAATGCGAAAGGTAATACTATTTTTCTCATCGTCCTTCCTTTCTACTTGAGGTGCTATTTTAGCATAAATAATCAGGCAATAGCGGCATTCGCGTTCCTTGACCATGGCGTTTTCAGCTTGCTATTTTTATGCGGGAATTCGCGCTGACAAAAGAAAAAATCTGACGTTTCCTGTAAAACGGGCTATCCTCCGAAGAGAAAATGCCGCCGTGGTCAAAAGGCTCTCAACGTTTGCTTGCCGGCTGCTTTCTATCTTCAGTCGTGGCGCAGGGCCTCGACCGGGTCCACCCGGGCGGCGCGCCAGGCCGGATAGATTCCAGAAACAAGGCTGACCGCCACCGAGAACACCACCGCTCCGGCGCAGACCCAGAACGGGAAGCTGAAGTAGTTGATGAAGGGAACGCCCTGTTTCGCCAGAAAATAATTGACGATTCTGTTGATAACGCCGCTCGTCACCCCGCCCAAAGCCAGCCCGAAAAAGCCTCCCAGAAGGCCGATGGCGCTTGATTCAAAGAAAAAAATCGTCTTGATGTCGCCGTCGCTGGCCCCCACGGCTTTCATGATCCCGATCTCGTTGTACCTCTCCAGGATGGACATGACCATGGTGTTGATGATCCCGAGAGAGGCGACGACGATGGCGATCATGCCGACCGCCAGAAGAATCATATCCAGGACGAGAAAGCCTCTCTGGATGTCCTGGAATTGGTCGGCCAGGGCAAAAGTCTCAAACCCCATCGCGGAAATTTCCTTCTTCACCGGCTCGACATACCTGGGCGAAGAGAGCCTGACGTTCAAGGCCGAATAGCCGAGCCTCCCCTCTTGGGCCCGGAACAGGTCCCAGATGCTGCTGAAGGGCAGCCGCTTCATTTTCCGGGCGGTCCCCGGCGGGATAAAAATATCGCTCTGGATCGGGGTCGGGCCGCCAAAGGCCAGGTTTTCTGCCACGCCGGCGATGGTCAGCTCATAATTTTCCAGGGCAAAAGGAAGCTTTTCTCCTCGCAGCGCGGCCGTCAAATCGCCGGGATTCAAAGCAAAGAAGTTGAAGGCAATCGACGAGATGACAATGGTCTTGCCCGGGACAGGCTGAGCATCACGGATATTGAACTGGCGCAGTAGCGAGGCGGAGATGATAAGCGAATTCTCATCATCAGAGCTGTAGGCCTTCCCGGCGCGAAACTTTACCAATTTCGAGGCAGCCACCTTGGCCGGAATCACTTGAATCAGCCTGAACTCTTCTTTTCCGTTGAACTTGACCAGCGCTGGGATTCGAATCTCGGGGAAGATCATGTCCACCCCTTTGAGAGCGGCGATTTTTTCCTCCGCCTTCTCGTCCAGGATGGTTTGCTCTTGGCCGCTCGGCGGGTTCGTCGGCCTTCTTTCATCAGGATCATGTCTCTCACGCTCGGACATAAACCCGCCGGGAAGAACCGTGATGGAGTTAAACAGCTCCAAGGCCTTGAAACTTTCCGTTACATTCTTCTGCATTCCCCGGCCGAAGGAAATCAAGGAGACGAGCGCTCCGATGCCGATCGTTACGCCGAAGGTAGTCAGAAAGGTGCGGAGTTTGCTCTTCCAGAGGTTGGAGAAGGAAAGCTGGATGTGGTCGGCGAGTCTCATCCTGCCATTTCCTCGGCCAGGACCCGGCCGTCACGGAGACGGATGGTTTTCTGGGCGAACTCTGCGGCCAGGGCCTCCTCGTGAGAGACCATGATCACGGTCAAGCCTTGGCTGCGGTTGAGTCCGGCGAGAAGCTCGACGATCTCCCGGGAGGTGCGGCTGTCCAAATTTCCTGTCGGTTCATCGGCCAGCAGCACCTGAGGCCTGTTGACGAGCGCCCTGGCAATGGCCACTCTCTGCTGTTCACCGCCGGAGAGCTCAAAAGGCCGATGCGTCAACCGCGTCGAGAGCCCGACCTTATTGAGCATTTCCTCGGCTCTCTCGCGCCTTTCCTTTTTCGGCACGCCCGAAAAGACGAGCGGAAGCTCGACGTTCTCGAGGGCGGTGCGGCTCGAGATGAGGTTAAAGGACTGAAAGATCATCCCCGCGCCGTAGCGGCGGTAGAGGGCCAGTTCGTACTTCCCCATTTCGGAAATTTTTCTGCCCTTGACTTCGATGGTCCCCGACGTCGGCGTATCCAGGCCCCCGAGGAGGTTGAGGAGCGTGGATTTCCCCGAACCAGAGGCGCCCGTGACCGCGGCAAAAAGGCCTTCTTCAAACTCGAGGCTGACCTCTTTCAGGGCTGTGACCCGGATCTTTCCCGAAGCATAAATCTTGGTGAGTTTGTCAACCTTAATCGGTCGGGAACGTCCCCTAATATTTTCCATCCATCTGAAACTCGGAGCTGTCGAGCCAAAACCCCGAGCCGGTCACGGAATCATGCTGAGCCTGAAGAAGGTCGTAGTGGAACCTTTCTTCGTCGGCGATTTTCTCAAAAATCTGCTTGGCCTCAGGATGATCCATGGTTCCGGCGGATTTGGTAAAGAAGTCCACGGCCTTCTGCTCGAGCTCCATACCGATACGGAGGGCCTCGATTTCACTCTGGCCCTCGGCTCTTTTTATTCTTTGCGCCAGCTCCTGGATCACAGCCGACGGCCCCTTCAGCCCCTCTTTTCTGACCTGTTTCTTCCAATCCTCAGACCCGATGATGCTGCTGAACAAACGGCTGAAGGTATCCAGATGCTTCACTTCTTCCTGGGCCAGCCGGACGAACATCTTTTTCCCGAGCTCGTTGTGGGTAGCCTCGGAGGCATGCTTAAAAAAGGCCTGCCCGTTAATCTCCAGCTTGATCGCTTCCTGGATCAAAGTCTTCACTTCCTGACTGATTTTTTTCATCTCAATCTCCTTTCTTCTCCCGCTTTCCCGCTTTTTTTCGAGAACATAAAAATTTTTCCCGGGCTTATCTTTTGTCTGAAAGAAATCTATGATTTTGTATCCTATCTCGAAGAGAGACTCGAAAACCTTTCTCGTTTCAACCCGCCACTCGAGAGGAATGCGCCTGACCCTCTTTTCCTCCACATCCGTTTCTCTGAGCATGAGATAGAAGTCCAGCGGAATCTGGACAAACAACAGATCATCATCTTTGTTGAGATCAGATCCGGTGATGGTTTCAAGCTTGAGAGGACCGCTTCGGCCGTGAAAAATTTTTTCCTCAGCCTTGACCACAAGTCTTGTCTCCCGGAGCGGATATTCAGTGGGTTTGGCCGGCCGCTTGATCTTCTTTTTAAGGTCCCAGGACATGAAAAACCTGTCGCTCGGGACATCCAGCCGGTTGAGCAGTCCGCCGTACTCTCCGTAAGTCGAAACCCGGTACTCTAGGACGTCCATTCCGAAATGGTGGACGTTCCTCCAGGCATTGACGCCGGTCAGAGGATCGTAGGTGCAGGTAATGGTATAAATCCCGAACCCATCTGCGACTTTCTCCCTCTGAAATTCTTTGATGGCCACCCCGAGCCCGTAGTCGCGGAAGGCCTTTTTGATTCCCGTGTACTGGGAGTAGAATTGAAGATTCTCCGGGCGGCGGAAGGCGATGTCTTTGTCCTTGACCCCGACAAACCCGTAAGAAAACCCGATAAAACAAGATGGGTCATCGCTCAGATTTCCTCCCGGCTGTTCGCTGTAAACCGCAATAAAAAGGGCGCTCCCATCATAAAGGAAATTCTCGCACATCAGGTTCCGAGTGCCCGGGAGATTGTCCTCGGGAAACCCCCAGATCTCACTCCTCAAGCCCTCATATTGCGCATAATCAGCGGCATCATGGGACGTCTCGACCTTAAGCAAGAATCTCTTCCCCTTGAGGGTGATGATTTTCTCTAAGTTTTTCATCAAAGACGCTCTCAGCAAAAGGGTTATCAACAAAGAAGTGATTTTAGCGAAACCCCTCTCGCAATGCAAATGGCTCGAAGGCCCGCGAACGTGCCCATCCTGTTTTTCGCTGTCCCACTTCTATCTTCTTCTGGTATAATGGAGTTTAATTTTTTGGAGCGGCCTGTGGGCCTTTCCTCTGCTCATGGAGAAAAAATGAAAGTCGCCAAAAGAAACTTTTCTGACTTGGTCATTCTTTTCCTTCTGGCCTCGCCTCTTCTCCTCCGGGCAGGCTTTGAAGTCAAGGTCATCAAGAGTCCGGCTGACCTGCCGGAGCATTTCTGCTCGCTCGGCCAAAAGGGAGATATCCTGCTTCTGGACGGCAGGAATTATATTTTGATCGGCGCCTCTCCGAGACTGATTGTCACGAGCTCGAATTACCCCTACGGCAATGCCATGGGAAGTATTCTCAGCTTCGTTCCCGCAGGGAAGGGCCTGGCCAGCGACCTGAATATCGGAGCTCCGGTCCTGAGGATAAAAGATAAGACTCACCAGGTTATTTATTCTAAGCTCGAACAGGTCCAACCCGCCGCCGAAGGGGCTCCGGTCGAGTTTGAAGTCTGGGGTCCTTTTGAAGACAAAGAGGGAAGACAGGCCCGGATAAAAACGTCATATGTTTTTTACCCGGAAAAAGGACGGGTGGATATCACTTCCACTCTCACAAACACGGGAAAAGTCGCTTTCGAGGATTTAGGCTACTCTCTTTTTTTTGACGCCTACAATTTCTACTCATTCAATCCTTATAATGAAAAGAAGTTCCCCGGTTTGAATTTCCGGGTTTACCAGAAAAAGGGCCATTCTACAGGCTGGATCAGCTTCAACCCCGTCGGAAAAGAAGAGACCCGCTTCCCGGGAGAGCTTGGTCCCGGAGAAGAATGCAAGCTCCGGTATGTTCTCCTTACGAACACCTCTTCCCTTTCCCTTCTTGAAAACATCTATCAAATACTCGAGACAACTCCCGTCAAGGCAGTTGTTTATTTCAAAGACTTTGACGGCGACTCGATGGAGCTTGTGGTGAGGGAAGCTTTGACTTCTTCTGTTTTTTACCGGACCATCCTGGAAAAGCCCTCCTCCTCGGAAGTCCTCCTTCCTCCGGGAATTTACTATTTCCAGGCCAATTTCTTCCCGGCTGTGGTGGAGGAACTTGTGGAGGTCAAAGAAGGACAGGAAAATTCCTGCGTTCTCGAGAATCCTCCTCTCGGAACTGTAAATGTCAAGGTCAAAAACAGCGAGGGAGACTACGTGCCGGGGAAAGTCACTTTTCTTGGCTTGGCTCCGACCCAATCCCCTTATTTCCAGCCCGATAACCCGGTCGAGACAGGCCGGAGTTGGGAGCGATTCAAAAATTCGTGCTTCCCCGGCAAAGACGGCCTGGATGTCACCCTTCCCGTGGGCACTTATCTTGTCTACGCCTCCCGCGGCCCTGAATATTCCATGGACCAGAAAGTCGTTGAAGTCGTGAAGGAAGAAAATCGCGAACAAGTTTTCGTCGTCGACCATGTCGTCGCCACGCCGGGACTCGTCTCTCTCGATCCTCACATGCACACGCAAAGATCCGACGGATCGGCAGCAATACCCGAAAGAATAAAATCAGCCGTGGCCGAGGGCGTAGAGATTGCTGTGGCGTCAGATCATAACACCGTCACCGATTATTCGGGCGCTCTAAAAAAGCTCAAACTCGAAAGCGAACTCGCTGTTATCTTCGGCAGTGAAGTGACCACCCCGGATGTCATTCATTACAACACTTATCCGATGGAATTACGTCCCTCCGAAGAAGGCAACGGCGCGATCAACTCTGCCGCCGATGAAGCTTCTCCTCTATTCCAGGCCAGCCGGCAAAAAAATCCTGCCGCCATCCTCGAGGTCAATCACCCCCGCGCCGGCAGTCTGGGGTATTTCAATAATGTTTACCTTGACCAGGGATCGGCTGCGACGGCCTTGACCTCCTTCGCCACAGACTTCGACCTCCTGGAAGTCCTCAACGGTCCCTATTTTTTCTCTTCCAACCGCGTCGCGATTGAAGACTGGTTCCATCTCCTCAACCGGGGCTATTTCTTCCCGCTGGTGGGGGCTTCGGATGCCCATGGCCTCGACGGAGACGAAACCGGCTATTCCAGAACCTATGTTTTTTACGACGGAGAAAAAGGCGGCCGTCTGGACCGCGGCGCCCTCATCCAGGCCTTGAAAAAAGGCCGCTCTTTTGCCACCAACGGCCCTATCGTCGAGTTTAAGGTCAACGGCCGGTACACCTCGGGCGACCTTGTCCAAGCCAACGGAGGAACGGTGGATATCCGGCTCGAGGTTCGCAGCGCCCCCTGGGTGGCGGTGGATGAAGTCAGGGTCTTTCTTAACGGAGAAAGAAAGATGATTTTTCCTGTCCCAGCCAGTGAGACGGCCGCCACAAGATTTGAGAAGGATATCACCTTAAGCTTAAAGGAAGACGCTTATATTTGCGTTGAAGTCCTGGGTAAAAAGACGCTTTTTCCCGTTCTTCAACGGCCATCGCGGAGCGGTCTCCTCAAAGACGGCACTCTGCCCTATGCCCTGACCAACCCGGTGTTTGTGGATGTCGATGGAAATGCAAAATTCGACCCTCCTTTTATCGAGAAAATCCGGGTTGAACCCGAACCCAGCGGCCCGACGAAAAAAATATCCCGCTATTGAAGGAAAAAGGCCTGAATGTTATAAATACGGAGTCGGATGAATCAGAGATGAGCGAGCCAAGAAATCACCTGCGCAGCGTGGCCTGTATCGTCAACCCGGGTGCCGCCAAAAAGAAATGGCTTCGGAGAAAAAGGCTGCACAGATATCTGAAAAAGAATTTGCCCGGCCAGAAGTATGACCAGCTGGCCGATAAAGAAAAAACGATTGAACTCGCCCGCGAGCTCAGCGCCCGCAACGAGACAATCGTGGTCGTCGGCGGAGACGGGACGGTCGCCGATGTCCTTCAAGGCATCAAGGAATCTCAAAGAGGGAAAGATATCATTTTGGGCATTATCCCGCTGGGAAGCGGCAACGCCTTCCGCAAGGCACTCGGTATCCCCAAGAATGTCAAGAAGGCTATTCGGGTTCTTTATGAAGGAAAAGTCAAAGAGATCAGCCTGATGGAGGTGGAGGGAAAGATCGCCGGTTTCGCCAGTATCGGCGCCACGGCTCAGGTGAGCGTGGAAAAGCTCAAGTACCATATGCAGGGGCTCTGGAGCCATATCGTGGCCGGGACAATTATACCCCGCCTGTCGAGATGGGACATGGAGGTCAATCTTGAAGACGGCATCGACAACGAGGGCAAGGCGTTCGCGCAAAAAACGCTCCGGCTAAAAGTCCTGGATTGCATCGTGGCCAAATCGAACTATTTCGGATACAGCTGGCGCATCGCCCCCATGGCCAGTCTCGAAGATGACTACCTGGATATTACCTTTTTTGAAATGAGCGGGCGAAAATACCCGTTCCTCCTGCCTCTCCTCTATTTCGGCCTATATCAGCGCCGGCAGAAACATTACAAAGCCCGGAGAATGACCATCAAAGGAAAGAATCTTCCGATTCAATACCACGGTGAATTGCTGGGGATTAGGGACAAAGTCGAAGTCAAGGTCCTCCCCCGGGCCGTCAAAGCGATCTGCCCGCCAAAAGCTTGTTGAGCACATTTTAATCTTTTTTCGGTTATTTTCTAAGCGGACGCGGACGGTTTTCGATGAGAACCGTCCTCAAGTTCTCGAGGAAGCTCGCGGCATGACGACGGCGCCGGTCTCGAAATCTCCGAGCACCTCCGCCTTTCCCTGTAAAAAAAGAAGACCGACCATAGCCCCGGTCGCGGCATCCAGCTCGTGGCCGCTGGCCTCCGCTTTTAACCCTTTGATTCTCCGACGCTTCAAGCCCCTTCTCAACCCTGATAAGCTCGCCTTGGCTCTGGGGATCCGCCAGACGTCCTGCGCTCCGCCGGGATAAATCTCAATAACGCGAAATCCTTGGGCCTCAAGGCGGCGCTTTAGTTTTATGCCTCTCTCGGTGAGGCCCCTCATCGGCCCGAGGGTGATCGGAAAAAACGGGATTTTTCTCCGTCTCAGCTCCTCATCACAGGGACGAAAATGCGCCCCGTTTTTATCCGCCATGGATTTTCTTCCGGGAGGAAGACAAAGAGGGGCATCGACAGCGATAAGGTCAGGCTCTTTTTCCTGGATGAAGGAAAGGATTTCCTGGTCATCGTAGAGAAGCGATGTCAGGGCTCGTGAATTCGCCAGGAGACAGGCCCCGGTCGGACGGCAGGGAGCACCGGCCAGGTCTATTCCGACCACGGTCAGACCTCTCTTTTTAATCTTCATCTGCCTAAAAATAAGTCTCGCAGGAATGGCCCAAAAGAAACCGGTCGCTCAAGCCGGCGCTGACGTTACTTGAAAGAGGGCCCGCACTGTCGAAGGCGGGAAGGCCCGGCCGGAAAGGTTCTGGATATCTTCCAAGGACCGGACCTCGTCTTTCCACTGAGAGAGCGGCAGGCCCATGGCGATTCTATCATAAAGCTCGGCCAGAGCAATGATGCTGCTTCCCAGGGGAATATTCTCCAAATCCTTGTCCAAGATTTTCGCTTCCTCTACATAATGATAAAAATAATTGGACAGGATGGGCTCTACCTCTTTCAAGAGCGAGGCCGTGGTCTTTAAAAGGACTTTCTCTCTGTCTTCGACTTTTTTTTCAACCGTTTGGCTCTCTGTTGCCATAAAATTGGCCACCTGTTCATAAAGGGAAATATTCGAGCGCAAATCTCCTATCTCCAGGAGGAGGGCCGCCGATTTGATGTTCTCGATATGAAAGGTGGTCAGCCCCGCCGCCCGGGCGATCTTCCCGGCAAGCAGAGAAACCCGCAGCGAGTGAGGTTTCTTCTCGTCAGCCACTTCTAGATATTTAAGCATGATCTCAAGGACCCCGACATAGGCTCTCTGAAGACTCTTCATTTTAGCCTCTCTTTGTCCGGCGATCGTCCCGATGATGGCCGCGGTGAGGACCAGAAACCCGGCCCAGGTGACAACATCGAGGATTTCATCAAGGGAGAGCTGGGGAAGGTTTCCAAAAAGAACCCGAGAAAAGATGAGATAGAAAGTGACCAGGAGAACGCAGAGGCTGGCCGTCAGGACAGCCTGCTTTTTCCCGAGATAATAACCCGCCAGAATAACCGGCAAGAAGAAAAAATCTAAAAAAGCGAATTTATAACGAACGAGCAAAGCAATGGCCGCGATTCCAAAGAGGATGATAATGATCAGGGTGGTTTCAAAATGCTTCAGGGCGAAAGATTTGAGCTTGTTCATCTCACGCCTCCTCTCCTTTCACGCCAAATGTCCTCCTCGCGTGAGGTCCTTCCCCCAAAAGGCGAATTGCTACACATCCCCGAAAATATGTCGGTCAGGGTTTTTATACCATCCGGCCTTCGCGAAGTCAACAAAAGACAAATTCTCTTTTTGATGATAGACGGAGTTATTGACAAACATGATGCATCCAGTGATATTTAAGGCTTGAGCGTCCTGGATCGGGCAGTCTGAGCTGGTCCAGGAGAGAGAAGACAAGGTCGCGCTTCGGGTGGTCTCAAATGGCGACGGAAAAATCTCCATTATCCGCTCCTGAACAGCATTTCTCCGCGGCTGGTCTTCGGTCGTTTTGGGATTGGACCGGTTCCTTCATTCAGCCTTTTTTCGGAGCGCCGTCCACCCGGTACTATTTCGAGTGCGAAAGAATTCTTTTTGAGACCTTCCTGCCCGACCTCAGGGGCAAGAGCGTCTTCAAGACGGACCTCTGGGATGAAGCCAAAAACACCCGGATCTTGAACTGGGTGGCGGAGCAGGGCGCCAGGGCTTTTGGCCTGGACATCTCAGAGCCGATCGCCCGGGAGGCGAGAAGCTCCTTTGCCCAAGCCCGGCTTGGATTGGGGTGTATAATCTCTGATTTACGTGCCGCCGGGTTCAAGGATGGGTCTTTTGATTATATTTACAGCATGGGAACGATCGAGCATTTTCCGGAGTACGGGCTGGCCCTTGAAGAGTGCTATCGCCTGCTCAAAAAAGGGGGGCTGGCCATCATCGGGGTGCCGAACAAATTCGACCCCTTTCTCCGGCCCGTCCTGGTCTCGTTTCTCCAGAGCCTTAATCTTTACGCCTTTGGCGAGGAAAGGTCATTCGGGATGAACGAGCTCGGACGGCTGCTCCAAGCGATCGGTTTCCGGGTCATCGGCCGAAGCGGGATTCTCTTCATGCCCGGCTGGCTGAGGCTGGTCGACCTATTCTGGCACCTGCGCTGGCCCCGGTCCAATTTCCTGCTGGCCCCGCTTATCCTTCCTTTTGCCTTTCTCTATAGAAAATGTCTGTCTTTGAGGCGCTGGGGATATCTCATCGCCTGCGTCGTCCAAAAGCCCTGAATCAGGAATCGGGTATTTATTGGAGCCCTGCCGGTTACCTCAAATGAGCCTGTATTTGCGGAGCTTCTTCGAGGCAGCGACCAGCGCGGGATTCCTGGCTTCGCCTTCTTTGGGCGCCCGCCAGATGGTGCAGAGATGGCCGAGCATGCGGTCAGAGGCGAAGGTGAGCGAATAATCAATCAGGTCCTTGACGGCTCTGACGTTCCTGAAGCTGGTGGGGAGGACCCGAAAACCCTTGTCCAAAAACATGGGAATAGAGGGATACGTTTTTCTCTTTTCATAATGCCAGTCATAGATGATGATGTCCTTGGGGATGAGGTCAACGGCCTGGTAAGTATTATTCATCGAGGCTTCCCACTCTCCGTAACCCGTCGCGGCGCCGTCGATCAGCCTGTCCCCCCACATCAGCATCTCCAGGCCTCGCTCTTTGACGACGTGGTCATAGATGTCATTGACCGCTTTGGCAAAGAGCTCGGCCGGGTTCTGGCCCCGGCAGCGCGGGCAATATTCACTCCCGATCAGAAAGACCTCGTCCATGCCGACATGCAGGGCATCGGCTTCAAAAACGTCGATCAATTCATCGTATAATTGAAAAATGATGGGGTTGAGGTCGGGGTGGAGCGGACACCAGCTCCGGCAATAGATATCTTTATTTTCGGGAAATTGGCCGGGTGTTTCGTCAAATTGGGGATATTGGATCAGGAGCGGGAATGTTTTCTTTTCCCAGGACTGGTGGCCCAGGCTCTGGAATTCGGGGATCAGCCTGATTTTCAGGTCGCGGCAAAGGCTGACGATCTTCTTCACGGTTTCCTTGGAAATCGGGTCTTCGCCCCGCAACTCCGGATGAGAAACGTATTCATAATTATAGTCAATCTCGACGATGAGGAGGTTTATCCCTAACGGGGCCAGGGCCGGGATCAGCCGGAGGAGTTCCTCGGCGGCATCTTTTTTCTCCACCAAAACATGAAGACCGAACCAGACCGGCTGGGGGCGCGGCGCGATCACCACTTCTTTCTTGGGGGCGCAACCATCCTGGAGAAAAACGGCCAGGGCCAGCGCCAAAACCAAGGCCGGTACAATTAATCTTCGTCTGTTCATCATCTTATTTTTCCTTTCAGATTACTGGTCATTGATATTACTCTAAGTTGAACGTTTATATCAACATGATTTCCTGCGGGTTTCTTCTACACCCCAGGGCAAACCCGGACCCAGAAATATGCTATAATTCGTTTCCCCCGGAAAGGAGAATAACATGAGAAAAACTCCGGTTGTCCTCGGCGCCTTGGGTTTGCTTTTTGGCTGCCTGGCCTGCCACGTCCATCTCGACTTCTTGGGAGCCGATAAGATCGAAGAGGTCACGCTTCTCCCGAGCAGAGCCAAGGAGAGAATCCTGGTCGTCGACGTGGCCGGGATGATCGGCACTTTGGGCCAGGATAACCTTCTCAGCCGGGAAGGTGATATTCTTTCTCAGGTCTATTACAGGCTGGAGAAGGCGTCCCAGGATAAACACATCCGGGGCATCATCCTGAGGCTGGATACTCCTGGCGGCGATGTCACCTCGAGCGATATTCTCTACAACGAAATCCTCAAGTTTAAAAAGAAAACGGGCCTTCCTGTCGTGGGCTTGATGATGGGGATGGCGGCCTCGGGAGGGTATTATGTCGCGTCGGCTTGTGATTATGTTATCGCCCATCCCTCGACCATCACCGGCAGCATCGGCGTTATCTCCATCTTTCCCAGCTTCGGAGTGCTTTTGGCCAGATTCGGAATAAAAACGCAAGTCATTAAATCAGGAGAGCTGAAGGATGCCGGGAGTCCCTTCCGCGATATGACCGAAGAAGAACAAAAGGTCTTCCAGAATATCATCAACGAGCTTTATGAAAGATTCCTCCGGGTCGTCTACGAAAAAAGAAAAGGCGTTCTTTCAGAGGATGAAATCAGAAAAATCGCCGACGGCCGGGTCTACACCGGTCGCCAGGCGCTCGAACTCAAGCTGATCGATGAAGTCGGCTATTTCGACAATGCCCTGGCCAAGACACTCTCGTTGGCTTCGCTCAAAGACGCCCGGGTCGTTGCCTACACCTACTATCCTGCGAGAAAAACGAATATCTATGCCGCCCAATTAACCACTCCTTCGCTCTTCCAGGGAAAAAGCCTTGAAGACTTGCTGCCCGTCCTGAAGAGCGGGTTTTATTATCTGTGGCTGCCGGAGCTGAAAACCGATTGAGGTTTAAGGAGATATTCTTGCCACGATCTCAAAGGTGGGCGGCTTGATGATGTGGGCCTTCACCGTGCAGGTATCCACCGCCTTGACGACGGCATTTTTATATTTTTCTGGGAATTCCGGAGGAAGCTGAACCTCGATCGAGATTTTCTCGATCATCTTCGACTTGGGATTCTTTTCCATCCTCATGAGCACGCCTGCTTTCTCGGTCGGAATTCCCCTCTCCCGGCAGAAAGCCAGGACATAGAATCCCGCACACGTGGCGATGGAGGTCAAGAAGAGGTCGAAGGGACCGAGCGCTGTTTCGTCGCCGCCCGCATGAATAGGCTGGTCGGTCTTAACCAAAAAGCCTTTGTATTCTGCATCAACCCGAAATCCTCCGGGGAATGTCACTTTTATGTCACGGTCACTCATCCGTTCCTCCTTGGGTGCGTTTGAATAGGTACCATTGTATCCTTTATTTAGTAACTCTATCGGAAAACCGTATAATTTTCAACCTTTTCGTACTTGAGAGAAAAGGGCCAGCAATAATCTTCTGTCCTTGGCCGTGAGCGCCAGCCTGCCCAGGAGGTCACAAATCATCTCTGTGGTGTGGACCCTGTTGGTGGAGTGGATGAACCGCCGCTCCTCCAATTTTTTCAGGACCAGGCGGATGCACTCCTGTTGCTCCGCCTGGGAGAGCGGCGCGTCCACCGGACTGACTGCAGGTTCAGGCTTGGGCGACCCGCGCCGAAAAATTTGGAAAAGGACGAGGAGCACGGCGGCGGCCAGATTATAAGATGGCTGCCTCGATGCCTGAGGTATGCCAAAACGAAAATTGGATGAACGCAGTTCCTCCGAGGTCAGGCCGGTCCTCTCGTTTCCGAAGAGCAGCCCGATTTTGGCCGAGGGCGCACAGGAGAACATGTCAATAACGGCCTGCTCAAGAGTAAGGCCGGAAAAATTCTTTCTTCGTTTTGCCGTCGAGGCGAAGACCACGTGGAGGTCGGCGGTCGCGGACGCTAGGTCGGGATAAAGAGAGGCCCCGTCCAGAATATCCTGCGCATGAACGGCAGTCCGGTAGGAAGGCATTCCGATTTTTTCGAGACCGGCGAGGCGCAAATTGGGAAACCCCGTGTTTTTCATGGCTCTGGCCACAAGGCCGACGTTCTCCGGGTTGTCTGGCCTGACCAAGAGAACATAAAAGCGCTTTTGGAAATCGTCTTGTTGTCTATCGGTCATGGTTTCTTTGGACTGCCCAGAAGAACACGGCCATCTCGATCTCGGGTTAGCTCCTCACTTTTGAGATTGCTCTCAAGATGTACAAAATATTGAAGAAAAATATTATAATTCATTTCCCACGTTGCGGAAAGGTAAAACGAAGCGGGAAAAGAACAAAACACAAGGAGGCGGCGATGGTCCGGAAAAAGGCTCTCGAAACGATATTTCGTCAACACGGGTTTGCGGATTTTAAATGGTTTGATCCAAAGAATATCGCCGTGGCCCAATGGGCCCGGATGAAGTGCCTCTACGGATGCGGCGAATACGGAAAGACAGCCTCCTGCCCGCCCAACGTGCCCACTGTTTCCGAATGTGAGAGATTCTTCCGCGAATACCGCTCGGCCGTCATCTTCCATTTCGCCAAAAAAGTCGCCAAACCCGAGGACCGTTTTGCCTGGACGCGTCAAACGAACCTCCGCCTCCTCAAGTTAGAGAAGGAAATCTTTCTCTCAGGATACGAAAAGGCTTTTCTCCTCTTTATGGATAGCTGCAACATCTGCGCCGAGTGCACGGGAAAAAGGGAACTCTGCAAACAGCCGAAAATGGCTCGCCCTACACCAGAAGCCATGGCAGTCGATGTTTACACCACCGTGAGGCAATTGGACTACCCCATCGCCGTCCTCAGCCGCTACAACCAGAAGATGAACCGGTATGCTTTTCTGCTGATCGAATAGGAGGCTCGGAGTGTGGGCTCGAAGGCCCGCGAATTTCCCCCGGCGAGGGAAATTCGCTTAGTCCTCGGCTTGTTCTCCTCTTCGAGGAACCCTGCCCGCTTCGCCTCCGGATGACCTTCTTCGCCCACACCCCTCGCCTTGGCTAACAAGGCGGGATCGAAGGGTCAAGGAAGTTTAAAGACCGCAACGGCCGGTCGGGCCTGACTTATTTCAGGATGTTGGCGATGAGGCCGCCGAGAATGGCCCAGTAAATCGTTGAAATATAGGGATTTCGAGTGATAAAACACGCGCCGCTGCGGCAGCCGATGAAGCGATAATAAAGGTAGCCGACGATTCCCCCGACCGCCGCTCCGATCACGATCGCGATCATTTTGTGCCTTCTCATCCTCGGGGAATTCTTATTTTTCCTGTCATTCCGAAGGGAATTCCAAAAATAGCAGGAAAATAAATTTTTGTCAAAGTGGAGAAACGCTCCCCTTTAAAGATTATGATAGAATGGGTGCATTCGAATAGGACAGTGGTGATAAAAAAGCGTCTCGTTTTTCTTGCGCTCTCGGGCATTATTTTCATCTCGGGCGCCTGCGATAAAGCCATTCGCTTCGGCGTCGTGGCCGACTGTCAGTACTATGCCGGTCCATCCTTGGCCACCCGCTACTACAGTCAATCGCTAAGCAAATTAAAAGAAAGCATCGCGCGATTCAACCAAGAAAAAGTTGATTTTGTCGTCAACCTCGGTGATACCGTCGACCGCAGTTTTCAAAGCTTCGACAGCATCCTCCCCCTTTTCCGAGAGCCCCAAGCTCCCGTCTATCATGTACTCGGCAACCACGACTTCAACGTCGAAGAGGAGAATCAGGACAAAATTCTGCCTAAGTTTAGAATGAAAAGGTCCTATTATGCGTTCCCCAAGGGAAAATGGCGTTTCATCATGCTTGACGGGTGCGAGCTGAGAATCCCCTTTCCCAAGGATGAATCCCTCAGAAGAGAAGCCGAGGCGTTGTATCAGGAGCTTCGGGCCAAGGGAAAAAGAAACGCTTTGAGCTGGAACGGGGGCATCAGCCGGAAACAGATGGACTTTCTCGAAAGGGAGCTCGAAAAATCCCAAAAATCAGACAAGCCTGTCATCGTCATCTGCCACTTTCCGGTCCTGCCCGAGGCCTCTTATAACCTGTGGAATGATGAAGAGGTCGTGTCCCTCTTAGAACGCTACCGCTGTGTGATAGCCTATTTCAGCGGCCATAACCACGCCGGAGACTATATCCTCAAAAACCGGATTCATTATCTGACTTTTCAAGGGATGGTAGAAACGCCGGACAGCAATGCTTTCGCCGTCGTGACACTGGAAAAGGAGATTATTGTGGTCAAGGGATTCGGCCGGGAGCCGGATAGAGCCCTCAAAATCTATTAAAGATTAGATCCGACCGGTGCTGCCGAACCCGCCTTCGCAGTGGGGACGCGCTGCGACAGGATCCATTCTCATCACGGATTTATAGATGCTTACCTTGGTTTTTTCTTTTTTGACACAATCTTACGATAATTGTAATATTATAAAATAATGAAATTTATACGAGGAACTCACATGAAAACAAGAAAAATCTTGCTCCTATTCTCTCTTTTCTTGCTTCTGGTCTTGCCTCAATTTTCCCAGCAGACAGAGGATCTCAAACCTGTTCTCGCGGAGATCGAGCGAGCCGGCGGGCTCAAAGAGCACCCCGACGCCAACGCCCTTATCATCTTCGAAGATACTAAAGTTGTTTTTGAAGAGAGCGGCGAATCCACGTCCCTCGAGCATGGCCTGGTCAAAATCCTGACGGATAAGGGCAAACAGATGTTCGGCACCCGGAAACTGCCCTATCACCGGAGATATTCCACCGTCAAAGTGCTCCTGGCGCGCGTCATCAAATCCGACGGAAGGGTCATCCGGGTCTCCGAGGAATTCATGAAAGATGGCACCCTGGAAGAGACCCAGCAGATGAATATCTTTGAAGAAAATTTTCGCCGCCTCAGCGTCACTTTTCCCGGGCTCGAGTTGGGGGACTCCGTCGAAATGATCGTCGAAACCAAATCCAAGCCTTTGATCGAGGGGCATTACAACGACTTTATCCTCTTCCAGAGCGTCGAGCCGATCCTGAGGAAAGAGGCGGCGATCGACGGGCCCGCCTCAAGGCCATTGCGCTATATCGTCAGAGACGGCCAGCTCGATTTTTCTAAGGAGAAGGAAGGAAACCGCATCATCTATCGCTGGAAGGCCTCCAACCAGCCAAAAATCGAGCAAGAGCTGGGGATGGTGACCATCGCCGATGTAGCTCTTCGGGTCATTGCCAGCACATTCAAAGACTGGAGGGAACTCTCTAGATACGGCGACAAGCTCAACGTGGGCAAGGTCGATTCGAACGAGGCGCTCGAAGCGAAAGTTGCGGAGCTGACCAAGGACCGCAACACCGAAGAGGAACAAATCTTGGCCATCTTCCGTTACATTTCCCAGAAAGTGCGCTACATGGGATCGTCCATGGATCTGGGCGCCTTTATCGAACCTCACCAGGCTACATACACATTTGAGAAGCAATATGGCGTCTGCCGGGACAAGTCCATCCTGATGATGGCCATGCTCAAAGAAATCGGTGTCAAAGCCTACGATGCCATGATCAATCTGACCCGAACGACCGACCCCGAAATCCCGATCATCTTTTTCGAGCACGCCATCTGCGGCGTCGTCATGAAGGACGGCCGCATTGTCTACATGGACCCGACGCTCGAGCTCAGCTCCTCGTTCGGCGAGACCTACGTCGGCGGCCGCCATATCCTTTTGCTTGATGAGCAAGGCCAAGACCTCATCAAGGTTCCGCCCATTCCCGCCGAGCAAAGTCTTGGCTCCATCAAGGGAGAGACGCGAGTCCTCGCCGACGGGAGTATCGAGGGGAAAGTCAGGATTTCCGGGAAGGGATTTTATGATTTTGTCCTGCGGAGCATCGCCAAGCAGGTCCCTTCTTTCCAAATGCCGATGGTCTTCCAGCAGCTCGGCCAGAACCTGGCGGCAACCATCAAAATCGAGAACCTAAAGGCGGCCGACTTCGCCGACCTGGCCAAGCCCTATGACATCACCTTCGATTTCAAGGCCAAAGACTACGTTGTCGATGTCGGCCGGCTCATGATGTTCAAGGTTCCCTTCTCCACGCAGGCTTTCGACCTGCTCTCCATCGGCATTTTCCAGATCTTAGCTGACAGGGAAGAGCGGAAATATCCGATCTTTCTTTTTTCGGCGCGGGGCTGCCGCGAAGAAGAAATTATCACTATTCCTCCGGGCTATAAAATCCGGGCGGTTCCCGACCCCGTCGAGGTCAAAGAAGGACCGGTTTCCCTGGTTCTTACGGCATCTGTAAAAGAGAATCAAGTCGTCTTTGCCAGCGATTTCCGGACCGAAGAGGCGACTCTCGATCCCCGAGGGTATCAGAGCTTGAGAAGAGCCGTCAAAAGCCTGCGCCGGTTTCAGAAAGGGATGGTGATCCTGGAAAAGGCAGAAGGTGAAGGGAAGGGAGGCGCCCGATGAAAAAGATCGCCGTTTTGACCCTGACTTTGGTCGTTGGCTTTATCCCCTGGGGATTTGGTCAAGAGAAAATCGAGGATATCGTCAAGAGCGCGCCGGCGAGAGGCAAATATCCTGACTCGAGCGCTGTTGTTGTGCGGGCCGCTCAGACGTTTACCTTGGACAAGAACGGAAACAGGGAGGAAGAATATTTCCGGGTCTTAGAAGTCTTCAACCTGACTGGTCGGGAAAAATTCAGCGACTTCCGCATCCCCTATGTCAAAAACGAAGAGCGCGTGGACGTCCTCCTGGCCAGGACATTCAAGGGCGACGGCACGTCGGTCGACGTGGAACAGAAAGCCATCAATGACGTGACGCCGCCGGAGCTGGCCGAGGCGGACTTATACGCCAACGTCCTCCATCGCGTGCTCTCCTTCTCGGCCGTTGATCCCGGCTCGGTCCTGGCCGTCCGTTATAAAAAGGAAAGAGAAAAGGCTGGGGACGTCGAAGGGGTCGTTCTTTTCCAGTTCGACGAGCCTGTCGTCAGAAAAGAGCTCAGGGTCATCATCCCGAAAGAAGAAGTCCTCAAATACAAAATCATAGGGTTGCCGGCAGATCTCATGGAGGAAGCGGCCGAAGGCCAAAAAATTTACAGCCTCGTGGCCAGCGATTCTCCCCAGATCAAGCCGGAGGAGTATATGCCTCCGCTGGCAGAAATCGCTTCCCGCGCCGTTTTCAGCACCTTCATGGACTGGAAGGAAGCCTCCCGCGTCTTTTCTGATTCTTTCTACAAAGCCGCCAATCCTTCAGGCGAGGTCAAGACATTCACAGAGAACATCATCAAGGGAGCTTCCAGCCGGGATGAGAAGATCAAGAAAATATTCTTTTTTGTGGCCGGAGATATCCGGAGCGTCAGATTCTCCTTCGGTGAGGGCGGATTCCAGGTCCACACTGCCGACACGGTCCTTAAAAACAGATACGGGGATTGGAAAGACAAGAGCGCTCTTCTTGTCGCCATGCTTAAAGCCGCCGGAATCGAGGCCTATCCTGTGCTTGTCCATTCCCGCGCCATCCCCCCGGAAGAGGCTGTCCCGACGCTTGACCAGTTCGATGCCATCCTTGTGGCCGCCGCGCGCGACGGAGGCAGAGACCATCTTTTCCTCGATCCCTTTGCCGATGATTCCCTCTTCGGCTATTTCCGGGAAGGACGAGGCTCGCGGGGACTGGCGGTGAAGCCCGACGGGGTCCAATTCATTCCCGTCCACTGCCTTCGGGAGGCGGAGAGCGTCCTGCAGAATGAAATCGCTGCCGAGATCGGCCAAGACGGCGCCATCAAAGGAAAGATCATCTCGGAGCTCTCCGGCCTCTTTGATCAGCGGGGCCGGCGGCAGCTCAAAGATATGACCGCCAAAGAGCTCGATGTATTTTATAAAGAATCGGTCAACAAGATCGGCGAAGACGGAAAGGCCCTGAAGAATCAATTGAGCAACCCTAAAGACCTGGCGCAAAAAATCAAGATCTCCCAGGAATTCAGTGCCCAGAATTTCGCCATTTTTCAGGGTTCGATCATGCTTATCCCCATCCCCCAGGTTCCCTATGCTTTTGCCGAGATCCCCTCCCCGAGCCTGGCCAAACGCAAATACCCCGTTCGATTGCCCGGAGAGGCGGAGATTCATGCGAGCGTCGTCCTTAAGGTCCCTTTCGAGTTCAAACCGCTTTACCTCCCCAAAGCTTTTTCCTTCGAGAAAGAGTACGGCGATTTTTCCTTTTCGGCGGCCTACGATCCGGCCCAATCTTCGGTCGTCATCAAAAAGACGCTCGTCTTCAAGAAAAGAGATATTCCAATAGACGAATACGAAGAGTTCAAGAAGATCATGGACTCATTCGGGATCGCCAAAAACAACCTTATTCTCCTGGAGAAAAAATAATCTGAGGCCGGAAACGGAGTCAATTTCGTGATTGACGCGACCAACCCGCTTGATTTTTTCCCGGCGCGCCGCTTTTTCTCTTGAGTGAAAGAATTAGGGACAGGTGCGACGAGAATCTCTTTCAAAAACCAGAATTCCCGGTCCCAGATGATGGTTATCGCCGACTGAATCGAAGTAAAGATGATGGCCATGGCGACGATTCCTTCAGCCGCTCGCTGTCGCTCGCTTCCGTGTCTCGAATCTCTCTTCCGGTCATCTTCAAGAAGACGTCATCCAGAGTCGGCTGGCGCACACTTGCTGACGTCATCTGGACTTCCAGTTCGCGAACCAGCTTGGGGATAAACATGGCACGAGACATGGTCAACTGCCATAAGGCCCTTAAAATTCCGAGTAAGGCCGTCGACTTTAATGGCTGCTTGAGGCTGATTCAAACTCTCTTTCCCCTAGTGATTATTCGAGAAATCCGATCTTCCAATAACGAATTATATGTCTGTCGGCCAGCCTAAACAACGTCCTCTAACTGGGAAGCGAGCAGGGTCCTCGCAATCTATCGAAGATCAAAACTGGCCGGTGCTGCCGAACCCGCCTTCTCCGCGGGAGGTGTCATCCAGTTCCTCAGCCTCGACGACCTCAACGGTCTCAACCGGCTGAATGAGCATCTGGGCGATCTTCATCCCCTTTTTGATGACAAAGGGCTCTTTCCCCAGATTGGCCATGACGACCCGGACTTCTCCCCTGTAGCCGGCATCGACGACCCCTGCCAGCCTGTGGAGGCCAGCGAGGGAAAGCCCGCTTTTATCCCAGATCAGCCCGACATAGCCTTCCGGAATCGCCATCTGGATTCCTGTCGGGATGGGTTTTATCTCTCCCGCCTCGAGCAGGTCATCGACGACGGAAAAAAGATCCATTCCGGCGTCACCTTTATGGCTGTAGTGAGGAAGCTTGGCTTCCGGGTTCATCTTTTTTACTTTCAATTCGAGTTTCATGTCTTAAATACCTTCCACCCGGACTTCATTAAAGTAGGGCTTTAAAAGCTCAGCCATTTTTTCTATCTCTTTGCGCCCATAAGGTTTGACTTGGAGGTAATTCCGGTCGATGGTATGGCGGGGCAAAAATTGTTGAACCTGAAAGAGCCTGGCTCCCTTGAGCATTTTGGCGATCTTCAAGAGGTCCTCTTGGCCGATGAGCCCCGGGACAACGGTCGTTCTGAATGTGCACGGCAGACCGGAACTTCTGATGACCTCGATACTGCGGACAATATCGTCCTCCGCCACATCCGAGCGCGTGACCTGCCTGTATCTCGGGAGAGGCGCCTTGACATCCATGGCCACATGGTCCACAAGCTTTGTTGCCAGGAGCTCCTCCAGCCTTTCCGGAAGAGAGCCGTTAGTGTCAACCTTTACCAGCAGGTTCCTGTCCTTGATGACATGGAGAAGGACTTCAAGCTCTTCCTCAAGCAGAGGCTCGCCGCCGCTGACGCAGACAGCTTCAAGCCAGCCCTGGCGCGCATCGAGATAGGAAATGAAATAATCCAGAGGAAGAGTAGCCAGGGTCTGGGGCCGTAAAACCAGGTCGGCATTGTGGCAATAGGGGCAGCGGAAATTGCACCCTCCCAGAAATATGGTCGAAGAGATGAACCCCGGGAAATCAAGGGGAGCGAACTTCTCTAGGCCCTTGATTTCAACCAAGTCTCAAGCTCCAGGTGGTCGTTAAAGACCTCAAGCACCCTGCCGTCCTCGCGCAGCACAAAAATGGGCAGGATGATCGCTCCCTTCTCATCCCGCTTGATCTGGCTGAGAAATTCCCGGACGCGCAGCTTGCCGTCCTTGAGGACGAGGCTCAACTCCTGCCCTTGGAGCGTTGTCCCCTTCAAATAGCTCTTAAAAGCTTCGCATTTATCGCAGTTGGGGTAAGTAAAAATCAGATAATCCATGGCTTACTGGATTTTTTCATACGGGGTTCGGTCCTTGAACTCCTGCTGTTTGCCGTCGTTCCAGGTTCTCACCGGCCGGAGATAGCCTACGATCCTGGAATAGACCTCCGTCTGCCCTCCGCACTCGGGGCAATTGGGGAACTGCCCCCTGATATAGCCATGGTTCAAGCAGATGGAAAAGGTCGGTGTGATGCTGAAATAAGGAATCTTGGTCTCAGCAATCTTGCGCACCAGCTTCCGGCAGGTTTCTCGGTCGATGGACTCGGGGAGGAAAGTGTGGAAGATCGTCCCACCCGTATAGAGGCTCTGGATATCCTGCTGGTGCTGAAGGGCCTCAAAGACGTCGCGGGTGGCATCGACATTGAGCTGGGTGGAGTTGGTGAGATAGGGGTATTTGTCCGTCCCCGAGGTAATGATATTTTTGTATTTCGCCCTATCCTTCCTGGCCAGCCGGTAAGAAGTGGACTCAGCCGGGGTGGCTTCGAGGTTGTAGAGGTTTCCTGTTTCATCCTGGAAGCCCTGCAAGACGCCTTTCATATACTTTAAAGTCTCGATGGCGAACTCTTTCCCTTCCGGAGTTCCAATCCCTTTTCCCAGAAGGTTCAGGCTGGCCTCATGCATGCCGCAGATGCCGATCGTCGAAAAGTGATTGTCGAAGTGTCCGAGGTAGACCAGCGTATAAGGCACCAGGCCTTTGGCCAGCATATTGTTGATCACTTTCCGCTTGGTCTCCAGGGACTCTTTGGCCAGCGTCATGAGGTCCTTCAGCTTGGTGAAAAATTCTTCTTTGGTTTTCGATTCATAGCCGATCCGGTTGAGGTTGATGGTCACAACTCCGATCGAGCCCGTCGAATCGCCCGGCCCCCAGATATTGCCCGGTCTCCTCATCAGCTCCCTTTGGTCCAGGTTCAGGCGGCAGCACATAGCCCGGATGTCGCCAGGACTCAAATTCGTGCCGAGATAATTCTGGAAATAGGGAATGCCGTATTTGGCTGTCGCTTCAAAAAGCAGGTCGGCAATCGGAGAATCCCAGTTAAAATCCTTGGAGAGATTGTAGGTCGGGATAGGGAACGTGAAGACGCGGCCTTTCTGGTCCCCCTCGATCATCAGCTCGAGGAAAGCACGGTTGATCATGTCCATTTCTTCCTGGTAGTCGCCGTAGTTCGAGTCTAGCTCTTCTCCTCCGACAACGACTCGTTTGTCTTTCATGTCCGCCGGGACCGTGAGGTCGAAGGTGAGGTTCGAAAAAGGCGTCTGCCAGCCCCAGCGAGAGGGAACATTAAGCCCGAAGATAAGCTTCTGGATGTCTTGCTTGACCCTGTCATAATCAAGACGGTCTGACCTGACAAAAGGAGCCAGAAGGGTATCCACCGAGGAAAAGGCCTGGGCTCCGGCGAATTCTCCCTGCATGGTGCCGATGAAATTGACCATGTGGAGGGTCGCGGTCTCGAGATGCTTGGCCGGATAAGAGTGGACTTGGTTAGGCACATGGCCGAATCCTTTCCGCAGGAGCTTGTCGAGTGACCAGCCGGCGCAATACCCGACGATGGGATAAGAAAGGTCGTGGATGTGGAACTCGCCCTCCTGATGGGCCATCTTGACGCGCTCCGAATAGAGATGATTGAGGGCGAAATTGGAGAGAACTTCTCCGGAAACGCGGGCGTTCAACCCGGAGAAGCTCATCACCCCTTCGTTGCTGTTCTCGCGGATCTTCCAGTCAACATCATTGATATAATCTTTGATCAGCCGTTCCAGGTTTAGGCCCGTTCTTTTCGCTTCCCGGATAGCCTTGTGCTTCTCCCGGTAAAGAATGTAGGACTTGGCCACCTCGAGGTAGCCCTGCTTCATCAGGACCATTTCCACGATGTCCTGAATCTGCTCGACCGAGGGTATCGTGTATCCGCCGAACTTATCTTCCAGCATGAAGGTGGCGATATCAGAGACTGTTTTCGCCGTGGGTCGGTTGGCTATTCCGTTCACCTCCATGGCCTTGTAAACGGCGGTGGTGATTTTGTCCTGGATAAAATCGACGACAGTCCCGTCCCTTTTCTTGATTCTTGAAATACCCCGGGTCATTGAGCGCCTCCTTTCCTTCCTCAAAATAGCGGAAACCGGTTAAAAAACCACTAAATAAATGCCATATTTAGTAGGTTGTGGAAACTATTAATACAAAATATTGTATATTGCGGCCAAAATTTACTCCCAATTTCCTTTCTTGTCAAGTATTTTTTTTCAAAAATTTTTTTCTTTTTTTCAAGCGTGATTTTCGCTATTCTATGAAGGAAAAAGAGGTCCAAAATGAGAATATTAGACATCCAGACTCCTTCCCGCGAAGCGCTGATCGATATCACCTCCCTGGTGGAAGAGGAAGTCAGAAAAACAAAGGCTAAAACAGGGACATGCCTCGTCTATGTCCCCCACACTACTGCGGCAGTGACGATCAACGAAAACGCCGACCCCACCGTGAGACAAGATGTGCTCATGACTTTGAAGAAAGCCGTCCCCGATGCGCTCCCCTACGCCCACTCAGAAGGGAACTCGCCCGCCCACGTCAAAGCCAGCCTGGTCGGGTCCTCGGTCACGCTTATCATCGAAGATGGCCGGCTGGCGCTCGGCACCTGGCAGGGTATCTATTTCTGCGAATTCGACGGTCCGCGCCGGAGAAAAGTTTATCTGAAAATCATCTCGGGGTAACAGCAAGGTCTCATAAAATAGGCTAATTCGTGCGGCGTTTCCGAGTTCCGCTAATCGCAGGCCGGGACAGGTCTCCCTTTGATTTCGGAGAGCAATATGGCCCAGGCGCAGCCGACACCAGGCCTGACCGAGATCGCGGAAAAAGGGCAGTTCTTGGCGCAGGCGCCGCACTCCATGCAGGCATCACGGTCTCGGACGCGGGCTTTCCCGTCTTCAAGCTCAAAGATGCGGTGCGGACAAACCTCGGTGCACATCCCGCAGCCCGTGCATTTTTCCGGGTCATAGTTTAAGGTCACGACGTTTTTGAGATAACGATGTTCTTTCATGTTACGCCTTCTAAAAAGCCTTGATCAAGACAAATACGAGCAACCCCAGCCCGAGGCCGGCAGAAACGAGAATGGCCGGCATCGCGAAGCGCATCTCCTTCAGGACTCCGGAAAGAGACGTATATGCGGAAGAGCCCGTAAAACTCATGGCCAGAAAAGCGGAGATGGCCGGAAGGAGAAGGAAATGGACGGCCACCTGCTGCCAGTCTGAGGAAGACGACAAAATCCATCCTTGGTGGACATTCACAAATAAAGCCCAGACCATTCCCAGCAGCCAGCCTTTCAAGGCGAAGGCCCTGCCGGGAATCCAGGGGAGCAAGACCGGCACAAGAAAACCGCCTACAACGATGGCGCCGAGATAGGGATAAAGGCCTTTCCAGGAAAAGATATGAACTCCGAAAACGTCCAGAATCCATAAGGCTGCAGCTATCATCACCAAATATTTGAAGGGCTGCATTAACTCCATCGGAGCTAGGATAATCCGGTCGCGAAAATTGAACCTGACCCGGCGCATCTCGGGAGTGGCTTCGCTGCCGGGTTTGAGGAATTCCTTGATATCAGAAGCCCTTACAGGCCCATAAACAACTTTAAACTTCGACAGCCTGGTGACTTCATGCGCGGCGACTCCCGGAGCGCCGAGCTGGGGAAGGATAAGCGTCCTGTGAGAAATGACCTTGGCGAGGCCCACTTCATCAATCCGGCGCACGATCTCTTCCGTCCCGAAAGTCCCCTTCCCTGCTGCGCACCAGACATTGATCCCTTTCGTGTCCAGGACAAGGATCCAAGCATCAAGGCCGTCCAGCTCCTTCCTCAAAGTGTCGAAGCTCAGCTTATAATTGGCCGAGACAAAAACAGGAGAGTCGGAATTTGGCTTTCCAATCCCGTAAAGGCCGGGCCTGATCCGGTAATTCATGCGGCCGATTCCCAGGCGAACTTTGATGATGCCGAGCCTGTCGCGTCTACTCAATTTCGTTTTGACAACCGGGATTGAACCCGCGGGCGTGTCGAGGCGCCGGTCGATCCAGCTCGAGGACTCCTGAAGGCAACTCTCCGGACTCGCTGGTTTGCCGTCAGCGGAAGTGCCCCCGCAACAAACCGTTGATTCGCAGCACGGCGCGAGATCAGTCTCGTTCTCTTTCCTCATTTCTTTTCTCCCTTCACTGAAGGCGGCTCTCCTAGGCAGCAGCCGGTGGAATCGTTGTATTTCCTCAAAGCTTCGGAAAAGAGGCTGATGCTCTCGACGACAGCCTCTCTTTTTTCGACGGGAATGAGTTCCAGGACCCCGGAGAAATATTTGTTAAATGTTTTTTCGATCTCATCGAAAACCTTTCGGCCTTCGTCAGTTAACGAGATCACGATATACCGCCTGTCTTTCTCGCTGGCCAGCCTGTTGACGAGCCCGAGAAAGACCAGGCCGTTGATCGTCCGGCTCAGAGTGCTCGCGTCGAGGCTGAGTCTCGAAGCCAGTTCGACGAGCGATATCTCGCCCTTGTTTCCGACCTCGAGCAGCGTATGGCACTGGGCGAGCGTTAAGCCGCAGCATCTCGAATCGAACCTGAACCGGTCATCGACTTCCCTCTCCAATAATCTTAACTTTTCTCTCAAGACCTGAATTCTTTGGATGTCCATCTCCTATGTCCTTCGGTTGAGGCACCGATGCAGTTTCATTAGACAAGTATTGTATATTGCAATTATTGTATCTATCAAGAAATATTTCAGGCTTGAAAAAACAATTTGGAACCCGTCCGCGGGAAATAGGACTCGCCCGTTTATACGATGATATATTCTGGTCATTTTTTCTTTCCCATAGGGATTATAAAAAGTGTATGAGGTCGACCCGATGCTCTGCCCCAAATGCGGCGGCCAGATGCGTATTATTGCCTTCCTTACCGATTTCTCCGTTGTGGACAGAATCATCAACCACCTCAAGCTCGTGTTCGTGGCCGACAAGCCTCCCCCTCCCAGCATCGCTTATCAGGAACTCTTGATGGCCGCTGAGACCGGCGGTGAATATTTTTCATGATTCTTTCTTTGCCCGGGCGGGGAGGTCCAAGTGATTTCCGGCGCTTTTGGCGGCTCGAACGGCTTCAAAGACGCATCCCCGCGCTCTCCAGCCGTCCTTGACCTCTTTTTGAGTGCTGATTTACAATTCCCCTCGATGATTGATGGAAAAGTCGAGTCAAAGATGCCCCCTCGGCCAGCGCAGCAGAAAACGAATTTCTTATCCCGTCGTCGAGAAGGATAACATGTAACCCCTAAGGTTACAATCGTAACCAAATTCAAAGATAAAGAATTTGCAGCAAGGTATTGGTACAGTAGGTAATCCAGAAGGCACATCTAACAAAGGCATGCAGTCGGACGCGGCTTCGCCGCGCCGCTGATGCCTATCGTTAGGCGCGGGCCTCGAAAACAGAACAGCAAACCTTGTCAACAAAGACAATGCCTGAATGAAAGGTTTCGGAATTAAGTATTCTGTGCCCCGATTTTAGAAAGAAAGCCCGAGGGCCCGAAGTTCCTTCTCCAGGTCTGTGTCGGGTTTGCAGAGGATCCCTTTTAGGCCGAGAGCTTCGGCGCCCCTGATATTTTCTTCCATATCGTCGATGAAGACAGCCTCCGGAGCTTCTACACCTGCCTTTCGCAGAGCGATGCGATAGATCTCGGGATGAGGCTTCATCGAGCCGACCTCGAAAGAGAGCACGTAATCGTCGAAAATCAAGATCTCAGGGAATTTGCTCTTGATGAAAGCGAAGCGGACGACATCGGTGTTGGAGAGAAGGATGAGCCGGTATTTTCCCTTTAAGCTGCTCAGGATTTGGAAGGCAGGCGGATGAAAAGAAAAGACGTCTGTGTAGGCGGCGAAAAAGTCGTCATAGCTCATCCGGGCGCCGAGTTTCGTGACCACACGGGAGTAGAATTCCTGCGGAGTTATTTTTCCCGAATCGAACAATTCGATAAACTCCGAACTCCTATGGACGACCTCTCTGATTTTTTCCTCGGTGCAGGGACAAGAGGCGGCCATTTTTCTGAAGAAAATCCGGTTGTCGAAATTCAGGATGACCTTGCCCAGGTCTGAAATGACGGCGCGAATCATGAAGGCCGTTTTCCCGGCTCCTTCTTTAGAGCCTCGAGGCCGCCGCCTTCGCGGGCATCCGCCCTTTTCAGAAGGAAGGCAAAGGCCAACCCAAAAAGGCCGAGGCTGGCAAACATAACGGAGCTGGCCGAGTAGGTATGGGTCAGGTCGCGGAGGAGGCCGTTAAGAAGAGGAAAGAGACCGAGGCCGATATTCTGAATGGCCGTCATCAGCCCGAAGGCCGTGCCCACCCGCTCTTTGCGCACTATCAACGGAACCGAAGGCCACATGGCCGCAGGCACGAGGACAAAGGCGGCCCCGAGGGCGACCATCGGAATGGTCGGATAAATTCTGGTCAGGCCCATCAGCAAGTGGCTGGGGATGAGGATCAAAGACCCGATGATCATCAACGTCGCCCGTTTCCCGATCTTGTCCACCAGGCCGCCGGCGAAGGGCGCGAAGATCATCGAGGCAAAGACAATGATACTGCTGATCCCGCCGGCCGTGCTGAACATGTGGAGGAGGTTATTAAAAACCTGATGGAGGAACCCGCCGCCCGTTTCGGCCGTCCTGGCGATGCCCCATTTGTCCACGAAAAAGTCCGTCGAGAGGGCCGTAAACGGGAATATCGCAGAATAGAAAGTCAAGCACAAAAAGGTCACGTACCAGAATGTCGGCTTGAACTCTTTGATATCTTTGAAAACGATTTTTTCGCCGGCACTCTCATCCTTCAGTTGCAGGATCCGTTCGCCCCGGCGGTCCATGAGAATGTAGAAGATATTTCCGATCAAGGAAACGACGCATGCCCCCGCCGCAGCGAGAAGAGCGTACCGGAAACTGCCAAAATACTTGGTTATGAGCTCGCCCGTGTTAAAGGCAAAGAGCGACCCGAGCCGGCTCACGGTCAAGGTAAGGCCGAAGGACAGCGCCAGCTCTTTATTTTTGAACCAGCGGGCCAGCATGGCGCTCTGGGCCACGATCAAGGGCTCGGACCCGGCGCCGAAAATGAATCGCCCGATGAAAAACATGGGGATGCTTTTGGCCTGCCAGACCAGCGCCGCACCGACGAAGACAAGCAGAGAAAATATCAGGCTGGCCTTGCGTGTTCCCAGGCGGTCGACGAGCACCCCGCCGATGAAAACAGCCAGGACGGCGGCGATGCTGTACATTGTGAAAAATGTACCGATCGTGCTCCGCTCCGCCTTGAGCTCTTCCACAAGCGTCGGCGCAATGGCACTGACAATGTCGTAGGCAAAATAGCTCCCAAAGGAGAGAGAGGCGATAAAGAAAAGGTTGGTAAAGCGATACAGACGTCTCGCGGGATGAAAAAAATTGTGCGGCTGGTCGATGGCAGTCATCAGGTACTTCTTTTGCCGTATCTCACATCGAGCGCAAAGTATAACACTCGTCGCGAAGGTGTCAAGGAATTTATGGCGAATGGATCCTGTCATGGCGCGTCCCCATAAAAACATGGTTGACCCTCCAGAAGCGATTTTGTTCTAATAGGAAGCGGAGAGGAGAATGCTATGATAGATTCTAAAAAATCAAAAGGATCTTCCGGACTCGGATTCATTCTTATTCTGACTGTTGCAGCCGCCTTCATTGTCGGCGGCGCCTTGGCCCTCTATTTTATTAAAGGGAAGAAAATTACCACCCAGGACATCGCCTCGGCAGAAAAAATCAGCGGCCTCCGTTTTACGCAGAAGCAAAGAAAACTCATGAAGGGAAACCTCGAAGAGAACGCCGCCGATTACGCCAAGCTCCAGAAGGTGCCCCTGGCCAACAGCGTTCCGCCGGCCATTCAATTCAGCCCGATTGTTCCCGGCTTGAGCTTCGACAAAGAGCAGAGGCCCGTTTCTTTTCCCGAAGACTCAAGCGTCCAGCGGCCGGCCAACCTTGACGACCTGGCCTTTTATCCCGTGACGACTCTCTCCGCGCTTGTTCGCACTAGGAAGGTGACGTCAACAGAATTGACCCAGATGTATCTGGGCCGGCTGAAGAAATACGGGCCGGGCCTCGAATGCGTAATAACTCTTACCGAAGACCTGGCTCTCGCTCAAGCCAAACGGGCCGACGAAGAAATCGCCGCCGGCCGATACCGGGGACCTCTCCACGGCATTCCTTGGGGGGCCAAAGACCTTCTGGCTACCAAGGGAATAAAAACCACCTGGGGGGCGATGCCGTATAAAAATCAAATGATCGACATGAACGCCACCGTCGTCGACCGCCCGGAACAAGCCGGAGCCGTTCTTGTGGCCAAGCTGACGATGGGCGCTCTGGCCTGGGGAGATGTCTGGTACGGCGGAAGGACGAGAAACCCCTGGAACTATGAGCGGGGTTCAAGCGGTTCATCCGCCGGGTCGGCCTCAGCGACGGCCGCAGGGCTGGTCGGTTTCGCCATCGGCACAGAAACCTGGGGGTCCATCGTCTCCCCTTCCACGCAGTGCGGTGTGACCGGACTACGACCAACGTATGGGCGGGTCAGCCGCTCCGGCGCAATGGCTTTAAGCTGGAGCATGGACAAGATCGGAGCGATTTGCCGTTCAGTCGAAGACTGCGCCTTGGTGTTCGAGGCCATCTACGGCCCGGACGGCAAAGACCTGACGGTTGTGGACCTTCCCTTCAACTGGGATCCTGCTTCGGACCTCCGGAGCCTACGTGTCGGCTATCTCAAAAAGGCCTTCGAGGCGGATTACCCGACCAAGAAAAACGATGAGGCTTCTCTGGAGGTCCTCAAAAAGCTGGGTATTGAGTTTATCCCGTTGGACCTCCCGGAAGATCTTCCGGTCGATGCGCTGGGGTTTATTTTGAATGCCGAGGCAGCGGCGGCTTTTGATGAGCTGACGCGCACTCATAAGGACGACCTGATGGTCCGGCAAGGTAAGAACGCCTGGCCGAATGTTTTTCGTCAGGCCAGGTTCATCCCGGCCGTCCAATACATCCAGGGCAACCGGGTCCGCACTCTGCTGATGGAGGAGATGGCTCGAAGGATGAAGGACCTTGACGTCTATATCGCCCCTTCTTTCGGCGGCAGCAACCTCCTTCTCACTAACCTCACCGGTCACCCGGCTGTGGTCGTCCCCAACGGGTTTAATGAGAAGGGATTACCCACCAGTATTTCCTTTATAGGCAACCTTTTTGAGGAAGCGAAGGTCCTCCGCGTGGCCCAGGCCTTTCAGCAGGCCACTTCCTTTCATCTCAAGCACCCAGTGCTCAAGGAATAGCTGCGGATAGCTTATTTTTTCTCGCGAGTGCCCGTGGCTGGAGCCGCTGCCTGGAGGTCGGGAACGCTCATCGTCCCGTCAAGCGCGTCCACGCCGACTTTGAATTCGGCTTTGACCAGCCGCTCGAGCCCATCCGGCGGCGTCGCACAGGTAAACTCAAAGCTCAGGCTTTCGCCGTCAAAAAGGATATTGGAAACGGGGAGGTCGGTAAAGGTTCCTTGCGACTCGCTGACCGTTCCACCCAGTTCCCCATCGGTGACACTTATTTCGAGCGTCAGGTAATAAAATTCCTGGCCGGCATTGATCTCGACTTTCCATGTGCCGATTATCTTACCATTGTCCGCCTTGGTCTGGGCTCCCTGCATATAAGAAAAAAGACCCAGGACAAAAAACAGGCCGAGGACAGGAATTCCCGAGTGATTCGTCTTCCTCATGTAAGGCCTCCTTGTCTCATAAGCGGGCTATTATACCATATCTAGCATCGCTATTTCCGTGATTATCTAGGAATCTGCGGTTCAGCTGCCAGTGCTTGGCTAAGGGATGGAGCGAGGAGAAGCGCTTGACAAAGGGAGGACATATTTAAGAATATCTTAAACTGGCTCGAACATGATCACGTCTTTCCGAATCGGCCCAAAGGAGGCCGGATGACCTCAAAGGAAAGAGTCCTCCTGAGCCTCAACCACCGCGAGCCCGATGCGGTTCCTGTGGATTTCGGGTCCACGGCGGTCACGGGCATCCACGTCGCGGCCGTGGCCAAACTGCGTGATTACTACAACCTTGAAAAAAGACCGGTCAAAGTCTACGAGCCCTACCAGATGCTGGGGCTCATCGGGGAAGACCTCAAAGAAGTCGTAGGGATCGACATCGAAGGGATCCCGGCGCCGGAAACGCTCTTCGGGTTCCGCAACGAAAATTGGAGACCGTGGCGGCTCGACAGCGGCCTGGAGGTTCTGGTCTCCGCACACTTTCAGACCACCAAAGACAAGAACGGCGACACCCTCATCTACCCCAAGGGAGACCTTTCTGCCCCGCCCAGCGGTCGGATGCCCAAGAACGGCTATTTCTTTGACACGATCGTGCGGCAGGACCCGATCGACGAGGCCGGCCTGAACCCCGACGATAATCTGGAAGAATTCGGGCCCATCTCCAAGGACGACCTCGATTATTTCGCCGCCGAAGCCGGGCGCGCTGCCGCGACCAGCCGGGCCGTCATGGCCACGTTCGGCGGAACCGCCTTCGGCGATATCGCTCTCGTTCCCGCACCTTTTCTCAAGCACCCCAAGGGGATCCGCGATATCGAGGAATGGTATGTCTCGACCGTGACGCGCCAGGATTATATCCATCGCGTCTTTGAGCGGCAGGCGGAAATCGCCCTCGGCAACCTGAAAAGGATCAGCGGCGTAGTCGGTGATCGTATCGACGCCGTTTTCATCTGCGGGACCGATTTCGGCACCCAGCAGTCACAGTTTTGCTCCGCGGCCACCTTTCGCAGCCTCTATTTTCCTTATTATAAGAAAATCAACGACTGGATTCACGCCAACACCTCCTGGAAAACCTTCAAGCATTCCTGCGGCGCCGTCGACCCGCTGATCGAGGCGATGATCGAGTGCGGGTTTGACATTCTCAACCCTGTTCAGTGCTCGGCGTCCGGGATGGCCCCTCTCCATCTCAAAAAAACTTACGGCGACCGTCTCGTCTTCTGGGGCGGCGGCGTTGATACGCAGTCCACCTTCGCTTTCGGGACTCCCGACCAGGTGCGCGAGCAGGTGCTCCGCCGGTGCGAAATCTTTTCCCCCGGCGGAGGGTTTATTTTTAATGCCGTCCATAACATCCAGGCCAACACGCCCGTCGAAAATATCGCCGCCATGATCGAAGCCGTCAGAGAATTCAACGGAAAAAAATAGATGGGAACTCGCACCGAGCCACCCATCTCGTTCCAGACAAAGGAATAATCGAGAGGGATCAAAAAGGAGGACCTCATGAAATTAAGAAGAGGCAAGGCGGTTCTGTTTCTTTTTTTTATAGTCCTTTTGATATTCTGCCAGGATTCGAGGCAAAGTCTCATCATCGTCCTGCCTGAGAAAGCATCGCCGCTGGAGAAGCTGGCGGCCAAAGAAATCCGCCGCTATCTATACTTGCGCACGGGCCAGCTCGTCTCGATCGAGCCGAGGGAGAACCTGGCGGACCTGGGCAGGCCAGCTATCCTTGTCTGTCAAAAAGAACGCTTCCTCGAGGCCAATTTCGCTGATGAAGAGCTCAAACGAAAAGTTGCCGGCCTGGGTGAGCAGGAATACCTGCTCAAGACCTTTCCGCAGACAGGGAGACAAATCCTGCTTGTCGCCGGAGGAGACGAAACCGGAACGCTTTATGGATCCTATCGCCTGGCCGAAAAAATGGGCGTCCGGTTTTACCTCCACGGTGACGTCGTCCCCGACCGGCAAGTCAGCCTCGAACTTCCGGTTATCGAAGAGCGGGGCCAGCCTCTTTTCCGGCTGCGGGGAATCCAACCTTTCCATGATTTTCCCGAGGGGCCTGACTGGTGGAACGCCGAGGAATACAAGGCCGTCCTGGCTCAGCTCCCCAAACTGCGGATGAATTTCTTCGGCCTCCATACTTACCCCGAAGGCCGCCCTAACGCCGAGCCGACCGTCTGGATCGGACTGGCCGAGGACAGCAACCCCGACGGCACCGTACGCTTCAGTTATCCTTCGAGCTACCAGAATACCGTGCGCGGGAACTGGGGCTATGAGTCGACAAAGACAAGCGACTATTATTTCGGCGCCTCGGAGCTTTTCGAGAGCGACGCCTACGGGGCCGACGTCATGAAAGGAATGATTCCCGAACCGAAGACTCTCGAGGATTCCAACGAGGTCTTCAACCGGACCGGGGCCCTTCTGCGGGATGCCTTTGATTTCGGCCGGGCTCTGGGTGTCAAGACATGTGTCGGCACGGAAACGCCGCTGACCATCCCCGAGTGGGTTAAAAAGCGCCTGCGCGAGCTCGGGAAAAACCCGGCCGACCCGAAAACAATCAAGGAGGCCTATAAGGGACTTTTTACTCGAATCAAAAATGGCTATCCCCTGGATTACTACTGGCTCTGGACGGATGAAAACTGGACCTGGAGCGACGCCAGCGAAGACCAGGTCAAAGCCGTGACGGATGATGCGCGGATGGCGATCGAAGCGGCCAACGAGGTTCAAGCGCCCTTCGCCCTGGCCACCTGCGGCTGGGTTCTCGGGCCGCCGAGCGACCGGACGCTTTTTGACCGGGTGCTGCCGAAGGACGTGGCCGTGAGCTGTATCAACCGCGAGGTCGGAAAGGCTCCAGTGGACCCGATGTTCGCCCGGATCAGCGGCCGGTCGAAATGGGCAATTCCCTGGCTCGAAGATGACCCGGCCTTGACGTCGCCGCAGCTCTGGGCCGGCCGGATGCGCCGGGATGCCGCCGATGCTCTGGCTTACGGCTGCGACGGGCTTCTCGGCATCCACTGGCGGACTCGCATTCTTTCTCCTAATGTCTCCGCTCTGGCCGCGGCTGCCTGGGACCAGTCGCAGTGGGGCCGAGGAGCGGCCCCTGCTCAGGCTGAAGGCCCGATGAACGGGGTCTATGTTTCTTTTCCCCAAGCTTCGATCGCCGGGACGAGCGAAGAGCCGATTTATCGCCACATCAGAGATAGAGTCTCCGGCTATCACCTGACGATCCCCAACGGAACGTATGATATCACCTTGAAATTCTGCGAAGGCGAGGTCAAAGAGAAAGGCCGCCGCGTCTTCGATATCTCCCTCCAGGGAAAAAAAGTCCTGGAAAAATTGGATATTTTCTCCAGGAGCGGGGCTCTCCGGGCCTTGGACCTTCGCTTCAGGAAAGTGGCCGTCCAAAACGGCCGGCTGGAGATCTATTTTGCCGACCACATCCACTATCCTTCGATCGCCGGAATCGAGATCGTGGGAGAGGGCGTCTCGAAGAAGATCAACTGCGGCGGCCCCGCCTACCAAGATTACGAATCGGATTGGCCCGAGACGCCGCGGTCTGTCGCGACGCTCGATTTCTACGAAGACTGGGCCGCCCATCAATTCGGACCCGAAGCAGGACCGGACCTCGCCCGCATCTTTGCCGCGATCGACGGCCGGCTGCCCCAGCCAAACATCTGGACCGGCCCGGGTGGGATCAAGCCCGACCCGCGTCCTTGGGAAGAAGTCAAAAAAGAATACCAATTCGTGGACGAGATCGCTTCCCTGCAGTCCAAAATCATGACCAAAGGAAACCAAGAGCGGTTTGCCTATTGGCTGAACAACTTCCTGTATATGCGGGAAATGGCTCAGGTCGAGTGCCTTTGGGCTGAATACGATAGAGCCTTCGGGGAACTCAAGACCATATCCGGCAAAAAGTCAAAATCAGACTTCGCCGCCCAGGCGCTGCTTCCCATCCGAGAACGGATGGTGAATGTCCTCAAATCTCTTCACGGTCATCTGCTGGCGACGGTCAGCAATAGGGGCGAGCTGGGGACCGTGGCCAATTGGCAGCAGCATCTTCTTCCCGCCTTGATGCTCAAGCCGGGCGCCGAGCTTCAGAAGATCCTGGGCCGGGAACTTCCTGTTTTCGCACAGTTGCCTAAGACATATGACGGTCCGCCGCGAATCATCGTTCCGGCGGCGAGGACGATGCTCCGTCCGGCAGAGCCGTACAACCTCAAAGTCATTATTCTCAGCCAGGCGCAGCCGGAAGCGGCAACGCTATACTGGCGAGAAATGGGAACCGGAAACTATGCAGCGCTCCCTCTTCAGAGATTGGCGCGGGGAGTTTACCACGTGTCCTGTCCCGGCGGCGATAAAGACCTGGAATATTATGTCAAAGTCCGGGTGAACAAAGAAGAGCTTTATTTTCCCCCGACCGCACCTCTCCTGAGCCAGACCGTCGTCAGGATGGAATGAGTTCAGACGTCTCAATAAAGCCCGGCAAAAAGAAGGTCGGCACGAAAGAGCTCGCGAGTTTTCCTGCGGACTTTCAAATCGACGGTCTCTTTGACGTTGAGGTAAAACCAGAATTGATCAAACAGCCTCAGTTTCTTTATGTAGTAACGGGCAAAATCGGTCTCGTTATCGACGAGGATCGTCCCAACTTCCTTGCCCTTGTCGTCCCGGACGACGATCGCGTCACCCTCTTGGCCATCGGCCGTCTTGACTCTGGTCAACTCTCCATAAACTTCAACTTTGCCCTTGCCCTCCCATTCTTCGCTCTTGTTGGCGGAGGTGATGGTCAAGGCCGGAAAGCCCTGCCGGTCGCGCGCCGAGAGATGATCCTCTAAGGTTACTTCTCCCGTCCTGGTGAAAACATTCCGGTACTGTCCCCCCTCTTTGATCTCTATGCTGTCTGCGACAAAAACCGAGGGGTCATCTTTAAGGAGTGCGCCTTTGACTCGGATCTCCTTTCCAGCGAGGAAACCGGCATCCTGGCCTTCGATTTTTCCCTGAACGACGATGTCAAAGCCTTTGGCTGCGGGCAGATAAAAATATTTGCCCAACCCAACTTTTACGACTCCTTCGTATACATCTATCCCCTCGGGCGGAGCAACCTCCTGCTGGCCTGCAGGTTTTGCAGTTTCTTGGGGAAAGGCCATTCCTGTGGCGGCCACGGTCAGGACGAGCAAGCTGAGAAGGGTAACCCGGAATATCATTGGCAATTTGCCCCTGTCTTCCTTCGAAAATTCTTGTTGAAGCGTCATTGGTCGTACCTCCAAACGTTAGTCAGATAACTGAGCCAACATATAGCGGTAAAATTTAGGATATTTTATACCACCGAAAAAAACAAAAGTAAAGAGAAAATTATCCAACGGCAAGCTTCCCTATTTTCGTGATTATCTTGAGGTTCATAGGATGGGTCCTGACGCGGCCCGTCCCCGACAAGGCTCGGGTCCGGGATTCGTCAGCACGCCAATAGAATAATTTTCTTTTTAGTAGAAGGGCAATGATCAGAACAGACGCTCGGGTTCAGTTGCCTTTTTTCACGACTCGTCCGGCCGAGGAATGGGACGGAGAGGAAGACCTTGGAGCAGAGGAACGGCTCGAAGCGGAGGAACGGCTGGGAGCTGGTCGGGAAAAAGAAGGGGCAGAAAATCCGGAACTCCTTGAAGAGGATGACTCTCTCGGAGCTGAGAATATGGACCTCGGCGGTGAAGAGAAAGAGCTCCTGCCCGAGTAGCTTTCTCCTCGCGGCAGCGAAGGAGACCTCGAAGCAAGCGCCCCGCGCAGAGAGACTTTGGGTGAAATCAGCCCGGAGGAGCCGAACCGGGAAATGCTGGCATTCGGAGAGTAGACCCGTGGACTCTCCCTCCTCTCCAAGGAAGGCCTGCGTTCAGAGGGGGAAACCCGCGGGGAAGAAGAATAAGATTTAATTCCCGAGCGAGAAGAAGAGCTTGGCGTTTTTTCCAATGTTCCGGAATATGATTTGATGCTTCTCGGCGCCGAGAGGATGGTGCCGGTGGACGGGCGAACCGATTGAGGCTCTGATTTTTTTAGAGAGGGATAAGCTGCCACTCCCCTGTTTCCGGTCTGACTGCGCGAGGTGAGTCTCGGACTCGAGCCGGCCGGACTTTGGCTCGGAGACAGCGGACTCTTGGCCTGAGGAGAGTTTGTCACGGTCCGGGAAGGAGTTATCGCTCCCGAAGCGCCCAGGCTCTTTCCCGATGGCCTTATCTCGGACGGAGAAAGAGCCTTGGAAGAAGGTGATGCCCGGAGTCCTGACCGGCTGACAGCTGGCTTAATATCCGGCTGCCGGCTTTGGAGACTGATGTGTCCGAGCCGGGAGGCTTCAACATGATTCAGGGCCACGCCGGAGACTCGAGGAGCCTGGAGCTGGCCCCTGTGGACAACGGTCAAAGCCCTGGAAGCGGCGGGGTAATGGGACCCATAGTAGCGGTCGTAAAAATAGTTGTTGACGATGACAACAGGGCGGTTGTACCAGCTGAGCGGGCACCAACCGACGTAATCATAGCCATTGTACCAGTGAACCCAGGCCGGTCCCCAATGATAGGTGGGGATCCAGTACCAGCCCAATCCCATCCTCCAGTGCCAGCGGCCGTAGTGGTAAGTACACCAGCCCCAGGACTCATCAGAAACCCAGCTCCAGCCGCAGGACGGATACCAGAGCCATCTTCCGTAATAATAGGGCCGCCAATCCTGGTAATACACGTGGGGGACCCAGACGTAGCCGTAAGGCCTCTCATAGGCCCAATCGCCGTTGGAGGCGAGCTCGTATTCATAATCGGCAAGCTCAGAGGACAAGTAGCGCTTGGAGACATATTGATTCTGCAGAGAATCCCGGTTTTCATTCCAGTAGTCAAAATCATCGCGATTGTAGGAGAGTGAGGTCTGAGAACCCAGATGTCCGTTGGAGGCCAAGAGCCTGGCCCGGCTGCCTACCAGTTCAGAGCCTTCCTCGCCGGCCGCTTCCACAGAACCTTCCAGGACCGTGAGCTCGCTCTCGCCGTTTCCTCGCAGATCAATCCGGTAAAGACCTTCCTCCAAAATATAGAACGATGCATCAGGGGTGTGCACCTCGAAGTTTTTCTCTTGCTCCAGGTAGCCGACCCGGAGATAAATTTTTCCGGCGAGGAGATGGACCCTGATCCGGTCATCTCCCTGTCTGGGCAGGTTGGCGAATTCCACCTCCGTGTTATCGTCAAGACGGAGATAGTTTTTCTTTCCAAAATAGACTTCAGCTCTCCCGTTACTCGTTTCCAGCTTATCTCCCTCGACGAGAGCCAGATTGACCACGCCTTGCTCTGACCCAAGGTCTGCAGCCCTCTGGACAACAACATCGCCCTTGACATAGCTCAGGCGCGCATAACTATAACCATAGTATCCTTCATCTTGATCTTGTGCGGAGAGGATAAAGGGCAAGAAAAAAGCCAATGCCGTCAAGACCATGGCTGCTTTTTTCATTTTCTTTCTCCTTCCAACACATCATTATAGCAAATCCTGTGCCAAGTGCGCCCCCAGGGAAAGAGAAAGTTCTTCTGAGAAAAATTGTCCTCGATTAAGGACATCTGATAGCCATTAAAGGCAAAACTGGAGAGCATCCAGGGGCTGGTGAGTCGACCTCTCCATAGGGGCGCGTTTGCTCTGCGGCGGAAAAAAACCAGACAAAAAAAGAGGGGTTCGGTGACTCATACCCCTCGAAAGATCGGTCGGATCGCTGGATTACCAGTCCCAAAGCCATCGATTCATGGGACCCGGCCCCCAGCCGAAACCGCGGTGAGGCCTCATCCTCCAACCCCGCCATCCGTCTCTTCCCCGCCGCATTCCCATGCGCGACCCCATCCGCGTCCGGAAATCCTTCATCTTTTCGAGCTGCTCCGGGGTGAAAATCTTTTTCATCTCCAGGGAGCTCTTGATGGCGCTCTTCATGTGAGAAGCCCGGAACTTGCTCATTTCGTCGATGAGACCATCGATCTTTTTTTCATTCGCCTGCGGGTCCTTCATCAACTCCCGGAGATCGGTCCGGAGCTTGCTCATTTGCTCAAACGACGCCTTTCTTTCCTCCCGCCTGGCTTTCCTGAAGTCATCCAGCTTTGCTTTCTGCTCGGGAGTGATATTCAGGCTTTTTTCGAGCTCAGGAAAAAATCCACGAGGGTGCCTCATGCCGGGCCGGCGCTCAGGCTGGTCCTGGGCAGTTTGGCCTTGTGCGGGGTTTTCTTGGGACAAGGCCGGAAGAAAAGAACTGAGGACAAAAAAGATGATTATGCTTGTAACCACGGCATATCGTTTCACTGTCCACCTCCACGGTTGTTGCATTACACCTATTAGACAATGAAAAGAAAAAATCCTTGGCGGTCCGATTTGCCAAAAAGAAGATCAGACTTCCCAGGCTTCCAGGCCGGTGGAGGAAAGAGAGGCGGAAAGCGGCCTGATTCCTTTTCCCAGCGCGACAATCTCTTGAAGCATTCTTCTTTTGAGCCCGTCATCTTTGTTGGCCAAGATAACCAGCGACCCGCCTTTGCCTCCTGCGCCGTTGACTTTCCAGCCTGGGGCTTTATGTTTCTTGGCCACAGCAATGACAGCATCCGCCTCCTTGGATACGAGCCCGCCGAAGAGAGATCTCTGGCATTCATTGTTCTCCACCATGACCTCTCCATAAGATTCCAGATCGCCGTCCAGCAGATGTGCCTTGGCTGTGAGAGGCAACTGCTTCATTCGCTCCAAAGTCTGCCACTCCGGCCCCTTTTTCTCCAGCCGCGCGATCACTTGCTCATGGATGGCCGAAGAAAGGTGAGGCTTTCCCAGGTAGACCAGGCTGAGCCTGCGGTCAAGCTCTTCCCAAACCCTGGGCTCGAGCAGCATTTTTTCCACGCGGGCCCGGGGATAGCGGTACATATGGATGAAACAAACTCCTCCGTAGGCGGCGCAAATCTGATCTTGAACGCCGCTTTGCTGTTTCAGGTCTTCTGTCTCCACCCGGTGGGCCAAAGAGACTATTTCTTTGAGCGCCAGGCTTTTTTCTTTGAGGAAGCTCAGCGCTCCGAGGAGAGCCACACAAACCGAAGCCGATGTTCCGGTGGAAATGCCGGCCGGGACGGGCGAAAAAAGATTGATCTCGAGCTTGAGATGCTCGGGAAGAGGAATTCTGGCGATAATGTGCTGGAGAAACGGATGGGGCGAGCGGGAAGGCTTTTCCGGGTTCACCCAGAAGCTCTCGCCGTAGTTTTCCGTGTGCACGAGAACCCTCTTTTTCCGGTTCTCTTTATTTTCGAAGGCTTTGATCTGGACCTCAACGGGCGGGGCGATAGCCAGGTTCAAGACCCAGCCTTCCTCGGCAAACCAGGTATCCGTCCACCCCCCGATATCATTGACTCGAAGAGGGGAACGGGCATGAACAAGCCTGGCGTATCTTTCCATCCGGCTGCTCGCTGCCTTCATCCATCTTTCTCCTTAAGCCTCCCGCCGGTAGCGAATCTGATCCAGGCTCACGGCCACCACGATGATAAAACCGATGATGATCTCTTGGATATAGTTGGGCCATCCCATCATCGTGCAGCCGTTTCGCAGAAAAGCCATGATGAAAACGCCGATCATCGAACCGAGAATACTCCCCTGCCCTCCGTTCAGGCTTCCTCCGCCGATGACAACTGAGGCGATGATGTCGAGTTCCAGCCCCACGGCCACGGTCGGGTCGCCCACGGTCAGTCGCGAAAATTCCATGACGCCGCTCAGCCCGCAGAAAAGTCCAGCCAAGGAGTAAATGATGATTTTCGTCCTTTTTGTCCGGATCCCGCAAAGACGGGCGGTGGCTTCATTGGAGCCGATGGCAAAGACATGCCTCCCGAAAACCATGAAGCGCAGGACCACGACCATCACCACAGCGAGCAGAATCATCAGCCAGACACCGGGCGCCATAAGCAGCCAGGAAGGCTGAGGGCTTCGGGCCATCAGCTCGTTGACCCAGGTGATGGGCGCATCAATCTTCTGGTTTCCGGCCATCCATTTAGCCACGCCTCGGGCAATTCCCAACATGCCGAGCGTGACAATAAAAGGCACGAGCCGCAGCGATGTGATGAGAGCTCCGTTGATCAGTCCGATCAATCCTCCGGTCAAAATCCCCGCCAGCAAGCCCAGCCAAGGAGGCAGCCCGGCGTTGATGGCAAAGGCGATGACGCAGCTTGACAGAGCGATGTTGGACGCGACCGAGAGGTCGATCCCGCCGCTGATGATGACGAAGGTCATGCCCAGGGCGCCTAGGGCCACAATCACAGATTGAGTCGCCACGCTCTTGAAATTGCCAAGCCGAAGGAAACGATCTTGGACTTGAGGAAGCAGGGAGAAGATGAGAATAACAAGAAGAAGTCCCAGGAAAGGTCCCAAAATATTGACCAAAACCCGGATTCTCTTACTCCCTCGCCTCTCTTCCTTCATGCCGATCTCCATCTCTCTAGGTGGGAACCTCAGACGTTCGTCCTGTTGTTGCCGCAGACAGAAGGCTCTCATCATTCCATTCAGCGGCCGGCCGTACCTCGACAAGCTGACCACGGTGGAAAACGGCGATTCTGTCGCAGACACCTAAGAGCTCGGGAAAATAGGAGCTGACAAAGAGGATGGCTTTACCATCTGCGGCCAGTTCACCCATCCACTCATAAATTTGTGACTTGCTGACGATATCAATGCCGCGCGTCGGTTCATCCAAAAGAAAAACGTCCGCTTTCTGATGCAGAAGGCGAGCCAAAGCAACCTTCTGCTGGTTTCCGCCGGAAAGACTGAGGACGGGTTGTTTTGGGCCCTGAGCTTTGATTCTCAGCCTCTCGATCCAATCCCAGCCAGCCTGCCTTTGTTGCTTCACGCGCAGAAACCCGAACCGGACATAGGGAGAAAAATAGCTCAGAGTGAGATTGTCGCTGATAGACAGACTCAAAGCCACCCCTTCCCCCTGCCTGTCTTCGCTCAGAAACCCGAGTCCTTTCTTTATCCTTTGGCGGATGTCCCCAGAGAGGACCTCTTTTTCGGGACCGATCTTGACAAACCCGCTTTCCAAGGCGTCGAGTCCGAAAATGGTCCGCAAAAATTCCGTCCTGCCCGAGCCCACCAGACCCGCTACGCCCAGGATTTCGCCCCGACGGAGGTCGAGGTCAACTTCGGCCGACATTTTTTTCCCTTTTAGCTTCGTCGCTTCTAGATACAATTTCCCGGCCTGATGCTCGACCCGGGGGAACATCTGCCGCACCTCTCCGCCGACCATCATCTGGATGACTCTGTCCAAGGAGGTTTCCTCCATTTTCCCCGTCCCGACTTTCTTTCCGTCCCGGAGCACCGTAAAGCGGTCGGCGACTTGCTGGACCTCTTCCAGGAAATGGCTGATGTAAATGATGCCGACATCCTGGGATTTGAGGCGTTTGATGATCTCGAAGAGGCGCTGGCTGTCCTCACCGGAGAGGGAGCTGGTCGGCTCGTCCATGACCAGAATCTTGGCTTTCTCCAGCAAGGCGCGGGCTATTTCCACGATCTGGCGTGCCGCCATGCTCAATTGTCTTACGGGAATGTCCAGCGAGATCTCGGCATGGTGGACCAGGCTGAGGGCTTCCTTGACTTTTTCCCGCATTTTCCGGCGGCGCAGAAATCCCCTGGTGTTCCACTCGCGGCCGAGCATGATGTTGTCCTCAACAGAGAGATGGGGGGCCAGGTTGAGCTCCTGGTAGATGACAGAGATTCCGGTCCTCCGGCTTTCCAGGGGGCTCGAAGGCGAATACCTGGACCCCTCGAGATGCATCGTGCCCGTATCCGGTCGAACGGCCCCGCTGAGGATTTTTATCAAAGTGCTTTTGCCGGCGCCGTTTTCTCCGAGCAAAGCATGGACTTCCCCTCGTTCGAGGTCGAAGTCAACGCTGTCAAGGGCACAGGTGGCGCCAAAATGTTTGGAGATGTCTTCCATTAAGAGGAGGGGCGCTTTTTGAATTTGTCCCATTAATCGAGAAACTTGGAGAAATCAGGCGAGAGAAGAGATTTGATCTCCGGGTCATCCATGTTTTCCTTGGTGGCGAGATAGACGCCCGTATCGACTTTCTTCTCGGTGGCCTGACCGCGGAGATGAAGCACCATCTGCTTAACTCCGAGATAGCCTATCTTGACCGGGTTCTGGAGGACAAGCCCTTGAATGTGCCCATCTATCAAACCCTGAACAAGCTTGGGAGAGCTGTCAAACCCGATAAAAACGACCTTCCCCGCCAGTCCGGCCTCTTGGAGGGCCCGGAGCGCGCCAAAAGTGCTGGACTCATTCGGGCAAAAAATTCCAGCCACATCGGGGAATCGGCTGAGAAGGTTTTCCGCAAGTTGATAAGCGCTTTCGGTCGTGGGACCGGCATATTGATCCTGAACAAGGAGGGAAATCGCGGGAGCTTGCGCTTTTAACGTATCCAAAAATCCCTGTTCCCTTTCTGTCGTGCTCGCGGAGCCTTCCTGGTAGCGGATGAGAAAAACTTTTCCCCGGCCTTGGAGGAGTTCGGCCAGCTTTTCTGCCCCCAGAACACCGCCCTTGTAATTATCTGTAGCCACGTAGCTGATATAGTCGCTTCCTTGAAGCCCGGAATCAATAATCACCACGGGGATTTTTTCCCGGACCGCATCCTGGACCGGACGGACCAGGGCTCTCTCATCCAGAGGAGCCAGGACAATCCCGTCCACACCCCGGCTGACAAAGTCTTCGACAACAGTGATTTGCTGGGCCCGGTCGTCTTCCTTCTGTGGTCCTTTCCAGATGACATCGACACCGAACTCTTCAGCAGCCCTGACAGCTCCCATGTGGATGGATTTCCAGAATTCGTGGGTTGTCCCTTTGGGAATGACGGCGATTTCGAGCTTGGCCTGCTTTTCGGGCGTGGCTTCTTTTTTGTCTTTATTAGCGCAACTGGGCAAAAGAAACGAGACAGCCAGAAGAAAAACGACAAGCGGGAACAGCGTTTTCATGCTAAAAGTATACAGAGGAGAAGATATTGAGTCAATGGAATGGAAGGGCCGGTCCTCATTGAAAACCGTCCCTCTTTTTGGAAAGAATAAACGCGTCCGCTCTTATTCTAAATACAGCACCCCACTCCCCATAAAAAGACAGGGTGCCCGCCCGCTTCCCCCGTTAATATCTCTAAGAGAGGGTTTCAGGCTTTCTTCAGGATGGGCATTCCCGTCTTGGCTGTCTCGATGGCTTTGTAGCCTGCAGGAACGGCATCAATGGCGCCGGGTCTGATATCGCGGGCGAAAAAGTAGATGACCTGCTTCCGGCCGCCTTTCAGGGTGACGTTTCTTGAGTGCAGATAGTATTTCACCCCTTTTTTGTTTGTGAATTCATAAGCCATATTAATACCTCCAATTTGAATTCGTTAAAACACATAGCTCAGGCTGATTCCCAGGAGATCAGCATGCGTTTTATAGGCGCCCTCGCCCAAATTCAGCGTGCCCATCTGATAGGCCTCAATATATCGGTTGGGACCTGTCCTGTCGGAAAAGGTTTCATAGTGATAGGTAACGTCCAGGACCACGTGGCCAAACGTATAGCCAAGCCCGGCGGTGATGGCGTAACGATTGGCATCCGGCAGAAGCGGGTCCATCGTGTCCACAGGCTGAGGCGTCTCATCCCAGAGGTAGCCGGCTCTCAAGGCAAATTTCGGGGTGACCATGTACTGGAGGCCGGCCCGTAGAGTCCAGGAATCTTTGAACATTTCTTCCACGTCCAACGGCTCAAGCGGCAGGCCCCGGTCCTGGTCGGTAAAATCGACCACATATTCATCAAACCGGCTCCAGAGAACATAGTGGGCATCCGCCGAGAGGAGGAACTTTTCGGTGACGTTGTAAGACACTCCCACGCCGAGAATATGGGGAAATCTGAATGCCGTTGTTCCTTTCGCTGTATTGGCGACGTAGGGCTGTAAGGGAGAAGGAATGTTGGAAGTATCAAGGCTGAGGTCACCCTTGTAATCGATGGTGAACCCGCTCCGGTAGTTAAACCCGAGGCCAAAATTTTTCCCACGGTAGAGCAAGCCCGCATTGAAGCTGAAGGCGTGCCCATTTCCTTCTAAGCTGGCTGGGACATCGTAAGCGGGAAAGTGAAAAGCTGAGAAGTCAGCGCGTTCGACCAGCTTAAACTTCACGGTCGAGTAGATGTACGAAACGCCGACGCCGATAGAGAAATTTTCGTTCACCTTGAAGGCAACTGTGGGGTTGAAGAAAAACGTCTTCATATCGTCTTCGTAACCAAGATAGCGGAGAGGAAACGCTCCCTGCTGATTTTCCAGCGGCCATTTGGCCCCAAGACCGTAAGGCGAGAAGAACCCGACCCCCAAGGTGACTTTATCGCCCAGACTGTGCGTGAGGTAGAAATTAGAAGGATAAAAAGTCTGGCTGGTCTGGTCCCAGCTTCTTTGGGAAGGAACAGGCCAATTCGCGAGATCCAGGCTCGCCTTCGACCAGATCAAAGTTGTGCCTAGAGACATTTGCGTCCCCTTGAGAAAAGCAATGCCGGCCGGGTTGTGCCAAATCGCTGACGGGTTATTGGCCACACCAACGAACGCGCCCGCCATGGCCATGGCTGCGGCTCCGTGTTCGTAGATGAGGAAGCCGGCTCCCTGGCTGAGGCTCGCTTGTCCGAGAAAGACCAACACGAACAGAATGACGGTCAGGTTTCTTTTCACTCTAACCTCCTAGGAATTATTTTCCTTTCCCTTAATCCGCCTGAAAGGTTGCGTGCTTTTAGCCACCTCTTTCAATCTTGTCCAAGTATTTATAAAAAAAAGCCTTCTGTCAAGGATATTTTTCTTCATTTCCCCTTATTCTGTGATCAAGTCGGCCCGGCCCAGGTCTTTCAAAACTTGGGGATAGATATCGAATATCGGGTTGAGGGCCGGCATGAATTTCACCGCTTGACTAATGTCTCCCTCAGCCCGCGCCTTTCCGCCGAGAAGAGCAGTGACGAGATTCACTTTGCCCTGCCAGAGTTCGTGATTGATATCGGCTGAACTCAGCAACGTCAGGTCGGGCTGTAAATCGCTGTCGCCGAAAACGGTGTCAAAGTATTTCCCGGCTTCCGGGATATCGCGGCAGTTGATCGTGACGATACCATCGGGATCGTGAACTTTGAAACGAATGACAAGTTTGGACTTTTGGAGCTGCGGCCCGATCTCCGGGTCGCGGGCGACGCGGTCAAAAAAAGCGCGCTGAACAGCGTACATCTCTTCCTGGTCCTTAAAATATGGCATCTTCTTCCTCCTCGGAATTTTTCGCCGGCTTAATGGACGAACCCGACCGAGGGCGGGGCATCGGCAGGGATGATCCCCCCGAAATTCTCTTCGTATCTTTTGATGTTGGCTTCGAGCGCTTCCATGAATCTCTTGGCATGGGCAGGGCTGAGGATCGTCCGGGAAACGAGCTTGCCCGTCGGACCGTCGGGAAAGACGAAGGCAAAATCAAAGATAAACTCTTCCTTGGTGTGACGAATGGCCGCAAGGTTTGAATACTGCCCCAAAGCGATATGTTCATCCACTTTTATATCAATTTTTTTCTCTTCCATTTTTCCTCCTTTTTTCCTAACTGGTTTTATTCTCCCTAAACCCAGGAGAAAATTCAACCTCAAAAAAATTTTTAAAAGAAGTCTTTACATTTGCCTTTTTCATGCTATAATACGGTTGGCTTTCTTGCGCGGGCTGGAGAAAGCCCCCACCTTTTTGGTTCCCATCATCAACCCCCCTTTTGCTGACAACAGCCCGCACCTCACCCCAGCGGGGTGATTCTCGATTCAGCGGGTCAGGACAAGCACAGATTGGAAGCGAGGCCTATCCAAACCTGCCGGCTGATGTTTGATTGCGGAAAGAGGCCGGCTCTCAGTTAATAGGATCACCATCGGGATAAGCGGCGATGACTTCCGCAGGCACCTCAAGGACTTTGCTCCATTCTCCTAAGCGCTGCACAACCTGGGGATTGGCCAGCCCTCTCTTTTTTCCGCTCTCGATGAGATAAACGCCCCTTCCCGGACGGTTGCTCTGCTCGATGATGAGACTCCCCTCAAAAGTCAGCGCGATCACCTGCCCTTCTTCCATTTTTTCAAGTGTGTCCTCGGAGACTTCCACAAGATACTTCCAGGGATTCTTCCCCCTCTTCAGGTCATAATTGTAGCGATAAAGGCTCTCCAAGTCTTTGAAGGCATGACGGACGAAGAGGCCGGGGCCTTTTCTCTCGATCATATAGACAGTTGTATCTGCGGCCTTGACATATTTCTGATCGAGATAGGCCAGGTTATCCGGAGAAGGCCATTTGGAGAAGGCTGCATCCATTCTGTCAAGAAGAGTGCGGCAGTCGGAAAGAGCATAGGGCCTGACCCCAGCCGTGTTCATGGATTCCTCTAAGTCTTGGAAGGAGTGGGTGAGATAGATAAAGGCGTTATAAAGGTTTGTCCTCAAGAACCCGGCGCTATAATAATCGGACTGGTCCCCGGCCAATCTCAGGAAAAGCCGGCAGGAGGACAGGAAGGCCTCAGATTCGAAAAGGACGGCCTGTTCCTTATCGGAGATAGTATTATTCCGGTCTTTAAAATGTTCAAAGCTGCTCTGGGCGATGAGCGAGGCCTGTCTTTCAAGCTCTAAGCCCAAGTTATAGACCGATTGCCTCGTATCGGACATCGCCTCGACGGCATTAAAAAGGAAGAAAATAAGGAGGCTGAAAACCCTAAGACTGTTTTTTTTCATGGCCACCTCCAGGTCTATCGTTTAAATACCCCGCCTACCTCCAAAAGTCAAATGGCTCGGGCCATGATGAAATCCAACCGGCTCGAAGACTACTGGGAGTCCCGGGTTGGGTGATTTACCCCACTTTTATGACGCAGGCCCGGGCCATGAGTTCGGAGGCACGTGAATTTGCCCCGGCGAGTCAAATTCGCTCAAGTCCTCCGACAATTCCGGAGACACTGACAGGCTTCTGCGGCCCCCCTTGATTGCCCAAGGGGGGTAGGGGGGATTAATGCAGTAAAATCAAAATCTTGGAAAGTGTCTCCGGTCGCCCTCCTCTCGCTTCACTCGAGGGCCCCTGCCCGCTCGGCTCCGGATGTTCTCCTTCACCCAGGGCCCTTCGCCCAGGCTATAAAAAAATTCCCGATGGTCGCTTCATCCCTTCACCAAGCTTTCTAGCGACATGGCCGGGCTTCATGATCATTACGGAAACGCCTCATTGCCTTGACTCCGGTTTTCCGGGGTGCTAAAGTGGCTCAGAGTCAAGGACCCACATTTCAAAGAGGAGGCCGGAGGTGGAAAAAATCGACAGCCTGGCCAGGAGATACGAGAGAATTTCTGCCCAGCTCGGGCCGCTCCTTCTCAAAACAAAAAATAAGGTCGCCCGGATGTCCACCATCGCTTCGCTCTTGCACCACAAAATGCCCCATTTTTTCTGGACAGGGTTTTATCTCCTCCAGCGGGGGGAGCTTATCGTCGGGCCGTACCAAGGTTCGTTGGCTTGCCTGGTTCTCGAAAAAAATCAAGGAGTTTGCTGGGCGGGCGTCCTCCGCCGCGAGGCCATCATCGTCCCCAACGTTCATGAATTCCCCGGCCATATCGCCTGCGACAGCCGGTCCAATTCAGAAATAGTCGTCCCACTCTTCGATGCCGAGAACAAGGTCTGGGGAGTGCTGGATGTGGACAGCCGGGAATTCAATGCCTTCTCAGAAGTTGACAGGGTGTGGCTGGAGAAAATCGTCAAAATGATTTAGCCGCCGTTCGCCGCGGGTTTATTCGCTATAGTATTTGATGACTTCGATAACGGCTTCCTCGCAGACTTGGCAAAGAGGTTTGGTTCCTTTGGTGAACATCAGACAATCCACGGCCGGCCGATAAAGGCCCTTGGACGAATAGCCCGCGCCTTCAAACGCGCCTATCTTTCCCCAGTCTTTGCTCTCGAGCAAAAACTCATCCACCTTCTTGGCGTGCTCCCAGGACAGCTTCTCTGATTCGGCCTCTGTTTTCTCAATTTCGGCCCTGAGAGTCCCAGCTCTTTTCATGGCCGCGATCTTGGCATTGAACTCCTGCCGGATTTTCTGATAGACATTGTCCATTTTGTCGAATTCTTCTTTCTCCCACGGCGTCGGAATGGCGATTCCCGGCGCGGCCCATTTTTTCCATTTAAGGTTGTTGGGGTTGAGCAGGGCGGTGATATTGGGTTCTATAGGCTCCACTCCTTTGGGATAGAAATCGTTATAAGCGACCTCTGAGGTGTAATATTCATCAGCGAGGCCGGTAAAGGAATGGCCGAATTCATGGAGCATAAGATATTCATACCACTGGTTATCTACCGTGAACGTGCAGTATAAGTTATAAATCCCGCCGCCCCCGTACCGCTTCTGATTGACCATGATGAAGAGAGTATCATAGGGAACATGTGCGGCGACGTCGCGGAGGCTTTTGTTATCTTCCGTCAGGACATAACGCTCGGAGCCGAGGGAATCAAACGTAGCGCTCAGGGCGGTATTTTTGTAGATCCCGTAACTCGGCTCGTCACAGCCGCTTTGATCAGAGGGCTTGAAGACGCCGTAGATGTTGAAATTGTTTTTGCGGGTTTTATAAGGTTCCTGGCTAAACAGCACCTCGGTGAACCGCTTCAAATCCGCCTCAAGTTTTTTTTCTTCTGAGGCGGTATAGCCTTCGGCGATAAAAGCGACGTCGACCTTCTCATGGGGGTCGCCGCTTTTCAGGATTTCAAAAACCTTGACTCCCTCCAGCAAAGGTTCTCTGTTGATATTGATATCAGTGGGGTCTATTTCCGCGGAGAAAAGCGGCTGGAGGATATTTTCCCGATTCCTCAGTTCGATAACAAACCTGATTTTATTCTTCGGAAAAGGAATGAGAGCTGATTCATGATAAGTCCTCTTCAGCCCGCGCAAGGCCCATTCCGTCGTCTTGTATTCGCCGAAATAGCTGTCAAAGCCTTTGGAAAAGATCAGCTCTCCCGAAGAAGCATCAAGGACCTTAACACAGTAGCGGCCGCAGTTAAAGGGGTCGATCAGGTTTCGCCGGCTTCCGGCCCAGATGCCCTGTTCATAAACGAAGTCTAAGGTGACGAGCTCTTCTTTGGCATTGCCGATGTGATAGTAATCGACGCGCATCGTTTTATCGACAAAATACTTGTCAAAATCGGCGGGACTTAGCGAAAGGAGAAACCCCGGAATTGCTAAAATCAGCGCCAGGATGAAAAGATGCTTGACCATGTTTTATCCTCCAAAACTTTGCTTAGGCCTTCCGCGAAGGGCGTCTCGCGCTGACCATCATTCCGGCCGCTTCTTTGATGATCTTTACGGCGGCGGCAGCACTAATTCCGGACGGGTCTCGAGTGGGGTTGAGCTCCACCACATCCAGGCCGACAATCTTGGCTTCGAGAGAGTGGATGATGTCCAGCGCCTGGCGGGTCGAGAGACCGCCGGGCTCGTGGTGAGAGACACCCGGAGCAAAGGCCGGGTCGAGGGCGTCCAGGTCAAAGGAGATATAGAGAGGGCGGGAAAAGCTCAGGGCCAGGCCGTCTTTGATATCCTTCATCTCGAACATTCGGACGCCGTGGCGGCGGGCCTGGGCCCTCTGCTCTTGGGTAGCGGCCCTAATCCCAACCTGGACAAGTCCTTTGGCCAGGCCTTTCTCCATGATCCGGGCCATGGGACAGGCGTGGGAATAGCGGTCGCCGTAAAGGTCTTCGTAAAGGTCGGGATGAGCGTCAAAATGGAGAATATCCAGCGCCGGATATTGCTTGGCCATAGCTTTGAAAACAGGATAGGTGATGGAATGATCCCCCCCCAGGATGATCGGCTTGGCTTTCTTCTTGAGGATTTCCAAGACGGCGGCTTCAATCCGGCTGAAGGTCTTGTCCACGTCGCCGGAAGTATCTACATCTCCGAGGTCAACCATGATGGTGTCCTCTTCGAGGTTGACGCCGAGCTCGGTGTAAGGATTCAGAGCTTTCCCGGTTGACGCGGCCCGGATGGCCGCAGGGCCTCCGGCTGCGCCTCTGAGAAAGCAGGATTTTTCGTCGAAGGGAACACCGACGATAGCCAGGTCATACTTCTGGCTCTTTTTGATTGCTCCTCCGAAGTCTGTCATTCCTCACCTCCCTCTCCGGTCAGCCGCAAGGACGACCGCAGCGAAGCTGACCGCCGACTGCGTGGGTTCTTCCTTCCAGAATTCATAATCAAGACAACGGCCTCTGACGCCGGGCAATATCTCAAGAAGAGAAGCCAGGGCAGGAAAGCCGCAGACGTTATATCTGTCCCCGACCTTCCGCGACTCCGCCCATAAAGTCTGGATATCTCCGCCGCACACTGCTTCTATGAGTGACTGATCGTGTTTTTTCGCGGCAAGAAGCAAAGAAGAGGCGCGTTCGCGGTGGCCAAATTTCGGACCGATGTGGGAAAAATCAACTCCGGCCACGATAAGACTGTAAGGCTGAGCTTTCTTCCATAAGGCTTTGAGGGCCTTTAGAAAACCGTCCACTCCGGCAATTTGAGAGGGCCGGGAAACCCGTTCCAGCTCAGGAGTGAAAGAGCCGCAGAGGATGGGGACCAAAGAAAAGGATGAGCCGAAAAGATGCTGAAGAAAAATGAGTTGAAATTCAAGGGAATGTTCGCGGCGGTGAGAGATATCATAAGAGGAAACGGCTGGGCCGCCCGCTTTTTTCAAGGCACGCACGGCCTCCCGGTCAGTCTTCACGCGACCGAGGGGTGTTTCAAAATCTTTCTCGGTGAGGCTGTAGAATCCATCATCAAGGCTGTGACCGGTGCCGAGAAGAAAAACTCGGCGGGGGTTCAGGCCGGTGATGGCCCGGTAAGCCCGGCCATAGACCCTCCTGCCAACTTCCAGGTCGATGTGCGGAGCGATGAGGCCGCGTATATGATCCAGAGCGCCGTCTTCCTCTCCGCCTTTGGCTGTCTCCAGGATGGAATCGAGATAGAGCTTAAGGTCCGCAGGATGAGCTGGATAGGAGACTCCGGCATGAGAGGGCTCTCGGACTTCTCGGCGGCTGTATTCCGATAAAATTCTTTCTTTTTCTTCCAGGTAACGACGGCTCTGGAGAAGATAGGCTGAATCAAGCTCCTTGATGAATTTTTCGATGAACTCAAAATCGACCAAGACTCCTCTTTTCCGACGAATGAGCTCGACTTGGATATCGCGGATGGATCTTTTCCCGTCGAGGAGGCCTACCAAACTCAAGACTTCTCCCTGGAGAATGACGGGGTCGCGGATCAACCCCAAAAAATCACGCACGAGAAGAGCTTTTTCACCCCGGTGGGAAGTGGGAATGATCTCCAAGTCCATTCTCATCCGGGGAATCGGGTTTTCCTTTTTCATCTTTGCCTTTACTTCCCATTTACTACAATTTTTCTGCCAAAAAAGCAAATCGGCTCGGGCAGGGGGCTCAAAACACGTTGATTTTCCCACATCGGCTTCTTGGAGGGGGGACAGCTTCGCTTTCCCCCTTCCAACGTTCGTTTCGCTCCCTGCCTCCCCTGATGGCTCAGGGGAGGTAGGAGGGGTTAATGTTATAAGATCAAAGTCTTCGGAAGTGTCTCCATTTCTTGCCGTTGCGGGGGCTAACGCCGTTCCACCTATCGAGGTCTGTCCCTATCACGGGACTGGGGATGCTATTCGTATAAAAAATAAAATAAGTATGCTATGATTCTGGGCGCTGGGCGCAGGGTGAAAAAGTGTCCTACGCAAGGATGGCCCGAAAGTTCAACAGGATTTACCAGGTGGCCCGCAGGCCTGAGCATCTCATTCCAGCCGATTTGGCCAAGGATGCCTTTGTCCTCTTTTCCGATCAGCACAAGGGCGACGGCAGCGGCGCCGACGACTTCAAAGAAAATGCTGCGCTTTATATGCAGGCGCTATCCTATTACGAAAAGATGGGGTTTAAGCTTGTCGTTCTCGGCGACAGCGAGGAATGCTGGGAGAACAGCTACGGCCGCATTCTGGCCCAATACCGTGACGTAATAAAAAAAGAAATTGACCTGGCGGTCGCGACGCCGCAGCAGAAAAAGTTAAGAGTCTGGGGAAATCACGATAAAGAAATCTCCCTGCGTCGCTTTAAACGATATTATCGAAAGCTCGGGACCACGCTTCTCCATAATGTTAACTACAGAGAGGGTTTCCGTCTCGGCCCTGATATTTTCCTCATCCACGGCCATCAGGGCCGTTTCTTTGAGGATATAGCCTGGAAGGTCAGCCGGTTGGCCGTCAAGTTCGTCTGGAAAAGCCTGCAGAAGTTTTTCCTGATCGGAAAGGAAGGGCCGTCAGAGAACATCCGCCTCCGCGAGGACCTGGAGCTCAATTATTACCGCTGGGCCAAGAAAAAACGGCTGCTCCTCATCTGCGGCCACACGCACAGGGCGCTGTTCGCTTCTCTCACCCATCTCGACCGCCTCGAGAAAGAGATTCTCGATCTCGAGAAAAAACAAGAAACCTTAGCCCCTGCCTCCCAGGAGGAAACCGAAAAAATCATTGCTCAGAAAAAAGCCGAAAGGGAACAAATCGTCAGCCGTCGTCAGGGGCTGCCACGCCTTTTTTTCGAGACCCCGCCACGGGAACCGGTTCCCTGCTACTTTAACACCGGCTGCTGTTGTTACGCTAACGGCATCACCTGTCTGGAGCTGGAAAAGGGCTCGATCCGGCTGGTCAAATGGCAGCGCGGCCCGGGCGAACGAATCATCCTGGCTGAGGAGGGGTTGGGAAAAATCTTGGCAGCGATCAAAGAAAGCCGCCCCGTGTAAGAGGCCGGAGGCCGAGCGTATAACTCCCTTGATTCAATTTCTTGATTCAAGGGAGTCATTGAAAGGAGGGTGGGGGGTGGGAGAGGGATCCTCCCCCTCTCCCTTTTCACAACCTCGGCTACGCCTTGGATGAGAAAATCGAGCCGTTGAGGCTGCGACGTCCCCATCCTGTCATAGCGAATATCGCTAATCAATCACCTCTTGGGAGGGTTTGGGGGGTGATTTTTGGCCCCCTCTTTCATCTCTCTTTTTGAACCAGACTTTTCTTTTTGGAGGAAGATAACTATAATTTGGGGGGAAAAATTCCGGGAGGAAGAATCATGGAAAAGATAAGCAAAATCGAAACAAAAAATGACGCCCTTAAACTGCTGGACATCGCGCTCAAGCATGAATGGGCGGTGAGCTTCGAGTACGTCATCCACGCCTATTCCACGCCCAAGGGAAGATTTTTCTACCAGGATCCTGTCATGAACCTGAGGACCGATGCCCGGGCCCAAATGATTCAGATCGGGATCGATGAGATGTATCATGCCCTGCAGCTCGGCATCATCGTCACGAAGCTGGGCGGCAGACCGAGTTTCGAAACGGACGAAGTCATCCGCTACCCCAGGATCATAGACAACATCAAACGGGACAAGATGACCGAGGACTTGGTCACCGACCTCTATCAATCTGCCGAATGGAAAGAGGGCGCTTTCCCAAAAATCCAGAACATGGTCCTCAACATTTCCTATGACGAAGTCCGCCACTCCCGACAATTTGAGGCCATGATCAAAACCATGGAAAAAGAAGGGAATACCGAGGCCCTCTGCTTCCAGGAAAGCCGGGCTGGAGCTCAGAAGCAAGAGGTCCAGCTGCTCCACGAAATCACCCGCCTCGAAAACGAACTCATGCACCGCTATCTCAAGTACGTCATCCTCTTCAGCGAGCACCAGGATTTAAGCCAGCGCCTCTACAAGAATTCCATCAACCACATGAGGCATTGGGATAAGAACTCGGGCCTCCTGGTGAAGCTGGGGAGCGTCATCCAGGTCGAAAACGCCGTGAGGGAAAAGGACGGAAAAGAAAGGAGCCTGAAGCCCATGCCCTCCCTTTATTCCGGCGAAGACCGCCTCTCGGCTCTCGAAAGCTTGATCCCGGCCGAGGAAAACCTCATCGCCAAATACGAGAAGCTCGTCGCGCTCGTTCCTGCCGGTGAAATCAAAGACGAACTCAACCTCCACCTCGGCCTCAAACGAGAACATCTTTTCACCCAAGAATGGCTGCTCAAGAATGCCCGAAAAATCGAGGGGCTTGGATAAGGGGGGAGTCGTGAAATCAGTTACAACCCAACTCAGAAAATTTCAATATTTTTATCCTTACACCGTGGCTCTGGTTGGAGCCGGCGTCGAAAGCCAGGTCAATTTTATGAGCTGCGCCTGGCACACGGCCCTCTCTTTTGACCCGCCGCTCTTCGGCGTCCTCATCGCTAAGAAGCGCTTCACCCACCGGGTCATCTCTGAAGCGAGAGAGTTCACCGTGAATTTCATAAGCTTCGAGAGGATCAAGCTCTCGGCCCAGTTGGGCCGAAAGTCCGGCCAAGATATGGACAAAATCAAAGAATTCGGGGTCAAGCTCGCGCCCTCCCAGTTAATTTCATCGCCTCTCATCGAGGAGGCCTATGTCGCCTTTGAATGCAAATTGGCTGAGGTCCGGGCCTACGGCGACCACGACCTTTTCGTGGGAGAAGTCTTGGCCGTTCATGAAGACCCCGATGTCTTCGACGCTGCAGGAATCCTTAACGTCTCCAAGGTCCGACCTCTTCTCTATCTAGGAAGCGATTTTTATATCACCGTTGACCCGGCGACTTTCAAGCACGTCGTACCCGACTGAAAAGAAAGGCCTTAACTCTCTTTCTGTTGACCGGGGCGGCCGGCCGTCATCTTTATCCACGGCGCCGGTTATCTCCAGAATGCTCATAAGGGCTGGTCGAGTTACGAGAGAAAGCACATGTTCGACAATGTCCTGATGGAAAAGGGCTATCTTGTCCTGGACGCGGATTACCGGGAAAGCTCGGGGTACGGCCGTGATTTCAGGACCGGGATCTACCGGCATGTGGGCGGAAAAGACCTTACGGACATCGTCGACGCGGCTAAATATTTGACAGAAACACTGCAAGTCAACCCGGCCCGAATCGGGCTCTGCGGCGGAAGCTACGGAGGATTCCTGACTTTGATGGCCATGTTCAAGGCTGCGGAATATTTTCGCGCCGGCTCCCGCAGCCGATTGACATACTATCATTCCATATGCTAATAACGTAAAAACAAGTTAAGCCCAGAAATTGAGCCAGGGCCTTTTAATGAACCTCGGTATTCTTCGATGTCCCATATGCAAGAGTTCATTTTTTAGTGAAAATTCAGGTTTCTTAAGATGTCATTCATGTGCAAAATATTTTCCAGTTTTTGAGAACAGCGTTAATTTCGTTGAGAATTGTTCCGGACTTTCTGAAATGCAGAAAGTTCAGAAAAAATATTACGAAGAGGACCCCCTGACCTATCAATCTATTAATATTAATGATTTTTTGAATAGTGTTATTGAAGGGTCAAAGCTAAAAACTAAGATTTTTATTTCATACAAGCAATATGATACCTATCAAAAACTAAAAAAACTTAAAATCCAGAGTCATGAGAGCATCCTGGAAGTGGGATGCTTTGATGGGAGGAATTGCTTTTTAGCAGAAAAAATTAGCCAGGCCAAGTGCTATGGGATCGATATTTCCCAAAACGCGATCAGGAAGGCCAATTTCCATTCCAAGAGTTCGAACTTAAAGAAATCTGAATTTCACGTGGGCTTAGCAGAAAATATCCCTTTTAGAGATTGCATTTTTGATAAGGTCATATCCTTTGATGTATTGGAGCACATTTCTGATAAAAACTCTTTCTTCAGCGAAATTTTTCGAGTCTTAAAGCCGGGAGGGACCGCTTTAGTTTACACCGTTTCCAAGCATGATCAATATTCTCTTCATTGGACGTTGAGAGAAATTTGTCCGGGCCCTCTCGGGAGGGATGAAGGAGGGGGACACGTCTATGAAAATTTCCCCCACCCGGAAGAGATCAAGAAAATAGGCCAATCCTTAAAAATAAGAAATATCAAGATTAAATCCTTCCACGGGTTTTTCTCCTTGTTCTTGGATGAATACTTGGCCAGAAGAATAGGATTCAAAATCAAATTTGTCTTCAGGCTGGCGAGATTTCTGGACGCTCCGTTAAACGGGAGGAACATCGGAAACGGATTTTATATTCAAATAAAAAAATAGAATCAACATGAAAGGAAAATATCTTTATTTTAAATTCTTTTCTATTTTAATCCTGCATCCATTATTCATCGGGATTAATTTCATCTTACATAAGCTGCTCCGCCTAGATAAAAATTTTGCTTTTTCCGGTTATAATTACCTAAACAGGTTTTTTTTATTAAGTATCCTGGGCAAAAAACGCAGCCAGGCATTTGACAGCCTTGTTATTGTCGATAAATTCCATAATTTTAGGTTGCTCCCCAATAAGTTTTTTGTTGTTTCATTTAAATTATCAAATCCATCAAACAGCTTAATAAAAATACCTGAAAACTATATCTCCTTTTTTGGAAAAGAAGGACCTTTGCGTATCGGGACAATTAATCCAAAAGATCGCGATAGCCTATTTCATTGCGATGGCTGGGAATCCAGAAATAGGATAAAATCCTTAAAAGAATTAATTCTTGATAGAAAGTCCTCGACAATACTTTCTTGTCCTATGAAAACTCCAGACTCTGCAGGAAAATATCAAGAATCTTTTGGCCTGGTCTATGAATGCTTCAGGTGGTTGAATGATGACTGTATTTTCAATTTAAACGTAGAAGTTGTTGATGATAACACCGGCCATCCTCTATGACTAACGCGAGAGATTTGTCTCTGAAGACGAGTTGGACTTTAGCAGATAGTACCGCTTTTTCCTCTAGCGCCAAAAGGTTGTGGAGAAGTCTTTGGACTGCGGCTGCATCTCCAATGATTCAGGGTGCAGGCTTTTCTTTCTGTCTTCGTTTAATTATAATAGATGAGAATTTATGGCTACAGTTCTCCAGATCGACAATCTTTATAAAGCCTTCCAGGTGGGGTTTATTCCCCGAAAAAAAGAAATTCTGAGGGGAATATCTTTTTCAGTTGATTCCGGTGAAATCTTCGGCTACCTCGGCCCGAATGGCGCGGGCAAGACGACCACGCTGAAATGTGTCCTCGGCCTGATTTTCCCGGACAGGGGCCAGATTGAAATCTTCGGCCATCCTCATCTTTCCCTCGAGGGCAAGGAACGCCTCGGCTATCTTCCGGAGAATCCTTATTTTTATGATTATCTCACCGCCTCGGAATTCCTCGATTTTTATGCCCAGCTTTTCCGCTTGAAGAAGAGGGAAAAAAAAGAAAAAATCCAGAGCCTTCTCCAGCTGGTCGGTCTGGAAAAGGCCCGCGACCTCCAGCTTCGCAAATTCTCCCGGGGAATGCTCCAAAGGATCGGGTTGGCTCAGGCACTCATCAATGACCCCGATCTTCTTTTTCTCGACGAGCCTTTAGGCGGACTTGACCCGCTCGGACGAAAAGAGATCCGCGACATCATCGTCCGGCTCAAGGAGGAGAGAAAGACGGTCTTCCTATGCTCCCACATCCTCCAGGACATCGAGATGATCTGTGACCGAGTGGCTATTGTCGTCAGCGGCAGGATCATCAGTCAGGGTGCGCTCCAGGATTTGATCTCGGAAAAAATCTTGTTTACAGAGGTGATGCTCTCGGGGCTGGCTTTTGATGACCTCATCAGCCTGGGCGAGCCGCTCTGGGCCCGGGGAGAAAAAATTTTTCTCCGCGTCCTCCATGAAGAAAACATCGAGAAGCTGCTCACTCTTGTCCATGACAGGAAGGGAAAGATTCATTCTATCGTTCCCCGGACGGAAACGCTCGAGGATATTTTTGTGGAGATAGTCAAACAGGGATGAAAATCTGGACCATGGCCTTGAACACCTTTAAGGAGGCAATCCGGGACCGCATTCTCTACCTGCTCTTCTTCTTCGCCGCTGTGGCCCTCATTTTCTCACGGCTATTGGCCATGCTGACCGTGGGAGACCGGGTCAAGATCATTAAAGACGTCGGCCTGGCCTCCATCTCTCTTTTCGGCATGCTCATGGCCATCCTGATCGGGACGGGACTGGTCTATAAAGAGATCGATAAAAAAACCATTTTTACCCTGATTTCCAAGCCCATCCACCGCTGGCAGTTTTTGCTGGGCAAGTTTGTCGGCCTGGTTCTCACCCTTTTTATCATGACAGCGCTCATGAGTTTGATCTTCCTCGTCATCATCTTTCTTCACACCTCGAAAATCGAGGGCAGGCTCCTTCTGGCCATCCTTTTTATCTTCATCGAACTCGTCCTCATCACCGCCGTGGCCATCCTCTTCTCCTGCTTCTCGACGCCGATCCTGAGTTCGCTCTTCTCCATTTCCTTCTATCTCATCGGCCACTTTTCCTGGGGACTCGCCACGCTTATCCAGAAAGCCAAACCCGGTCCCACCAAGCTCCTGATCCAGGGAATCTACGCCTTTCTTCCCGACCTGGAGAATTTCAATTTTAAGACTGAAGCCGTCTATGGGCTGGTCGTCCAGCCTAAATCCTATTTTTACTCAGCCCTCTACGGCATCGTTTATACCGTTTTTATCCTGGTTCTGGCTATGCTCATTTTTAAGAAGAAGGATTTTGTCTGAGGTTGATGAATACGATCCTGCGCCGAAGAAAAGGATTCGCCACCCTGTCTCTCGTGTTCCTACTGTTTTTTGCGGGCGCCGGAATCATCTCCCTTAAAAATACCGTTGACCGGATTCCCCGGAAAAAGATTCCCGGCGCATCCATTATCTATATTCCTTCGGGTAAATATCTGAAATACGCCACTTTCGGTTATTCCTCCCTGGCCGCCGACCTGATCTACATCTGGGCCATCCAGTATTACAGCACCTATACCATTGTCGACAGGTTCAAATACCTGGAACATATTTTTTCTATCATCGCCGAGCTGGACCCCCGCTATACAGACCCCTACGAGGTCGGCGCTCTGATCGCTTACTACGAAGCCAAAGACCTCAAACTGGCCTTTAAGATCATGGACCTGGGGTTTGAGAAAAATCCCGACCAGTGGGTTTTCCCTTTCGAGGCGGGAAATTATGCCCGGATAGCCAAGGACTACGAGACCGCCCAGAAGTACTACGAGAGGGCTATGAAGGTGTCGGGAGCCCCGGATATCGTCGCGAGGCTCTATGCCGCCGCCGGGTTCAAGACGATGGATTTTAAGACCTCCTGGGAGACCTGGCTGGAAATCTATAATACCGCCACAGACGAACACACCAAAAAAATCGCCTCCAAACATCTCTATCAGGTCAACAGCGCTTTGGATATGAACGTCCTGCGGGAGGCCATCAAGCAATTCAGAGAACGATATCGGCACAATCCTAAAGATCTAGCCGAGCTCATTCAAACGGGATTTCTCACTTCCTTGCCGAAAGATTTAGACGGCAAGGACTATTTATTCGATCCCAAAACAGGAGAGGTCAGACCTCCGTCAATCTGGTGGAAAAGATAATCATCGTCCTCTTTGGGTTGATCTGGGGAAGTTTCCTCAATGTCGTCATCTACCGCGTTCCTCTCGGACTAAGCCTTGTCCGGCCGCCCTCCTCCTGCCCGCAGTGCAAAAAAAGAATTAAAGTCTATGACAATATTCCTGTAATCTCTTTCCCGCTGCTCCGCGGGAAATGCCGTTTCTGCGGCGCCAGAATTCCTTGGACTTATCCTTTCGTCGAGATCCTGACACCCGTGGGTTTTCTCCTTCTTTATGCGCGCTTCGGGCTGAATTCCTATTTTTTCGCTTCCTGTCTCTTTGCCAGCGCTCTGATGGCCCTTGGCTTTATCGATTATTATCATCAGCTCCTCCCGGATGAAATCACGCTCCCCGGGTTAGTGCTCGCTCTAGCCTACTCTTTTTTCCGGCCTGACCTGAACTTGAGGAGGGCTCTTATCGGCGCCGTCGTCGGGTCCGGATTTCTGCTGCTCGTTTATGGAGCCTACTTTCTTCTCCGGAAAAAAGAAGGACTCGGCCTGGGCGATGTGACCATGATGCTGATGATCGGTGCTTATCTTGGCTTCGAGAAGGCCATCCTTACTCTTATCCTGGCCTCTTTTGCCGGAGCTCTCGTCGGAATATTTCTCCTCTTTTTCCGCAAGAAAGACCTGCAATATGCCCTGCCCTTCGGAACATTCCTGGCCCCGGCTGCCTTTTTCTCCCTGCTCTGGGGCGAGCGGATCATCAAGGCCTACTTTGGCCTATACAAAGGCCTGATTCCCTAACATCCTCTCAGTCCAGATGAGGGACTTGTCCGAGTCATTGAATTTTGCCCCTGACTGTGATATTTGACTAAAGATAGGTTGTGCTGATGTCCCCAGAAAAAAGATCTGCTCTCGGGATTATATTTTTGGTCTTTTTCTTTTTCCTGGGTCTTTCTTTTTTCATCAACCTCCCGGCCATCGACAGCAATTTCCTGTTTGCCGACCAGGCGGTCTATTATGCTATGACTCAAAGTATTGCCTACGACGGCGACCTTGAATATACAAAAAAGGACCTGATCCGCTACTATCACGATTTCGATGCCGGTCCGCAGGGCATCTTCTTGAAAAAAGCCAAGAACAATAAAATTTTCTATGCCAAATCGTGGGCTTATTCCCTGTTCGCCGCTCCTTTCGTCAGAGTCTTCGGGTATAACGGCTTCTTCGTTTTTCACTCGCTGCTGCTTCTTCTCATCCTGCTCATGGGCTTTGCCTGCCTCTCTTTGGCCAATCCACCTCCCCGCTCTCTTCTCTATCTTCTCTCCTTTCTCTTTGCCTCTGTAGCCGCGGTCTATTTTCTCTGGATCTCTCCAGATTTTTTTAACCTCTGTCTCGTCTTCGCGATCGTTTTCCTCTGGATTTATAAATATAAGCGCCGGGATAAGATCGGGACAGGAATGCCTCAAGGCAGACTGATATCCTTTCTCAACTCGGCCGGTTCAGACTATCTGGCCGCTTTTTTGGTGGGCGTAGTCACATTTTCCAAGCCGCCAAATATCATCCTCTTAGGACCGCTGGTCGTCTACGCCCTTTTCCAGAAAAAATTCTTGAGAGCCTTGCTCGTGATTATGCTCTTCTGCCTGAGCCTGAGCCTCTTTTTTGGGACGAATTACCTTTTGACCTCGGACTGGAATTACCAGGGAGGAGAGCGTAAGACTTTTTATAAAAACTTTCCTCTGGAAAAGGATAATATTACGTTTGACTCTATTGGCTGGGCCATGACCTCGGAAAACTACTTCGAGCGGTTTCTCCTTCCTTCCAAATTCATCATCTACAATATCTTTTACTTCTTTTTCGGAAGATTCACGGGAATCGTCTGGTACTTCTTCCCGGGTTTTCTTGCCTTCATCCTCTTTTTCTTTTCCAAGCGCCGCCTCTGCGACTGGCTGACCTTTGCTGCGATCTGTGGCGGAATACTGATCTATATCATCCTCATGCCGGATAATTACGGTGGCGGCGGCGGAACCTTGGCCAACCGCTATTTCCTGAATATTTATCCGCTTTTTCTTTTCTTGCCGCGGGAAGAAAAAAGCCGACGGCAGATCGTTCTCATCTGGGTTATGGCGGCCATTTTCATCTCTCAAATCCTGGTCAGCCCTTTCCGTTCCTCAGCCTTGCCGGCAACCCATGCCAAGAGGTTTCCCTTCAAAGTCCTTCCTTTAGAAATGACCCAGATCAACAATTTTCCTACAAGCACCAACCCGCAGGCTTTCCGCGTTCACATATGGCCCCAGAAGCCTCAGCCTCACGGAGAATTCCTCCATTTTCTGGATGACAATTTTTATCCCAAGCTTGAGCCGAACGGCATCTGGACAAGGGGCACGGGCACCTGCGAGATGATCCTCAAAACCTACTATCCGCTCAAGGAGATTGTCGCCCATCTCCTCAACAACCCGCGCAATAAAAACGAAATTTGCGTACGCGTGGATGGAAAAACACAAAAAATAAGCCTGCTGTCCAAGCAGTGGGGCGCGCTGCGCTTCCCTGTCGGGAATGGCTTCCAGATAGAAGGCAGCCATCTCTATCACATAAAAATCAAAGCGGCGAAAGGCTCGATTCCCTATTTTGAAGATGAAGCAAGCCTGGAAAGACGATACTTGGGCGTTTTCTTCGAGCTGGAGCTCATCCCCAAAGAATAATGTGCGGCATCTGCGGGCTGGCCAAATCCTCTGGGGGCGAGCCGATCCCTTCTTCGCTTCTTTCCTCCATGTGCCGGACCATCGTCCACCGGGGCCCAGATGACGAAGGGATCTTTATCGGGAAGGGTGCAGCCCTGGGCGCCCGCCGCCTGAGCATCATCGACCTTGCCGGCGGACATCAGCCTCTGGCCAATGAGGACCGTTCTATCTGGATAGCTCACAACGGCGAAGTTTATAACTTCCCCTATCTCCGGAAAGAGCTGCTGGACCGCGGCCACGTTTTCTCCACCAAAACGGACACCGAAACCATCATCCACGCTTACGAGGAATGGGGTGAGGATTTCGTCCACAGACTCAGGGGCATGTTTGCCTTTGCCCTCTGGGACGAAAGACAGGGAAAGCTTATCCTTGTTCGGGACAGGCTGGGAGTCAAGCCGCTTTATTATACCCTGCTCGAAGATCAAACGCTTGTCTTCGGCTCGGAACTCAAAGCTGTCATCGTCCACCCGGAGGTGGTTCGGGCCTTAGAGCCGAGAGCCTTGGACTTGTTCTTGACCCTGGAGTACATACCCGCTCCCTACAGTATCTTCAAAAATATCCACAAGCTTCCGGCCGGCTGCGTTCTCACCTACAAACAAGGCCAAGTTAAAATTAAAAGGTACTGGGACGTAAGATCGAGCGCTCCGCCTGCGGCACCTATTCGGGAGAAAGACCTGCCCGAAGTCGTCGAGAAGCTTTATTCGTTGCTCAAGGAATCGGTTAAATTGAGGCTGGTCAGTGATGTGCCGCTGGGAGTCTTTCTAAGCGGAGGAATCGATTCTTCCACGATCGTCGGGCTGATGAGGGAGTTGGGAGCTTCCCCGCTCAAGACGTTTTCGATCGGGTTTGAGGAAGTTTCTTACAACGAACTCCAGTACGCCCGCCGCATCGCCCAGAAATTTCAAACCGAGCACGAGGAATTCGTTCTCGAACCCAAGGCTTTAGAGCTCACCGAAAAGCTTATCCGCCATCTCGACGAACCCTTCGGCGATTTCTCCATTTTCCCTACGTATCTCGTCTCGCACATGGCCCGGGCCCATGTCAAAGTCATCCTGTCCGGAGACGGCGGGGATGAAGTTTTCGGCGGTTACGAGCACTACCAGGCGCAAAAACTCGCCGGGCGCCGGTTTGTCCGCGCGTTGGGACGACCCTCCTCTGCCGTCGTCAACCGGTTTCCCCCCTCAGGAAAGAAAAAGGGCTCGTGGAACAAGCTGCAGCGATTCCTCTTGGGTTTCGAACACAACCCCGAGAACAGGCACTTTCGCTGGATGATGTTTCTCTCTCCAAAAAATAAAACCCGGGTTTACTCGGAAGAATTTATAAATGAATTGGGCGGCATTGAGGAAGTCTTCAGGCTCGAACCGTTTAAGGGAATTTTCGAGAAGCTCCCATCGTTCGACGGCATAAACGGAGAGCTCTATCTTGACCTTAAGACTTACCTCGCCGACGACATCATGGTCAAGGTGGACCGGATGAGCATGGCCGCTTCGCTCGAGGCGAGAGAGCCTCTCCTCGACCATAAGCTCATCGAATATGCCTTCGGCCTTCCCGGAGAGCTGAAACTGCACGGCCTCGAGACCAAATGGATTTTTAAAAAAACGATGGAAAAGCTTCTTCCGCAAGAAAACATCTACCGGCCCAAAGAAGGATTCAGCATTCCCATTAAGCACTGGCTGCGGCGGGAGCTCAAGGACCTGATGCTGGATTATCTAAACGAGCGGCGAATAAGGGAAGAAGGGTATTTCCGGTATGACTCGATCAAAGCGATGATCGAGTCTCACCTCGACGGCCGGAAAAACTGCAGCCACCAGCTCTGGTCCCTTCTGCTTTTCGAGATCTGGAAAGAAAACTATCTTAAATAATTGATGAGCAGAGGCGGTTTTTGGGCCCTCTTTTTGTGCCATCTCAAGGCGGGAACGCGCGCGGCCCTGAAAATCATGTCCCTTCTCATCGCCGCTGTTTTTTGCCCTCTGCTACCTGCTCAAGCCAGAATTCCTGGCCGTCCTGGCCAGAGTCGAGCCTCTGCCTTAAATCCAAGCTAAAATACAATGGCCGTGCTGACCTGAAAAAAGGCAAAGCTGGGCTATCCTATTTTTTCGATAATAAAAATCTCCCGCGTGTCGGCGTCAATTTTGAATTCTTCCGCTACCGGAAGCCCCAAAACCCAGACAATCGTTCCTCCGGAAAGGAAAACAGGGTGCCGCTGTCTTTGACCGAGAGGAATTCCCTTGGCCCGCATGATTTCTTTGAGCTTTTTCCGGCCGGGCGTGCCGAGCGGCCGGTAGAGGTCGCCTTGGCGACGGCTGCGTATGGTCAAGGGAAAGCGGAGCTTTGACCAATCCAGATAAGCTCTCCGGTCATCGTCAAAGAGGAGGGAATGGATTCCCGCTTTGGAAATTTTCCGTCCGGCGAAGCGAAGGCCAAGCTCCTTAATGTTGGGCGCCTTTTTTCCATCCCAGGAATATTCATAGCTGATGGGATTTTGAGTCTTTTCTTTAAGAAAAATGTATCCTCTCTCCCGCCCCAGAATCAGCTTTCCCGGAAGATGGAGCTCCTTCTGCTCCTTCAGGCGGAGGACAGATTCCACGTTCCTAAAGGAGATCCTCCTCAGGTCGCCCTTGACCTGGGTCAGAAAATCGCGCACGCAGCGACGGGCAAGGGCGGGCGGAAATGAAGGAAGCGCATTAGCATCAAGATAAAGTTTTTCTTTTTTTCTGATTAGGGCCTTATGCATTTCCGCCTGTGCGGCACTTTCCAGGAATTCATCTTCTCCGCGGATGATCTCGGCCAGACGGCTGAGCTGCCGAACAACCGAGGGCTCAAAATTCTTCTTGAGATACGGAATGAGCTCCAGGCGAACCCTGTTTCTGAGATACCGGCGGTCTAAATTGCTCTCGTCTTTCCTGTAAGCCAACCTTTTGGCTCGCAGAAAGGCCTCAATCTCTTGATGTTCCAACTCAATCAAAGGCCGGATGATTAGACCGTCGACAACCGGAGAGATACCTCCCAGTCCGCGCAGGCCGCTCCCCCTCAGCAGGCGCATAAGCACGGTCTCTGCCTGGTCGGTCATGGTATGACCCGTGGCAATCTTTGCGGCGCCGATCCTTGCGGCTGTTTTCTTGAGGAAATCGTAGCGCCTTTTTCTTCCGGCTTCTTCGATATTCAGCCCATGCTTTTTGGCATAAACCCGGACATTTTCTCTCCTCAAATAAAGGGGAAGATTATGTTTCCGGGCCACGCCGACGACGAATTGCTCATCCTCCATGGCCCTCCGTCGGAGCAGATGATTCAAATGGGCCAGCGCAAGCTCAAGCTCGTACTCCTGGCGAAGATCAAGGAGGAGGGTTATAAGAGCGGTTGAGTCCGCCCCTCCCGAATAGGCGATGAGGACTTTATCCCCTTTTTTGAGGAGCCTCGATTTTTCGATTGTCTTCTTAACCTGATTAAGGATCATCGGCGGAAAATGAAAAATGGCGGTGGAGGGATTTGAACCCCCGACTCTGCGGATATGAGCCGCATGCTCTGACCAGCTGAGCTACACCGCCAGGGTGGGTTAGATTTTAGCGGAATGCCCCAGGGAAGTCAATTTGCCCGGGGGGCGCTCGGGGTGTGGGCTCGAAGGCCCGCGAACTTGCCCCAGCGAGTCAAGTTCGCTTAGTCCTCGGCTCACTCTCCTCTTCGAGGAACCCTGCCCGTTCGCCTCCGGGTGACCTTCTTCGCCCACACCCCTCGCTCTGCCTGGATAATGTCGAGGGCCCGCGAACTTGCCGCCATCTGCCAGTCGGGACGAAGGACAGGAGGTGAAAAATCCCTGTGAGTCTTGAGCGGGCAGGGTTTTTCTCCAAAGCAAATAGAGAACGGCAACACTCTCAAGACTTTGATTTTGAGGTATTAATCCCCCTTATCTCATCTGAACAATCAGGGGGGACCATAAAAGCCTGTCAGGGAAGAGACTCTATAAAGTCAAAGGAGGCCGATGATTTCCCTGAGGCCGATATAGGAGAAGAAAGCGATAGTCACGGCCAGGACAAGATTGATCATCCAGCTGTTCTTAAAGTCCTGGCCGACCAGCCTGGTGCGGTTATTAAGGAGCACAAGCGTTATGGCCACGAAGGGCATGAAGAGCGCTCCGAGGATTCCATAAACGAGCTGGACCTGCTGGATTCTGAACCAAAGAAGGCTTAACGGCAGGAGGGCGAGAGCCAAGAGGTAAGCGCGATATTCCCGAGTTTTTTCAAGGTCAATAGCTTTGGCCTGGCCAAGAAGAATGTGCCGGCGGAGGTGGACGAAATCGGCGAAAAGGTACGGCACCCCTTGCCAGACTCCTAGAAGGCTCGAGAACACAGCTCCCCAAAATCCCAAAAGAAAAATCCACCGTCCGATGGGGCCCAGAGCCAAACCGAGCTGGTCGGCCAGGATAAGGGCGACCATGTCGCCTTTTCCTTCTACCCTTATGCGCGAGCCGATGATGACCATGGCCAGGCCAAAAAATGCTGTTAGGCCGTAGGCGACCCCCAGATCAAAGCGGCATTCCTTCACTCCCTGCCTGCCGGATCGGCCTTTCTCCCTGATCCAGTAGCTGTAACAGAGAAGGGTGACCGTCCCACCGACTCCCCCCAAGACACCAAGCATCCAGCCCACGCCGGCTTTAGGGATAGTGGGGACAAACAAGCCCTTGGCGGCGGAAACCCAATCCGGTGAAATCAATATCACCGTCAGCAAGACCGCCGCTACCATGATGACTATAAGGAGTGACATGACGTACTTGAAAGCCTTGAAACCTCCCACCCAGACCAGGACTAACCCCACTGACGAATGGATAATTCCCCAGGCAATTTTTGACCTGTGCGGATCGCCGATGGGGAAAAGTCCAGCTCCAGCCACTCCACAAGCATTGATCAAGGCCCCGCCCACCGAATAAGACCAAACCAGAAAATAAGCAAAAAAAATCCAATGAACAAATCCCCCCAAATGGCCGACCCAGCCTTCAAGAAGAGTCGTCGAAGTCGCCATCTGCCAGCGGGCGATGCCTTCGTTCAACACCCACTTCAGAACAGCGCCGGCCACGGCCGCCCAGAGAAGGACAAGGCCGACTTCGGAACCGGCGAGGCTGGCTGTGATTAAGTCGCCGACTCCGACGCCGGTAGCCGCGACGATAAACCCCAGAACAATCTTGGAAAACCAGGAGCTGGATTTTCGAACGGAACCTTGAGGACGGTCTGCCATTCCGGTTGGCTCTCTGGCCGGATATTTTCTTAGGCTTATATCATGGAAATTTGGAGAGGTCAAATGCCAGGCGGGATCCGAGGTTTTTTCTCTTGACAAGGAGTGGCTTCCTAAGATACTTTTATATTAACAACTTATGAAAGGAATAAGGGCTTGGGGCGGCGGAGCGTCTTCGTCACCATAGACTACCCATGAGAAAAATCGGCAAGTATAAAATCCTCGAAATCTTGGGTAAGGGGGGAATGGGAATTGTCTATAAAGCCCTGGACCCGGACATTGAGAGGGAGGTCGCCATCAAGACCATCCGCTTCGACACGCTCACGGATGGAACCGAGAAGGATGACCTGATGGCCCGGTTCATCCGGGAAGCGCGTGCGGCGGGAAAGCTGGCCCATCCTAATATCATCACCGTCTACGATGTCGGACGAGAAAAGGACCTAACCTATATAGTGATGCAGTATATTGAAGGCCGGAGCCTTCAGGCTGTTATCGACTCCGGGAACAGATTCTCCTCGCAAGAGATGATCGAGCTGATGAAACCCCTTTGCAGCTCATTAGATTACGCCCACAAGAACGGCATCGTTCACCGCGATATCAAGCCGGCCAACATTATGATCGACAAATCCGGAAAACCCTTTCTCGCCGACTTCGGAGTGGCCCGCATTGAGACATCGACAATGACCCAAGCCGGGACGACGGTCGGAACGCTGAGCTACATGTCGCCCGAACAAATCCAGGGGCTGACGGTTGACGGGCGCTCGGACATCTTCGCCCTGGGCGTTATTCTGTACGAGCTTCTTTCCGGAAAGAAGCCTTTCTTCGGGGATAACATTTCGACCATCGTGTATAAGATCGTCCATGAGGAGCCGCAGCGAATAACCGAGGTCAACCAAGACCTTCCCAGGGGCTACGAATTGGTCATCAAGAAAGCCCTGGCTAAGAGTCCTGAAGACCGCTACCCAACCTGTCAAGAGCTGGTTGCAGACCTCGAAAACGCAGGGAAAATATTGGAACAGACGCTCGCCTATGAAACAGAAAAAAAGGCACCTGCGCCGGCCCGGGCTAAGAGAAAGCTGGGTTTTGTCTTAGCTCTTGCCTTAGGCGGGGTTGTGGTCGCAGCCGGAGGAGCGTATCTCCTGTTCCTGCCAAAATCAGAAAAGACCTCCCGGCTCTCTCAAAACCTGGAAACCCTGAAAAGGGAAGGGATCAGCCCGGTCACCCGCTCAGGAGGAACCGACCCTGGCGCAGCGGCGTTAACTGACGAAAACCTGGCCAAGCTCAAGGAGAGCTTTGAGAATAAGAATTATGAAGAAACCATCAAGCTGGCCGAAGACATCCTCGCCGCCCAGCCGGCCAACCAGGCTGCTCAAGGTTATTTAAAGAAAGCCCTAAGAGAGATTCTTGCCGTCCAGGTTGCCCCGCTTATCCAATCCGGAATTTCGAGCTACAACAGCGGAAATTACGGCCAGTGCGTCCAGGATATGGAGAAGGTCCTGAAGCTGGACGCAGAAAATAAAGAGGCTCAGAAATATCTCTTTTTGGCAGACACGGCCGTGTCCAAAAAAGATATTCTCGCTTTAATCGAAAGACACCGGGTGGCCGAGGAAAATAAGGATTTGCTCACGGTGCTCAGCCAGGTCGATTCGTCGGCATTGGCCGGCCGGCTTCAGACTGACTATACATTGTTTTTCAACGGACACGACGGGATAAAATCTTCGATTGCCAACATCTCGGTAAATTTTCCCAGCCGGACCGAAGCCAGCGTGAGTTTTTCTTATCTCATGACGGCCGTTTACAAGAAGGACGGGAAGAGGAAAATCTTTTTTGAAGGCGCTAAGAACTGGCAACTCAGGAAGCAAGGCAGAACCTGGAAGCTCGTAAGCATCAGATAAAAATAAAGCCGTCCAAGGAGCAGGCGATGGAAGCGCAAAAAAGAGTCAGAGCCGAAGCCATCCTTGTCCTCTGTCTCCTGTTTCTCCTGTCCGGGCAAAACGTCGGCGCGGCAGCCATAAGACTACGGGTCACTGTCGATAATGCCAACATCAAAGCGACCCCAGAAATAGGCAGCCCGACCCTGGCCAACGTTCCTCTCGACAGTCTGCTTAACGCCGAAGCCAAACAAGGCGAATGGTTTAAAGTCTCGCTGATGAGAGAAGGAGTCCAGATTACGGGCTATATTCATGAATTGCTGGTGAAGGAGGTTACAGAAGGAGAGGCACAGCAGACTTTGAGTCCGGCGGGAATGGTGAAATCCCAAGCAGAACTGGCCGCCGGGATTGAACTCCAGCTGGAGAATGATAAGAACCTGATCCGGCAGGAAAAAGAACTGGAGCGAGCGGTTGACGAACTGAGGCCTCTCGTTGCCAAAGCGTTCAGTATCGATGACCGCCAAAAACAAAAACAGGTCGCCTGTGAGACCTATCTCTGGCTCGGAGTGGCCTATGCCAAGCAGGGCGATAACTACAGCGCCCTTAATGAATTCAGGAATATGTTTGAAGTGGATTATTCTTTTGCCAAGGAGATGACGAGAAATATGTACGATCCCCAGGTCAGCGGGTTTATTGACCAGGCGGAAAAGCAGTACCGGGGTCTCCTGGTCGAGTATACCTTGGATATTACGACCGAGCCCAAAGAAGCCGTCATCAAAATCAACAGCAAGGAGATCGGGCTTTCTCCCGAAGTCTACAGGACGGCCATGCCCAAATTCACCCTGGAAATCGAAAAGGAGGGCTATAAGCCGGTCAAAGAAGACATCTTCCTCACGCAAGCCTCCGAGAAAAAAGACTACAAATTGGAGAGCATCGGCCGCACGCTCGCTCTCAGTTCTGAGCCCAAAGAAGCCAGGGTCTTCCTGGATGGAGAGGATACCGGAAAGCTGACAGACTGCGGGCTGCCCTATGTCCGCTACGGCGGCCACACCATCAAAATAGCCAAAGACAACTATGCCGACTGGGAAGAAACCATTCAGGTCCTGGAAGGCCCCGGCCCGATTGCCGTCTCAGTCAAACTGACTCCGAAGAATTACGTTTTCTTGCAGAAATGGGGCGGCCCGGGGAGCAGGTTTTTTAAGCTTCCCCAAGGCATAGCCTTCGACAAAGAGGGCAATTTCTATGTCGCGGACGGGAGCGATATCAAGGTAAAAAAATTCGACACCCGGGGCAATTTTTTGAGCGCCTGGGGCGACGCCGGGAGAGAGTCGAAGATCTTGAAAACCCCCGCCGGCATAGCCATTGATGGCGAAGGAAACGCTTATGTCACCGATGCCAAAGCCGCCTGCCTGGTGAAATTCGGCAAAACAGGCAAATTCGTCGCCAAGTGGGGAAAAGAGGGGACCAAGCCGGGCGAATTGAGCAGCCCTTCCGGCATTGCTGTTGACAAAAACGGTGATATTTACGTGGCCGATTCGGGAAACAACCGCGTCGTCAAATACTCGCCGCAGGGCGCCGTAAAAAAGTCGTGGGGCAAGCAGGGAGCCGGGCCGGGAGAATTTGTCTTTCCCTCGGCCGTGGCCGTCAATCAAAAAAATGAAATTATTGTTGTCGACAGGGCGCACATGCAGAAGTTTTCTCCTGAAGGACAGTTTATCGCCGCCTGGGGAAAGGCGGGTTCCGGTGACGGAGAGATGAAAGGGGCCATGGGTGTGTGCACTGACCTGGACAATTATATTTATGCGGCTGACACAGGAAATAACCGGATTCTAAAATTTGACTCCAACGGCAAGTTCATCACCCAGTGGGGAACCGCTGGAACGGCGGACGGCCAGATGGCCTATCCCTGCGGTGTCGGCGTCAACGACAAAGGGAGTGTTCTCGTCATCGAAAGGGATAATAACCGGCTTCAGGAATTCCGGGTGCCCGCTAAATAGATAAGCTTATTCACTCCGCCTCTATGATGTTAAAGGCCAAAAATGTCTCGGCCCTTCATCTTATCCTGTTGCTGAGTGCCGTCCTCAGCCTCGTGGGCATCTGGTGGGGCCTCCCCAACTTTACCGGCTGGGCGCCCGACGAGCTCATTCCGTCCCGGGTTATCAGGGGGATGAGTCAATTCTTTTCTCATGGCTGGCAGGACAAGTATCCGCCCTTCCATTATTATCTCATAAGCCTGCTCTACGTTCCCTTTTGGATTCTCCATCGCCTGCAGATGCTGGATTGGTCGCGTCTTAACGTTTACACAGTTCTTTTTTATCTCGCCCGGCTCTTAAGCGCGGCTATGGGAACAGGGATCGTTTATCTTGTCTACCGGTGCGGCAGAGAAATTTATGACCGGAGGGCCTCCCTCTTTGCGGCCCTGATCACCTCCCTGCTCGTCCCTTTTGTGTATTATTCCAAAACCGCCAATCTGGACGTTCCCTACATGTTTTGGGTACTTTGGTCCCTCTATTTTTTCATCCGCATCTTAAAAGCGCACCGGACGAAAGATTGTCTCCTCTTCGCTCTGACAGCGGCGCTGGCCGTCTGCACGAAAGACCTGGCCTACGGACTCTATGTTTTTGCGCCGTTTTTTGTGGTCTGGTCCGACTGGCGCGACCGGCGGCAGACGTCTGCCTCTGTTCCGTTCCTTCGTTTGATCGGAAGCCGGAAATATCTCTCTGCCGCGGCCCTGGCCGCCGGCGTCTTCCTCCTGATTCACAATGTCATCTTCAATTGGTCCGGTTTTCTCATTCACTTCCGCCGGATCACCGGCCCCGGCCGAAAGCTCTACGCGCATTACCCCGGTTCCCTGGCCGGACGCCTGGAGCTTCTCGGCGAAACGGTTAAGCAAATACAGGGGTGCTTGGGCTGGCCGCTCTTCTTGATTTGCGTCGGGGGCCTGGTTTGGTTCCTCGCTCAGAAAAAAAAGGACTATCTTCTCCTCAGCCTGTTGGGTTTGGCCAGTTCCTATTATCTTTTTTATATCAATATCATCCTCTATAATTTCGCCCGTTTCAACCTGCCCATCTGCGTTATCCTGGCTTTCTACGGCGGCCGTCTTCTCTCCGATGTGCTGACGGCCCGCTGGAGGCTTCTCCCGGCGCGGCGGCTGGCCGTCGCTTTTATATTTCTTTATTCATTTTTTTATGCTTCATCCGTGGACATTCTCATGGTCAAGGATTCCCGGTATGCTGCGGAGCGCTGGATGAAAGCCAATATTCCGCCCCAAGCCTTGATCGGGGTTGCCGCGCCGGTCGAATACAGCCCGCGCCTGCGAGGTTTTAAGTGGGAGGAGACCCCCCGCTCGCTGCCTGTATTCAGCGGGTCGCCAAAACCTGACTATATCGTTGTCGATAGGGATTACGCCCGCAGGTTTGAACCGGGCACCAAACCGTTCCTGTTTTTTTCAGGTTTTCACAATCAGACGGAAAGATATAAACTGGTTTATGACTATAAAACTCGCCTCCCCTGGCTGTTCTTAAGACAGCGATTTATTATGAAACAAATTAACCTGATCAATCCGGAAATCCAAATTTACAAAAAAGTCGATCAACCAGGGGCAGAGAGCACGCCCGAACCCCCCGATGCTTCCAATTTTCAGGTACGGCTGGCCACTCAAAAGTAGGGCTCTGAAAGACAAGACTAAATGGTTTTCTTCCATCTTGTGTGGGTGGAATACACGGAAAGGAGAGGAGCGACCTTGAGGATTTAGCCTTCCCGAGTCGTTCTTCGAGGGAATCCAACGAAGTGGACGCCGAGTATGTTTGAGCACGCGAGAATTCAATTCTTTAACCCTTCTGATCCCAGAGAATTATGGCCCAAGGAGAAAGACGAAAACGCGGAGTTACGCAGGCGCCGAGAAGAACGGTGAGGGAACGGCGTTAAAAATCCGAAGGGAGCGACGACATTTCCATGTATTCCAACATCCTACCTCCCAACACTAAATGGAAGAGAACCGACTAGGTTAATACCCCGGTTATGCAGAAGGGAATGGCCGATGCCGGCATAGCTAATCCATATTTCATGTCCAAACCATAGGTGAGAGCCCTCGAATATTCAGGGAAAAAGGAAGCGAATGGTGTCCATGTCCACACGGGTTTCAAAAACGCCGTTCTTAAAAGACCGGGAAAATGGCCCGCATGCCTCTTGAATTGTCCCGCCAGCATAAAGATAATGGTTATCTCTACCGACTTTAAAAAAAGGAGGCCGACTTGAAAAAAGGTATGAAAAGAAGAGAGTTCCTCCAGCTGGCTGCCTCCGGCAGCGCGCTCTGCTTCAGCGGTCCGGGATTTTGGTCCTTCGGGGCCGCCTCTCAGGAGCCCGGACTTATCAGTCCGGGGTCGAGGAAGACAAAAGTCAAAGTCGCTCGGATATACCTGGGGACGTCCGAGGGGCTTTGGCCCAAACCGAACCTGGATTTCAAAAAAGAGATTACTACTTACGAAGCCGAGTTTGCCAAGTTGAAGGACGAGATCGGCGATGTCGAGTTTCCGGTCGATGAGCTGGTGACTTCTCCGGAACAGGTTGCGCGCCTCCAGGACAGATTAAGCCAGGTTGACGGCATCCTGGCCATCCATTTCAACATCGGTATTTGGCCTATTCTCCAGGAACTGCTCAAAGTCGGCCGGCCTACCATGGTCTTTGCTCGTCCGTACTCCGGACATGAATGGGTAAACTTCGGAGAGCTCCGGGAGCAGCCCTTGGGCGCTAAGATGGAATGTATCCTCAGCAGCGATTTCAACCAGCTGGCCGTGGCCATAAGACCTTTCCGGGCGATCCATCACCTTCGAGAAGCCCAGATCCTTAATCTGACGACTAATGATTTTTCCAGCTATGCCGCCAAAGTCGGGAGCAAATTCGGGACCGGGATCAAACAGGTCACGCTCGAGCGTATGGTCAATGTTTACAATAGCATCAGCGATAACGCCGCCGCGGCCGAGGCTGACCGCTGGATAAAGAACGCCGTCCAGGTTGTCGAGCCCGCCAAGGAGGATATCCTTAAATCCTCGAAGCTCGCCTTGGCTTTCGAGAAGCTGCTGGAGGAAGAAAACGCCACGGTGATGACGGTGGATTGCTATGGCAGCATGTGGGACAAAACTATCAAGCTTCCGGCCTATCCATGCCTGGGTTTTGCCAGGCTCAATAACATGGGACTCGGCGGAATCTGCGAATCTGACCTGCGCTGCGCCATGACCCATATCATTTTCCAGGGCCTGGCGGGGCGACCCGGGTTCGTCAGCGATCCGACGGTCGACGAATCCAGGGGCAGCATCATTCTGGCACACTGTCTGGGAACACCCAAAATGGACGGCCCGGCGAAGCCGGCCGCTCCCTACAAGATCAGGACCGTCATGGAGCGTCAGGAAGGCGTTGTCCCCCAGGTTGAGATGCATGTCGGCGAGAAGGTCACCCAGGCGATATTAGCCGACATGGACACCATCCGCTATTTCACGGGCGAAATCATCGACGCTCCTGTCGGGCTCGAGGCGGATAGAGGCTGCCGGACAAAAATCGAAGTCAGAGTCGACGGAGATATTACCCATCTCTGGAAAAATTGGACAGCCGGGCTCCACCGGCAGACGTGTTACGGCAATATCTCGAAGGAACTCGCCTATTTTTGCAGGTTTAAAGACATCAAAATGGTCGATGAGGCCGCTGTCTAATCGCTCGTCATGATGAAAAGCGGTTTCTGGTGAAAGCTCTTGTAAAGCGGCCGGAGCCGATCCCGCTCATAATATTTATCCACGTCGACCGCTTTTTTTGTGCTGGTCACCAAATCGATCGGCACGTTGTCATACTCACCGTTTCTCAGGCAGACCATCCGGCCGGCCTTCTTGTCCAGGATGAGGTCCAGGGCGAGATTGCCGTAAGCCATCGGGACGATGGAATCGACCGCGTCCGGGTCGCCGCAGCGCACGATATAACTCAATTTCTGATTGATGACATTGATGCGCCGGCCGTTGTTATATTTTGGCGACAGCTCCTTCAACCTGCTGGAGATATAATCGCCGATCCCGCCCAGTTTCTTGTGCCCGAACATGTCTTTCTCTTCGCTCTGAAACGTCATCTCGCTGCCTTCGACCATAGCGCCCTCGGAAACCAGGACGACAGAATAAAGGCTCGGGTTTTCGGCCCGGTCTTCTGTCAGCAGTTCGCAGAGGCGCTCCATGTTGAACTTGAACTCGGGGATAACGCAGCGGTTGGCCGCTCCGGCCATCGTCGGCAAGAGAGCTGTAAAACCGGCATACCGGCCGAAGACTTCGATGACGAGGAAGCGCTCGTGCGAGCCCGCGGTGGTCCTGAGGGCATGAGTCATGCTGATCGTGCGGGTGACGCAGGTACTGAACCCGAGGCAGTAATCTGTTCCGGTAACGTCATTGTCCATTGTCTTGGGAATAGCAATTATTTTTGTTCCTTTTTTGTGGAGCTCGACGGCATAGCTCAGCGTGTCGTCGCCTCCGATAGGAATAATAAAGTCAATCCCGAGATACTCCAGGTTTTTCATGACTTCTTCGGTGAGGTCATTGAACTTCTCTTTGTATTTATTCCTGAGGTGGACCGGGACATTGACATCGGGGACGTGACTGGGCCGGGTGCGGGAAGTATGGAGAAAAGTCCCGCCGGTACGGCCGACCTTGTTGACGATCTCCTCGGTCAGGAGCTGGCAGCACTCTGAATTATCCGCCTCCTTGTCTCTGATTATTTCTAAAAGACCGGCCCATCCCCGGCGGATCCCGATGACTTCATAGCCTTCGTGGATAGCCCGGATGGTGACGGCGCGGATGGCTGGGTTGAGCCCTGGGACATCACCTCCTCCGGTGAGGATTCCGATTATTCCTTTCTTTTTCTTGACGTTAGCCATTTTGTCTCCTTTCTGGGGGACGTTCCCCAAGGTGCCACCCTTAGCCTGACTCAGTTTTACTTGGAACGGCGGGCGCCTGGTTTTCAAAATATAGCGCCTGGCGGAATCTCTGTCAATAGCTTCTCTCCAGGAAATGGGTTTTGATTTTTCCGCAAAAATTGCATATAGATAATTCCATGCTTCGTCATGTGCCGCTGGGCAGCCCAAACCCTGACGTCAAAAAGTTTATCGCTATCCTGAAAGGGGAAGCCAAAAGTCAGACGCCGCCGTTGGTGGAATATATCATCGATGACGCTGTCAGGAAGCCCATCATCACTGAGCTGTTGGGACGCCGCTGGGTTGAGGACGGCCCTGACCGGGAGACGCAAAGAGCCTACCTGGATAATCTCATCGAATTCTGGCAGCGCCTGGGCTATGATTTTGTCAGGTTTGAGCGCGGGCTGGGGTTCAGGGTCAAGCAGATTTTTGCGCCCGACACCGCCGCTATCTCGGCCAAACCGAGGGGCTGGGCGGAGGAACATTCAGGATGCATCCAGGATTGGACTGATTTCGAGCGTTATCCCTGGCCGGCCATTGAGGAGATGGATTTCTTCCCGTTTGAATACTTGGACTCTCATCTCCCTGACGGCATGGGACTTCTCACCTGCCATGCCGGCGGCATCTTCGAACACCTCTCCTGGATCATGTCTCTGGAGGGACTTTGTCTCGCGCTCATAGAAAATCCAGGTTTGGTCAAGGCCGTCTCGGACAAAATCGGGACGCTCTTGACAGAGTTTTCTAAAAACTTGCTCGATCTTGATCACGTCGAAGCCCTCTTCGCGGGAGATGATATGGGCTTTCGCTCCGCCACTCTTATTTCGCCCTCCGACCTGAGAAAATACTGCCTCCCTTGGCACAGGCAGATTGCCGTCATGGCCCATGAAAAAGACAAACCTTATTTCCTCCATTCCTGCGGCAATATCGAAGCGATCATGGAGGATTTGATCGCGGATGTCCGAATCGACGGCAAGCATTCCTTTGAGGATGCCATCCTGCCGGTCGGGGAATTCCAATCACGTTACGGCCGCAGAATCGCCGTCCTGGGAGGTCTGGATGTCCACATCCTGGCCTCGTCTTCTCCGGCGGAAGTGCGGCAGAAAACGGGGCAACTCCTGGATACGTGCGGCAGGCGAGGCCGGTACGCCGTTGGTTCCGGGAACTCGATCCCCAGCTATGTTCCCGTGGCAAACTATCTGGCCATGATTGACGAAGCGCTGGAGCGCGCTTGAATACGGGGGACAATTTTGCGGCTGCCGGATCGCGACAATATCGGCTTTCTTCTATCCATCAATAAGGCAAGAAAAGCCGGTCGAACCCGGATGATTCAATGACTCTTGAGCCGGGGATTGCTCCTTCCCGCCAGGCCCTTCTTTCGTCGACAAAGATAAGCTCGCTGGAGAACCGGTCCGGCATCGCGGCGGAACTGCCGGTTGCGCTGAGGAAACCGCATGGCCGCCGCCGGATGGCAGGTAACCCGGCAGGATATATTCTGCCATTTGAACATGACCGGTTTTTGAGGGAGCCTGTCCAGCCCCAACAGCCCCCACGCTGCAAACTTCCCCATGACCAGCACGAGCTCGGGCTGCAGCGCCCGGATCTGCTCTATCGTCCAGCTGCGACAGGCTTCGATCTGCGCTTTCCGGGGCTGTTTGGGGCTATAACATTTTAAGATAGACGTGATGAATACCTCTCCCCTTTTGACACCGTTTTCCGCAAGGACTTTGTCCATGTAAGCACCTGCCCGTCCCACGAACGGTCTTCCCGTCAGGTCTTCTTTTTTCCCAGGAGCTTCTCCGAGAAGAAGGAGGCACGGCCGGGCAGCCCCGTCCCCGGGAACGGCCCGGGTTCTCGTCCGGCTCCTTTCACAGCGGTGGCAGTGCTGAATCGTCCGTCTCAGCTGGCTCAGCTTCCCCAACTCTTCCCACACTTTTGTCAATTGACCTGGGAGAGGACTCGTCCCCGGACCGGCTTATTCCAGCAGGATTTCATCCAAGGTATCGCTGGCGAGTTTCACGTTGTCAGCCAGGTGGGCCAAGTCACTTTCGACTTCCTTGGGCAACTCCTTCCAGCCGGCCTCGTCCACGCTGTTGAGTTCCTCCATCCTTTCTTTGAGTTCGCTCAGCTCGATCTTCAGGGCGTCGATCTGCCTTTCGTAATCGATCTTGGGGTCCCAGTCAGATTCATCCAGTTTCACCTCAAGCTCCAGTATTTCCTCCTCCAATTCTTTGGCCTGCTCCTCAAGCTTATTGAGGGAATACTCTTTGGGTTCTTTGCGATCGCTGCTCATTTCTCTCCTCCCTCTCTGAGAATGATTTCCCTCCCCTCCCGCGGTCTGGAAAGGCCAGGCTCACTTTTTCGCGCCGATTATTCTCTCAAACTCCTCCTCGTCAATCACATTCACTCCGTGCTTCTTGGCCTCCTCAAGCTTGCTGCCCGGGCTTTTTCCGACGACGACAAAGTCAGTGGCTCCGCTCACGCCGGAAGAGGCTCTGGCTCCCAGACTCTCCACCCGTTCTTTGGCTTCATCGCGAGTATAGCCTTTCAACTCCCCGGTAAAAACGAAGATCTTTCCCTTCAGCGCCTGTGCTCCTTTGCGGGCCGGCATATCCTCAACTTTCACCCCGGCGTCGAGGATTCTCTTCAACACTTTCCTGTTCTTCTCCCGGGCAAAAAACTTTTCTACGTTCTGGGCAATCTCCGAGCCGATCTGGGATGTCTTCTCCAGGTCCTCGCGCTTGGCCTGCCGCAGATTAGCTAAGCTCTGGAATTTTTCCGCCAGGAGCCGGGCCACGTGCTCTCCCACGTGGGGGATGCCAAGAGCATAAAGAAACCGGTCCAGGTGGGCGTTCTTGGTCGCCCGGATAGCTTCGTAGAGGTTCTTGGCCGACTTCTCGGCAAATCCCCTGAGCTTCAACAAATCATCCACGGAAAGGTGATAAAGGTCCGCGATATCCTTGACCATTCCTTGTTCCACGAGCTGCCGGATGATCTTGTCGCCCAGGCCGTCGATGTTCATGGCCTTCCGTGAGGTATAGTGGAGGACATGCCCGATGAGCTGGGCCTCGCAGGACAAGCCGGCAGGGCAGAAGTAATAGGCCCCCTCTTTGAAAATTTCCGTGCCGCAGACGGGGCATTTCCTGGGCATAGCGAATGCTTTTCCCCTCTTTTTTCCCGGCTCAATAAGGCGCTCGATCACTTCCGGAATCACGTCGCCGGCTCTGGCCACCCGCACTTTGTCTCCGGGCCTGAGGTCTTTTTTTCTCACCTCATCTTCATTGTGAAGGGTCGCCCGGCTGACAGTCACTCCACCCACGTCAACGGGCTGAAGCAAAGCCACCGGCGTCAGCATGCCCGTTCTTCCCACCTGAACGACGATATCCTCCAGGGTAGTGACTTCTTTCTTGGGGGGAAACTTCCAGGCCAGAGCCCAGCGCGGGCTGCGTTCTCTGGTGCCGAACTTTTCTCTCAACTCAAGGTCGTCCAGCTTGATCACAATCCCGTCGATCTCGTAATCGAAGTCTTCCCTATCTTCGGCAAGCTTCTCATGATAGGACTTGATCTCTTCAAAGGACGAACACAGCTTGTTGTGGACGTCAACCTTCAGTCCCCACCTCGGAAACTGCTTGAGCTCGTCCCAGTGCGAGGAGAAGCTTTTCCCTTCGATCCTCAGGATATCATAGAAAAAAATGTCCAGCGGCTTATCGGCCACTTTCTTCGGGTCGAGCTGCCTCATGATGCCGGCAGCGGCGTTGCGCGGGTTGGCCAAGGACGTTTCTCCCCTTTCTATCCTCTCCTTGTTCAGCTTTTGAAAAGCCTTTTTGGGCATGATGACTTCGCCCCGAACGGCCAGAAAACTCGGGAGCTCGGTCTCGTCCGGGTTCTGAAGACGCAGGGCCAGGGCGCCGATGGTTTTCAGATTCTCCGAAATATCTTCGCCTGTCTCCCCGTCGCCGCGGGTGGCGCCGTGGTCAAAAATGCCATTTCTATAGATGACTTCGACCGAAAAGCCGTCGAATTTGGGCTCTAGGATATAAGTCACTCCCTTCTCGCCGGCATTGCGGCGGATGAACCGGTCAAAATCAGAGGCCTCTTTTTCGTTCAGGACGGCGTTAAGGCTAAGCAAGGGAACGGTGTGTTTGACCTTTTTCAGCTCGTCCAGAGGCCGGGCCCCGACCTTGCGCGTGGGCGAGGCTGGAGATTGAAGTTCCGGAAAGGCCTCCTCGAGCTCCTGGAGCCGGCGGAAGAGCCTGTCATAGCTGGCATCAGAAATTTTGGGCTGGCTTTTCACGTAGTAGAGATAATTATGGTACTCAATCCCCTCCCGCAGCGCCTCTATCTCCTTGCGCGCGTCCTTCCGGGTCATGATTTTGATAGATTTAAACTTGGCCCTGGGATTTTTTTTAAAATCCATTCTCCCCTCTCATCCTTATTTCCTTTTCAAGAGCTTCCGGAGTTCCTTCCAGATCCTGGTGTTGAGCACATCCTCGGCTTCCAGCCAGCCTCGTCTGGCCTGCCCGATCCCGTAGCGCATGAATTTCAAGTCGTCCAGGCGGTGAGCATCGGTGGAGATGACCAGCTTGAGCCCGATCTCCTTGGCCGTCTTCAGGATACTCAGTTCAGGAGGAAGCTCCCGCTCCAATTTTTCCAGGAGAGGAAGCGTCCTTGTCTCCACAATCTCCTTAATCTTCTCGGCCAGGTCTTTGCCGATGCCCGGGATCTCCGACAGGTCTCTGCCCTGCTCCACCAAGTCGGCCACGCTCGAGGACAACCCGCCGATGGCTCGCGCTGCGTTCCGAAAGGCCCTGATCCGGAAAGGATTCTCTCCCTTGATATCGAGAAAGTCGGCGTTCTTGTTAAAAATCTCAGCTACGTCATTATTATGTATGGGCATCGCTCATTCCTGCTCGATCATTTCCTGAACCCGCCACACATCCTGGGCGGAGAAAGCAGGAAAAGGACCGGAAAAAAGTTTGACCGGGTTTTCTGGTTCCTTGGGCTTTTTCATACGGCTAATGAAAATGAAGGGGCCGGCCGCTTGTCCCCCGAAAAATTTCTGTGACGGGGACGGCGCAGTCTCGGTTCGTTTCAGAATAACAACATCTGCGGCAAGAGTCAAATTTCCGGGCTGCAGCCTTCACAGAATGCCGCCGGCTTCTTTGTTCAGCCGGTCAAAGAATTCAGCCATGAACTTATGCCTGGCGCGGGCGATTCTTCGGCCTTCTCTGGTGAAGATTCGACCTGAGACCCGGCTCAGCTTTATCAAGAATTCCCTGTAAGCTGTATCGTCTTTAGTGTAAGGCTTCGTCTTTTTAAGATCGATAGCGGGGTTATGCAGCTTGGCCCCGATTTCGCCCGCAAACAAAAAAGCCCTCCCGATGCCGATGGCCCCGATGGAGTCCAGCTTATCCGCATCGAACAGGATTTTGGCCTCAATCGACTCGGGAATATCTTTTCCCCTGAAGCGATGCGTTTTGATGCAGTGGATGATCTTGGCGATTTTTTCTTTATCGTCCAGGTATTTTTCCAGTATCTTTCCGGCCAGGCCGGCACCCGACCTGGAGTGACAGATTTTCCCGTTGGATTTGTCTTCTTGTTCTCTCCCGATATCATGAAGGACGGCCGCAAGCTTCAAGACTTCAAGGTCTGCTTTTTCCTTCCGGCCGATGCGCAAACAGAGTTCGTAAACCCTTTCGGTGTGATCCCAGTCATGGCTGCCCCGGGCGCTGCGGAAGTGGGCCTTGGCTTCTTTTTTGATCTGCTCGAGAAGGTTTTCACCGAGACGGAGTTTTTTCTTGTTTTTTCTGACCTCGGACATTTATTTTCCGCTCCATTATATAGTTTGGTCAAGATTTTTCCTATCACTGAAATCGCGGGCGATCCCCAGTTCTGTTTTCGAGAACTGATTCCTGCCGGGCAGGGTTTTTTTCTTAAGTATCCTGCCCAACTTTGTTCGGGCCCGATTATTCTTGCTGATTCTAACCCGGTTTTCTCGAGAGACCGCAGAATTTTTCTTCCTTTTGATGCGTTGGCATGCTGTTTGCTATACTAACTGGTAACCATTGTCCATTAATCTTAGGATAGGAAGGAGGCCTGCTCAGATGAGCAGGACAGGCCCCGACTCGATCATAGGATATGCCGCTATCCCCCATGCGGGAGTCCGTGCGACCCGCGGGGTGATCGGCGTCGCTAAAAATAACTAAATAAAAAGGAGGAAGAAAAAAATGCCCGTTCGAAATGCCTCGGCTGTCTGGGAGGGCAGGCTAAAGGATGGAAAAGGGAAAGTCAAATTGAACAGCGGCTATGAAAGCAGTTACTCCTTTGCCTCTCGTTTTGAAAAAGGCGAAGGGACCAATCCTGAGGAGTTGATAGCAGCCGCACATGCAGGCTGCTTTTCCATGGCCTTAGCCTCGGGCCTAGGGAAGAATGGGTTCTCTCCGGAAAGAATCCACACTACGGCGAACGTCACTTTGGCCAAAGTCGGGGAAGGCTTCCAGATCACGGAGATAGAGCTCAACACAGAGGCCCGGGTCCCCAATATCGATGGAAAAACATTCCTCGAGCATGCGGAAGACGCCAAAAAGAACTGCCCTGTTTCTCGGGCCCTGGCCGGGACAGCCATAAAGCTGAACGCCAAGCTGATCCCATGAGGGGCCTGTTTCTTCTGTTTTCTTGAGTCTCACCCTCAGAATTTTTTGAATTTTCCGGCTGCAGGAGCTGATTTTCTTGGGTTAATTTAGAAAGGGCACAAGTGATGCTCTCAGCCGAATCATGACTTAAGCAGGAAGATTTCTATGGAAATTGCCTCCAGATCGTTCCAACCAGACCTTGGGGCGGGCCGGGACCTGGCCGCATTCGATTGGCCTCGGTCCCTATAATTATAACCTCAATAATAATTTATGGTTCTCTTCCATCTTGTGTGGGTGGAAGACACGGAAAGGAGAGGAGCGACCTTGAGGATTTAGCCTTCCCGAGTCGTTCTTCGAGGGAATCCAACGAAGTTGGACGCCGAGTATGTTTGAGCACGCGAGAATTCAATCCTATAACCCTTCTGATGCCAGAGAAATATGGTCCAAGGAGAAAGACGAACGTGCGGAGTTACGCAGGCGCCGAGAAGAACGGTGAGGGAATGGCGTTAAAAATCCGAAGGGAGCGACGACATTTCCGTGTATTCCACCATCCTATCTACCAACACTAAATGGAAGAGAACCTAATTTATAAATATTGTCCCCGATCCGAGACTATTCTGTTTTAAGCAGGGTGCCGCAGTAAGGGCAGGCTTTCCAGGCGGCCTCGACGGGCTGGCCGCAGCTCCGGCAGACCTGCCGGAGCGCCGCGCCGCAGTAAGGGCAATAGGTAAAGTCCTTCTCCACGGGTTTCTGGCAAGACGGGCATGACAATGCCGGTTTCGCCGGCGGGCTGGCTGTCGGAGCAGCTGTCGGCGCGGTTTTCGGAGCTGTTGCCTTGGCCTTGTCTTGACCCGGAAGAGGATGGTCCTGGCGAACAAGCAGATAAATCAGCAGCCCGATCAAATTCCCGATAAAGACGAGAAGCGCCCACAACACGCCGTTCATCCTCCGCTGTTCGGCATCCTTGTAGACCCAGACAATGACCACAATCCAGATGATGAAAAAAAGAAGGGAAACGGACCAGATCGGGACGAAAGGAAACCAAGGGCCAAAGTGCCAGCCATTAATGGTCACGTGCCTCATTCCCCTGGCCACTCCGGCAAAGATGCCGAGGGGAGCAAGCACCAAGGGAGTCAGGACGGCACCCATAAAAAGCATGAGCAAAAAAAATATGACAAGCGCAGTCATTTTTCCGGATAGAGCGGTCATGATTAACCTCCTCGGCTCCGCCCTGCGTTCGAGTCAGGGCCGGCAGCGATTATATTCAAGAGAGTCATTCGACTTGTCCTAAAGCGGGCTGGGAAACGTAGCGCCGGCGGCTAATGATGGGCACAAAAAAAAGCGCCAAGGCATTCTGAAGGATGAGGATAAGAGCCAAAACAGTCCGCAGCGAAAAGCTCTGCTTCTGGAGAAATTCCTCGAGGCCGGGAATGAGAAAACCGGCTGTTAGCACGGTGAGGGCTGCCAGCGCGGCCCAGATCGGCCAGGGAACAGGGGGGGACGGCGTTGAGCGTTCCCGCCGTGTTTGGCGCTGAAGCCTGGAGTTGAGTTCTTCGTGGCAGGCCAGCCGGACCCTCTCCTCGAGTTCGGGAGAGAGAGCGGGGGAAGGCGCTTTTTGGAGAGAGAGATGAAGGTCTTTCCATAAGTCCCTGTGGCTGGCGCAGGCGGGGCACTGAGCCAGATGCTGTTCTAAAGCGAGTCGTTCCTCCGGACTCAGCTCTCTTTCGCCGGCGTCAAGGATCAAACGCTCAATATCTTGGCATCGCATTTTAGCTTCTCCCCTTTAGGATTGTGGGCGGCGAGGTCCCTTTGCAGCCTCTTGACAGCCCGGTGCATCAGGGATTTCACCGTCCCGAGCGGAATTCCCAGCTGGCCCGCGATTTCCGCTTGCTGAAGTCCTTCGATTTCTTTGAGCACAAAAATGCGGCGCTGACTCTCCGGCAGTCTGGCTATGGCTTGATTGATGTTCCTCCACGTGGCGGCTCTTTCCGCTCTCTCAGCCGGGTCGGACAGGGACACGTCGGGCTTTTCGGCCGAGGAAGCTTCAAGTATTTCGTGTTTTTTTCTGTCCAGGAAAAACATTCGTCTGACCCGCTTCTTGCGCAGCATATCTCGGTGCAAGTTGAGAACGACAGTCAACAGCCAGGGCTTCAGGTTTTTTCTGATTCCTTGATCAGGCAGATGCCTGACCACGCGCAGCCAAACCTCTTGAAACATGTCCTCTGCTTCTCCCCGGTTCTGAGTTAAATGATAAGCCAAACGAAAGACATCGGACTTGTATTTATCATAAATCTCATCGAACTCTGCGCTTGAATTCACTTCAGCTCTACGGGTCCGTTCCGCCCGCTCAGACTGGATAAAAATCTCAACTTAGAAGAGTTCACTAAAAAGGACGTGCGACTCCATAAAAAGTTCTAGTCCGGGGATCCAATCTTGAAGACGGTTCTGCAAAGACTCCAGCGGACAGCGTGTCACCTCCAGGAGTACCCCTCAGATACTCCCGGGGAATCGGACGGCCGGTCCGTTCATCTTCCCAGACAATGCCGCTGATCCACCAGCGCTGGCCGTCGTGATACAACTGAAGGCTGTTTATGCCCCGGACAAACAGGGCTGGGTCCTTAGTGTTCAGCCCTTTTCCGTACGTGCTGAAAACCTGGGCTATGCTCCCAAAGGCGTTCGTTTTTCGGAAGACCTCCGACTCATGGAAACTCTTCAGAGCGCCCGTCTTGATTTTTTCCCTGAAAGAGGCGATGAAACTGGCGATGGTCATATTATTCGGCCCCTCTCCGGTGATCCGGATGAATGGGGCGTCCGGGGTGAAAAGGGCGCGCAGGCGCTCCAGGTCCGGCGTTTCTCCTTCCCGGAAGGTGATGGCGCTATAGAGGGCGGTGACGATTCTATCAATCGAGGAAACATCCTCTTGATTCTGCGGTTGTGCTTCGGAAGGAGGAGGAATACTTATGGCGCGGGTCCGGACGGCCTGATTTTTTTCCAGGCCAAAACTCGGCAGAAACGCCGCTGCGAGAAAAAAATAAACGAGAATAAAGAACCTCAAAGAAATACGCCCCAAACGTTGAACGCTCCAAGGATGATAATTCATAGCGGTCTTCCTATCTTTTATTCAAAAATGAGAGAAATTTCTCGTTTATCCTTATCAAGTTTTACCATAAGATTGGGTAGAAAGCACCTCCGCGTTCATGACAATGATAAGAAAGTTTTTTTCAGGCTCTCATCAGCCCAGACAGGATCAAAACCCCGCAGGAAAATCCCCAGCCCTTCTGCCGGGAACACCTGACCGCAGACAAACCCGGCCTGCTCCATTTCGCTTTGTAAATCTGAGGGCCGATGAAAATAGGCAGCGGTGAAAAAGTCCAGATTATCGGTTGGATTGCGTGGCCATCAAGCTTTGTTCGGGTTTCTTAGGGATCACAGACGCCAGAGATAGGAAGCTTTGAAAAAGAGGCCGCGCCTGGTCTCAAGAAACTTGTCGGAATCGACGTAGTCATCGCCCTGCCAACGGATCTTATGATACAAGGACCCGTAGCCCAGTTGGAGAACCGTGCCGGGAATATAAGTAAACGAAGCCAGGAAGTCGGTGAGGATCTGCTTGCGGTAGGAGTTATATTCGACGACGCCGCGGAAAAACAAATATTTGTTCACCTGATAGGTGAGCCTGGTGCGCAGGATCGTATAATCATAAATCTTCTCTGAGGTCGAGTCGCGGAAAAGGCCGGAATAGGTGTAATTTACCGTCCAGTTGATCTTTTCGGAAGGCTGGTAAGTCAGCGTCGCGGTTGCTCTTTTCCCTTTGCCCTGGAAGGGAACTTCCTCATAACGGATGGCCTGGCCGTTTCTGAAAAGAACGCGGAAATAGAACTGTTTGGTGATCTGGCCTAAGGCCTGGATATTCCAGCCGCTGGTATTGAATCTCTGGCCCAGAAAAACCTCCGTGGAATAGGTGTATCCCAGCAGCAGCCGGGAACTCCTTACCAGGAGGAAACCAAGGGAGAGAGTGTTTTCGGTCTCCCAGAGGTCGCTGAACTGGTCCTTAAGTTGTGAGCTGAAAAAGTTGAGGTCGATCCGGCGGAGAATTCGAGAAGGCGGATAAAATTTTGGAGTGACAGATCCTCTCAACCGGGTCAAGCCGGTGCGGGTGAGATAACCCGTATCCGTCTCGAAATCCGTGGAGATGTCTTGAAACCCAAACCGTATTTCCCAGGAGCTGGTATCGTGAAGATAATCGAGGCCAAGAGCATGGCCGTTCTCTTTGGGGGAGTCGCCCGATTCTCTGGTAAAAGAGCCTAACGCATGGAAGCTCAACTGGCTGGACTGGGTCAGCCGGACCTGTCCGTCCGGACTGGTCTCTGTTAGTGAAAAAGAAGCCGAGGAAGCTGTCCTGGCTGAGAGCGTGTTTATAACGCAGGATGGAAAAATAAGCCAGATCCTCGCTCGCAGCAAGAATATCACTCGTGGCCGCTCGCTCATCCGAAGCAAAAATCGTGCCCAGGTTATCTTTTCTGGCAAGTTTTCCCGTGAGCTTTACCCCGGCCTTGGGGTCAATGATATTCCTGGTGTGGACGGCCGCCAGAAGATAATCCTGATCCGTCGTCCCGGCCAGGTTAAAATTCTCGCTTCCTTCCAGGAAAAACGGCCTTTTCTCGGGGAAAAAGAGATCGTAGCGGAGGTTGACATCGATCTGTCCGGCATCGGCCTCGACCTGGCTGAAATCAGGATTATAAGTTCCGTCGAGAATCAGACTGGAGGTAAGGCCATATTTCCCCGTCAGGCTCAAATCCCGGGCGGCCTTTTCGCGGCTCAGTCTCCCCTCATCCAACATGTATCTCTGGCTGTAGGTGAAGGCCGGGAGGATTTCGAGAAGGGTGTATTTCTTGAGCCCGGAATATTCCATCGGCGCCATCTGGGTCAGGAAGGCGTATCCCCGCTTTGGGTCCAGCGGAGGATAAGAACCATGTTCGGTGCGACGGCTGATGCTCCGCTCAAAAATGTTCCCCATTTCTATCCTATTTCCGGAGGAATAGCGGATGCTTTTTAAAGGAATCCGGATTTCAACGGAATAACCGTGGCCATGAATCCGGCCGGCGCTGTACCAGACAAAATCCGCACTGAAGTCCTCTATCCCGCCGGCGAAGCGGCTGTCCATCTGGATGCCCAGCGGGTTCACGTAAAAAGCATACAGAGACTGCTGGTCGTTGAACGAGTCGAGGTTAATGCACACAAAATCGTCGGAGCGGATATCGTCACGCCGGGATATCGAGGCCTTGATTTTGTCCGGCTCTCGGTCAAAACACTGGAAAGCAAAATAAAGGTTTTCGCTGTCATAGGCCATATAGGCTACCGTGTTCTCCGAAATATCATGACCGAAGTCAGGAATAAACGTCTTGAACCCTGTGACAGAAGGAGCTTCGGCCCAGACAGGTTCATCGAGTTTTCCATCGAGGACCGGCGGAGTCATGATTTTGAACGGCTTGAGGATCTCAGAAGCGGGTCTGGCTTGAGCCGTGCCGGCGAGAAGAGAAAGGCTGGCCCCAAGAAAGCAAAAGAGAAGGCCTTTCTTTCGGAGCATGTTTAATCCGGAAAATTATAGCCTTTTAGCAAAGATGGAACAAATTGTTTTCCAAAATTGCCGTTAGCATTCCCTCATGACCCGAAACTTTAGATCATTCATCAAGATCGCAATAAAGAGCCGACCCCCGATGGGTGGCTCGGTTCGGGGGCCCGCCGCCGCCCGGAGCGTTTGATGCCACGAACTCTTGAGCATGGAAATCAACAAGATCGACCGCGACGCGCACCGGGGGTGAACCGAGACAGGACCCGTCGGGCTTTCTAATTTTGGGTTGTTTTCACTATTTGCTATCCGCTTTTTCCTGTGGTATAAGCAAAAATAAAACGAGGGATGGTTCTGTTTGAGAACGGTCTCCCTGGAACAAAACAATAATGGATTGGAGGCGAACATGGACTGGGGCTTGAAAAACCGCTTGTCGCGAATCATCAAACCGGATACGGGAAAAACGGTCATGCTGGCCGTCGACCACGGCTATTTTCTTGGACCGACCTCGGGGCTTGAAGTCCCCCGGAAAACCATCGGGCCGCTCCTTCCCTACGCCGACTCCCTCATGCTGACACGGGGGGTGCTCAGAACTTCCGTCCCTCCGGAAGCCGACATCCCGATTGTCCTCAGAGTCTCGGGGGGGACAAGCATCCTGAGCGAGCTTTCCAACGAAGGGATCACCACCTCGATCGAGGAGGCGGTGCGCCTTAATGTGGCCGCTGTCGCCCTGTCCATTTTTGTCGGCGCTCCTCATGAGAAGGAAACCCTTCTTTCCCTCTCCCGGCTCGTGAGTGAAGCCCAAGAGTACGGGATCGCCGTGCTGGCCGTCACCGCCGTCGGCAAAGATATGGTCAGAGATGCGCGCTATCTCAGCCTGGCCTGCCGTATCGCGGCCGAACTGGGCGCCCATTTTGTCAAGACGTACTACTGTGACGGGTTTGACGAAGTCGTCGGAACGTGCCCGGTTCCGGTCGTCATCGCCGGCGGCAAGAAAACGCCGGAAAAGGAAGCGCTCGAGCTCGCCTGGAACGCGGTCCGCCATGGTGCTTGCGGAGTGGACATGGGCCGGAATATCTTCCAGTCCGAGGCCCCGGTAGCCATGATCAAAGCGGTCCGGGCTGTTGTCCATGAGGGCAAGTCGGCAGCAGAGGCGTACAACCTGTTCGTCAAAGAAAAAAAGAAAAAAGCGAAATAAAACCCAGGCGCATTAAAAAAAAGAGGCACCCATGCGTGTGGCCATGTATTACAGCAACAACGATATCCGCATCGAAGAGATGCCGCGTCCGAAGATCGGGCCGGACGAACTCCTCGTCAGGGTCATGGCCTCAAGCATCTGCGGGAGCGACGTCCTCGAATGGTACAGGATCAAGAAGGCGCCGCGGGTCCTCGGTCACGAGATCGCCGGCGAGGTCGTCGAGGCCGGCGAAAGAGTCAAGCAATTCAAGGTCGGTGATAGAGTCGCTGTCACTCACCACGTTCCCTGTAATACCTGCCATTACTGTCTCAGCGGACATCAGACGGCCTGTGAAACGCTCCATACCACAAACTTTGACCCGGGCGGTTTTGCCGAGTATGTCCGCATCCCCTGGATCAACGTCGACCGGGGCACGTTTTTGCTCCCCGAGGGACTGACTTTTGAGGAAGGAAGTTTTGTCGAGCCCCTGGGCTGCGTTGTCCGCGGGCAGAAGGTTGCCAGGATAAAAATCGGCCAAACCCTGCTCGTCCTTGGAAGCGGGGTCTCGGGAATCCTCCACATCAAGCTGGCCGCAGCGCTGGGAGTCGGGAGAATCGTGGCCACGGATATCTCTTCTTACCGCCTAAAAAGAGCGAAAAAATCCGGAGCCGACTTTGTCTTCAACGCGCTCGAGTTTGGGCCGGAATCACTCCGGGCGGTGAACCAGGGCAGGCTGGCAGACAGGGTCATCGTCTCCACCGGGTCAGCCGCCGCCGCCCAGCAAGCGCTCGAACTAGTGGACAGGGGCGGTGCCATCCTTTTTTTCGCCGTCCCTCACCCGGGCGATCAGCTCGTCATTCCGATAAACAAATTCTGGCGGAACGACATCACCCTGTTGACATCCTATGCGGCCGATGGGGCTGACCTTACTGAAACGATCGAATTGCTAAAAAATAAAAGGGTGGCCGTGACCGATATGATCACCCACAGGCTGCCGCTCAGCGAAACGGGCACCGGGTTTAAGCTCATGGAGAAGGCGGACGAATCTCTGAAGGTCATCATCGAGCCCCATCGAACGGTTTCGCAGGAGGAAAATTGAACGCGGCCATCATCCTGGCAATGCACGGGGCACCGCCGCTGGATTTTCCCAGGGCAGAGTTCGCTGAATTCATGCGCCTCCATGCCAGATCAGGACACAGAGAGGTAGAAGGCGAAACGGCGCCCAGGCTTCGCTTCCAGGAACTGGAAGCGAAGATGCGGGCCTGGCCGCGCACCATCCAAAACGACCCTTTTTACGCCGGCTCTCAAGAGCTGGCCAGGCACCTCCGCCAGGAGACCGGCCTTGAAGTGATCCTTGGGTTCAATGAGTTCTGCGCTCCGACTCTGGATGAGGCCTTCGACCTGGCAGTCAGGCGGGGCGCTGATAAGATTATCGTCGTGACCCCGATGATGACCCGCGGTGGCGAGCATTCAGCCGTGGACATTCCGGCTGCTATCCGCCGGGCCCAGCAAAGGCATCCGGCGAAAAAATTCATTTATGCCTGGCCGTTTGCGTCGGAAGATATCGCCCGGTTCCTGGCCGCGCAGGCGGCTCGCTTCCTCGGCGCCTCTTAGCTTTTTACCTGAAGGCATTCGGCCAGAATTTGGGCCGTATGCTTAACTTCCACTTTATCACCGCTTCGCTTCGATCCTCCCCGGATTTGCATGAGGCAGCCGGGACAATCCAAGGCCACTATCTGCGCCCCGGAACTCCGGATGGATTGGAGCTTATCCTCGAGCAAGGGCTCGGAGACTTCCGGATGGGAGACAGAAAAACTCCCGGCAAACCCGCAACAGGAATCCGCGGCCTCCATCTCCCGGATTCTCTCTCCAAGGGCAAGCTCGATAAGCTGCCTTGATTCGCCTGCAGCCCGCAGGACATATTTGTGATGGCAGGAATCATGGTAGGTCACCGGCTTCGGCGAAGGGCGGGAAGAGAGCAGCTCCCGGAGTTTGGACTTTTCCTTTTCCAGAAGAAAGCGGCTGAAAGGCAAAACCTTCCGGGCCAGCCGCTGGGCCTTTACTGTTCCGAGCAGATCGGGGCCGAGATGGGTCAGCATGGTCGTGCAGGTCGGACAGAGTGTCAGGACGACCTCGGCGTCTTCTAACCCGGCAGCGAGCTTTCGAAAAGTCTTTGCGGCGGCGCTGCGAAACCCGGAATTAGCTGCAGGAAAGCCGCAGCAAACAGCCTCAGCCGTCACGGCTTCATATCCGAGCTTGGCCAAAACGCGCCAGGCGTCGAGCCCCACTTCAGGATAGAAATGCTCGACCAAGCACCCTCCAAAAAGGACAACTTTGGGACGCTTTTTCCAGGCCTTCTCATGAGCCGATTTTTTCTTTATCTGCTGAGATAGAGATTCTGGCGCCGGCGAGGGCAAGGAGCGAAACCGGTCATATTTTCGCAGCGGCGGGGGCAGCTTTCTGGCGAATCCTTCTTTCCGGCCGAGGAGAGGCCTTGACAGCCGGGCTGAAGAAAAAAGAGTCTGGACGATATTCGGGTGGGCCAACACTCCGTCAAATGCCAGCCTTTTCCAGGATGGCCCGCCCAGCTCTCGGCGAATCCGCTCCCTCAGGGCGATAACAAGGTCGGCGATCCGGATTTTCGTGGCGCAGAAGGCCTCGCAACGATGGCAGCCCAGACAAAAATCGACCAGATCCCGCGATTCCTTGAGCCCGTGAATCCAGGCCGTGAGCAGGGTGCCGATGCCCCCCATATAAATATGAGCGTATTTTTTCCCGCCCACCGCTTGATAGACCGGGCAGACGTTCAGGCAGGCGGAGCACTTGATGCAGCGCAGAATTTCCCTGAAGGCGGGGTCAGCCAGGATTTCTGAGCGGTGGTTGTCGAGCAGGATGATATGAAGATCTTTATGCCGCGACGGCGCGATGAAAGAGACGTAGCTCGTGATGGTCTGTCCGGTGGCGTTTCGCGGCAGAACCTCGAGGAGAAGAAGAGCATCCTTTGTTGTCGGCAGGACTTTCTCAATACTGGCCAGGACAATGTGTACAGGCGGTATGGCGGAGACAAGCCGGCCGTTTCCCTCGTTTGTCACCAGCATGATGGAGCCATTCTCCGCGATCAAGGCGTTGGCTCCGGTGAGGCCTGCCCCTGCCCGGAAAATTTCCTGGCGCAGCTCATTTCGCGCGATTTCAACCAGAGCGGGAATGTCTTCAGGAACGTTCTTTCCCAGCCGCCGGGAAAAGATATTGGCGACATCCCTTCGAGTCAGGTGAATGGCAGGCATAACCATATGGGTAGGCGGCTCTCCGGCCAGCTGGACGATCCACTCCCCGAGGTCGGTCTCTCTGACTATGATGCCCCTCTGGGTTAGGAATTCATTCAGTGCTGTTTCCTCGCTGACCATGGATTTGCTCTTAACCAGGAATTCAGCCCCGCGCTTCTCCAAGATTTCATAGACGAGGCGGTTGGCCGCAGCGCTGTCGGAAGCACGGTAGACTTTGGCGCCTCCGCGGCTGGCTCTCGCCTCGAAGAGAGCGCCGTATTCCTGGGATTTCCTAAGAGCATCGTCCTTCATCTCTGAGAGCTCTGAGCGCAGCTTCTCGAAATCTATTCCGGCAAAGACGCTTTCCCTTTTCAGGAGATAGCTCCGGGAAAATTCCTTGAGGACGCGCCGAAGATGCGGGTCAATCTTTTTCATGTGATCCGGACGCCTTCCCTTCAAAGAGGAGGATAACGAGCCGGCTCGGTCCGTGGACGCCGAGGGAGAGCTGGCCTTCGATGTCCGCCGTCCGGCTTGGCCCTGTTACCAGGGAAACTTGCGGAGATTCTAACGTCATCTGCGAAAGATGACGGGAAAGGACCTTAGCAACAGCGCTGAGATCCTGGACAATCCGACGCTCGTCGAGGAGGCAGAGGCATAAGTGAGGTAGGGTCCAGACTATCTTTTCCGCATCATTCCGGTCAAAGTGCACCAGGGTTCCGGTGCTGGAAATGCCGTAATCCGCCTGGACCAACCCTGCTTCTGCGCCGAGATAGTCTTCTGTCTTTTCCGGTTTCAAAAGAGGCCAACTGTTTATTTCAGCTGAAGGAAGCGAAACGTCGGGCGCAACAGCCATATTTTTGATATCGAGCTGCTTGGCTAAACAAGAAATAAAGGCAAAAGCCTCGGCGATACCAGAAAATCTCTCGATTTCCCCGCCCGCAGCCTTAGCCTTAGCGATAAACTCTTCTTCGAGGCGGCCGGCTACCATTTTTTGGCCTTTTCGGGCTCCATCCGGCGCAGGTCTAAGCCCTGCTCGAAAGTGCCGATACGGTAAAGACAGATCTCGCGCACGGACGAGGGATGGTGCAGGACTTCGGAGAGGGATTGAGCGCCGACAGCCCAGACTCCTCCGCCCCTGACGATGGCGACTTTGTAATCATGGAGCAGCCGGACGAGCTCGGAAACGTCGGTCCTGGCCTCTACCACCGGTATGACTAAATAGAGAAAACTGCCCTCTGCATCGATGGCCACGACGCGGCGCGAGGGCTCGCTTTCTCCCGGATAAACGAAATGCGCCGCGGCCTCGGCTTCCGGGACATAGCAGTGCATGATCGTCTGGAAATTGCTCTCTTCGTAAATCTGTTTGTGGATGGTCAGCTCCTGCGGATCGCCGCTTCGAAGATCCAACGGGACTTGGCGCAACGGCCCGCCGATTTCCCGCGGCATGGAGGCCTTGGGGGCGTAGAGCATGCTATTCACGCCGCGCACAGACATCGAGCCCGTGTAAAAAGGAGAGAGCCGGGACTCGAAGATTCTGGCCCCCGCCTTTTGAAACTCACGGAGGATTTCTTTTTCTTCGGGGAAATCACAGACCTCGTCATCGTCGACCGTGTAACCCGAGGGCGGGTAAGAAAAGGCCGCAGCAGGATCATCTCGGATCTTTTTTCTCAGGGCGGCGATGTCAACGCCGAGCCTTCGCAAAAGGCGGACGATATAGCCGGAATTATCGGCCAGACTGGCCAGAAAAAAGGCCTCCTTCAAAGTCCTGGCCCGCACAAATGTTCCGTGCGTCTGGATGACCGTCGCCGGATGACGGGCCAGGCGTTCAGGGATGATTCTGGCCATCTCGGCTGAGCCGCTGGGGACTTCGACCCAGTCCACGGGGACCAAGCCTTGGAGGTGATAATAGCCGAGCGGGTCGACAGGAATGAAGGGAGCGGGTTGGTTGGGCTTTTTCTCGTCGTCGAGCGTAACGATCATCAAGTGCTTGGTGTGCGCATGGATGGAAGCCCGCACTCCTGGAAGACCCAGGATGCCGGCATGGATGTCTGTTTCAGAGGAGGCCTTGTAATAGCCGAAATCGGTCTCGGTCGGAGAGAGGAAGCAGATTTGGTTCTGGTCGAGGTCTCCCTTCTGCGAGCCGGCGGCAGTGATGACGATCCATTCGTTTCCCATCTCATCCTTGTGCCGGATGGCCATGTTTCCGCTATGGCTGTCTTGGATGTCGTAGAGAAGAGAAGCCCGTCCCACGGTTTGAAACAACCGCAGGACATCTTCACTGGCTTTCCACGTTTTTTTCGTCATGGGTTCCGCTTTTTTATCCTTAATGACTTAAGCAGGCTCGGAGTCGGTTTCCCTTCCTCGTCCCAACCGCGCGCCAGATAGTAATCCCTTCTCATCTTTTCCTGGTCTTCCCGCGAAATGATTTTTCCCTCGCCGGCAACGACAATCGGCTCCCGGCTGAACCGCTCGGGCAGCAGGTCATCAGCACTTGTCAGTCCAGCTTCAAGGTTGAAGAGTCTTTCTAAGGCCGCAATCCGGTTGGCCGTCTCTTCGAGCCTGGCCGTGGAAAAGTCCAGCCCGGTTACCCCGCTGACCATTCGGGCCCAGGGTTCGGTGGAAAAAGCAAAACCGGTGAACCGGCAGACACCCAGGCTGTCCTGGATGATGCCGAGGTTGTGCATATTTCTGATTCCGATCGGAGACTGAAGCAGGCTGAATCGCGGGATCTCTTTGGCTCCGCCGAAAAAGGCCAGCGAGACGGCATATCCCCCTTTGAGATGGCAGGCCCCGCTGGGACACGTCATATAGCCTAGGGCTTGAGTGAACGAAGCCCGCGGCTCATAGGCAGGGATTTCCTGCTTCTTGACCGTCATCGAATATTCGGGGCGAGAAAATCCGCTGGCGAAGCGGTAAGATCCTTCCGCCAGCTTATCGCCGATTCCCTGCCGATAGGCGACGCGCCGGACGACTTCCTCCAGGATAAGGCTGTTGCCGAAGCGAAAGTCGATCCCCTCCGCGTCTTTGGACGTTAGGATTCCGCTCTCATAAAGCTCCATCGCACAGGCCAGAGTCCCGCCGAAGGAAATCGTGTCCACTCCCAGTTCATTGCAGGCGTAATTGGCCCGGGTGATGGCTTCAAGGTCATAGATGTCGCAATCAGGGCCGATCATGACCATGGTCTCGTATTCCGGCCCCTCTCCCTTCTTATCTCCGACGCGGGTATGGCGTTGGCACCCGATGGGGCAGAGATAACACCCCGCCGCTCTTTCCAGGAGCTTCTTCGCTAACGTCTCACCGGAGACTTTTTCAACATCTTCTTCGCGATGCCAAGTATCCTGGAAATTGCGGTGAGGAAGCATGTTGATAAGGTTGATGAGCTCGACGAGGCCGGACGTCCCCAGTTCTCGAAGCAGACGTTTAGTGGCCGGAGCCTGCTTCAGCAGATAGTACGCCTGATCAAGACCCGCTTGGTATTTTTCTTTGTCCTGAACCTGGATTTTTTTTTGTCCGGAAACGCGGATGGCCTTGAGATTCTTGCTGCCGAAGACGGCGCCTCCGCCTCCCCGGCCATAAGGCCTGTCTTTGTCGTTAAAGACCGCGGCAAACCTGACTTTGTTTTCGCCGGCGGGTCCGATGCAGAGGATGCGAGGGCGAAGGCCCGGCTCGTTTGCCGACGACAGGGCTTCAGTCGTCTGATGAACGTCCAAGCCCCAGAGATGGCCGGCCGGTAAGACCTCGACCTTATCAGGCTTTATATCGATCATGACCGGCGCTGACGCTTTTCCCCTGAGCACTAAAACATCAAACCCCGTGGATTTAAAGACGGCCGCCCAGGTGCCGCCGCAGTTCGAGGTTCCGATGGACCCAGTCAAAGGAGACTTAAAAACCATGTGGCCGCGGCCGGCTGTGGGCGCATTCGTCCCGATGAGAGGAGATGTAGCGACGACAAGAACATTTTCTGGCCCCAGCGGTTCGCAGCTCGGGTTGATGCGGTCATAAAAAATCCTGGCCCCCAGCCCCCTTCCCCCGAGATAATCGGCGGCCAGGTCCGGGTCTAAGGAGACGGTATCGATTCTGCCGCTCGAAAGGTCGACCTCTAAAATTTTTCCATGATAGCCGGAAGGGACAGAACTCATTGCCTTTCGCGCTCCTTAAGGCGAGATTCCGAGAATACCAAATCAGGCCGGTTCTGACAAGATTATCCGCCGCCGAGGTAAGGGAAGACGGCGATGACATCACCGTCGGCGAGCAGCGCGTCCAGGCCGCCTGACGATTGAACGGGCCTGCCGTTCTTCATGATGACAGCATGAGGATTGAGTTTCTTTTCTTCCACAAAAACCTGGGCGCGGCGCTCGGGAGAATCACAGAGAACCTCGAGGAGTTGGCGAAGATGAGCTCCCTCGGGCAACCTGACTTCTTTTTCTCGTTCTCCGAAAAGATCGCGGAAATAGGCGAGAAACCTGACTTTTATTTTCATGTTCTTGAGTTCCCCATGAAGAAAGCGGGCCCTCCACAATCCTGACAATCCGGCCTCCTCTGGACCTCGACTTCCTCAGAGGTCCCCCTGAGCCCGTCGTAAAGCAGGAGCCTGTTCTCCAAAAGAGAGCCCAGTCCCAGGATTAACTTGATGACCTCTGTAGCTTGAAGGCACCCGACAAGGCCGCACACGGGCCCGAGCACGGACGGCTGGACAAGGTCGGGGCTCCCTGGAAAGAGGCACCTCAAACAGGCAGTTTTTCCTGGAAGAACGGTGGTGATTTGGCCGTAGAAACCGCGGACAGCTCCATGGATCAAAGGAATACCCTGATGGAGAGACGCTCGGTTGAGGATGTACCGGGCGGAAAAATTATCCAAAGCATCGACGAGAACATCAAACGAGGAAACTCTTTCATAAAGACACGTCAATAAAAGGTCTTCTGTCTTGGCCTTGAGCTCGATATGAGGGTTGAGACTCCTGAGTTTTTTGACCGCCGCCCAGGCTTTCTCTTTTCCCACATCCTTCTCGGAAAATAAAATCTGCCGATTGAGGTTGCTCAGATGGACGCTGTCCTTGTCTACGATCTCAATTTTGCCGATGCCTGCTGCCGCGAGATAGGTCAAGACGGCCGTCCCCAACCCGCCCGCGCCGGCGATGAAGACTTTGGCCCGCTTGAGTTTCTTTTGGCCGTGCTTCCCGATAAGACCGAGCTGCCGTTCGTAGCGCTTCCATTCTCTTTCAACTTCCATGTCTTTCACTCCTCATAAACCGCAGCTCGCGAAAATCTTCCGTTTTTGACTCTTCCTGCTTTTTGAATTTCCTCCCTCAGCAGCCTGAAAACGTCCGGGCTCTCGATATCAAAAATCTTTGGAGCAACCGGCTTCAGGAGATTCCGAAATTCTTCGAGGATATTTCTCCGTGCCACTAGAAGGCAGCGCAGGGATGGGTTGGAGAGAATAGCCTGGAGCTCCGGCCATATTCCTCCGCCTCGGATTTCCAGCGGCCCGACCTCGTCGACGACCAGGAAATCTTTCCGGCGCCGGCGAAGAATCTTTCTTTTCGCCTTCTCCAGAGCCTGGGGGGCAAAAAAATAGGGACCCGCCCTCTCCCAATGCGCCTTTCCCTTTTTCCGAAGGAATGGTGAAGCTTTCTCCTCTTTCAGGTCGAACAAATCGTAGCCGATGAGCTCTCTGTCTTTGAAAACGGCCACGCTTAGATAGCCGTCAACCGCGATTTTCTGATCTCTCAATCCCGGGACAAGTTTTCGCAGAAGAGTCGTTTTCCCGGAATGAACCGGGCCCGTCAGCACGAGGATCATGGCTCAAAGATAAAACAGAAACAGGGAGAAGTCAAAATGAAGGCATACTTTCTGACGGAACCTGGCTCTTATTTTTCGGCTCTCTGTGGGGGGTCGGCGAACTCATCGGGGGAAAAGCCCTCTACAGCGCAGAACTCCCGAGAGCGTCGCTGTGGCTCACCGCCTGGGCTCTTTTTGTCCTCCTCCTGGGTCGCACGCTTCTCGATAAACCCGGCTCATCGACTGCAATCGGAGCCATCGCCTCCCTTTACCGGACGACCACTCTCGATTCCCGGCTGGTAAAGCTCACGACCTGACCGGTGGGACCGTTGGCGGAAACGCCCGTCACCGCAATTCTTGTTTCTCCCTGGGCCGCAGCTTCAAAGACAAGGATGGCCAGACTGCCCCCTCCCTTGAAGCCTCGAGTGAGCTGGGGACTTGAAAATCCGATGGTGCAGCTTCCCCCCGAATTGTCCACATTCTTGAGGAATGGAACCTTTTCTCCCAGCTGCCGCGTCAGTCCGCCTTCGATGACGTCCCTGAGTTTTACGACCTGAGGGTTAAAGCTCAGGCTCAGGGAGAGGTTGCCCACTTCCTGCTGGGTTCTTACATTAACGCTGATGCGGAACTCCCTGCTTTGGGGAACTTCAAAATTGGCCGGGTCAAGAGAGATTTGATTGTTTCCGCCTGGGACTTCTTCTCCGGGCTGTTCCCTTCCTGGCTGCTCCCTTCCCGTCACCGCGGTTTCTGTCTCGGGGATTTCTTCAGGCTCAAACCTCTCTTCTGTCACACCGGCTTCCCCTCTTCCGCCCGTGGACATCCCCTCGAGCTCAATCCAGACAGGTTTATCATCTGCGGGGCTACGGGGAATAGCCCGAATAATATAAGGCGTGATGGTCATAACGAGCTCCGATTTATCGATGGTCTGGTCGGTCGCGCCGAAGAGGCTGCCAATGATGGGGATGCTCTTGAGGCCGGCGATGCCGCGGAGTGTTTTTCTCTCTTCGTCTCTCAAGAGACCGGCCAAAAGGTTCGTTTCTCCATCTTTAAGCCTGATGATGTTTTTCACTTCTCGCGTCGCGATGATGGGGATGTCCGCGTACCCTGAGCCGGCAAGCGCGGTAATCTTCAACTCGATTTCCAGGGTGATTTCCCTCTCGAGGTGGATCTTCGGCTTGATCTTGATCTCCAGGCCGACGTTCTGAAAGGTGTAGGACACGATCGGCTGCTGACTGACGCCCCCTGCCGCGATGGGAGAAAAAGTGGTTTGAGGAATGGGAATCTGCTGTCCGACCATGGCTTTGATTTCTTCATCTCCGACTCCCCTGAGCCTCGGCTGGGCGAGAATCTTCGTGTCGACATCCGACTCCAGAAACCTGATTAAAGCCGTCGGCAGTGTAACTTGATAGCTGTTTCCTTTACCTAAGTCGATCTCTCCCAGGTTGTACCAACCTTCGCTCTCGGTTGCGCCGGGTCCGGCATACCTAAACCCAACCAGGGCTTTATCGAGGTCGACGCCGTACTGCCTCAGTTTTGTCCGCGAAACTTCCATGACTTCCAAGTCGACAATCACCTCACCCTTGGGCTTGTCCCACTTCTTGATCAATTCCGCGGCCAGGTCGATGTTGGTCGGCGTATCTCTCACTGTAATCGTGTTGAGGTTCTTGTCCACAAAGATGTTGGGTGCCCGGTACTGCGTCCGGAGCATCTGCTGAAGAGCCGCAAAGATATCCTGGGCATTGATGTTGGACAGGAAAAAGACTTTGATGGCGTTCTGTTCGTACTGGATTCTCTTCACGGGCTGGTCGGGGACGACGATGACGGTCTTGTCATCGATGATCCGGTAGAAATTTTTGCTGGCGAGGCAGAGATAGCTCACCGCCTCTTCGAACGTCTTGCCGGAAAGGTCGATGGAGATGGGCGTATCTTTAAACAGCTCATCAAAAATGATGTTCACCCCGGCATGCTTGGCTAAAGCCTGGAAGATCGAGCGGAGGCTGGCCTCCGTGAATTTGAGCTCGATTTTGTCTTTTCTCACCTGCAGCTTCACCGGGTATTCCAACTTCTCTGTCTTCGGCTCTTCCTTCTCGGCAGGCCCCTGGGCGACCCGCCGCATTTCTTCGGTCACGGCTCGATTCGTCGGGTCATAGGAGAGGGCTTTTTCATATTCTTTAAGCCCCTCTTCCTTTTCCCCGGCGGCGATAAGTTTTCGCGCCTGCTGGTAATGATGAAGGCTGGCCGAAAATTTCACCCGGGCCAAAGCCATTTTATAAGCATATTCGTTGGGGTTTTCCAGGATGGCTTTCTCATAGGCACTGATGGCCTCGTCCCAGCCTTTGTTGATTTCTGCCTGGGTGCCCTGTTTGTAGTAATAATTGCCGAAACTCACGCAGCCCCAGATGGACAGGACCATTATGATAACCAGCCAAGCACGTTTTCTCATCTCATTCTCCTTCTAAGGAAAATTTCCTCGTCGTGGAGTCTGGCATGATGACCTCTATCTCTTGAGCCGTGACTTTTCCGATTCTTATGCCCTCACTGACAACTTCTCCTTCGGCCACCGCCATAACTTGACCCTCCAGGATAATCAAACCAATCACCTTCCTCGACGACCTGATGAAACCGATGTAGCGGAGATTGATGTTCAGGACCGGCTGCATCTGAGCTTCGCCCCCCTGAGCTTGTCCCTGTTCTCCTCCCTCAAGATTCGGCTGAGTTGTTTCTAGGCTCGGGACCGGCAGGTTTCTGGAAGAGGATTGAGGAGAAAAAATATTCCTTTTGGGGACGCCGATCTCCTCTCCCTGGACCTTAAGCAAGTCCACCCTGATGAGGCTCTTTTTCTCCTTTTCCGCGGAGGTCTTTTCAGCCGATTGGGTGACAGCCGTCCCCGCTAAGACTCCTGCGGCCCAGAAAAAAGCCAAGACCGCGGCCAGCAGACTAAAAATTCTCATAGTATCCCGCCAGGACTATTTTTAGCTCGAGAATACTTCCATTGGCGCTGATCTTCATAAAATCAATATTTTCGAGGAGCAGGAATTTGGGGAACCTCTCGATCGTGTCCAGGAATTTTTTGAGGATGAGATACGAGCCGGTGAAATTAAAGGTGACATTGATTTTTTTGACCTGGTCTTTTTCCAGGCTGGCATAATTGTACCGGAGTGATCGTGCCGTAATTCCCGCTTCGGTGAAGATTTTATGGAGGTCGAGGAGGAGACCGTTCACGCCCTCCCCTTCTTGGTAAAAATAAGTCTTTTTTAAATCTTCCATATCCCGGTAAGCTTCTTCCCACCCGGCCCATTCTTCAGCGCTGGCCGTCCGGCGCTGCTCGATATCGCTATAAACGTTTTCCCTGGACTTGAGCTCATCGGCCAGGTTAAGATACCCTTGTTGCGGGCCCCGCGAGATAAAAAAGAAAAACATCAGGACAAGAAGGAACACAAGGAAGAGCAGGCGAAGCTGCATCTTCTCTCTTTCGTTCAAACGGCTAAATAGTTCTTTCATAGCTGACTGTAATTTCTGAAGTCAGTTGCCCTCTTTCGTTTCTTTCCTCGCTTTCGACCCTGGGCGGATTGAATTTCTGAGCCTGGAGATTGTTGACGAGCTTGAGGAGGTCATCCAGGCTCTGGGAGACGACTTTGAAACGAATCTGGACCCTGGAATCATCGACCAGTGTAGGGGAAAGGGAAAGGATATAACTGGAGTCGGGCAGGCAATCCTCGAGTTTGGAGAGAAATTCCGTCCAGGAAAAGCTTTTTTTCAGGATAATGCTGTTGATCAGGTCAACTTTTTTCCTGTCTTTTTTGGCGGTTTCCTTGTTCTTGATTGATAAACGTTTTATTTCTCTCTGATCCGCCTGAATCCTCTGATCGACCGTTTCCAGGGAGCCCTTGACTATCCTCTTTTTCAAGGTGAACCGGACAAAAAAAATGCCGGCCAGAAGGGCTAGGACAAGGATTGCCAGACCCAACAGACCGCCGAGAAAAAAATAAAGTCTCCTGTTGCGCAGCGGAGAAGTCGCCAAGTTCAAGCTTGTTCTCTTCATGGTATCTGGCCTGCCAAAGGAGCAAAGACGGCTCTCTCCGAGGACGGGATCTCATCTAAATAGGGCGATCCTATCGGCTTAACGGAAAAAGGAAGCCGCCTGGCCAACTCGGAAAGGATCGCCTCCTGACTTTCGCTTAAGCTCGAGCGAAGCCAGAGGGAGTGGATGGTCTGTTTCTCTCTGTCCTCGATGAAATGGACGGTATTCTCTATTTCCTTGACGATATTCCCGATTTTTTGACCCGCCTGAGGTGGTCCCTGAGATTCGAAAGCAAAAGGCTTAAAACGATAAAGCGCCATCTCAGAACGAGTGATGGCCATAAGGCTGATGGAATCTTCTTCGACATTGGCCACGATCAAGTCTTTTTCCTTCTCCCAGTCGACCAAGTTGAGAAGACTCAGAGTCGGAGCCGTCAGCATCCCGATCTTCAAACCCAAGCTGGCGAATAAATCCTCATACTCCCGGATAACGGCTTTCCTGGCCAGCAAGGCGAGGACCTTGATAGAAGCACTCGAGGCCATGACTTCATAAGAAAGGCGAGCATCCTCGGGCAAGACGGGCATCTGCTTTTTGGCGCGCCAGAGGAGAATTTTCTCCCTTTCTCGCTCTGAGGGAGGGAAAGAGTCGAAAGCGAAGACAAAAATTTTGAAGCAAGATTCCGGGATCAGGCAAGCGGCCCTTTCTCCAGAGAAGTGAAGCCTTTTCAAGCCTTCTTTCATAAGCCCGGCCAGGGCAGAGGCATCAACCAGATTCTTGCGGTCGAAATGAGGCTCAACAAGACCCGCCGGCAAAGGAAAGAGAGCATGCCGTTTGACGGTCTTCTCTTTGACCGCGATCTCGATCCCGCTGATATAAGAAGAGGATAGTTGAAAGACCAGAGAGGGACAGGGCTGAGCAGCAAAAAAGTTCTTGATCTTTTCTAGGAGCGGAGCCATTCTCTCATTCGACAAAGGTTACTTTATTCAGCTCTTTCAGACTGGTAATCCCTTGGAGCACCTTCTCCAAACCGACTTCCCGCAAGAAAACGATGCCCTCTTCCTTGGCCTTTTTTTTCACCTCGGAAAGCGGCTTCCTCACCAAGATCATCTCCCGGATTATATCGGACAATTCCAGGAACTCGGCGATGGCCGTTCTCCCCTGATAGCCGGTGAAGTTGCAGTCGGAACAGCCTCTGGCTTCATAGAATATCCGTTTCTTGTAGATATCCGGGGCCAGTCCAGACTCAAGGAGCTGCTCGTCCTGGTATTGGACCGGCTCTTTGCATTTGGGGCAGAGGATCCGCACCAGGCGTTGAGCCAAGATGCAGTTCAGGGCCGAGATGAAGCTGTAAGGGTCCACCTGCATGTGGAGGAAACGTCCGATGACATCAAAGACATTGTTGGCATGGACGGTGGTAAAGACAAGATGGCCTGTCAAAGCCGATTGGATGGCGATCTGGGCGGTCTCCGGGTCTCTGATCTCTCCCACCATGATCTTGTCCGGGTCATGTCTCAGAATGGACCTCAGCCCTCGAGCGAAGGTGAGTCCCTTTTTCTCGTTCACCGGAATCTGGGTGATGCCGTCAATCTGGTACTCCACGGGGTCTTCGATCGTGATGATTTTGTCCTCGATTGATTTGATCTCCGTCAAAGCGGCGTACAACGAGGTTGTTTTTCCGCTCCCTGTCGGGCCCGTGACGAGAATCATCCCGTAGGGCTGAGTGATATACCGCCGGAATTTTCGGAGGACTTCATCGGAAAACCCGAGCAGGTCCAACTTCAACTCGGAGATAGCCTCGGTGATCATTTCCTTGTCCAGGATGCGGATGACCGCGTCCTCGCCGTAGATGCTGGGCATGATGGACACGCGAAAATCAATGGTTTTGTCCTTGATTTTGAGCCGGAAGCGCCCATCCTGGGGGACTCGTCTCTCGGCGATATCCAGGTCAGACATGACCTTGATGCGGGAGATGATCGGCGCCTGGAACCTTTTATCAATGGGCTCCAGGGCCTCGCTGAGGACGCCGTCGATCCTGTACTTGATTTTGACGCCGTCCTCTCTGGATTCCACGTGGACATCGCTGGCCCTCTTCTGCACGGCCGTGAAAATGATGGTGTTCACCAATTTTATTATCGAGCCATCCTGGTCCGCCAGCTTTTCCAGCGAGATGACCTCTTCTCCTTCTCCGCTCTCTTTTTCCACAACCTGGACGATGAATCCTTCGGTGGCGTCCTTCAGGACCTGGAGAGCTGTCTCACTTTTGCGCAAGGCCTCCTGAATGGCCCTCATGGAGGCCGCATAAACCTGGACCTTTTTCCCCAGAAAAGACTCAATGGCATCGATCGTCCCTATATCCGAAGGGTCAGCAATGGCAATCCTGAGGAAATTGTTATTCTCCTCCAGGGGAACAAAATTAGCCCGATACAAGAACTCTGGGGGGAAAGACTGAACCAGGTCCCGGCTCACGGAGACAGTGGAAAGGTTAACATAAGGGACATTGTATCTTTCAGCCAGTTTTTTTGTTTCAGCTTCCTCCGTGAGGATGATTTTTTTTACTTCTTCTTTCTTCATTATTTCTATCTCGTCACTTTGATAACATTAAAGATGGGAAGATACACGGCCAGGAGCATCAGCGCGACCAGGAGTCCCATGAAGATGAGGATGACGGGTTCTATCAGCGAAACAAACGTATCAATCCTGGCTTGTATTTTTTCATTATAGACATCCGCCACTTCCCTCAGCATCCCGTGCAAGTTGGCCGAGTTCTCTCCGATGCGGACCATGTCGATGGCTAACTGGCTGAAAAAGCTAGCCCTGCCCATGGAGTCGGAAAGAGTCCCTCCGTTCCTGATGTCATCCGGCAAATGGCGCGTTTGCCAGGCTAGAAACTTATTGGGGATAGTCTGAGAAGCGATGGGAAGGGCGGGGAGCAGGGTAATCCCCGCCTCTAAAAGAAGGCCAAGCGTCCGGCTGAAGAGGGAAATGGCCGTTTCCGTCCAGATCGCCCGGGCATAGGGAATCTTCAGCCTTAGCTTTTCCAGAGCGATATTCGTTTTTTCTTTTCTTTTTAACTGACTAACGACAAGAATGAGCGCAATTACCAGGACAAAGATCACTGGTGTCAATCTTCTCAAAGCACCCGCGGCACCGATGAGCAGACGCGATATGACTGGGAGATTGGCTCCGAGATCGGCATAAAACCCCGTGAAACGGGGCAAAATGAAATTGATCAGGATGCCCATCAGAATCAGGGAGAAAACCAAAAGGAGGGTCGGATAAATGAGGGCGGCTTTGATCCGCGACCTTGTCTGAGAAATCACTTTGGTATAGTCGATAAAGCGGCCGATCAACCCGGGTAAGTTGCCGCTTTGCTCTCCCGCCAAAAGAGAAGCGGTGTAGACTTTGGTGAAATTCTTCTCGAAAGGGCTGAAAGCTTCAGAAAGGGATTTCCCGCTCCGGATATCGGCCTCGACTTTCAACAGGACTTCTTTGAGGCGGACATTCTTCGTCCGACTGGTGATGAGCTCTATGCTCTTGAGGATGGGATAGCCCGCCCGGAGAAGAGCCATAAGCTCCTGGTTGAACAAGATAAAATCTTTGTCTTTGATTTTTTTTTCGAAAAGGACAGGCTGGAGAGACAGTTTTTTCCAGTCTTTTTTGACGGACAAAACGCAGAATCCCTCCGCCTCAAAATGTCTGCGGCAGTCCCCGGCTGAGGATGCCAGAAAGGACTGGCTGAGATGATGGCCGTTTTCAGTGGCCAGGCGGCAGAGAAAATAAGGCATTTTATCTTTAAATCAACTCTCTCTTCAGTTTTGACTAAATGACAGGTTCATATTAGGTTATCCACCTTTTTTTGTCAAATAAAGTCAAAAAGGCCCGACCTCTCGAAGCCAAACCTCGCCCCCCGTTAATTTAGTCTATCCCGGCTCCCTAAAGTTGACAAAATCTGGCGAAAGAATTATTTTAAATCCAATGAAGAAAAAGCTCCTGAGGGGAATGATTCTCGTCCTTCTGACCCCTCTGGTCTTTTTGTCCCTAGCTCAAGAGAACACGCCTCCGCCAAAGACCTCCCCCCCTACCGAATCCATCCCGGCTCCACCCCAGGAATTTCCGGCCAAAAAGCCGCGTTACGATTACATGAGCTCATTTTTTTCGAGGAACACGAAACCATTGGGGTTAAAAGAAGATTTAGCTCTGAAAAAATTGCTCAAGCAAAAGGCCGCCAAGTGGGCCTTAAGGACTGAAATCAGGCATATTCTAGACTGAACATGTTTCGCCAAAATTTTTTTCCCGGGATAATTCAATTCTTTTAATTTTCCTTCAATGAATAAAAAAATCATCTTATCCCTCATCCTCATTTCCGTCGTCCTGACGCTCGGAGGGATGAATATATATAAAAAAATCGTCTGGAAAGAACCGACCGACGGGGTGATCTGGATAGAAAAATCCGGCCGGTTTACAGCCGTACGGGTCGAACCAAACGGACCCGCCTATCTGGCCGGAATCAAAAAAGGAGACATCCTCTATTCCATCAACGACCTGCCGATAACCAACAAGCTTGATATCGTCAAAAGCCAATGGACCGCTGGCAAGACCGGGCAAAAAGTCAAATATCAAATCAGCCGGGAAGGAGAACTCCTTTTCCCTTCCTTTTTCTTGGCTCTCAGAGGATCCGAGCTGGCCTATTTTTACCTGGCCCTCATCGGGCTGACCACTCTGGTTATCGGCATTGTTGTCTTCTTCAACTCGAAAAAAACCTTTGCCATGCCTTACCTTTATTTCTATCTCCTTTGTTTTGTCCTCTACTCGCTTTACGTCTTTTCCCCGACGGGAGAGATGAATTTTCTCGACACCCTCTTTTACTGGTTGGACAAAATCGCCCTGCTCCTCTTTCCGCCCCTCCTGCTCCATTTCTTCCTCATCTTTCCTCAGCGCAAGAAGGTCATCAAGGAGAATCCTTCGGCCATCTACCTTCTTTATCTGCCCGGCCTTCTTATGCTTTTAATCAACCTGATCCTTTATCTCCCTCTTTCCAACGGATGGGATGACGGCACGGTCTTTTCCATCTACGGCACCTTGGAAAGGCTGGGAATGCTCCATTTTGCTCTCTTCACCGTCATCACCCTGCTGACTATTTATTCGAGCCTTCGTCACCCGCCCAGCGTTTTTATCAAAAAGCAACTTCGCTGGATCATCTCCGGGCTGGGGCTTGGCTTGGTTCCGTTTGTCGTTTTCTATGCTATTCCCTATTTTCTTGGCAAAATTCCCGGGCAATTCGGCCAACTGACCATCCTTTTTCAAGCCCTGATTCCTCTGACCTTTGCTTACTCTGTCTCCCGGTATAAGCTCATGGATTTTGAGGTTCTCCTCAAGAAGGCCGCAACGTTTATTTTTTCTTACTTCGTCCTCGCCTGCTTCTATGTCATTCTTAGCTCCCAGACCGAGATGTTCTCCGAGAACAAACTCATGGTGCTCACCCTGGGGATTCTGTCCATAATCCTGGGAGCGATCCTCTTTTCGCCCTTGAAAAAATTATTCTCCGCTCTTTTCGACAGATTTTTTTATAAAAGGGCGTATAAGTATCGAAAAACCCTTCTCTCTATTAGCAAAGAGCTCAGCCGGGAGAGGAATCTTCAAAAGCTATCCCAGTTGCTGACCGACCTCATCACCAATGCCCTTTCCCTCAAGAGCTTGGCCCTGCTTCTTTCCCAAGAAGACGAAAGCCGCACTTTTCTTGTCTCCAGCTATAAAGGCGAATCTGCCATCTTCCCAGACCGGATCACTTTTGATCCTCAATTTTTCCGACATCTCAAGGAAAAAGAATTTATTTCCTTTGATTCTTTCTCCGACAGAAAAGAGCTCCAGCGGGGAGCCGAGATCTCTTCGACCCTGGGGTTTGCCCATTTCTTGCCTCTCAAGGTTGAGGAGAAGCTGGTCGGCTGCCTGGCCATGGGGAAGAAGATCGACAACTCCTTTTTGAACAGCGAGGACTGGGAATTGCTGACGACGATCTCCTCGCCGATGGGGCTGGCCATTGAAAACGCCTCTCTCTATAACCAGGCGAGTATCCGGACTATGGAACTCGAAAGGCTCAAAGATTACAGCGAAAATATCATCGAAAGCCTGACCGTCGGGGTGGCCGTGCTCGACAAGAAGGGAGAGATCATCGGCTGGAACCGCGTCCTGGAAGCCATTTTTTCCAGAAAAAAAGCTGAGGTCTTCGGCCAGAGGCTCAGGGAAATCCTCGGGCCACAAAATTTCCTCGCCCTTTTTCCCTCGGACACGCAGCAGGATTTTCGGCTCCTGAGCGAGATCACCCTGGAAATGCCGGGGGGAGAAAAACGGATTTTTGACATTGCCAAAACTCCCCTTCTCGACAACACCATGACTCCCTATGGCACCATCATCGTCTTTGAAGACATCACGGAAAAAATCCATTTGCAGCAGCAGCTTGTGACGTCGGAGAAACTGGCCTCCATCGGACTGCTCTCCGCGGGCGTGGCCCATGAAATCAACACCCCGCTGACCGGGATCTCGAGTTACATCCAACTCCTCCAGAAAAAGCTGACCGATTCCTATTACAGCCAGATTTTGGAAAAGGTCGAAGCCCAGACGGAGCGGGTCTCGAAGATCATCAAGAACCTCCTCAATTTCGCCCGCAACCCTGCGGATTCGGCCTTCCACAAGGTCAATATCATGGACAACCTCCAAGAGATCATCTCTCTTATCGACTACAAGCTGAAGGCCATGAACATCAAGCTGGAGCTGAACCTTAAGCCCGTCAAGCTCATCTGGGCCCAGAGTGAAAGGCTGCAGCAAGTTTTTATCAACATTATCCTCAACGCCATCGATGCCATGCCCAAAGGGGGAACATTGAAAATCGACGTTTTCGAGGAAGAGAATGAGGCGGTGATCAAAATCGCCGATACGGGAACCGGAATCAAGAAACAGCATCTGCCCCACATCTTCGACCCCTTCTTCACGACCAAGGGCCTGGGCAAGGGAACGGGCCTGGGCTTATCCATATCTTATGCCATTGTCAAAGAGCACGAAGGCCATATCAATGTCGCGAGCGAGGTCGGAAAGGGCACCTGTTTCACTATTTTCATTCCGTCCAACCTCGACCTGAAAAAAATGAGCACCAAATCTTCTTACGTCCGGAACTGAAATGGCTGAAAAAGGAATTATCCATATCGTCGACGATGAGCCGATTATCCATGAGGTTTTGAGCCAGCTCCTGACCTCGGAAGGATACGAAGTGGAGCTGTCCTCGTCCGGCGAGGAGGCCCTCCAGAAGCATTCCTCCCAGGCTTATGATGTGATCCTTCTGGACCTCTTGATGCCCGGCCTCGACGGCATCGAGGTTCTCAAGGGCATCAAGAAAATGGACCCTCACGCGGTCATCATCATCATCACGGCCTACGCCTCCGTGGAGTCCGCTATTGCCGCGATGAAAATGGGAGCCTACGATTATATCCAAAAGCCGTTCAAACATGACGAGCTTCTCCTCACCATCGCCAGGGCGCTCGAGCACAAGAGCCTCCAGGATGAGAACATCCGTCTCAAAGATGAGCTTATCCGGAGATTCGGGTTTGAAAACATCATCGGCAAAAGCAAGCCGATGCTCAAGATTTTTGAATTGATCAAAGCCACGGCTCCGACGCGGAGCACGATCTTGATCCAGGGCGAAAGCGGAACAGGCAAGGAATTGGTGGCCCGGGCCATTCATCAGCATAGTTACAGGCGAAACTTTCCTTTTATCGTCGTCAACAGCGGTTCTCTTCCGCCCGACCTCCTGGAAAGCCACCTCTTCGGCCATGTGAAGGGCGCCTTCACCGGAGCCGTCAGCCAGAAGAAGGGACTGTTCGAAGAGGCCGACAGAGGCAGCATCTTTTTCGATGAGATTTCCACTATCAATCTCGAGACGCAGGCCAAGCTGTTGCGGGTCATGCAGGACAAAGAATTCATGCGACTCGGCGGGACGAAGACAATCAAAGTGGACACGCGCATCATCGCCGCCACGAATACCGACCTCGAGGAGCTCATCGCGCAGAAGAGCTTCCGCCAGGACCTTTTTTACCGGCTCAACGTCATCAAGATCGAACTGCCTCCCCTGCGCGAAAGGAAGGAGGATATTGCCCTCCTAGTCAAACATTTTATCGACCTCTACAGCCGGGAGAACAAGAAGAATATCGAAGGCGTGACCGAAGACATCATGGAAATCCTGGAAAGCTATGATTGGCCCGGAAATGTCCGGGAGCTGGAAAACCTTATCGAGCGAGCCATCGTCCTGACAAAATCAAAGCTGATCACTCGGAACAGTCTCCCCCCCTTTCTCCTGGTGTATCAGCCGAAAGGAGAAGCGTTGTCAGCGGAGGAGGGAAAAGACCTGGCTTTCAAAGAGCAGACGCAGATGTATCAAAAAAAGATTATCCTCAACGCTCTCCGGAGAGCGAAAGGCGTCCAGAAAAAGGCTGCTAAATCTCTGGGTTTGAAGCCGACCACGCTGAACGAGATGATCAAGAGGCTGAAGATCGACCTAGAGAGTTAGTCTGGACGGGCTCAGCCCTTGGCCAAAGTCAATTTTCCGGGAACGGCTTTCTCAGCGTTGATGGCTATTTTCTTAGCTCTGGCTGAGAGGGGAATTTCAAATTCTTGGGTTTTTTTCTCGACGGTCAATTTTTCTCGGTGAAGCGCTCCCCCCTTCTCCTCCACCCAATCAAGCCATAAGGGAAAGACAAAAATATCGTTGACCTGGTCCACTCTGACCTTGAGAATTTCCCCGGTTTCTATTTTATTGACCAGATAGGTCACTCGAACCTCAGGCAGCAAGTGGGAGTCAAACCAGGCCTTGAAAAAGTCGTCCAGCTCTCTCTCTGAGATTTCTTCCATAACTCCCTTGAACTGGTCTGTGGTTGCTGCGGAATATTTATACCGATTAAAGAATTCTCTGAGGCCGGCGAAAAAGAGTTCGTCCCCCAAAAGGTCATGGAGCATATTCAGGACCAGAGAGGTTTTATCATAGATAATCGCCTGGTAGGCTTCAAAGTCAAGAAAACTGAGGCGAGAGCCCAAAGATATCGGGCCCCGATCGGTTTTCTTTTCGGTCCATTTTGTAAACTTTTTGAGGATGGAGGAAAAAGCGCCCCCGTTATATCTCGATCGCAGATAAAGGACAGCGGAGAATTGGGCCAATCCCTCGCTCAGCCATTGGTCCCGGTAACTCGCCCCGGTCACGCCCTGGCCCCACCATTGGTGGGCGATTTCATGAGCGAGAAAGTACTCCTTCCACTGCGCCAGATCGACCGGGCTGTTCGGGTTCATGATGAGAGTCCCTGACAGGTGGCCGTCCGGGCTGCGGGGCAGCTCATTCATGACAATGAAAGACGCCGGGCTGTGGCCTCCGGCGGTGGGCCAAAGCCTCTGGATGATGCGCAAGTTTTCATACGGGAAGGGGCCAAACAGGTTTTCGTAGAATTCTAAAATACTCTGCGTTTCTTCCAGAAAATCTCTCCTCAACCAGCGGACATCGGAGGCAACATAACCGGAAAGAGGAAACGGATTGGCCTTCTCTTCAGTCAAGGACAGCTTCCCGACCAAAAAAGAAAGATATTTCACCGGGTTTTTTGTTTCAAACACGGAAAAGGAGCTGCCCATCTTGTCGATTTCCGTCACTCGTTGAGTGCCGTTTAATGTCCCTTCTTCAAGGAGAAGCCCGTTGGCAACTGAAGAATAATCCGGTGGGACAATGATTTTTAGCCGGGCGGTGAAGTAATCTTCATCAGGCGGAGATGGATACCAGAAGGCCGCCTGGCTGAAAAGATACGTCTCATAGCGAGGAGGGATGAAGACGACCGACTCGCTACGTTGAGGTTGGATCAGAGTGTCCGTGACTTGGATGGGCGGCTCTAACATGCCACGGTAAACAATTTCAACCGTCGAACTCATATTTCTGGAAACCGGCTCCAAGAAATAGATATAGAGAGTTCTCCCCATCTTGTCTTGGGTGTAGAAAAGCTCTCTTTTTTCTTCATCATAAATGCGCAGGATCTGGAGCGACGGGTTGAATTTAAACTTGACGGCATCGAGCTCTTCGACCTCGGATCGGACTCTGATTTTGGCTTTGGCCGAGAGATAGAAATTTTTCGGTTCAAAGTCTAATTCGACCTGGTAGTCTTGGACATCGTAACTCTGGGCAAAGGTAATGATCATACGTCTCTTGCCCTTTTCCGAGGCGGGTGAGTAGAGATTGATGTAGCGCTCTCTGGAACGCTCGCAGAGAGTAATCTCCTCTTTGGCAAACGGCGAGAAGATATAGGCCAGGTCCCCCTTTTTGCCGCTGAATTCAATGACCGCTTCTACTGATTGCGGCAAAAAGGAAAGAGGGGCTTGGCTGAGGGGGCTCTGGATCGTGAAGTAGTGCAGATGGTATTTCATGAACAAGGAGTAAGCCTTGTTTTTTTCTGCCTCACTGACGGCGTCGCGGGAAGACTCCGGCTTCCTTATTATCTTTATATTTTTTTCAAAAAAGGATTGAGAGAAGCGGAGAAACGCATATTTCAAAGTATCTTCCAGAGTTTTGTTCTTATAGATGAGCTCGAGCTGATGTTTCTCCCTCGGGTCAGAGGGAGAGAAAGAAAGATGTCCCTCGCCCATGATCAAGAGGGCTGTTTCTAAATCAGGAATGTTATCATAAAAGATCAAAGCGTTCTTGAAGGTGACGGTTATATCGACATGTCTGATCTCGATCGACTCCACTCTTTCCACGCGCTCCGCAGGCATCATGATTTTATAAAGATGGTTGATATTCCCCCTGACCTTTTTTTCCTTGATTTTCCACTCGCCGTTGGCCTTTTCCAGGTCCATTGCCCATGTCTCAATCAGAGCGGAATAGGGATTCTGGTAAATAACCTGGAGAAAAACCTTCGGCTCCTCTGGATTCAGGCTTGCCTTGTTGGCCCAGTAGAAAGTCACGGTTTCCATTTTGAGGTCATCAAAATAGAGGGACAGCATTTCTCTTTGTTCTTTCTGCAATTCGGGTAAAAAGGCCTTGAGGTAAGACTCGAAATCGTGGGACTCAAGAGATTTCTGCAATTGCAGGATGAAACCCTGGATGCTCCGGTTTTCTGCGGAAAAACAAAAAAGGGAGAAGAAGAAAGCGCCGGCCAGGAGCAAGAAGGTTCTTTTCTTCACGAGTCTATTATAACAAAAACAAACAATTTGCTGCTTTCTGTCCGGGCCGGCCATGACAATTTAGAAAAGAGCATTTTTTGTGCCAACAGAGGGCCGCCCCTTCATCCTAAATTTTATTGAAGCGAGAAGGAACTATTGCTGAATTCAAAAAAATGTTTACAAATTGTAAAGTATATTTACAGGTATGGCGCTATTCTCGATGGTCATTTTTTTTGAAGCTTTCTTTTTTGAAATCCTCTTCCCAGGTGACGAGGCTGTGATAATAAATCGAATCGCCTTCGTCAATTCCTCTCGTGATTTCGGTGATGTGGGAGGTTGAGGAGCCAAAAGCTTCAACGGCAAAAACGACGGCTTTCTCAGGATCGACATTCTTGCCGCAGGTGTAGATATCCAAGGCAACATAGCCGTACTCCGGCCAGGTATGGGTAGAGATATGGGACTCGGAAATGACCACTACTCCGCTGACGCCGTGGGGAGGGAACTTGCTGAAGGAGATGGACCAGACCTGGGCGCCGGCGATCTCCGCCGCCTTAACCAAGATCTGCTCCACCTTTCCGACACTGCCGATAATATTGGAGTCACAGCCTGAGGCTTCGACGATATAGTGATGGCCGATCGTCTCATGAATGTCACGGGCCATATTTCCTCTCCTTATTAAAATTATAAGTTAGGCCTAATTTTCCCTCCTGTCAAGAAATCTCTCCCTTTATAACGCCTGTCTCAGCTCTAGACCGGAACGCGCTTCTCATCTTTCACGACATTCAGGACGATATGCGTCACGGTCCTGTCCACAAAAGGCAGGGCGAGGACCACCTTGATAAAGTCGTTGAGGTCATTGCGACCTTTGAAGGCACCGATGATCAACGAGTCCCACTCGCCGGTGATATCATAAACGGCTGCAACCCGGCGGTCCTCGGATATTTTTTGCTGGGTTTCAAGCAGTCTCCCTTTGGAGATGCGCAGTGCAATGATGGCGGTCAATTCAAACCCAAAATGCTCGCCGCTGACAACCGGAATATAGCCCTTGATCACTCCTAAATTCTCCAATTTTTTGACCTTGTTGATGACGGCTGTGGCGGAAGTCCCGACTTCTTTGGCGATCTCCCGAAAGCTCTTGCGCGCATTCTGATTCATCGCCCGAATGATCTTTCTCTCGAGCTCATCGATCATGGACGCCTCCTCTTCTTTGCACTAGATAAATTAGTAAAAATAACTCAATCGACCTAAATTATATCGTTTATCTTGACATTCGTATCCATCTGTGCTAAAAAAAGACATAAATGTTAAATACGCTTGATTTTTGGCGCGTCCCTAACGCTGATCATAAAAGATTGCTCTCCCGAGGTCAAGCAAAGAAAACCCGGCGCGCTCCGCATTCTATAACATTATTAATAATATAAAAAAAGGAAGGAGGCCGGAATGCCTAAGCTGACGAAAGACCTAAGCAAGGATTACGGATTTAAGTCAGAAAAGGACATCCTGGAATATGTTTTGAACCCAGCGAACAAGGTTGAGTTCGTCCGCCTTCATTTCCCTGATATCCTGGGCCGTCCGATGGACTTTTCTTTCCCCAAAGAAGAGTTGGAGAAGGCATTTCAGGAGGGAAAAGGGTTCGACGGCTCGTCGGTTGAGGGGTTTGTCAGGATCGAAGAGAGCGACCTTGTCATCCGGCCGGAAGCTCGCACCTTTCGCGTCCTGCCGTGGGAATACAAGGGCTTCTCGGAGGAAATCCGCTGGCGGGAAGGAATCATGTTCGGAGATATTCTCACACCCGAGGGGACGCATTATGAAGGGGATACGCGCTATGTCCTGAAGAAGACACTCGAGTGGGCCAAACAAGAGTTCGGCGTCGATGATTTCAAGGTCGGTCCGGAGCTTGAATTTTTCATTTTCCCCAGCGATAAGGATACGAGCTACAGCGACGAAGGGGACTATTTTTTCAGCGGAAAGTATGGCGGAATCCGCAAGGAAATTCAACTTCTGCTCAAGAAAATGGGCATCACCTCTGAATACGACCATCACGAGGTCGCCCACGGTCAGCATGAGATCGATTTGAAGTATCAGAGCGCCATGGACATGGCGGATATCTGCATGCTCTTCCGCTATATGGTGAAAAAGGTCTGCCGTATGCATAACCTCTACGCTACTTTCATGCCCAAGCCTCTCAACGGCCAAAACGGAAGCGGCATGCACGTCCACCAATCCTTGTGGCGGGGAGAGAAAAATATCTTTTTTGCGCCTAAAAACAAATATCATCTTTCTGACACCGCCAAGCATTATATGGCCGGCCTGATCGTTCACGCCCGCGAGATTTCTGCCGTCCTGAGCCAGTGGGTCAATTCCTATAAACGGTTGATCGAAGGCTATGAGGCTCCTGTCTATATCGCCTGGGGCCAGAGAAACAGGTCCGCCTATATCCGCGTTCCCGAATACCAGCCCAGAAAAGAAAGAGCGACACGCCTGGAGCTGCGCTCCCCGGATCCGGCCTGTAACCTTTATCTCGTTTTTTCCACCATGCTCAGGGCCGGCCTTGAAGGGATCAGAGAAGGCTATCCTCTCCCCGATCCCGTGGAAGAGAACATCTATAAGATGAGCAGCGCTCGCCAAAGAAAATTTGAGATCCGGACTCTGCCGCGAAACCTGGAGGAAGCCGTCAGGATTATGGAGAAGAGCCGCCTTCTGCGCGAAACGCTCGGAGAGCATATCTTCACCAAGTTCATCGCCAACAAGCACGCCGAGATCAAGGAATACAACATCAATGTCTCGGGCGAATTCGAAAAGCAAGTGAGCGATTACGAGGTCAAGAAATATCTGCCTTTCCTCTGATAATAATGGGGACGGTTCTCTTTTTTCTCCAGTTGTTTAAAACCCCAAAACCGCTTCTCCAAAGCGCCCTCACGCTTCTTATTATCCACCGAGATTCCTAAAAGAGAAAAAAGAGAACCGTCCCCATTAAATTTCCCCCTCAACCTTTGCTTGACAAACAAGATTTCTTTCTGTTATAAAAATCTGTTCTTTTAGCTTATTATTTGTTTTTTTTATATTAGTTTTTATATCTATAAGAAGGAGTCATAGATTTCAGACGTCACGTTTTCAGTTCCAGATCCCTATTCGCAAGTTTCTTCGCGACGCGCTGGTTATCGCCTTTCCCAATCGACCCCGGGATAAAAGTCTCCTTCAATCGTATGAACTCTCTTAATTTCTGGAGGAAAATGTGGAGGCTGTAAACACGAAGGTCAAATCGATTCTCACCAAACACAATATGGAAAAAAAGGATCTTATACCCATCTTGCAGGATATCCAGGCCGAATGTAATTATCTCCCCCGGCAAGCCTTGCAGATTGTTTCCAAATCTTTGGAAATTCCCCTCATTGATATCGTTGGAGTTGCTACGTTCTATCGCGCTTTCAGCCTCAAGCCGAGAGGCAAACATGTGGTCACGGTCTGCCTGGGCACAGCTTGCCATGTCCGGGGAGGCCCCAAAATTTTGGACGAATTTCAGAGGAAATTGGACCTCAAGCCCGGAGAGACTTCTCCGGACGGCCAGTTCACCCTGGAGACAGTCGCTTGCCTGGGCTGCTGTGCTATCGGCCCGGTCGTCGTCGTCGACGGCGATTACCACGCCCAGACAACGATCCGCAAGGCCGGGGCTATTCTCAAGAAGTATAAGAAAGAGAAAAAAAATGAGAAAGTCTAAGAAGATCGATTCCATCCCGGGCCTGGAAAAAGCCATCCAGAGCAAAATCTCCAGGAGAAAAGCCGAAAAAATACCCGTCCTCACCGTCTCCGCCGGAACTTGCGGCCAGGCTCGGGGCTCATTGAAAGTTATTGATTCCTTGAAGGCGGCGATCAAAAAAGAAAATCTGACCGACAAAGTCAAGGTCAGAATCACCGGCTGCCACGGCTTCTGCGAAGCAGAGCCCAATATCATCATCTATCCACACGATATCTTCTACCAGAAAGTGGACCCGAAAAACGGAAAAGATATCGTCACCCAGACGGTCCTCGGCAACAAGATCATCGATTCGCTTCTTTATGTTGACCCCGTCAGTGGCGAGAAAGCTGTCCAGGAAAGCGACATTTCTTTTTATAAAAAACAAAAGCGGATTGTCCTGGGCGATAACGCCTTGATCGACCCGACCGAAATCAACGATTATCTCTCCATAGGCGGCTACAGTTCCCTGGTCAAAGTCTTGAGCAACCTGTCTCCTGAGGAGGTCATTGCCGAAGTTAAACAATCGGGACTCCGGGGGCGAGGCGGAGCCGGGTTCCCCACAGGTTCTAAATGGGAGCTCGCCCGCAAGTCAAAGGGAGACCTGAAATATATCATCTGCAATGCTGATGAAGGCGACCCAGGCGCTTATATGGACCGCAGCCTTCTCGAAGGTAACCCGCACCGGGTCCTCGAAGGCATGTTGATCGGGGCATATGCCATCGGCGCTCGCGAAGGCTATGTCTATGTCCGCGACGAATATCCTCTCGCCGTAAAACACATCACCCTGGCTATCGCTCAGGCGAAAGAACTGGGACTGCTGGGCGAAAATATCCTCGGAACAGGGTTCGATTTCAAGCTTCATATTGCCAAGGGTGCCGGGGCTTTTGTCTGCGGCGAAGAAACAGCCATGATCGCCTCGATCGAAGGAAGGGTTGGCGAGCCGAGGCAAAGGCCTCCCTTCCCTGCGGTTCGCGGCTTATGGGGAAAGCCGACCACAATCAACAACGTAGAAACTTGGGGAACTGTCCCCCTGATCATTGACCGGGGGGCTGAATGGTATTCCCAAATCGGAACCGACGGGAGCAAAGGCACAAAAATTTTCTCTCTCGTCGGCAAGATCAATAACACCGGCCTGGTCGAAGTCCCGATGGGCCTCACCTTGAGAGAGATCATTTTCGACATCGGCGGAGGAATCCCCGGGGGCAGGGAATTCAAAGCTGTGCAAACGGGAGGTCCGTCCGGCGGCTGTATCCCCAAGGAATTGCTCGACCTTCCCATCGATTACGAAAGCCTGACCAAAGCAGGGTCGATCATGGGCTCGGGGGGCATGATCGTCATGGACGAGAAGACCTGCATGGTCGATGTGGCTAAATATTTCCTCAACTTCCTGCGCGATGAGTCCTGCGGCAAATGCGTTTCCTGCCGGGAGGGGACCCAGAGGATGTGGGAGATCGTCAAAGATATCACCGAAGGAAAAGGAAAACCCGGAGACATCCAAGTCCTGGAAGAGGTCGCTTGGGCCTGCAAAGACGCATCTCTCTGCGGACTCGGTCAAACAGCAGCCAACCCGGTGCTGTCCACGCTGCGCTATTTCCGGGAGGAATACGAAGCCCATATCAAGGAAAAAAGATGCCCCGCGGGCGTTTGCACTGAACTCATCCGTTACTCGATCAGCCCAGAGAAATGCACAGGCTGCTTGGCCTGCCTGAAGGTCTGCCCGCAGGAGGCTATTTCCGGAGAATTGAAGAAAGTCCATGTCATCGATCCTGAAAAATGCATCAAGTGTGGAGCCTGCTTCGAAGCCTGCAAATTTGATGCCATCATAATCGAGTGAGGGAAAAATGGTGAATCTCATCATGAATGGGTTGGAAGTCAAAGCCGAAGAAGGCTGGACCCTTCTCGAGACAGGCAAGTTCTATGGGTTGGAAATCCCGACTCTCTGCTACCACGAAGGCCTGAGTCCCTACGGAGGCTGCCGGCTTTGCCTCGTCGAGATCGGGGAAGGTCCGCGGGCCAAGCTCGTTTCTTCCTGCACCTACATGGCCGAGGAAGGACTTGTCGTCCGGACCGATACGAGGCGCGTCATCGAGGCGCGGAAAATGATGATCGAGCTGATGCTTTCCATCGCCCCCTTTTCCAAGCAAATCCAAGACCTGGCCTCGAAATTCGGGGTGACCCAGGTCCGCTTTCCCCTGCGCAATGAGGAATGCGTCCTCTGCGGCCTCTGCGTCCGCATGTGCGCCGAGCAGATGGACGGCCGGGCCATCGGCTTCCAGAATAGAGGCTACAAGAAAAAAATCTCGACGCCCTTTGACATCCGTTCGGAAGTATGCCGCCTCTGCGGCGGCTGCATGTACATCTGCCCCGCCTGTCAGATGCGCTGTCAAGGCCCCCAAGCTGAAACCGCGGTCTGCAACGCCTGCCTGACTATGGACCCAACCTGCCTCGACGTCTATGACGAGCTCCAGTGCTGGATGTATGATGCGGGACGATGCGGAACCTGCGTCCGGGAGACTCCCGAAGCAAAAGAAAATCAGAAGAAAGCATAAAGCAATGAAAGAAAATTGCTTTAATAATAATATCGAGAAAGTGAGGAGGTAATCATCATGGCGTATACAAAACTCAACAGAAGCGCTGCGACCTTAACTAAGAACAGGACAGAAGGGTCCATCAGCCCTTTCAGCGGAATGTGTGTCACCTGTGTCGATGGTTGCATTGGCATGTGTGAGATCGGAAAGTCGGCTTACCGCGGGGCAGAGGTCCTCTACCCTCAGCCGTTTGGAATCATCACCGCCGCCTCGGAAAAAGAATATCCCGTCGATCTTTCCCACTTCAGCATCATGGGGACCGCTGTCGGGGCCTACGGTGTTGAAGCCGACAGCGACAAGGCAACCTTTGAAAAAGTCACCATTGAGACCCGGCTCGGCCGGGATAAGGGGATCAAGCTGCGTGTTCCTTTCGTCCTCGGCGGAATGGGGTCCACAAACGTCGCCAAGCAGAACTGGGAGGGGCTGGCGGGGGGCGCGGCCCTATCCGGAACCATCCTGACCGTAGGCGAGAATGTCTGCGGCATGGATGAAGAATCGGTCATCAAGAACGGCAGGATCGTCCGGTCTCTTGATATGGAGAGCCGGGTGAAGCTTTTCCAAAAATGGCAGGAAGATGGGTATGGAACCGTCGTCGTCCAGGCTAATGTCGAAGACACGCGTCTGGGTGTCCAAGAATATGTCATCGAGAAATTAGGCATTGAAGCCGTCGAGCTCAAATGGGGACAGGGCGCCAAGGACATCGGAGGAGAAGTCAAAATAAAAAGCTTGGCCAAAGCTCAGGAACTAAAGAGAAGAGGGTATATCGTCCTTCCGGACCCAGAAGACCCGAACGTCATCCAGGCCTTCGAGAAGGGAAGCTTCAAAGAATTCGAAAGGCACTCCCGCATGGGCATGGTGGAAGAAGAAAGCTTTATGAAGAGAGTCGAGGAACTCCGTCAAGCCGGGGCCAAGTATGTTTTCCTCAAGACGGGAGCTTACCGGCCGGCTGACCTGGCCCGAGCCGTCAAATACGCTTCCAAAGCCAAGATTGACCTGCTGACGGTAGATGGCGCCGGCGGCGGCACGGGAATGAGCCCCTGGCGAATGATGAACGAATGGGGCATCCCCAGTGTGGAGATTTGGTCCCTCACCTATCAGTTCGCTCATCAGCTGGCCAAAGCCGGCGAGTATATTCCCGACATCGTTTTTGCCGGCGGCATTACTTTTGAAGACCAGATCTTCAAAGCGCTTGCCCTCGGAGCCCCTTATGTTAAGGCCGTGGGAATGGCCAGAGGCCCGATGGCCGCGACGATGGTGGGAAAAACCATCGGCAAAAGAATCAGCGAAGGCCAGATCCCCGTCTATGTCGAACGGTTCGGAAGTTCAGCCGAGGAGATCTTCGTCACGGCGCCGGAGCTGAAGCGGAAATACAAAGAAAGATTCAATGAAATACCGACCGGAGCGATGGGCCTGTACACCTACTTCAGGCGCTTGAGCCAGGGCGTCCGGCAGCTCATGGCCGGCAACCGCAAATTCTCCCTCGGCTATATCACCCGCGACGATATCGCCGCTCTGACCCAGGCCGCGGCCAATATCAGCGCCATTTCCTATATTCTCGATGTGGACAAAGACGAGGTCCAGAAGATCCTGAAAGGCTGAAGGCTCGGGATGAGTGGCTAAAAGTCACGCTGGCTTGTTTACCAAATCCGTGATGTCGGGAGGGCTGAAAAGGACCTGCTCCCAGCTGAGATTTTCGAGGCCATGAAAATTTTGGCTTTTTCGGCGGCTCCGTAACTCCGCACGATTATTCTTTAACCCAAGCTGAGAGTTCATGCCATCTGAAGGCCCTTAGGAATGAAGCTTGGCCTGCTCAGACATACTTCGCCGGCCTCCGGCTTCCCTCAAAACTCAAAATTTTCAGGCTAAATCTCGCCTGGTCGCTTCATCCCTTCCCAGCCCTCTCAACATTCTCATCACGGAAAAAAGATGCTTCCTCCTGGCTTTGCTCTGGCGAGGCAAAGCCGGTCGATTCGCTCCTCGCAACGACGGACGGGGACGCACCGCGACGGACCCAATTCGATACGAGGTCGAGAAATCGCCTGCTTTTTCGCGGGCCGTTTCTCTTTACCTCATTCGCCCAATGTGTTATAAATAGCTCTGAAAAAAAATGAATATTATCACATTGATCATCAGCCTTTTCGTCCTCCTTTTTGCGATCACGATTCATGAGGCCTCGCACGGCTGGGCCGCGTACAAATTTGGAGACTACACGGCTTTCAGCATGGGACGAATTACCCTCAATCCGATTGCCCATATCGACCCGATCGGAACAATCCTTTTTCCTCTTCTCCTTGTTATAATCCACGCACCCCCCTTCGGCTGGGCCAAGCCCGTCCCGGTCAACCCGCTGAACCTGAGAAACCCGCGCCGCGACAACCTCTGGATTTCTGCCGCCGGGCCGGCTTCCAACCTGACGGTCGCGGCCCTCTCGCTCCTGACCATCGTCCTGCTCAAGCTCATCAGCCCTGGAGTAGCGGTCTTCTTGAGAAGTTTTCTTTTGGGCCGGGGAAATCTTCCGCCGGGCTTTTATCCTTTGGAGGGCCTCGCTCTTATCCTTTTCTACGGCGTTCTCATCAATACCTATCTCGCCGTCTTCAACCTCATCCCCGTGCCGCCGCTGGACGGGAGCGGCGTCCTCATGGGCTTTCTCTCCAATGAGGCCGCTCAAAAATACGAGCGCATCCGCCCCTACGGATTTCTTATCGTTATGGCCTTGATTTACCTCGGCCTCTTGCGGATTATCGTCCGGCCGATTGAAATTTTTATTCTGACGATTATATTCCTCTGAAGCATGATTAAAGAAAAGAAAAAAGTCGTCCTCAGCGGCGTTCGGCCCACCGGTCCCGCCCATCTAGGCAATTTTGCCGGCGCGATGCGCAACTGGCTCTTTCTGCAGGACAAGTACAAGTGTTTTTATTCCATCGTCACCTGGCACGCTTTCAGCTCAGAGTACCAGAATTCGAAAGTCATCAAAGGTTATACCTTCGAGATGGCCGTTGATTTATTGAGCATCGGGTTGGACCCCGAAAAGTGCGTTATCTTCGTCCAATCAGAGGCCAAGGAACACGCTGAGCTTCATCTGCTCCTCTCCATGATTACGCCTCTCCCCTGGGTAGAAAGAGTCCCCACCTTCAAGGAGATGCAGAAGGAAATGGAGGACAAAGATCTCAACACCTACGGTTATCTAGGCTATCCGGTCCTGCAGACTGCCGACATCCTCATCTACAAAGCAGAAGTTGTTCCCGTGGGTGAAGACCAAGCTCCTCATCTTGAACTCGCGCGCGAGATCACCCGTCGTTTCAATCGACTTTTTGGCGAGGTTTTCCCCGAACCTCAGATGCTCCTCACTGAAACGCCCCGGCTGGACGGGACGGATGGCCGGAAAATGAGCAAGTCATTCGGGAACGCCATTTACCTCAAGGATCCTCCTGAAGCGATTCGAGAAAAAATCTCCACCATGATAACTGACACCAGGCGCAAGCGCAGGTCTGACCCGGGAGAGCCGGCAGACTGTCCCGTTTTCACCCTGCACAGCGCTTTCGTCGAGAAAGAAAAACGCGAGGAACTGGCCCGGGAGTGCCGCCGGGCAGGCATCGGCTGCCTCGATTGCAAAACCGTAGTGATCGAAAGCCTCATCCGGCTCCTCACGCCCTACTGGGAGAAGCGAGCTGAATATGAGAAAAACCCAGCCCGCGTCTGGGAGACTCTGGAAGAAGGAAACAAGCGGGCGCGAAAAGTCGCCCAAAGGACTATGGAGGAAGTCAGAGCCGCCATCGGTTTTTGACAGAAGCGAGTCCTCTCGGGATGGCATGGAGACCTCAGAAAGCTACCAAGTCCGGCTGGAAGTTTTTGAGGGACCCCTCGACCTCCTCCTCTTCCTGATCCGCAAGAAAAAGATTGATATCCATAATATTCCCATCGCCGTGATCACCCGGGAATATGTGGATTACCTCGAGCACAAGGACAAGATTAACCTCGACCGGGAAGCAGAATTCCTGCTTATGGCCGCGTTGCTCATCTACATCAAATCCCAGATGCTCCTTCCCCGAGAAGAACCGTTGGAGGGAGAGGGGGACCCCCGCCGTTTTTTGGTGAACCAGCTGGTGGAGTATCAGAAAATCAAGGCGGCCAGCACCATTCTCAAGGAAAAGGAGGAGGAGCAGTCGTCTTTCTGGAGAAGAGAAGTTCTTCCGCCTCTGGCTGACTCCGACGAGGTGGACATCATCGAGGTTTCCCTCTTTGACTTGGCCGAGACTTTTTTTACCCTGATGAAACGGAAAGAGGCGGAAAATTTTAGGGTCATCAGGGGAAAAAACTATTCTCTGGAAAACAAGATGAAAGAAATCATCGCTGCTCTGGAAGAAAAATCTGTCCTGGATTTTCTGGAATACTTTAGCCAGCAGGAAACGCTCGAGGAGGCCATCGTCTCCTTTTTCAGCCTGCTCGAGCTCATCAAGGCCAGGCTGGTGATGGCGGTCCAAGAGCAGCTTTTCCATTCCATCAAAGTCTGGCTGCGGAAAGGCCCTCTGGCGAGGAAAGAAAGATGACGACCGGGCTGAAAGATATTATCGAATCTCTGATTTTTATCTCTCTGGAGCCTCTCTCTCTCGAAAAAATAAAGGAAGTTTTGAGTGACTTCCCCGCGGCCGAGATCGACCAGGCTTTGCCGGACCTTCTTCAGACCTATGCTGCGCAGGAAAGAGGAATCCAGATCATCCAGACCGCGGGAGGCTATGTTTTTTCCACGAGGCCGGAATTTGACCCGTGGGTAAGGCGGCTGCTCAAGATCGACAAAAAAAGCAGGTTGTCAACGCCGGCACTGGAAACGCTTTCCGTCATCGCCTACCATCAGCCTATCACCCTGTCCGAGATCTCGGCGCTGCGAAACGTGGATTCTTCCTATACGCTCAAAACCCTGCTTCAAAAAAAGCTGATCAAGATCGTCGGGAGGAAAAACAGCCCGGGAAAACCTCTGATCTACCGGACGACCGAGAGATTCCTGACTTATTTCGGGTTAAACAGCCTGGATGATCTCCCTACCGAAGAAGAAATCTCTAAGATCCTCGGCGAGGAAAAAAATCTTGAGCAGAAATAGGAAAAATATGGCCGTGCTTGCGCCAGCTTGTTCTTTCTGGTTTCTCGTTTTTTTATTCCCTATCATCTCTTGCCGCGGTCAAAGAATCATAAAGGAAGAGCCGCCTGCTGATCGTCATACACCTTACAATTTTATCGGCCGGCGGGGCATGGTCGTGGCCGCCCACCCCCTGGCCGTTGCTGCCGGACTCAGGATGCTCAAGAATGGAGGGAACGCCGTCGACGCTGCCATCGCTACGGCCATCACCTTGAACGCTGCCGAACCCTTCGCTTCGGGGATGGGGGGCGGAGGCTTTATGGTCATTTACCTGGCCCGGGAAAAAAGGGCCACGGTGATCAATTTCCGGGAAAAGGCCCCCCGGGCGGCTGGGCCTCGCATGTTCAAAGAAAAGGGCGAGGCGGAGGAAGAATGGCGCACCTCAAGCGGACTGGCTGTTGCCGTGCCTGGAGCGCTGGCGGGCTGGCACCTTGCTCTTCGCAAGTACGGAACTCGTTCTTTCGCGGAAGTCGCCGCCAGAGCGGTCGAAATTGCCGAGCAAGGGCTCGTCGTGAGCAAAACCTTTAGCGATATCAACAAGGACGAATACGAAAGGCTGGCCAAGAACGCGGGCGAAGGAACCTGCTATCTGAAGGAAGGGCTCCCCTATGAGCCCGGAGACATATTCCGAAATCCTGACCTGGCCCGAACCTTAAAGCTTATTGCCTTAAAAGGAGTGGATGAATTCTACCGGGGAGAGCTGGCCGGAAAAATCGTCGCCTCAGTCGAAGCCAAACAAGGGATCATGACTCTTGAGGACCTGGCCTCATACGAGGCCGTAGAGGTCTCCCCATTGCAGGGAACATACAAAGATAACACGATTGTGACGGCGCCGCCTCCGGCCTCAGGAGGCCTGCATCTCCTCCAGTTCCTTAATATCCTCGAAAACTGGCCACTGAAGAAGTGGGGACAAAATTCTCCGGCCTATATCCATCATTTGAGCGAGGCCCTCCGTTTTATCTTTGCCGACCGGGAGCAATACCTCGGCGACCCTGATTATGTGGATATCCCCGTTGCGAGCCTCCTGGCCAAAGATTATGCCGCCGCTGTCGCTTCCAAGATTCTGGCCGGCCGTCCGCTCGGTTTTTATCCTTATGGAAAATTCCCGGAAAAAAAACCGAAGCAGGCCAACACCACCCACCTTTGTGTCATGGACATGGAGGGGAACGTCGTTTCCCTGACCCAGTCGATCAATGACTTTTTCGGGACCGGGATCGTGCCTGAAGGCACGGGTTTTCTCCTGAATGACCACATGGCTGATTTCTCTTCAGACCCGCAATCGGTGAATGCGCCCGGGCCGGGCCGGCGGCCCGTGAGCTCGATGGGGCCGCTCATTATGTTCAAGAAAGGAAAGCCCTTCCTGATCTTGGGCTCGCCCGGAGGAACACGGATCTTTTCCTCCCTCGCCCAAATCATCCTCAACGTAACCGAGTTTGGAATGTCTATCGATGAAGCCATAGAAGCGCCCCGGTTTTTTAGTTATTCTTCAGAAGGAAAGCCCAGGCCTATCTTCGTTGAGTCCAGGCTTCCTCAAAGCACCATCCAGGAACTCCTAAAAATGGGCCATGAGGTCGAAGTCAGGGAAGCCTACGACAAGTATTTCGGCGGCGCTCAGGGGATCATGGTGGCGGGAAAAAAGAAAGTCATCCTCGGGGGCGCCGATTCACGGAGAGATGGGTCGGGGGCCGGCTACTGAAGCCATAAATTTAACAGATTCTATAAATTTTATAGAAAGGCTAAAAGAATGAAGAAAAGACTTTTTGTAGCGCTTGTCGCTCTCTTTCTTGCCTGCTCAATGATACTTAGCTCCCAGAGCGGGCAGCAGACAGCGGGGCTCTTCGAGCAGCCGCTGCTTATCACTTCGGCTGGCCAGAATGCCGAAGTCCAGATCGCCGCGGTCCTGGCCAAAAGGACGGGTTTAAATTACACCCTGGCCAAGCTCGCCACGGCCAAGGACCTGGAGAACATGAAGACACTCGTCCTGGTCATGGGAACAAGCCTCAAAGGGTTGGGAGCGGCCGGGCTGGATATGGATAAAGAAAGAGAGAGGGTGACCGGGCTCGTCGCCGCGGCTCAGAAAAGGAACATACCGATTCTCTGCCTGCATCTGGGAGGCGAATCTCGCCGGGGCCAGCAGACGGATGAGCTCATCTCAGAATTTCTTCCGCTCGCCAGGATGGCTCTTGTCGTCAAATCCGGAAATATGGACGGCATTTTCACCAGAATCTGCCAAGAGAAAAACATTCCGCTCGTTGAGGTGGAAAAAACCGTGGATGTTCTTGCACCCCTCCAGAAAGCCTTTAAATGAAAAATTTGGGGCGCTGCCGTGACAGGACCCATCCGATATTGCTTTGAAGCTTCTTGGGCATCGAGAAGAAAGATTCATTATGCCTGAGTATGCCGTCTTCCTCTTCATGGTGGCCGTCTTCGTGGTGTTGGCCATGGCGGCGAAACTTCCCATCGGAATCGCGCTCGCCCTCTCTGCCCTGGCCGGCTCCCTCTTTGCCGGCGAAGGCCTGAGCCTGCGCCATCTCATCGAAGGTAGCTTCGGTTATTTCGACACCATCCTCATCATCCTCACGGCAACTTTGTTTATCAAAGTTCTCGAAGCATCAGGCATCCTGGACAGTGTGACCGCCTGGCTGCTCAAAACGTTTTACCGGAGCAAAGTGCTTCTCTTGCTCACGGCCATGGTCATCCTGATGTTCCCGGGGATGCTCACGGGCTCCTCCACGGCAGCCATCCTCAGCTCCGGACCGCTCATCGCTCCGGTGCTGATGAAGCTTGGGCTGCCGCGGCTGAAAACGGGCGCCCTCATTGCCATGGGAGGAATTTTGGGCATGATCGCCCCTCCCGTGAACATTCTCGTGATGATCATGGGCGGGGGCGTAGACATGCCTTATGTCGGCATCACACTTCCATTGCTCATCATCGTGATCCCATTAGCTATCCTCATACCACTTGTCATTGGATACAAAGACTTAAGAGTCCTTCCTCGTAACGAGATGATGGCCATTCTGCCTGCATCTCTCTGGCCGAAGTACGGCTTCCGTCTTTGCATTCCCCTCGTCGTCCTTTTGTTTTTGCTGGTCGCTCCGGGTGTTTTTGTCGGGAAAATCCCCGATATCGGAATCCCCGGCATTTTTGTGGTCTCAAGCCTGGTCGGGATTTTTTGCGGCAGCCCCCTGAATCTACTCAAGGTCACGCAAAAAACCATCGAAGAGGCCATGCCCATTCTCGCTATCCTGGCAGGGGTAGGGATGTTTATCCAGGTCATGACCTTGACTGGGGCAAGAGGATGGACCGTTATATCCATTCTCTCCCTCCCTTCCTTTCTCCTTTACCTCGGGATCGCCCTCAGCCTGCCCGCTTTTGGAGGAGTCTCCACTTTCGGGTCTGCTTCCATCCTGGGAATTCCATTCATTCTTGCGCTAATCAATAAAAATGCCCTGCTGACCTCCTCCTCCTTATCCGCCATCGCCAGCTTGGGTGACCTTGTCCCTCCCGCTGCCATTTCCTGCCGCTTCGCCGCGCAGGTCATCGGCGAAAGCAATTTTTTCAAGGTGCTTCGTTACTGCCTTATTCCTGCCCTGCTCTTGATGGCCGCCGGAATAGGGATGTTGCTTCTGGCGCCTTTCTTGGATAAATTTATTTAGGTAGAAATGATCAGGGTCTTTTATCAACTCATCGTCCTTTATTTCTGTGTGCATCTCTGCTGGTATCTTTTTCGCCAAAAAAAATTCTGGAGCCAGGCCTCGGTTGTTCTCGTTTTGGCGCTTTTTCTCCTGCGGCTCTTTTGGATCAAATAGCCCATGAATGAGGTTAAAGGAAATCGGATCTCCGCGCTCCTCTTATTCTTCCTGACCGGCCTGCTCTGTTTCTTTTCCGGCCGGAGCTTCCTCGCCATGCACCAAGAAGAACCCATCTACCCGAGCGCCGGGCTCTCTTGGTCAAAAATGCTCAGCGCCTATTTTCCTGGGTTAAAGAATACACGCGGAGACACAGAAGTGTATGTCTTCGCCGGGGAGGAAAAAGGGGGAAACCTGCTGATTCTGGGCGGGACTCACCCCAATGAGCCGGCCGGGCTCGTCACTTCCGTCCTTCTCACAGAGAATATTTCGGTCAAACGGGGAAATGTCTTTATCATTCCCCGGGCCAACAACAGCGGCTTCAGCCACAGCGATCCTCAGGAGGGAAACCCACAGCAGTTTTCCGTCCCCACCCCCTCAGGGCCGAGGCTTTTTCGCCTGGGTTCCCGGCTGACCAATCCTATCGACCAGTGGCCTGACCCGACCGTCTACGTCAACCCCGCCGGACAGAAGCTCTCTGGAAATGAGGTGAGGAACCTGAATCGCTGCTATCCGGGAAGGGAAAAGGGCTATTTGACAGAGAAGATCGCTTTCGGCATCATGGAGCTGATCCGGCGGGAGAGCATTGACCTGGGCATCGACCTGCATGAATCGGCGCCGGAATACCCCGTCATCAACGCCATCGTCTTCCATGAAAACAGCGCCGAGCTGGCCGCCCTGGCCCTGATGGAGCTTCAGAGCGAGGGGTTTGAAATCCGCCTCGAAGCGTCTCCCCCTAACCTGCGCGGCCTGAGCCACCGGGAATGGGGCGACCAGGCCGGCATCATGGCCGTCCTGCTCGAGACGCCCAACGCCTCCCATGGCAGGCTTAAGGGCAAGCCCTCTTCTTCGCTGATCGTGGAGGGCAAGGATAAATTTTATGTCCGGGCGTCCCGGCTCGGCTGGCTGTTCGTGCCGTTCGGCGAGGAAGGCATTCCTCTCGCGCACAGGGTAGCGCGGCATCTGGCCGCTGTCGAAGCGCTTCTTTCGAGCCTCAAAGGCCTCAACCCGGAAAAAGCTCTGGAAATCGAAAACATCCCGCCCTGGGCTGAGGTCCTGAAAAAAGGAGTCGGACCGTTCCTTCATCCCGCCTCGATAAACGCGGTAAGTTAAGATTTTACCTATACTTATGATTGACAAACGCCGCTGACTCGGATAGGATAAAGGACTGCTTTCAGCGCATAGAAATGGAAATCATCATCGCTAAAAATTCAGGTCTCTGCTATGGCGTCAGGCGGGCTTTGCGGATGGCCAAAAACGCCAGGTCCCGGCAGGGGGATCAAGTCTTTACTTTGGGCGAGCTGATCCACAACCCGCAGGTGATCGCTGATTTGGAAAAACAGGGCCTCCGGTCAATAGAAGACCTTGAGTCCATACACAGCGGGACCGTCATCATCCGCAGCCACGGCGTGGCACCGGAAATCTATAAAATCTTAAAGAAAAAAAACATCGGCATCATTGATGCCACCTGTCCCATCGTCACAAAGATACAAAAATTGGTCGAAAGCCTGGCCAAAGAAAACGAGGAAATCATCATTGTCGGAAATAGAGAGCATCCGGAGATCAAGGGTCTCGTCGGCTACAGCCGCGGAAAAGGGAAGGTCGTCGAAAATGAAGCTCAGGCTCATTCTCTCCCCCGGAAAAAAAGGAGGGCCGTCTTGGCTCAATCGACCCAGGACCTTTTCCTTTTCAGCCGAGTCGTGGCCGTTCTGATCAAAAAGACGGGAGAGCTCAAAGTCTATAATACCATTTGCCGTTCGACCCAGACCCGGCAGAAATCCACCTCCGAGTTGGCTGCCCAAGTCGATACTTTGTTTATTGTCGGAGGGAAGAACAGCTCCAACACCAACAAGCTTTACCAGATTTCCAAGCGGATTCTGCCTCAGACCTACCTCATCGAAAACGCCCGCCAGATCACGCCGCGCCTGCTCAAGGGCGCCAAAAGAATCGGCATTTCCGGAGGGGCCTCAACTCCTCCCGAAGCTATCGCAGAAGCCGTGGCTAAAATCAGAAATAGCTTCCAACGTCAGTCACAAAGGGAGAATTTCGTCCAATGCCAGACCTAAAAAACCACCCCGAAAAAGAAGAAAAAATCACCTCCCAAGATTATGAGCTTCTTCTGGACAAGTATCAATACAGCGCCAAAGAGATCACGCCCGGGAAAATCATCCGGGGCAAGGTCATCAAAGTCAACCCCACCGGGGTGCTGGTCGATATCGGGTTCAAATCTGAGGGAATTATTCCGGTCGAGGATTTCGAGGAAACCGAGGCCAAAAAAATTCGGCCCGGCGACGAGGTCGAAGCCATCCTGGAAAAAACGGATATCAAAGAAGGCTATCTCATCCTCTCTAAAAAAAGAGCCGATACATTGCGGGCCCTGGATCACCTGGAAAGAGCGTACAACACGCAAGGCTGGGTGAACGGGAAAATTACGGGAAAAATCAAAAACGGTTACACCGTCAACGTGGGCCTGGAGGTCTTCCTTCCCGATTCCCACGCCGACGTGAAGGCTGTCAAAGAGCCGGACAAACTCATCGGCAGCACCTTTAAATTCAAGGTCATCAAGTTCGACCGAAAAACCGAGAATGCCGTCCTTTCCCGAAAGCTCTTCCTCCAGGATGAACGGGAGAAGAGAAAAAAGAGGGTGTTCAGCCGCCTGGTCAAAGGCGAAAAAGTCAAAGGGGAAGTCAAATCCCTGACCCACTTCGGCGCTTTCATTGATTTGGGCGGCGTCGAAGGATTGCTTCATATTTCTGACATGTCCTGGGGCAAGCTCAGCCATCCGTCCGAGCTTTTCCGAGTGGGCCAGGAATTGGAAGTGGTCATCCTCGATTTCAATGAGAAAGACGAGAGAATTTCCCTCGGGTTCAAACAGCTCACCGAAGACCCCTGGAAAAATATCCAAGAGAAATACAAAATCGGCCAAAAAATCAGAGGCCGCGTGGTCAGCCTGACTGATTTCGGCGCATTCGTCGAGCTGGAGAAAGGCGTGGAAGGGCTGGTTCATATCTCCGACCTGACCTGGTCCCGCAAGCTCATCCATCCCAAGAAACTGCTCACGCCCGGGGAAGAGGTTCTGGTGACGATTTTGGATGTCAACCCGGATACAAAGAGGATTTCGCTGGGTCTTAAACAAGCCTCCCCTCATCCCCTGGAAATCTTGAAGCAGAAGTACAGCCCCGGCTCCCGAGTGAAGGGAAAAATCACCAGCATCACCGACTTCGGCGCTTTCATGGAAGTCGAAAAGGGGATCGAGGGGCTCATCCACATCTCTGATATCTCCTGGGAGAAAGTTAAACACCCCTCCCAGAAGTTCGAGGTCGGCCAGGAAGTCGAGGCCGTCATCCTCAATATTGACGTGGAGAAACAAAAAGTCTCTCTGGGCGTCAAACAGCTCGAAGGGGACATCTGGGAGGACTTTTTCGCCCGGCAGAAAGTGGGCGATCTGGTCAAAGTCCGGATTGTCCGGATTGCCGATTTTGGCGTCTTCGTGGAGATCACTCCGGGAATAGAAGGGGTTGTTTTTCTCTCGGAGCTCGACGAAAAGAAAATCGAGAACCCCCAGGAAGCCTTTGCCATCGGGGAAGAGCGGAACGCCAAGATCATCAAGATGAACCCCAAGGAAAAGAAAATCTCGCTCAGCTTCAGGAGCGCCCAGCTGGAGATGCAGAAGATAGAATATCAAAAATTCATCCGCAGCCAGGACGACAGACTCACTCTGGGCGATATCATGAGGGATCAACTCAAGAACTTCGGCACTCCTAAAAAAAGAACGAAAGAGAAGGAGGGAAAAAAATGATTAAAGCCGATTTGATCAACAGAATCTCAAGACAAATGGACATCCCCAAGCAAGAAGCAGAGGAAGGAGTCAATCTGTTTTTCCAGACAATCAAGGATGCCATTCTCAAGGGAGAAGAAATAGAAATCAGAGGCTTTGGCAGTTTTCGTTTCCGCAAAAGGACCTCCCGGTCGGGGAGAAATCCGCGCACGGGAGAGCCGGTAAAAGTCCCTCCCAAGAAAGTTCTCTATTTCAAACCCAGCAAGCTGCTCAAAGAATTGATTAATAAATAATGGAATATATTTCTGCTCCCTGGAGAGAAGAATACGTGAAGAAAGTTTGCCGGAGGCAGGGCTGCATTTTTTGCCGGGCCCTCAAGCTCAAGAACGACCAAACGGCCTTCATCCTCTTCCGAGGCGAGCACAACTTCATCATTCTGAACAAGTTCCCTTATAATCCGGGCCACTTAATGATTGCGCCCTTGCGGCATCTGGCCTCCTTTGACCGAGCTCCCAAAGAAGCCAGCGATGAGATGGTTGACCTCCTCAAGATGAGCCTCAAAGTCCTGAGGAAAAATTACCGTCCGCACGGTTTCAACGCCGGCATGAACCTGGGCCGGAGCGCCGGGGCGGGGGTTGTCGGTCACTATCATCTTCACGTCATACCCCGCTGGCACGGGGATGCAAACTTCATGCCGCTGGTCAGCCAAACCCGGGTCCTCATCGAAGACCTTGAGAGCACCTATGAGCGGCTTCGGCCGCTCTTCCAAAAGGAAAGCCGGCCGGGAGAAAAAAGAAAATGAATTTCGAACTGAGCGAAGACCAGCTTCTGCTTCAAGAACTGGTCAGGGACTTTGCCCGGAAGGAAATTGCCCCGAAGATCGGCCATCTTGATGAAAATCATCTCTTCCCCAAGGAAATCATCCAGAAGCTCGCCGGGCTCGGGCTGATGGGCATGACCATCCCGGCTGAGTATGGCGGCATAAAGACGGATTATCTTTCTCTGATTCTGGCGCTCGAGGAACTGAGCCGGGTTTCGCCGAGCGTCTGCCTGATCATCAGCGTGCACTCTTCGCTTTTCTCCACCTCCATCCTCAGGTTCGGGTCACAGCAGCAGAAAGAAAAATACCTTCCCCGGGCCGCCCGTGGAGAGATCCTGGGAGCTTTCTCGCTGACTGAGCCTGAAGCGGGCTCCGATGCCACCAACCTGAAGGCCAAAGCCGTAAAATCCGGCAATGAATATATCCTGAACGGGACGAAAGCCTGGGTGACCAGCGGCAGCGAGGCCGACGCGCTCATCCTTTTTGCCCGGACGGGGAGCGAGACAGGTTCTCCGAACCTGAGCGCATTCATTGTGGAGAAGAATTTTCCCGGGTTCAATGTAGCCAGGATCGAAGACAAGATGGGCCTCCACTCTTCCCTGACGGTCGAGATAGCTCTCGAGGACTGCCGAGTTCCCGCCGGGAATATTTTAGGCGAAGAAGGCCGGGGCGCTTACATAGCTCTCCAAGCCCTCGACGGCAGCCGCATCGGCATCGCCGCCCAATCGGTCGGGCTGGCCCAGCAGGCTCTGGAGCTGGCCGTAGGCTACGCCAAGCAGCGCGAGGCCTTCGGCAAAAAAATCGCCGAATTCCAGGCCATTCAGTTCATGATCGCCGATATCGCCACGCTGGTGGACGCGGCCCGCCTGCTGACCTACAGGGCGGCAAATCATTACGACTGCGGATTGCCTTATGGGAAAGAAGCTGCCATGGCCAAGCTGTTTGCCTCAGAAGCGGCCAATAAAGTCGCCTACCTGGCCCTGCAGATTCACGGAGGCTACGGCTATTCTAAGGAATATGCGATCGAGAGGTTATACCGAGATGCCCGGGTCCTCTCTATCTACGAGGGCACATCTGAAATCCAGCGTCTGGTCATTGCCAGGAAATTGCTGAAAGAATCCTGACTTTAACATTCCCGAGATTGTGTTTGAGGTGAGACCATGTTAAAAGCGATGCGAAAAAACATCAAGTCTCTTGCCCCCACCTTGTGGATTGTCATAGCCACTTTTATCATCTCCATCTTCGCCATTTGGGGCGGAGCAGGCAGGTTGGGCGAGAAAGCCCAAACGGAGACGATCGCCTATCTGGGAAAAGATAAGATCTCGATGAACGCCTATTACAGCGCCCTGCGCCAGAGACTCGAAGCGCTTCAGAAACAATTTCAAGGCCTGAACAAGGCTCTCATCCAGCAGCTCAATATCCCCCAGCAGGTTCTTGAGCAGATGATTCAACAAGATCTTCTCGAGCAAAAAGCCGAGGAAATGGGAATCACGGCGTCCGACCGAGAAGTCCGGGACAGAATCGTTGCCCTGTTCCAAAGGGACGGCAAGTTCGTGGGTTTTGAGGAATACAAAAGAATCCTGGACTGGAACCACATGTCTGTGGCTGATTTTGAGGACAACCTTAAGAAAGAGATCATCCTGAGCAAGATTGTCCAGTTTCTTACTGCCGGTATCGCCGTCACTCCAGAGGAAGCCTGGGAAAATTATGACAAGCTGAACTCCAGCGCCAAGATCGAATACCTGCTTCTTGATGAAAGCAAAATTCCGTCTGACCAACCCCTTTCGCCGGAAGGGATCCAGGCCTACTTCGAAAAAAATAAAGACAAGTATGCCCTTCCCGAAAGAAGGGAAGGCTCTTATATCTTCTTAAGCACAGATGCTGTCAAAAAAGAGGTCCAGGTCGGCGACTCGGAAATAGAAAAATACTATAAAGACAACATCGACCAGTTTAAAGAACCGGAAAGGGTGAGAGTCAGCCGGATTTATCTGTCCTTCGCGGGCAAGGAAAAAAGCGCCGTCCAAACAGAGGCCCGGGGTTTGCTTGACCGCGTTTCCAAGGGCGAGGACTTTGCCCAGCTGGCCAAGTCCTACTCCCAGGATGCCAAGGCTAAAGATGGAGGAGACTGGGGTTTTGACGAATGGCGGAGCTTCTCTTCCCAGGAAAGGGAAGAGATAGGGAAGCTCGCGAAAGGACAAGTCTCCGGGGTCGTCGAAGCGCCGGAAGGTTTCTCTACCCTCAAAGTCACAGAAAAAGAACCCGAAAAAACGCTTCCCCTTGAAGACGTCAAGACGCGCATCAAGTCAATCCTCGAGGACCAAAAATCCCGGGACCTGGCCGCGCAAAAAATTTCCCAGCTCGAAAAAAGCGCCCGCAAAGAAAAAAGCCTGGATGTGGCCGCCCAGAAAATCGGGTTAAAAGTCAAGAAGACGGGGCCTCTTAAGCAAGGCCAGGCCTTAGATGATATTGATCCGGCCGGGTCCTTCAGCCAGGCCCTGTTCGGGCTCAAAAGCACCGAAATCTCGAGTCCTGTCTACATTTTCTCCGGCACAGGGCTCGTCCAGCTGGAAAAGATCGACCCGCCGCGGCCGGCCACATTCGAAGAAGTCAAGGATGCCGTCGAAAAAGACCTCAAGGCGACGACGGAGAAAGAAATCGCCCGGCAAAAAATCTTGCAGGCGCGGACGCAGGTGGAAGGGAAAAAATGGGAGGATGTGGCGCCAAAACTCGACCTTGAATACAAAAACGTTATGGACTACAAGCGAGAGCAATACTTGGCCGTCATCGGCGAAAGCCCTGAAATCGACGGGCTCGTCTTCTCTCTGCCCCTCAACCAGGTCAGCGAGCCTGTCGAATACGCCTCTGGCTATGCCCTGGTCAGGGTCCTGGAAAGAAAAGACGCCAGCCGCGAAGAGTTCGAAAAGAATAAAGAAACGGAAATGAACAACCTTCTTGAGGCCAAGAGGAACAAGTTTCTCCTGTCTTACATCGACAGGCTGAGACAGGAAAAGAACGTCAAAATCAACTACAACCTTTTCATGCAGATCAATTCCGACATGCTCTCCCGCTATGAAGGCCAGGAGTAGCCGCCGGCGAAAGATGACAAGAGATAAGCTCGGCCGAGCTGCTGAGAGGATCATCAAGCAGGCCCTCAAACTGCGTCGTGGTGAAAGTTTTCTTTTGGTCACGGATCGGGAAAAATTGGAGATTGCCGAGGCTCTGGCCGCCTGGGCCAAAAAAGTGGGTGCCGAGACAACCACCTACCTGATGACGAAAACCCTCCGGCCCATTGTGGAGCCGACCCGGCTTTTGCGGGAAATGGCCAAGACAGCAACCTCAATCGCCCACTTGCTCGAGGCCCGGATCGAGGAAAAACCCTTCCGGAGCTTTCTGGTGAAAACAGGCCTGAACTCGAGTCGGCACCATTACGAAGCCCTGGTAGAGAAAGTCACCATCAAAGCCAAAGGGAAGGTCATCATTCAAAACGGAAAATTTCTGCTCTGATCCAGGGAGGAGGGATCCCGGCTTCAGGGCCGAATTAGATCGTGGAAGAGCGCTTTGACCCGTTCCTCGAGGGCGCTCCTGAAATTCTCGACGCTAGACTTATACCCGTTGCTGAGATAGTCGATGATGTACATCGGTTCGCCGACATTGACCAGAATCTTGGCCGGAATCAGCCAAGGCGTCTGCGTCCCGTACATCGCCAAAGGCGTGACGGGAACAGAGATATTGTTGTCGCAGTATAAGTTATAGGCTATGATGGAAGTGCCCGGCTTGAACGGGCTCACATAGGGATGGGGGTCTTTGGTTTGAACCCGGCCCCGGCCCTGGAGGGCAATGATGGCTTTCCCCTTGCGCAGGTATTCCTGGCCAAGCTTGCGGGCTTCTCCTGTGGTTGAGCGAAAATCCACGGGAATAGTCCCAACTTTGCCGATGTTGCTGGAGATAAACCGGACAAAGTAATATTTCAAGGGCTTGAGGATCGTATTCACCACCGAGCCAAAATCTTTGAGATGACGCTGCAGATGTTTGAGAATCAGGAGATCGAATTTCCCTTTAGAAAAAATCTCTTTATTGGCGGTAAAGAAAACGTGCCGGGGCACAATCTTCAAAATAACGGCGACATCTTTAAAAGCCCCGCAATGATTGCCCACCAGGATGTTCGGGCCTTCCCTGACAAAATTTTCTTCCTGCCTGACTTCTATCTTTTTCCCCAGCAGAAGGAGAGCTATCCACCTGTTAAGGATGGGCTCTAAGCGCCTGAATTCTTCTTCAAAAGTGGCCATGATGAAATTCCGATTTATTTTATCAAATGGACTGATTTTTTCAAATACTCTCTTCAACGGGTAAGCATCTCCATTTATGTGATTCCATTCGGCGCAGGATGCCGCCCTCGGCCCCCGCACCCCGGGGAACCAGTCCCGTCGGTTCCCCCCGTCGGAGAACCCGACGGGTCCCCTCTCCGCTACGGGGGCTTCAGGGCGGCATCCTGCGCCTATCATAAAGATCACATACTTGGAAATGCTTCCTTTCAACGGGAGCAGGCGGCGCTCCAGGACGGCCGACACCTCCAACCCCAGTTCTTGTAATCGCCTCTGAGTCGTGATAACGTTCTAAATCGGGAGGACGAAATGGTTACCATCATAAGGAACGGGCTTGTCTACGCCCCCGAACATTTGGGGTATAAAGATCTTGTCCTGGCCGGAGGCAAAATTGTCGCTGTGGCCGAGCCGGGAAAAATCAAAATAGAAGGGGTGCCGTCCGATATCCTGGATGCGTCGGGGAAAATGATCCTCCCCGGGTTCGTTGACAGCCATGTTCATATCCTCGGAGGTGGAGGAGAAGGCGGTCCCGCTACACGAGCTCCCGAGATCAACCTCGAGGATATCATCTCGAACGGCGTCACTACCGTGGTCGGCTGCCTGGGGGCGGATGGAGTCACGCGTCACCTGACCTCCCTCCTGGCGAAAGCACGGGGACTGGAAGCGGAGGGAATAACAACCTATATATTTTCTGGATCCTATGAAGTCCCCCCCAAAACCATCACCGGCAGCATTCGTTCCGACCTTGTCCTCATCGATAAGGTCATCGGAGCCGGAGAAATTGCCGTCTCCGATCACCGCTCTTCGCAGCCGACCTTTGAGGAGATCGCCCGCCTGGCGGCTGAATGCCGGGTCGGCGGGATGCTCGGCGGAAAAGCCGGCGTTCTCCATCTCCATCTCGGCGACGGCCAGCGGCGGCTGGAGCTGCTCTTCCGGCTGATTCGCGAGACCGAAATCCCGGCCACGCAAGTGATCCCGACGCACGTCAACAGGAACGGCGAACTTTTCGAGGAAGCGATCGCCTTCGCCTTAGAAGGCGGTTACTTGGACCTGACGGCCGGACCTGAGCCTGAACCCGAGGAAAGCTCCGAGGTGAGCATAGAGAAGGCCATCGCTCTTTGCCTCAAGCGGCAGGTTCTCCTAACGCGGATCACCATAAGCTCCGACAGCAACGGAAGCCTGCCTGTTTTTGACCGAGCCGGAAATCTCGTCGAACTGACTATAGCCACGGAAAAAGACCTCATGCTTAGCTTCTGCTCCCTGCTCCAGAAAAAAATCCTAACGATGGAAGACTGCATCAGGCTTTTCTCCACAAACGCCGCCTCTTTTTACAAGCTCTCGAGCAAAGGCGAGATCAAACCCGGGAAAGATGCTGACCTCATTCTTCTCAATCAAGATCTCGAACTGCGCGACGTTTACTCGCGGGGAAGAAGGATGATGGCTGAAGGCAAGCTTCTTGCGAGAGGGGCTTTCCGCTCTCTGTCCTGAGGAAATACCATGGAAGAAACAAAGTCGCCAGCGCCGAAAGGGCCGAGTTTTGTCGTTGCTCTGGTGCCTCTCACCGCCATGGGGCTTTTGCTCGGTGTGGGCTATGGAATCTACAGAATCCGCCCCCAGGTTCTCCTTGTGGCTGCTGCCTTTATCACAGGCTGTCTCGGGTTCCTCCTTCGTTTCACCTGGAAAGACATGGAAAGAGGGATCGTGGACAGCATCCATAAGGCCATGCCCGCCATCCTGATCATGCTCTGCGTGGGCATTCTCGTCGGCTCTTGGATTGTCAGCGGGACCATTCCGATGATTATCTACTACGGCTTGAAGCTTATCTCCCCCCAGTCCTTCCTGTTTACAGCCTGCCTTGTCTGCAGCATTGTTTCGCTGGCCACCGGAACGTCATGGGGGACCATCGGCACGCTTGGAGTGGCCTTTATAGGCATCGCCATGGGACTGGGCATCCCCCTTGGCCCGGCGGCGGGCGCTGTCGTCGCCGGAGCGTACTTTGGCGACAAGCTGTCCCCTTTTTCCGACGTGACCAATCTCGCTCCCGTCGCCGCCGGCTCCAACCTTTTTGACCACATCAAACACATGCTCTGGTCGGCTGTGCCGGCCTGGCTTATAAGCCTCGCTGCCTATTTTCTCATCGGGCTGAGATATAAGAGCCGCGCTGTGGAATCAGAAACGGTCTCTCTTATCCTCCGGACACTCCAGGAGAACTTCCGCTTTCACATTCTTCTTCTTCTCCCTTTGCTGATTGTTTTTTATTTTGCTTTCACCAAGAAGCCGACGATCCCGGGCATGCTTATTTCTGCTTTCGCCGCCGGCATCCTGGCCTTTATTTTTCAGAAGGCTTCGGTGGTGGACGTAGCCACGGCCATGAATTCAGGCTACCAAGCTCATACCGGAGTGGCTGATGTCGATAAGCTGATCTCCAAAGGCGGGATGATGAGCATGATGGAGACCCAGCTCGTGGCCTTTACGGCCTTCAGTTTCGGCGGCATCATGCAGCGCACGGGCATGCTTGCCGTTATCCTGGACCGGGTCATGATTTTCGCCAACAAAATCTGGAGCATCGTCCTGACAACGATCATCTCAGCTATCGTCACGGCCCTGGTGACGGGCAGCTCCTATCTTTCCATGATCATCCCGGGAGAGCTCCTGGCTCCTATCTACAAGAAAAAGGGGCTGGCCGCGAAAAACCTGTCCCGGATCATCGAGGAGAGCGGCGCCATCATCGTTCCGTTGATTCCCTGGAGCATGGCCGGCGTTTACATTACGGGGACGATCGGAGTGCCGACTTTCTCTTACCTGCCCTGGGCTATTATGAACTATGCCGCGGTCGTCATTCTGGCTGTTTTCGGGTTCACCGGTTTCACGATGGCCCCGAAAACCCGGGAGGATGAAACCCAGATCGGAAGCTGACGACCGGTCGTCCTTAAATCAAATTGTCATCCCGGGGCGCTGGGGGCAACGGGGATCTCAACAGAGAGCGTCAATCTTTTTTATCCACCTCACCCAAGGCCTTGGCGAACTTTTCCTTGGCCTTTTCCAGCTTTTCCTTCTCGAGCTCGGCTGTAGCCTCAAACTTCCGCTCAAACTCTTCCATCCGCTTCTTTTCCTTAAGGAGAAGCTCGTCCAGAGTTCCCTTTTTCTTCGCCCCCTTTTTCTCCGTTTGGATGATTTCCCGTGAGACTCCATCTACCCAGAGCACAGACTGGCAGCACGGGCAGACAATTTGAAAGACCCCGGCCTTTTTCTTTTCCCCGGTCATAGTCCTATCACTTTAACAGAAAAAGACAAAATGATAAATAGGCTCGGGCAGCGGGCCCAAAACATCCCCTGCCCTCGCCCCCGCAAGAAAACGAACAGGCTTCGACTCGCCCCATCTTTAGAGGTTGTGTTTTTTCAGGAGCTTGAAAAGTCCCTGCCGGCTCAGACCGATCTCCTCGGCCGTCCGCGCCTTGTTGTAGCCAAACCGGAGCAAAGCTTGATCGAGAAACCGTTTCTCAAACTCCGCTTTAGCCTCGAAGAAGTTATAGGAAGCAGAAGGAGAGCTCTCCTTGTCAGGGTTGACCTTGGCCGAGAGATAATCCTCTTTGATCAAACTGTCATCATCGGTGAAGACCAGACAGCTCTGGATTTCATTCTGAAGCTCCCGGATATTTCCCGGCCAGGAATAATTCATCAAGAGCTCCAAGGCCCGGGGGGAAAAGTAAGCCCTCGACCGCCTCATTTCCCGGCAATACTTTTCGAGAAAATGGTCCACGAGGAGAAGGAGGTCTCCTTTTCTCTCTCGCAGAGGCGGGACTTCGATGGTTAGGATGCGCAGCCGGTAATAGAGGTCGATCCTGAAATTCCCCAGCTCGATTTCTTTTTCGATATTCTTGTTGGTGGCGCTGACGAAGCGCGCATCAACGCGGCGTGTTCTCGTCTCTCCGACTCTCCGGATTTCCTTCTCTTGGAGAAGTCGCAGGAGCTTGGCTTGAAGCGGCAGTGATAGATCCCCGACTTCATCCAAAAAAAAAGTTCCGCCGTTGGCCTCCTCGATAAGCCCGGTCTTATCCCGAAGCGCGCCGGTGAACGCTCCTCTGGCGTGACCAAAGAGCTCGCTTTCCAGAAGAGGATCGGGAATGGCGCTGCAGTTCACGGCGATGAACGGGCCTCCCCTTCTGGCCCCCCGCTCGTGAATGGACCTGGCGATGAGCTCCTTGCCGGTGCCGCTCTCACCGTAAATGAAAACAGGAGCATCCGTGTCTTTGACCTTCTCGATCAGCGTCTGGATCAGGGAAGAAGCCCGGCTTTGGCCTATGAGCGGGTCAGATTTCCGTAAAAGCTCGCAATTCTCGTTCGGGCCATTATGGTTGAAACCGTTTTTGATGATGGGCTCGAGGCATTGGGAAAAAAAGCTCAGGAGCTCCAGGTCCGCCGGAGAATACGGCCTCAACCCGGAATCACGGCACAGACAGATGGCGCCGGCCGGCCGATTTTCCACGACTAGAGGCAAACAAAGAAGGCTCTGATTTTCGCGGCTGGGGCTGTTTTGATAGCCGTTCCAAGACACGAGGTCTTTGCTGTCGGCCAGAAGAGGACGCTTTTCGTGGACCGACTTTTGGATGATTCTAGTGCTTGAGGCAAAAGAAATTTCCGAGTCAGGCCAGGTTCTTTCAAAAGTGACTTGGCTGTTCTTATCGAGAAGCACGAGCCGGGCCAAGCTCGAAGGAATTTCTTCACCGACCATTTGAAGAATTTTAGTCAAAAAGGACTGAACCTGGTCAGGTTTTATGCCCACACCCAATCTAACGACAGGGCGGCCCTATTTTTCTCAGATTGAGACCAACGAAATGACAATTTTGGCGTCGGGAAAAGCTTGGGCCGGGTTCGAGCGAAACGTGAAGATTGGGCTTATGTCCAGCCAAAATACCCGCTTTCGGCACGAATTCAACTCACAAACTTGACTAGGTTTAGCTCATTCTTTTAAGCTGGAAGACTCCCGTTCAAGCGCAGGTCTATAAAATGGACGCAAACACACCGAACCGCCTGATCCACGAAAAAAGCCCCTACCTGCGGCAGCATGCCTATAATCCTGTTCAATGGTATCCTTGGGGAGAGGAGGCTTTCGAGGAGGAGAATGGAGGCTTTGGCCGAGCTCCGAAGTTTCCCACCTCGCTCTTATGAGATTCTCGCCAGATCTCTTTCCAGGTTTTGATCGAGAGATGATGGCCGGCGGGGAGGACCTCGAAGGACGGACTGGCGGGAGAAGAAAAAGCCTTTTCCACTGCTCCCCAGAGTTTTTTCCGAGTGAGGTGCGAGGCAGCAAAAATAATCACGCCAGGGCCGCCAGCCTTTCTTACCGTCTCAATCGTCTGGATGAGTTTGGCCCCGGGGAAGAATCCAGGGGGAGGATCGGCCAGGATGCCGTTGAGCTCGCCGGCCAGGGCTTCTTGGGTGACTTTTCCTTTCAGGAAAGAATCATATTTGGCGCTGAGCTCTTTTGCTCTGAGGTCGGAAAACGGGCTCAGGGAGGCGATATTGGCTTTCACGAGTCGGCCGAATTCCTCTTTTGATTCCAGAGCGCGGCCCGTCTTCAAAAGGCTGAGCGCTCGCTCCCAGGGCTCAAGCTCCTCCCTAAAAATATAATGGGCATCAAGGCCGACGAGAAGGCTGCATTTCTCCCCGACCCATCTGTTCTGGGCGCGGACGACATCGGCAAGATAAGTCAAATAGTCTTCAAAGCTGCCCTGGAAATGACTGCGATAGGTCATGGTCATGGCGATATCCACCCAAGGCGCAAAATCAGTCCAGCGCTGGGCGATGAACCTCCCGCTCTTCATCGGATTGATGAACACAGCCGCCGACATTTCAATCCCCGGACGAATCGCCGAGGCCCTCTCCCAGGCTTCTCTGACAAACCGGCTGATGGCGTCGCAGCGCAGTTCGTAGAAGAAATAACCCAGGTCCGGCCGGTTGATGGATTTTCCCTCGAGGATGAATTTGGCTTTATCTTCCCTCGACATTTCCGCCCAGTTCGGCGGCCTGACTGTGAAGTCAAGGTCCCAGTTTGACTCTTCGCGGAGGCGGTCTTTCTTCAACGGAATTTGGACATCGGGCCGGGAGGGATAATAGAAAAGACTATCGCTCAAAAAATGCTCCAGGCAGTAATCACAGAAGCAATACGAATCGGGCGCGACATCCCCGGGATAACGGACATAATCATGGTGGATGCCATCCACAGGATACTGCCGGACAACCTCCTCGATCATCGGCAGAAGCCATTGGTCCGTGTATCCGGGGCGGCGATTCGGACACATCCAGACCGGGCCGTAGACCTGGTCCGGAGTCAGCTTCTCCTCCGAGGTCAGGCCGCCCTGGGGATTGAGCATGCCCCATTCCGGATGGGCTTTGAAAGCCGGGGAATCCTTGCCCTCGGGAAAATCACAGAGCCAGGCGTGAACCTTGATGCCGTACTTCGGAGCCACATTGGTGATGGCCCTGAGGAGGTCGAATTCTCGGTAGTCCGGATGGACGGCCTCGGGAAATTTTTTGCTCTGCCAATAGACGCGGCCGGCCATGTCTTTGACCAGAGGGACGACGACCTGGATGTTGGCTTTCTTGAGGACTTTGAAAACTTCCTCGACGTCCTTCTCGCTCTTGCCGAAATCGCCCGGATGGGCCCAGACTCCTCTTCCTTCTATCCTTGTGCTGGTTTGAGCCGCCAAGGCCAAAGGAAAAGCAAGCATCAAAAAGAAAGGAAATTTTTTGAGCATTTCCATCCCTCCGAGAAGTTTCCAGAGATTCCGTCCGCCTATTACTAATCAAAAAAGTCAGATTAGTCAAATCGAGGGATTTGGAGAATGCTGCCTGCAGAAAAATTTACCGGGCGAAATACCCGAGTCTGTGGACAACCCGGGAATCGTGATTCTTCACTCTGACTTTGATCTCCTTAAAATTGCCGTCTTTGACGAATTTCTGGTCTTTGCCTCGTGATCGGCAGATCATCCTCGGGAGGCAAAATATTTATGACGGTACCTGGGAGAAAACGCCGAGCCTGGGCTGGATGTCCGTCCCTCTGCTGGAGTACCAGGGAGGAGGAGCCGCCGCGACGCTGGAGCCTTTGTCGGAACACTTAGAAGCCTACGGAGCGCAGTTGGCTCAGAATTTTGCCGGCGGCGTCCAGGCCTGTTATAGGGGAACGAGGCTCTGCGATACCGGAGAAACAAAAAAGGTCGTCAAGAAGTGGGTCGATTTCTATAAAAAATACAGGGACATTTTGGACTCCGACATCATCCATCTCCGGAGGCCGGGCAGCCGGGACATCGACGGCATTCTCCACGTCAATGCCAGTTTGAAAACCAGGAGTCTGGCTGTTCTTTATAACCCGGCGATCAAGTTATTGAAAAAACGTCTCGACTGCCGCTCTATTATACAGGCCTTAAAGACATCGCCTCGATTCGCCAGCGGCTTGGCCTTGACAAAGTCATCTCATCTTCATCCTCTGACCTGATGACGACTTCTATATTTTGTAGATATCAGAGACCACTATGATTACTATCGACCAGGAAGATATCAGGGCGATGTAACCATTAGTGTGGTCATCCATCGGTTCAGTGGTTCGGCGGGCCATGGCCCGGCCTTGAATCCGATTCTGAGTGCGAAGCCGGGCCGGATCAAAACCAAAATCGACCCCAACGCCAACACGGCCTATTATTTGGGAATCTGGATAAAACCCCGCTGACAACTTTTCGCTATTCCGCTTTGTTTTGAGCCGCGGGTCTTTATCTATTTAACTCGATCCGTCATTTCGACGGGCGGCCGAAGTATTTGTCGAGCCAGGCCAGCGACTCTTTGATAAATTCATTGCGAGGGATGAAGTGGTCAGTATCGTAAAGCTTCAAGACTTTATCCTCTTTGGGAGTTCCCAGGAGATCGAACATGGGTTTGGCGCTTGTCTTGTAAGGAAAATCCATATCGTATTTCCCGTTGAGCATTAACGTCGGGAGCTTCACTCGAGTCACATAATTGATGGGGTTGATCTCGGGACGCCCGAAACTTCGCAGGCCCCCAGCCTTTAATATGCTGACCTTCAGGCGCTCTTCAACAGCCGGAATAATAGCGCCGAGCCAAGCTCCCCAGCTGAATCCCAGGTAGGCAATCTTGCCGGTATCGATATCGGGGCGGGTCTCGAGATAATCAACGCATCTTCTGAACTCTTTGAATACACGGATGTAGTATTCAGTTCTCAGCCGGCTTTCCGTAGGGAGGTTCTCAAATTTCGGATCACCACGCTCAAAGGTCCCCGTGTAGATGGGGAAGAGGACGGCCCGGCCGTCGTGCAGAAGAAATGATAAGTCGACTTCAAACCAAACATATTTCTCGAGGGCTTGGCTCGATTTTTGCTCTTGGGCCGAGCTACCGGGGAAGTAGATTACTGTCTGATAGGGAGGTCGCGAATTTTTGGGGAGGAAGAGATAAGCCGTCATACGCTCATTAGCATAGGCGGTATCAAAGGTCACTTTTTCTTTGACCCAGTCCCCGGTCTTTTCGTCCGTTGCTTCCACACGAGCATTCAGGTCTTTTTTATCATAGGAGAACTGGTCCTTATAAACTTGGAAGACGGAATCGGGAACCGGTTTGAGCTGATATAAGTTCCCGACCTCTGCAAACTTATAAAACCCGACGGGTTCGAGAGCGGTTTCGGGGATTCTCTTGGGATCCATATACCGAACGCAGCGGAAGCCGTTTTTCGGAGAGCGGTCGAACGGCAAAGCCTGACTCGACTCTCCGAACATATAGTTGATATCGTTCCAGGCTCCGCCCCTCATGAGCCTGCCTTGAGGCGTTTCGTTCCAACACCACTCCCGGACATTGCCCGCCATGTCGTACGCCCCATAAGCTGTTATGCCCTGATACCTTCCGACTTGGGCCGGCCCTTCCCCTTGAAAATTGCACAACGGATAGAGAATCGATAGGAAGCCCGACTGATAGAGGGGAGTTAGTTCGCCTCTGGCGATTTCCCAATGAAAACTCGTCGGCAAACTCTTCCCCGCAAACTCGGCGAACGCAGCGGCCTCGTACCAGCAGACTCCGGAGACAGGATAATCTTCCTGCCCTTTGGGAAAGGTGCCGGCCTGCCAGGTCGAAGGGCTGGGTCTTCCGGTTTGATCGACAAATCCGGCCATGGCCGTTTCCCAGGTCAGGACTTTTTCATCTTTAATAAAAGGATTTTTCCAATATTCTTTCTTCTGGTACCCGCCCTTATCGACAAATTCCTTGAATTGTCGATTCGTGACTTCATACTGGTCCATGAAGAAATCGTCAAAATCACCCACGTGTTGAATCTGGCCTCCGGACACGCGCACCATCCCCTTGGGAAGGCTCCCCTTTTTATCCAGAACCCGGGTAAGATTGTCAGGGATATTAAAATATTGCCTTGATTCGTCACGTTTATAAGTGAAAGAAGCTGCCAGCGCAGTCTCATAGCCTTCTTTCTCCATTTTCCACCGGAAAATTCCCATCGGAAGCCGGATGTTTTTCAGGGGCGAGGTCCCGAGGTATTCCCATTCATTGTCTGGAGCGGAATACTTTTTCAGTGAGATTTTTGCCCCCGGCGGCTTGGTCTCGATGGAGATATTGACGGCACATTTTGACGCCAACTCGGAGAGCTTAGGATTTCCCGATATGTACGTCTCCGCCCTTTGAACTAGCTTATAGGCGTCGATAAGGTTATCCCGGCCAGACCCCTCGGCCATGACGAGTTCGTCGATCTTGGGAAGCAGCGTCTCTTTGGCCCAGCGGACCTTGGCCTGACGGCCGATAAGCCAGAAGGCCAGACAGGCGATGGCCACGACAACGACCGCAGCCGGAATCGACACCTGAGGCTTGCGAACCCGGCGCAGGATTGTGCGAAGGTTTAAGGCTCCCGCCTCCTCGGCTTTGAGGGTTTCCTGATAAGCCTTCAAATCTCTGGCGAGATCCCCGGCTGAGGAATACCGGTCGTTCCTATTCTTTTTAAAGGCGCGGTCGATGATCTTTTGTATTTCGACCGGAATATGGGAATTTAGCTGCTTGAGCGGCTTCGGCTCCTCATGAACAATCGAATAGAGAATGGAAGTCTCCCTTTCCCCCCGAAACGGAAGCCGGCTCGTAAGCATCTCATACAAGACAACGCCCAAGGACCAGATGTCCGTCCGATGGTCAAGCTCCTCGGCCCGCGCCTGCTCGGGCGACATGTACGCCACCGTTCCCATCGTCTTCGCTTCGGTCGTGATCATCGGGCCGCCGGCCATCTTGGCCAATCCGAAATCCATGATCTTCGCCTGCCCCTTCTCCGTAATCATGATGTTGGAGCTCTTGACGTCGCGGTGGATGACGCCTTTCTGATGGGCCTCGTCCAGGCCTTCTGCAATCTGAACCGCAACGTCCACAGCCTCGCCGATCCTGAGAGGATGCTGGGCAATCCGCTCCGTCAAAGTCTGGCCTTCGATGTAGGCCATGGCGATATAAGTCAGGCCCTCGGCCTCTTCGACCTCATGGATCGTGCAGATGTTGGGGTGCTCCAGGGCGGCCGCCGCCTGGGCCTCCCGGATAAAGCGCTCTTTGGCTTCTTCGTGGCGGGCCAGCTCGGCGGGCAAGAACTTGAGCGCGACGGGCCTCCTGAGCTTGGTATCTTCAGCCTTGTAGACGATCCCCATTCCTCCATGGCCCAGCTCTCCCAGGATTTTGTACTTGCCGGCAAACAGGCTGCCCTTGGCCAGAACCTTCGTCGCGGTATCCAGGGTCATTGTTTTGGAAAAGATCACTTCTCCCCCTAGAGACAGCCGGCTTCCGCATCTGCGGCAGAAAGAACTGTCCTCAGGATTCTCGGAATGACAATGAGGGCACTCGACGGCCATATTTCCTCCGATGATTCAATAATAAGAGCATAGCAATTCCCGGGCTAACAATCAACCGCAGTTTGCGGATCACTAATCGGTTCCTGTTAGAGAGGGATAGGAAGTTGGGCTTTAGGGATAGGGTTGTTTCCTGCCGCTGGGCGGCTCAAGCTCCCCATGTGCTTGGCAGCGAAACCGCCCTTCACGAAAAGAGGATAATCGCAGCCCCTGATTGATGTCAACGACAAGGAAATGGCCGCGGCGAAGGCCGGCCAAATCATCATTCTGGAAGACCCTAAACCAGGCCGAAAGATAAGAGCCTCCCGTTCGAAGCGGCTCTCGTATTCCGCCATAAAGCGCAATTCAAGAAGATTAGCAACCAAAAGAAGGCAAAGGTCGCCGTGATGCGCCACCAGGTCGAAGCGGACAAAGAACAGAGGCGTTGAGTCCTGTTTTCCGTTACGAGCAGATAAGTCGCATTCAGCAATTCTTCGCTGACATAATCGCCTATATGTTCTCTGAATTTTGCAGCCGTCAGGGACGCCAGCGGCTCAGCCTTGACCAAAGTCATCTCATCCTCGTCTTCCAACTTGATGACAGCTTTTATGGGTATCCCTTTGGCCGCAGGTAAAAATTCCAGAGAATTTTCGAGCGGCGCGTCAAAGGCAACGAATGTCGTCTTGCTTATCAGGCGTCATGGCGATGCCGTCCTCGAGCTTGGCCATGCCGTAGCCTTGCTTGTAGACGATCCGGCCGTCTTTGACGACGGCCAAAGCACAGCCGGGAGTATCGGTTTTGTCCCATTGGGCGAAGATCTTATCGACTTTGTCGGTCTTCTCGTCAGCCGTGAGGAACGAACCGGAAAAAATCAACAAGGCCAAGACCAAAATCCTTTTTAATTCTAGCGACATTTTGCTCATGGATGCCTCCGTGAATTCTGTATTATCGCGGATTAAAGCTGATTTTGGAAGAAGAAAGCGGTCATGATTCAGCCATGACATACTTTTGGTAAGCCCTCAGGACTCCGCCGGAGACAGCGTCTCCACGATGAACATAGAGCCGGTAACGCAGGACTACCGGCTGGTTGGGCTGAAGAACGGCAGACTTGAATCCCGGCCAGGACGGGTTGAGGACGCCGGCATAGCTGTTGCGGATGAGCCAGGCTGTCGGAAAGCCGGGATGATCGGGAGAGACGAAAATCGCCACGCCTAGCCCGGTGGTCGAAATGTCAGCCCAGCGAAAAGGCGTGTTGACAACATCTTGCTTTAACGCACCCTTATCAGTCGTCAAGGCGGCACCTTTGAACATCGCCGCACCACGCAGGCACAGACCTCCGTAGCCTTTGTTCTGATCCGGCGTGCCTTGGAGTCCGAGGGGGCCGCCGACAGCCTCGATCTCGAGCTCCAGGTCGATTGCCCGGCCCAAGCGGTCGGCCTGGTGAATCCAGACTGTCACGATTTCCGCGGCCACGGTCTCTTTTTGGTCCAGTTCCCACACGTTTTCGACGCTGAGGATAGCGCCATCAATCCCCGCCTCGCGCTTCAACCAGCGTACGAAATGCTGCCGTAGGGGCGGAGTAGCCGGCTCCCAGGTCTGGGTGTTCTGACCCCGCGTTTTGACGATCGGCCAGGCCCAGAACAGTCCGTGGTGATGGAGATGATCTTCGGGAAAATCATCGGTGAGCACTTGGCCATCCAACGAAAAGAGCGGATGGATGTAGCACGACCGCGTCTGCCCGAGGTCAACGCCCTCCTTGAGCTGATCGCCGAAGCGATAGGTCAGGACGTCTTTGCGGCCATCCCGCAGCGTCAGCGTACCTTGCGCGGCGTCCTCGATGAAGGCCATCTGGGCCGACGCAGATGTCGCGAAGAGAGCGATAAATAACGTCACCAGGCATACGTCCTTCACAGCTCTACTCCCATCATAGTAAAGACCGCACCAGTCTGTCACCGCCGCTGCGCTTCACAAGTTCGATAACCTTGTCTTCATCGACAGCAATGCCAAGGCCCGGCCCCTCAGGCACATGAGCAACTGCGTTTTCGATGCGCAACGGTCTCTTTAGAACATCTGCGCCGAGAAACTGCGGACCGTTGAGCGCCGCGGCCGGTTATAAGATCGCCCTTATAGACCAAAATGCCCACGCGCTGCCTGATCGACTCGCCCTTTTTTAAGGTAAACGGTTTTCCGCTCTGGCTGTCCGGGCGCCGGGGTCCGAATGTGCCGTATTCGCGCGTCAGCCAGCGGTGCTCCTTCCCATCCGGCCACTGGAACATGGCCACACCTTCAGTCACGCCCCCGACTGTGTTGGAGTAATCAATCCAGCAGGAGGTCTTCATATTGGTTGCCTCCTGGCCGGCGGCATTGTCGCGGCGCAGCTCGATTTTTGATGAGCCCGCTTCCGCCACCGTCGCTAACGACAGCATCAAGATCAAATAGCCCGCCCAAGCCCGGCGAGGGATCATCCGAACCTGCCTCCACTTCAAACGGTCCACGGTTCGCGGTGAGGATAATCCAGCCAGCGGTTGGCCTCGTCATCATCAACGAAGCGCTCAGCCTGGGGATTCCATTGCAGTCGCCGGCCAAGCTTCATGGCGATATGCGCCAGCACGCAGACAGTGTTCGAGCGGTGTCCCACTTCAACGGGCGCTGCCGGGTCCCTGCGGCTGCGCATACATTCCAGGAAGTTCTTCATATGGTTGTTGCTTTGGTAGAGCTTGATTTCATTGTCGCCGGCCTTCTGACGGAGGATCTCCCGGTCGGAAGCCTCGATCTGCTCCCGGGTAACGAATATCCAGCCGGCATCGCCCTCAAAGCGGACGCCCGCAGGATCACCGGTATCCATAATGAGACGGACGCCGTTGGCATACTTGACCTCGGCATGAAAGACCGTGTGGACATCGAAAAGGCCCCGCTCGGGAAACTCCGCTTTGGCCTCGATCTCGACAGGACCGGTGTCGTCCGTGCCGTTGCCCCATTGGGCAATATCATTCATGTGAGAGCCCCACCCGGTGATCATGCCACGGCAATATTGTTCGATCTGAAGCCAACCGGGCCGGTTGTAGCTCATCTGCGGATGCACGCGGTCCTCAGCATACGGCGCTTCAGCTGCGGGGCCAAGCCAGAAGTCGTAATTCAGGTTTTTAGGCACGGGCGCTGGCCGAGGATCGCCGGCGCCTTGATCCTGGGGAAGCCAGACGCGGATCGTCTGCAGTTTGCCGATGCGCCGGTTTCGGGTGAGCTCGCAGGCCGTGCGGAAATAAACCGAAGACCGCTGCTGAGAGCCGACCTGGAAGATGCGCTTGTTCTGGCGCACGGCTCGAACAAGTTTCTGGCCTTCGGCGATCGAATACGTCAGCGGCTTTTCCAGGTAGATGTCCTTGCCGGCGTTCGCGGCAGCGACGGCAACCGGCGCATGCCAATGGTCCGGCGTGACGATGAGGACCCCATCGATGTCCTCGCGGGCGAGCAGATCTCGAAAGTCACGGTAGCCATAACAACTCTTGTAGCCGCTGCGGCCAAGCTCGGTGGCGTAGATTTTTTCCGCCAGCCACTGAGCGTTCTCGAGGCGGTGCGCATCCACATCGCACACGGCCACGACGCGCGCTTGACCCTCGAGGCCGCGATAGATCAGTTCCTGCATATCAGCCACGCCCTGCCGCCCGACGCCGATGCATCCCAGCAGCATCGTGTCGCTGGGCGCTTGTCGGCTGAATACCGAAGAGGGCCCGGTCGCTGGCGCCAGCATCGATGCCATTGCGACCTTGAGGAAATGTCGGCGCGTGAATCTGGGCTGCGGTTTTGATCGAGACATGGCTAACTCCCTTCGAGGTCCTGAACCTACCATGATCAACCGGATGCTGTCAACGGCTGCCTCGAAGAGAGACAAGAATTCACGGACTTTTTCCAGGTCATAAATGCAGGAATATCAGGAATCGGTTCCAAGCTTCTTTGAAAGGTGGACCCGATTGTCCCGGTCGACTCCGCCTTTGGCTGGGTCGATCATTCTATCAGCTTCATCTTCGGCAAGCAGCGATACGATGGCATTATCGAGGGATGGCATGGCGACGCCAACTCCAAAATCAAGCTCGGGGACGTGCCCCCGCTGATCTCAGACGGAACGGCGCTTTTCGAGTATCCGCTGACGCTCAGGCCGAACGAGCCGCTGCGGCTCACGGTCAGGGCCTATCAGGACCTTCTGCCCATAAACTGCGAACCATGAAATATTCGGCCCGGGCGCGCGCAAGAAGAGCATAAGAATAGAGGAAGGTCATGTTGACCCCGACGGACCCCGAAAAACAATGCTCACAGCCGCCGAAAAAATGTTGAAGTTGATTTCGAGAAAAGTTAAGAATATCTCCTATTTCTTCTATTTCTTTTTCTCCGAACTCGGTGAGGTCGCCGGGCTCGAAGATGCTTTTGTGATGTCCAACAACCTCTTCGGCTCGGACTTCGATTTCTACATCGGCCAGTTTCAAGTCGCTGACCCGATTTTCAAGCGAGAGCTGCGCCTTTCCTTCGAGGACTATCAGATTTACGTGACCGAGGTGGGGGAGTCTAAAGTGACCCTGACCTATGACAGGGGAGTCATGCTGAACTACGGTTTTCCCACGAAAACAGATGTCTGGGTGGAAATCGTCAACGGCAACGGAATCGACCCCGCCAACCCCTTCGGGAATTTTGATTCGGACCAGTATAAAAATTTTGTTTTTAGACTCTCCCGGGACATCGGCCCTAATTTCCGGCTGGGCGGGCTGGCGTATTTAGGCAAAGAAGAGCAGGCGAACATGGGAAACTCCTTGTGGATGCTGGGGGCCGATGCCACCGTGTCCGCCAAGCCCTTTGAGCTCAATCTTCAGTACGTGGAACGCAGAGATGACAATCCCTATTTTTCCGTCAACGCCCCGCCTGCCGTCAAGACCAGAGGCGGGTTTGCCGAGCTGATTTATCTTCCCAAAGGGGATGACAGCCGCTGGTATCTGGTTGGGCTTTTTAATCGGGTCAGTTCGGACATTAACGAGCTGGACTACACCGCGGCCACCTTCCACTACGGCCGGCTCTTGAGGAGAAATATCCGCGCCACGGCTGAATTCACCTATGTCTTTGACAGCGCCTTAGACAACTATGGCCGCGTGGCCTTCGGGTTGATCACGGCATTTTAGAGCCTGGGGAACGTTCCCCCAGTTGCCACCTCATTGTCTTTTATTTTCGTTGGGCTGGGCGTTTATCCTTCCTCTGCCAAAAATTTAACAGAAAAGAGCCCCCCTTAACATTTTTTCTCGATTCCCGATATACTCTTATGTGAGATGGATGACAGGGAGAACCGCTTGATCGAACTCGTCCTCCGAGGAAACGCTGAGGCCTTCGAGCCCCTTGTCACCCCATACAGAAAAACCATCTTAAGCCTGGCCTACCGGCTGAGCCAGGACCGGGAAGACGCTATGGAAATCTCCCAGGATACACTTCTCCGGGCCTTTCGCTATTTGCGGAGCTACGACAAGAAGAGAAACTTCAAAAACTGGCTGCTCCAAATCCTGGTCAATGTCTGGCGAAACTCCCAGAAAAAAAAGATCGAACCGGAGGGCCTTGGTGAATTTCTTCCGAAAAGCGCTGAGATCAACCCCGCGGAGAGACATCTCCGGGGGGAAATCAGGAGTCAGCTCCTGGCCTGTCTCGACGGCCTGAGCCCGCGGGAGAAAGAGGTCTTTTTGCTGCGGGACATGGAGGAGCGGAGCGTCAAAGAGACGGCCCGGATCTTGGGATCGTCCTCGCTTTCCGTTCGCGTCCACCTCTCCTCAGCCAGAAAAAAGATAAAGGAGAGGGTCAAAGAAAAATTCCCCCATCTCTTGGAGGGCCGGCGGTGAACTGCGAAAAAGCGAAGAAGAATATCCCACTTTTCGCCGGAGGAGAGCTGCCGGAGAGGAAAGCCCGAAACTTGAGAAAGCATCTCGAGGAGTGCGAGGCCTGCCGGAAAGAGCTGACAGAATACAAGGCGGCTTTGGCCATCCTAAAAGACACTGCCCATGAAGAAGAACGTGATTGGGAGGAATCGGAGTGGCAGAATCTGATGAAAAAAGTGACCACGGAAATAATTCGGCGACGGCCTCTTCCGTTTCTGCTGAGCCCGAGGATGGCCTGGGGATATGGGCTTCTGCTTCTTCTCATCATGGGGCTGGCGGCCTTGTTTTTCAGGAGCATTCTCCGAAAGCCTTCCGCCCCGCTGTTGGCGAAAGAAATAGCCTTGACCCAAGTTAAGCCGTCTCGGACCTTCAAGCCTGAAGAGACAACAATGTCCGGCCAAGTGAAGGACTCGCCTTTCCCGGTTAGAACCCGGAGACTCGAGTCATCTCCGGGAGAAGTGATCATCGCTTCGTCCCGCTCCCCTGCAAAACCAGCGCAGGACCAGCTGTCCGTGACCCTTGTTTCTCAAGAGACGGGTCTGAGGGTCTATTGGACATTTAATAAGAATTTTGAATGGAAGGAGGAAAAACAATGAAAAAAGTGTTTTTGATTGCCATCTTCGTCAGCATGGCCATTTTTCTCGCTTTGATTAATGTCGGCTATGCGCAGGAAACCAATCCAAAAATGAGACAGGAAATCGTCAAGCTCAGGTACCTCAAGGGCAACGATATCGCCAATATCGGCGGTGTCCTTAATACATTTGCCAGCCGCGATGGCCGGATATTCCCAAATGCCGGCCTCGGACTAATCACGATCAGCGATTATCCGGAAAACGTCGAGAAAATGCTCGCGGTCATCCGCGAGGTCGATATCAGGCCGGCCGATATCCAGTTCGATATCCAGCTCCTTCTGGGGTCGGAGACCGCTGAAGAAAAGCCGGATGAATCTCTCAAGGACGACCCGGTCATCAAGGAGCTAAAGAGCCTGCTGAAGTATAAATCGTTCAGCCCGCTGGATAGTTCCTTGATCCGGGCTATAGACGGAGAGCGCTCAGAAACTACGATGGGAAAAAATGCCGAGCTCCGTCTCGAGCTCCGGCCGAAGTATATCAAAGAAGAAAAAGAGAACCTCATCCAGGTTGAAGCCCGCCTGGCCCAAAAGGGCGAATTCATCGAAGCCGGAGAAAACTCCCGTCAGGACTGGCCAACCATCCTCACCAGCAACTTCACCCTGAAATCAGGCGAAAAAACTGTCGTCGGCGTCTCCAAGATGGACGGCGGGGACAAGGGCCTCATCCTCATCATTTCCGGGAAAATCATAAAGTGAAAAAACCCGGAATGACGTTGCTCCCAATCAGGGATTCTTGGCCAGGGTTTTAATTTTCTTTTGGACGTCTCTGTAGCCGGGATTCCAATCTTTAACTCTTTTATAAAGCTCCAGGGCTTTTCGCTTATCGCCTTTGTCCTCATGAAGTGAGGCCAGCTCATACTCCAGGAAATAAGATTCGTCCGACCCCTCCTTGACTAAATTCAGGCATTTCTGGAGCCACTTGAAGGCTTCCTCAAGGTCATTTTTCTGCAGGTAAGTTTTGCTGATGATGCTGTAGCATTCCAGCGTCCGGCCCGGTTCTTCGGAAGCGAGCAGGAATTCTTCGATGGCGTCATCGAACAGGCCTTGCTCGAGAAAAGCCAGGCCGAGATGAAAACGGGTCTCGTAGTCTTTAGAGTCGATTCTCTTGCGAACCTGTTCTTTAAAATCCCGGACAATTTCAGAAAGATCCCTCTCCAGGATGGAAATATCACCTCTGAGCTGTTGAGAAAAGACGGTCCGGATCATGACGAGCTCTTCCTCTATTTTTTCGCCGAGGTCATAGTATCTCGTCTCGGCGGCCTCCTCAGAGGGGAGAGGGAGGATCTCTGTGTCGGCAAAAAGGTCGGCCGCGGTGACTCTTTTTTCAGTCCCCTCTTCATCCCGAAGGAGAGAAAGAAAGGTTTTGGCCAGCTCCGGGGTGGCTTCAATCTTTTCCTCTATCTTCTGGATCTTTCCAACGCGAAAAGGAATTTCCTCGGCCTTGATATCGGTCCTCATTTTCTCCAGGGCCGTTATTTTTTCCTCTATTTTGGAGGAATGGGGGAATTTCTGGCTCAGGTTTTCCAGAATTCTCCGGGCATTCCGGATGAGCCCTTGACTCACATACAAGTCCACTTTGGCCAAAAGAAGATCGACGCTCTCACCGTCTTCAGAGGCACGAGCCAAAAGCTCCTCCTCCCCCAATTTATCATCCACAAACCCGAGCTTTTTCCGCAAGCTCCAGTACTCCTGGACAAGATCCTCGTCTTTCGGACAAAGCTCCATGAGCTCGGCGAGAGCAACAAACATAGTCTCGGTCAAATGGCCGGCCCGGGCCTCTCCCAAGATGGCCCGGTAAACCACTTCCAAGTTGCCTTTCTGATTCTTGGATTTATAGATGGCGGCCAATTTTTCCAGGGCCGGCAGATGAAGACGTTTGGCGCTCAGAATAATCCCCAAAAGGCCTATGGCTTTGTCTTCTTTCTGCTTCTTGATCAAGTTGGCGATGAGCGGTTCCAAGACCTCATAGGCTTTTTCCGGCTTCTCCTGGAGACTGTAGACTTTTCCCAGCTTGATCCTGGCCCTGATGTTAAGGGGATAGCCGGCAATGATTTCCGCAAATATCTCTCGAGCCCTCTTCAGCTCCCCTTCCTCGAGATAGAGCGTGCCCAGGATATTCTGAAAATGAATGTTCGCCTTATCTTTGCTCAGGATTTCCTCGACAATCTCTACGGCCTCTTTTCTGCGGCCGCTTCTTTTGAGGACCTCGACAAGATTCGTCAAGGTCCGCTCGTCGTCGCCTCGGAGAGATTGGGACTGCCGGATGATTTTCCCGGCCTCCTCAAGTTGGCCCTGTCCGAGCAGAAGCTCCGCGGCGTCATTCAGCTGCGAAACGGACTCCTCGATAAATCCTTCCTGGCGGAGGAGCTCGGCCAGCGCGAGTTTGAAGGAAATGTTTTCCCGGTCCAGTTTGATCAGCTTGTCGTAGAGGAACATGAGCTCTTTGGTCCGCTTCTCCCTCCGCAGCCTCTGTTCTGCTTTCAAGTATTCTCTCTTGGCTTCCGTTGAGAATCCCTGCCGGTCGAACAAGTCTCCCATCCTGACGATGATGATAACGTTGTCAGGGTCAATCTTGCTGATTTTCTTATAGATGGCTAGGGCCTGGGAGTAAAAGCCCTTGGATTCGTAGTAGCTGGCGATCCCCTGGAATGCTTTGATAGCTTCGTCATTCCGGCCGAGGCTGACATAAAGGTCGCCGATGATATTATTTATGGTAAAGTCGGGCGTCTTTCCGGCAAGGAGCTTCTTGTATTCGGCGATGGCCTCTTCGATTCGGCCGGCCTTGACCTGCCTTTCCGCCAGCTCGATGATCCTGGTTTTATCTATCTTTTCATTCATCTGGAGTCAGCTCGGCCCCAAGATTAAAGGTCAGGCGGTGCAACGGCGTCGGACCCTTTTCTTTCAAGGCTTGATAATGATCTCTGGTGCCATAACCCTTGTTTTTAGCTAAATGATAGCCGGCGAATAAATCCTCTAAAAGTATCATCATCTCATCCCGGATGACCTTGGCCACGATAGAAGCCGCGGCTATGGAAATGCTTTTCTGGTCGCCTCCCGGGATACAAAGCTCGGGGCAGCCAAAACTGCCTTTTTGGCTTTTTGGCCCATCAATCAGAAGGTAATCCGGCCGCACGGCCAAGTTCTCCACCGCCCTTTTCATCGCTTCAAGAGAAGCCCAATAAATGTTTATGAGGTCGATTTCCCTGTTGGTGGCCGTCCCCACACCCACGGCCTCGGCCCCGCCCAAGATATGACCCGCCAGCTCTTTGCGCTTCTGAGGTGAAAGAGCCTTCGAATCATTGACTTCTTTTAACCACCCTTTGACCGGCTTTTCGATCCAGCGCGACGGAAGAATAACGGCCGCCGCCACGACAGGACCAAAAAGCGCGCCTCTCCCTACCTCATCTACTCCGGCGATGGTCTTAAACTGCTGTCTAATTATCTGTCTTTCAATCTTAAAACTTGCCATTTCCGCTCAGGAGCAAGAAGAAAGGTCCGGAGTGTTCTTCCCGTCCTACTTGGCTTCCTTAAGCTTTGCGGCTTTGCCCTTAAGGTTGCGCAGGTAATAAAGCTTGGCCCTCCTGATCCTTCCTTTTTTGACGACTTCGATCTTTTTTATGGTCCTGGCATGGACAGGAAAGATTCTTTCCACCCCTATCCCGAAGGAAATCTTCCGCACCGTGAACGTGGCGCCCAAGCCGCCGCTTTTTTTGGCGATCACATCTCCCTTGAAAACCTGAATTCGCTCTTTATCCCCTTCTTTAATGATGACATGCACCTTAACAGTATCTCCTACCGCAAACGGTTCCAGGTCTGTTCTTCGCTCTTTCGCTTCGGCCAAATCAATCAGGCTCATTGTCCTTTCCTTTCTTTTTTATTGACTCGAATATTTTCTTATCTTCAAGCGCCAATTTTTTCTTGTTCAACAGGTCCGGCCGGAGAGACCAGGTCTTTTCCAGAGCTTTCCTCCGGCGCCAAGAGTGAATTTTACCATGATCTCCGGAGAAAAGCACCTGCGGAACTTTCCTTCCCCTAAACTCGCGAGGCCGGGTGTAATGGGGAAAATCCAGGAGTCCATCGAAAAAAGAATCGCCTCGGACAGATTCCTCTTTGCCGACCACACCGGGAATAAACCTGGAGACGGCGTCCACGATCACCCAGGCCGCCGGCTCGCCCCCGGTCAAAACATAATCGCCGATGGAAAGCTCACCGTCGGCCAAATCCTGACCGATCCTCTCATCTACTCCTTCATAACGGCCGCAGACCAGGATGACTTGAGAAACCAGGGAAAGCTCCTCCGCCAGACGGGAATCGAATTTGGCCCCCTGAGGCGAAAGCAGGTAAACAAGGCTCTTTTTTTGTTTCTCTCTGATCTTTTCGACAGCCTCGAAGATAGGCTCGGGCTTGAGAACCATTCCTTCTCCCCCGCCAAAGGGACGGTCATCCACTTGTTTGTGCTTGTCGCGGGTAAAATCCCTCAAATTATGGACACAAACCTCCACCAGCCCCTTCTCCAGCGCCCGCTTGACTATCCCGCCTGAAAAAACGCTGGCGAACATTTCAGGGAAGATGGTGATTATATCAAATCTCATTTATGTCCAAAAGCCCAGCCGGAGGGTCGATCCGGATTTCTTTCTTGGCCAAATCGATCTCCTTGCAGATGGACTCGTGAAAGGGAATAAGAATTTCCTTTCCCTCTGCGTCGACAACCAGAACGTCATTAGCCGGGATTGAGAGCACCTCCACGACCTTCCCGATGACCTCTCCTTCCAGGTTGAGAACGGAGCAGCCTCTCAATTCGAAGAGGTAATACTGGTCTTCCTCGGAACGCCTCAGGCTTTCCTCAGGAACAAAGATTTCCAATCCTGCAAGCCGGTCGGCCTGAGCTAGAGAATCCACGCCCGTTAGCTTGATGTGGTAGGCTTGGCCTCTTGGGGTCGAGGATTCGACCCGGTATTCCTTGAGTCCCCCCTCTATTCCTACGAATACCGTTCTGAGCTCGGATGGCTCGATGAGGCTATTGTCGTAGAATTTTAGCCTAAGCTCTCCCCTCTTCCCGTTGCTTCGTAATATCTTCCCAACGCTTATCAATTAACCTTTTTCAATGATTTCGAGGTTAAATCTCCTCTTCAGCTTCATCCCGGCAGCGCCTAAGATAATCCGGATAGCGCGTGCTGTTCTTCCTTGTTTTCCGATGACCTTGCCTAAGTCTTCCGGAGCGACCTTGAGTTCCAGGATCGTCGTCTGTTCCCCTTCCAACTGGGAAACTTGAACTTTTTCCGGATTGTCCACTAACGCTTTGGCGATCAATTCTACAAGTTCCTTCACTGTGACCTCCTTAAAGTTTAAGAATGCTTAAGCGGAACGCTTGTTGATTTGGAAGTTTTATCTAAAAGAGATTGGACCGTTTGAGATGCCCGAGCTCCCTTTCCCAGCCAATAGTGTGCTTTATCGCGGTCGATTTGAACCACAGCTGGATTCTTCAATGGGTTGTAAGTGCCGATGAAATCCTTGGCTCTGCTCTGCCTGGGACTCTTCAATTCCATAACCACAATCCGATAAAAAGGCTTCTTTTTCGCGCCGAAACGCATCAATCGCATACTTAGCATCGTTGAACCGTGATCCTTTAAGAAATAATGTAGAATCATAGCGAAAAATCACCTGCAAGTCAACCTCTTTTATCAAAGGACTGGGATCTCTTTTCCCATGATCGAGCGATAGAGCTCTTTTAAGGGGTTTTGACAAGAGAATCCCAAACTGGTAATGTTTTTCGCAATTAAGAGGTCATCGGATGGGTTCGGCGGACTGGCTGGTCGTCGCAAGTTTGTGCCTTGTCTCTCTTGTCGTCGGGTTAATATTTACCCGGCGGGCGGAAAAACAGGGGGCGAGCGGCTATTTTACAGGAAACCGAAGCTTGCCCTGGTGGGCCATCGGCCTCTCCAACACCGCCACCTACCAGTCCGGAAACGGCGCCTTTGTCATGCTCGTCCTGGTGTTCGGGCTTTCTGGGAATTGGCTGTGGTGGGCCTCCTGGATCATCTGGATGCCCTTGGTTGCCATTATCTGGGCCAGGATGTGGCGGCGAATGCAGATTGTCACGACGGCAGAGCTGATCACCCTCCGCTACGGCAGGAAAAGCGCCATTTTTGGCGGCCTCATCGGCGTTGTTTTTACCGACGTCATGCAATTCTTTATCCTCTTCATCGGCAATCTCATTTTTTTCTTCCTGGCCGTTCCCCGGCACGGCGGCTGGCAGGCCATTGCCGAGCGTGCCAGGCGGGTTCGGCCAGAATCCCTGCAGCAGTTCCCTCCGACCGTGCTTATTCCGGTGATGACAGTGGCCATGCTGGTCGTACAGGGACTATTCTTCGCCGGATCTCCCACGGCCGGTGAGGGAATGACTGCCCAGCGCTTTATGGGAGCCAAGAACGAGAGGCAGGCCCTGGGAGGGCAGCTTTTCAACTCCTTCCTGGCCCTTTCTCTGCGCACTGTTCCTCTGATCGGGCTGGGCGTCGTAACCCTCTCTCTTTTCTGGACAGAAGACCTTGTTCGCCAGGTTGGGAGCCTTCCAGCAGGGTTCAAGCTCTTGCGGGACCCGGCCTATGCCTGGGGTGAGTTGATCAACTTCTCCCGCCTCCCCAAAGGTTTTGTCGGCGTCTTAGTGGCGGCTGAAGCAGCGGCTTTTATGTCCACCCTGAGCGCCCTCATCAACTGGGGAAGCAGCTTCGTCATCAATGATTTCTGCCGCCCCTTGAAGCCCCAGGCTTCTCCAAAAAGCCAGATCCTGGTCAGCCGGCTGACAACTCTTTTTCTTTTTATCATCGCGGCTCTTGTGGCTGTTTTCTATGTCAAAGGGATGGTCAGCTGGTTCCTCTTCATCAACTCTGTCATGGTCATTTTCATCCTTCCTCTCTCATGGCTGCGGTTCTTCTGGTGGCGCTTCAACGTCTGGGGGGAACTGGCGGCCACCATTCTCGGCCTTCCGCTTTCTATTCTCTTCTGGTTCATCCTCGGCTTCCAGGACAGGCCCTTCTGGCAAAGCACAGGCTTCCTTTTTCTGCTGAGCTTTTTCCTCTTGACTGCAGTGACTCTCTTGACTCCGCCCGAATCCGAGGAAACTCTCCTCCGGTTTTATGAGAGCTGCCGTCCGCCTGGATTATGGAAAAGAATCCGCGCCCGGGCCAGCACAGCGGCTGAAGCCGAACCTTCTCTGGGTCATCTTGTTCTTGATGATGCTTTGGGTATCGCCTGCTGCCTGGGACTCGTGGTCCTGACCAACTCTCTCTTTGCCGGGTCATGGGCACTTTTCGCCTCGGGCGCTCTCGGATTTGGCGGTTTTGGGTACTGGCTGATCAAAAGAGTCTTGATCACGAGAGAAAATAAGAGATAGCTAAATCAAATGGTTCTCTTCCATTCAGTGTTGGTAGATAGGATGGTGGAATACACGGAAATGTCGTCACTCCCTTCGGATTTTTAACGCCATTCCCTCACCGTTCTTCTCGGCGCCTGCGTAACTCCGCTCGTTCGTCTTTCTCCGTGGACCATAGTTCTCTGGGAGCAAAAGGGTTAGAGGATTGAATTCTCGCGTGCTCAAACATACTCGGCGTCCGACTTCGTTGGATTCCCTCGAAGAACGACTCGGGAAGGCTAAATCCTCAAGGTCGCTCCTCTCCTTTCCGTGTATTCCACCCACACAAGATGGGAGAGAACCAATCAAATATACTTTAGCCAGGGCCTGCTGGAAGGCTGCCTTACTTGATATATCCGAGGCTTTTGAGCTGCTCAAGCGTTTTTGACATAGCTTCTTTATCTTGGCACGGAGTGGGCTTGACCCGGGGATGCTTCTTCTCCCATTCGTCGAGATACTTTTTCAGGGCTTGGGTAACTCTCCGATACTGCGGCAAGACATCTGTCAGGCTGCCGTCTTGCCTCGACCTATTTCGCTGCAGCTCGTGCGGATGGCAGCCAACCTGTCCATCTCGATTTTCAATATACTCCCACTTCGCGCTGTAAACTGCAATCTTGTTGCTCCCGCGAAAATATGTTTCCGCGACAAAATAGCGCGGCAGTTCAGGTTGATCGCTCTCTCCGTTTATCAATGGCCTCAGAGAATGCCCGGCTACGTCTGGAGGAGCTTCGATACCGATATAATCCAGCAACGTCGGCATCAGGTCAATCAATTGAACAGGACGGGTAATGACACGAGGTTCAAGAGAGAACCCGGGACGGCTGAAAATCAACGGCACCCGGAGAACCGACTCGTACAATAAGTAACCATGTTCTCTTGAGTTTTCAACATGGGGATAGTCGTACAGCCCTTCGCCATGATCGCTCAAAATCACAAAAAGAGTATCTCGGCAGCCATCCATGGCCAGGACCTTTTCCACAAAGTCTCCCGTTTCCCTGGAGACTTCCCGGACCATCTGGTAATATTGCCGTTCTTCCGGTCTGCTGTACTCGCTGAACAGCCCGCTGAATTCCAGACGAGGAGCAAATTGTTTCTTTTGATGGACATCCATGACCAGCAGGGAGATAAAAAACGGCCTTTTTTTCTCGGTCCGAAGAATATTCAAACCCGCCTCAAATGTTTCTCGCGACGTTTTAAGTTTGTTGGAATAGGACCGCTGAACCTGACCGGCCTTGGCCGCCATCCATTCCCAAACAACATTGCTGTCAAGGTAATAGTCATAGCCCTGATTGAAATTAAAGACACTGTTGATATTGGGATTGCCCGTGACACCGATGGTCGTATAGCCGTTGGCTTGGAGAACTTCGGCCAAGGTTACAAACCGGTCACTTAGGCACTGATTATACTCACTATAAATCCCGAGTGTGCGCGGATATTGAGAGGTGAGGACGGACCCGATCGAAGGCATCGTCCAAGTGGATTGGGCGATGATCGTTTTGAAGCGGACTCCTTGGGCGGCCAGGGCGTCGATCTCAGGAGAAATTTCGGCGGGAAATCCGTAGCAGCCTAACTTATCAGGGCGAAGGGCATCAATGAAGATGACGACGATATTCGGACGAGAAGCAGAATTCTCAGAAGCAGATGCCTTCGAACTCAGCGCGAATAAAGAGGCAGCAAAAAAGAAAGATAAAAAAATAGAAGTCCTCAGGAGCCTTGTCTCTCTGGCCATCGTCGGGTTCATTGATTATACCAAACGGGGCTCTTAGAGTCACTTCTTCGAATAAGTCCTGTGCCTTGGCTTCAGCAACTTATTGATAATATCAAGATGAACATTAATTTGAGGCCGTTTTCTGCCCTTAAAGCGCCCTTTTGCGCTCAAAAAATGAACATATTATTGCTCGGGCTGAAGACCCGTGTCTATCATCCAAATTTCTATCAGCCCCCATCGTATCTTTGTTTGAGTGTGGTTTTTGAGGGCAAAGGCGGCCTTGCCAAGAGCCTGTGAAAAATGAAAAAATACAGGTGCGGCCGATTTTTTTTGGCGAGGAGGTGTGCCGCGGCCAAGATTTATTATGTCGGAGATTGGGCCGTGATGACCGGTCCGGTTTTTGCCGAAACACCATTTTACCACGCGCCCAAAGGCCTCGATATCTTCGACTACGGCAAATGGCTCAAGCAGGCCTTGGAGTCCACGGGCGAGCACAGCGTTGAGTCTGTCCCGACCTGGGATTTTTATAACAAACTGGGCCCGGGGGACTATGAAAAAATTCTCCGAGCGAATGACGTCCTTATTTTCAGCGATACCGATGCCAGGCTTTTCCAACTGGCGCCGAGCTTTTTTGACCGCGAAAAATTCGGGACGAAAATCCTGACCTTCCCGGACCGCATCCGCCTGACGCTGGAGGCTGTCAAGCCCATCGGATATAACCGACGCCGGACAAATTTCGAGAAAATCGACCCCCGGCTTAAGGTGGCTATTTTTTGGCAAAAAAAGAAAAAGACATTTCTTTTAAGCTATGCCTGCCATCCCGTCACTTTAGGCCCGACCAAAGAAATCTCCGCTGACTGGCCGGGCGCCCTCATCAGGGAGATCGAGGGAAGAGGCTTTCGCGGCCTTTTCTTCCAGGGCTTCTGCGGCGATATCGACCCCGTGACCTATATGAACCGCCGGCTGGGGGCCGGCAAAAACGACCTCTCTATATACGGCAAAATTCTCGCCGAGAGAGCCTTCAAATCAGAGAAATACGTTTCCTTTGAAGGCCGGGCCGAAGTCAAAGCGGCGGAAAGAAGAATCCGTCTGCCCCTTCAAGTATTCCCGAAAAGCGCAATAGAGCGAGAGACCCTGGCAGCGCTTGAGGCGACAAAAGAATTCCCCCACGCCGGGAGGGTCGTCAGGGCGTGGCGAAGGAAAGTCGAGAAATTTCAGGCCCGCTTCAGCCGATCACCCTGGATGGAGGATGTTCCTGTCCAGGCGCTGGCCGTCGGCGGGCTGAAGATACTCGGCCTTCCGGGTGAAGTGTTCTCCGGCCTCGGCCTGAAGCTCCGCCGGAAATGGCCGTCGCTTATGCCTATCGGTTATGCCAACGGAAATGTGGGCTACCTGCCGACACGAGAAGCCTTTCGTACAGCCAACGACTATGCCTGTTATTGCGCCCCCAAATTCTATGCCATCTTTCCATTTTCACCGGAGGCCGAATCCGTCCTCCTCCGGGCCGGCAACGAGCTCTTATCCTCTCTTTAAGGCGCAGACCGCAGCACCCTTGATTTATTCACAAGAATTTTTTGGCTCCATTGTTTATAATGATCTTCAGGAGTTGAACATGATCAAAATAGCTGCACTGGGAATCATCATTTTGGGGCTCGGCCCTATTCTCCCCATGCTCGCGGCGAACCAAGCCTTGCCTCAAAACTCTAAGAGCTTTGCCGGCACGGCCCTCCTGATAGTCGACCTCCAAAATTTCTATTTCAAAGACGGCAAAATTCCCCTGGTGGGAAGTGTCGAAGCCAGCCTGCAGGCTAAAAAGATCCTGGAGCTCTTCCGCGCCAAGCAACTACCGGTGATCCACGTCCGCCATGTTCCCCTTAAAGCAGACAGCTCCGACGCGGCCTAGGCGATCCGTTCCAACGTCGCTCCCTTGGCCGACGAAAAGGTCATCGTCAAGCACTAGGCCAACAGTTTTCGCGAAACCGAGCTCCTGGATTATCTGAGACAAAACACCATTAAACGCTTCGTTATCTGCGGCATGCAGACGCACATGTGCGTCGAGGCGGCCGTCCGGGCGGCCTCGGATGACGGGTTTGAAGTCATTCTTCCCTACGACACCTGTGCCACCCGCGACCTGAGTTTTGGCGGGGTCGAAGTCCCGGCCAGGCAGGTTCATACCGCTGTCTTAGCCGCGCTCTCCGGCACTTATGCGAAAGTGCTGACAACCGATGAACTGCTGGCGGAACTCCGCTGACCTATTCCGGAGATAAGAGCTTAAGATTTCAACCCGCAGGGCCGAGTGAAACGGCAGAGGTTTTTTTTCTGGCTGGGGCGCTGACTTTGATTCGGATAGTTTACTGTTTCTGCTTTTTCGTTAGGTTCAATAAAATAAAATCCGTTCCCGGGACAGATATTCTTATTTCCGTGAAGTCTTTCCCCGGTCCTTTCTTGATCACCGCGCCCGTTTTCTGCTCTATGAGCCGGTAATTGGCCGCCGCCTCAAGAAGGAGCGGCCGGATCGCAAGCCGGGCAGGCGCTTTCTCATAATTGACGACCCCCAGTCCCGAACCACGCCCGGTGAGCGCCATGGCCACATCCATATCTTCATCCCCGCCGATGCTTCGAAAATCCTCGAAATAGCGGCACTAACATTGATGCCGTACAAACCCTGCGGCGAATCCAGGGCTAGCGAGACCTCGCCCTCGCAGGCAATCTCATTCTTCCCTGCCGGCTCCAAAGCCTGAAAAGCTAAATCTTGTGCACCCTTAGCCGGAACAAAAAGACTGGCGCTCGTTTTCAGGTTTTTGAGGGTCTTGCCCGACCGGACGATAGCTTTTATCGTTACCTTTTCTCCTGCCTTTACCCGGGGTTTATCCACTGAGACTTCAACCGTAAGCGCCTTCCCATTGTTTTCAGGCCCCCAACTCTTCTGGCAGCCGTTATCCGTGAAAATCAAAACCACAAGGGAAATAACAGCCCAACTGAACCATAGATTAGGCAAGGCGGCTCTTTTCATCTTTCTCTCCTTGAGGATTAGGTTCTTTTAGCGGGAGCGGGGGATAGAGGAGATGATCTTTTTGAATTGAGACTTTTTCATCATCTTCTTCATCTCCAGGAACTGCTTCAACAACTGATTGACCTCAAAAACAGGCCTTCCCGCGCCCTTGGCGATGCGCAGGCGGCGACGCCCATCAATAATCCCGGGGTCCTGTCTTTCCCGCGGCGTCATGGAGTTGATGATGGCCTCAAAATAGACGATCTTTTTATCGTCCGTTTCCATGGATGATATGTTCTTGAACATTCCGGCGTTGGGGAGATATTTCAGGATTTGGGAAAAAGAGCCCATTTTTTTAATCTGCAGGAGCTGCTTCCTGAAATCTTCGAGCGTAAACTCCTCTTTTTGAAGCTTGCGGGCGAACTCTTCCGCCTCTTTGAGGTCCGTCTCCTGCTCTGCCTTCTCGATCAGGCTGAGGATATCTCCCATCCCGAGGATACGGGAGGCCATCCGCTCCGGATGGAAGACCTCGAGCTTATCGAATTTCTCGCCCGTTCCGACAAACTTGATCGGCTTGCCCGTGACCGAGACGATCGACAGGGCGGCCCCTCCCCGGGCGTCTCCGTCGAGCTTGGTCAGGATGATAGACGTAAGGCCGATCTTCTCCTCGAAGGCCTGGGCCGACCGGACGGCATCCTGTCCCGTCATCGCGTCCCCAACATAGATAATCTCTGCAGGCTGGAGGTTTTCCTTGGCCAGCCGAAGTTCCTTCATGAGCTCCTCGTCTACGTGAAGCCTCCCGGCCGTGTCAACGATAAGGGGGTCATGGCCTCTGTTTTTAGCATAAAGGACAAGCTCCTTGAGGGCCTTCTGGGGCGAGGACATCCGCTCCTTGCTCATTTCATAAAAAGGCAGGTTAAGCTGGCCGGCGATCATCTTCAACTGGTCCTGCGCGGCCGGCCTTTTCAGGTCAAAAGAGACAAGCAGCGGATTTTTCTGCAGGCCAAGAGCCCATTTGGCCAGCTTCCCGCAGGAAGTCGTCTTGCCCGAACCCTGAAGCCCGACCAGCATGAAAATAGACGGCGGATAGCCGGCAAAGCGCAGAGGCTGGGCTTCCAGGCCGAGGATGAAGGTCAGTTCATCCCGGACAATCTTGATCACCTGCTGGGCTGGCGTGAGGCTGTCCAGGACCTCCTGGTTCAAAGCTTTGGCTCGAATCTTCTCGATAATTTCTTTGACGACTTTGTAATTGACGTCCGCCTCAAGAAGGGCCAGGCGGATCATCCTCAGGGCTTCAGCCATGTTCTTTTCGGTGATCTTCCCTTCACCTCGAAGAAACTTAATCACCTTCTGGAGGCGGGTTGAAAGCTGTTCGAACATTTCCTTCCTTCCTGGGAGGGGCTGGCCTCCCCATATTAAGGGATTTATTCTGTCCAAGTCAAACGCAACGGGGACGGCTTCTCCCGGAGAACTCCCCCCAAGACTTTGCAGGTCAGCCCCCCGCTTGACATTGTTCCCCTTTCAGAGTAACGTATGGGCTAATTTGAATTAGGCGCTCTGCCCTGGATAGACAAAAAATGACGAATTGACCTCTTTGGAGGACAGTTTTATGAAAAATAAGATTGATTACGAAGAAATTGGCAAGCTCGTCAACTTCCTGGAAGAGAAAAAATTGACTCATTTCGAGCTGGAAGTTGAGGGGTTTAAGATCAAGATCAGCCGGGCCGCGGGTTCAGCCCCGGTCTCCGAAAAAATCTCAGTTCCCGGCTCCAACCTGTCATCCAGAGACGAAAATGCCTCATTTCCAGCAGAAGGGCAGTCCCTGGAATCCAGCGACAACCTGCATTACGTCACGTCCCCTATGGTCGGCACTTTCTACCGGGCTCCCGACCCCACCTCTCCCCCCTTTGTGGATATTGGAGACGACGTGAAAAAGAGTCAGACTCTTTGCATCATCGAAGCCATGAAGCTGATGAACGAAATTGAGTCCGATGTGGACGGAGTGATCAGGGAAATCTACGCGGAAAACGGAAAGCCCGTCGAATACGGCCAGAGGCTATTCGCTATCCAGCCGGTCAACTGATCTTTGATGTTTTCCAAGATACTTATAGCCAACCGCGGTGAGATCGCGCTCCGGATCATCCGCGCCGCCCGAGAACTGGGGATAAAAACGGTAGCGGTCTTCTCCGAGAGCGACCGGAATACCTTGCACACCGTCCTGGCCGATGAAAAAATTTGCATCGGTCCCGGCCGGGCCTCCGAGAGTTACCTTAATCTCGCCAACATTCTCAGCGCTGCCGACATCACCCGGGCAGACGCCATCCATCCAGGCTACGGCTTCCTGGCTGAAAATCCACGTTTCGCCGAGATCTGCGAATCCTCGGGGATCACCTTCATCGGGCCTCCTCCCTCTCTGATCAAACTGATGGGGAATAAAAGCCTGGCCCGCCAGGAAATGAAGCGGGTCAAACTTCCCATTCTTCCGGGAAGCGATAAGATTATCGAGGATATTGCCGAGGCCAAAAAAATCGCCAAGAAGATGGGCTACCCGGTCATCTTAAAAGCTGCTGCCGGCGGCGGCGGAAAAGGCATGAGGATCGCTCAATCACAGGCTCAGCTCGAAGAGCAATTCAGCCTGGCCCAAAACGAAGCCAGGTCCTCATTTAATGACTCCTCTCTGTATATTGAGAAATATCTCCCCCAGGCCCGTCATATCGAAATACAGGTCATCGGCGATAAGAAAGGAAATGTCGTCGCCCTCGGAGAAAGGGAGTGTTCGATTCAGCGCAAGCATCAAAAAATCATCGAAGAAACTCCCTCGCCTTATGTGGACGAGCGGCTGCGCAAAAGAATGGTCAAATCCGCTGAGGACGCGGCCCGCGCCATCGGCTACGAGAGCCTCGGGACCTTTGAGTTTCTAGTGGACGAAAAGAAAAATTATTACTTTATGGAAGCCAACACCCGCGTCCAAGTTGAGCATCCCATCACGGAGATGATCTATAACATCGATTTGATCAAAGAGCAGATCGCCATAGCCGCGGGGGAGGAACTCTCCATTCCGGATGACTTGGAGATAAGGGGCCACAGCATGGAATGCCGCGTCAACGCCGAGGACCCGGTCACGTTTACCCCTTCGCCGGGCACGATTGACTTCCTCGTCCTCCCTGGAGGAGCGGGCATCCGGGTCGATTCAGCCGCTTACCAGGGCTGGAAAATTCCCCCGGACTACGATTCTCTTGTGGCTAAAATCGCAGCCTTAGCGCCTTCGCGTTCCCAAGTCATCAAAAAAATGCAGGCCGCGTTAGAGATGACGACGATTGTCGGGATAAAAACCAATCTGCCTCTTCACCTGGCTATCCTCTCCGATTCCGATTTTCTCAACGGCCAATATAATACCCAATTCATGGAAAGATTCCTGGGAAAAAACAACCAGCCAAAATAAGACGGGGCGGGGTTATTTCGCGGCCGTCGTAATGGTAACTATAAATTCGTCGGCATTATCGCCGTTGACATTCTCGTTGATCCCGAGGAAGAGACGGCCAGTGGCGGGCATCATGACTTGATTCTCTGAACCGACGAAAAAAACCTGGGCGACCTCTTCCCTTTTTTCTTCGCCCGTCTTCTCATCGGCGGTCACCAATATAGAGATAACGACCTTTCCGATGAGAGCTCCTAAGTTTTTCTCGGGCAACGGCTGCTGGACCGTGCGGAGGTCATAGCCATCAGGGCCGCAGTCGGCCTGGGGGTTCCCCTTCTGAAGGGAAATCTTCCCAGCGGCCTTAAAAACGACCTCCTGGCCCGCCGCCACATCTATCCCCGTATCCGTCCAGGGAAGGTCTCCCGGGACAGTGACAACTATGGTTCCTTCTTGAGGCAGCTTAGAATCTGCGACCTCTTGAAGTCTGCCGAGAGAAGGTTTAATAAATCTTTCCCTTGGCAAAGCCTGACCGGCCCAGAGAAACAAGGACACGGCGAAAAAGCTCACCAAGCAATATACCTTTGTTCTATTCATGCTCTCTCTTGCTGATTGTCTTAGCATAGTGCATCTTTCCCACCCGAAGCACCTGCATCATCGCCTTATGAATCAAGCCATTCGTAGCCAGGGCCTCGGACTTGTAGATGCTGAAATCTGCGCCGTCAAAATCAGACAGCCGGCCTCCCGCCTCTTTGACGATCAATCCCCCGGCGGCAGTATCCCAGGGATGGAGCTTCAGCTCCCAAAATCCGTCAAACCGGCCGCAGGCGACGTAGCAAAGGTCCAAGGCAGCGGAGCCGCAACGCCTGATGGCCTGGACCCGGGTCAGAAAGTTATTGAAATGGACGGCATTGTTGACGGGGCTTACGCGGATGTCGTAAGGGAAGCCTGTGGCCACAAGGCTTTGGCCCAGGTCCGTTTCCGCGGAAACCCGAATCCTGCCGCCGTTTCTAAAAGAGCCCTCGCCTTCGACCGCCTGAAACATCTCTTCCTGCATGGGATCGTAAACCACGCCGAGAATGATCCGGCCTTGAAACTCCAGGCCGATGGAGACACAGAAAATGGGCACGCGGTGGGCATAGTTCGTCGTGCCGTCCAAGGGGTCGATGATCCAGCGAAACTCTCCCTGCTCCTGGCGGCTCAATCCTTCCTCGGCCAAGAAACCATGCCCAGGAAAAGAGCTGGAGAGCCGGTCAAAAATCATCTCCTGGGCTTTGTTATCAAAATTCGTGACCAGGTCGACGGAACCCTTGAAAGAGATCTCTCTGCCCTCATTCAGGCCCTGTTTGAGCATCTTTCCTGCTTCCAGGGCTACCTCCCGGGCCGCGCTTAAGAATCCTGACCATCCGTCCATAGCCCATTTATATTATCAACTCCTCTGCCTGTTATCAATGAGCAAAAAGAGCCGGGCTTTGCGGACGGCGAGGATATCAGCACTTCCTTCCTTGCCTGGGCGAAAGGCCATGTGTGAAGGAGGACATCCGGAGCCGAGCGGGCACAGAGAGACTTCTATTCCTTTTATTCGCCACTTAGCAGACCTATCCGGGATGGGTGAAACGACTATTGAAGGTTTAGCCTTGCCGAGCTGCTCTTTGAGGGAATCCGGGCTTTGCGGACGGCGAGGATGTCTGAGCGCAGCGAGTTCCGCAGCCGCCGAGAAGAGCGGCGAGGGAACGGCGTTAAAAACCTGAATGGGAGAGAGCCCATTCCCGGATAGGCCTGCTAAACCTTTTGCCCTTTCTCCCGTAATATATTATGATATATGCGAAAAAAGCATGAAATACCGGATCGTATGGTATAGAAAAATGAAAGAACAAAACAAACCTAAATTTGGGCGGAAAAAGATCTTTATCATATCCGTAGTTATCATTGTCATCGGACTCGTCGTTATCTTCAACCTCCGGTCAAGACGAGAAAAGTCAGTGAAAGTTACGGTCGAAAAGGTTAAGCTCCATGACCTTGTTTCGACGATTTCGGCATCAGGCGAGGTCAAGCCCAAAAAGAATATCAATATCAGCGCCAATGTGCCGGGGCGCATTGTCAAGATCGGCGTTGTCGAAGGACAAGAGGTCAAGAAAGGAGATTTTCTGCTCAAGCTTGACTCAACTCAATACGAGGCCAACGCCGAACGAGACCGCGCGCTCATCCAGTCTTACAGATCGCAGCTCATCCAGTCAGAGGCCCGGATGAAGAGGGAGCAGAATACCCACGAGAGGCAAAAACGGCTCTTTGACAGCAAGCTTGTTTCTGAGGAACAGCTCGAATCCGCCAAGGTCCAGTATGACATCTCCCGCGCCGAAGTCGAAGGCATCCGCCATCAAATCCAGCAGGCCGAAGCTTCCCTCAAGAGCACCCTCGACAGCCTGAGCAAGACTGTTTACAACTCCCCTATTGACGGCATCATCACCAGCCTGCGCGTGGAGGAGGGCGAGGTGGCCATTATCGGAACGATGAACAACCCTGGGACTGTCCTCATGACCATCGCTGACCTTTCGGAAATGGAAGTGGAAGTCGAGGTGGACGAGACCGATGTGATCGGCGTCAAGATCGGCCAAATTGCGGATCTCAAAGTCGATGCTCTCCCCAACCAGGTTCTCAAGGGGACTGTGACAGAAATCGGCAGCTCAGCCATTGAAAAATTGACCACTACCCAACAGGAATCCCGGGATTTCCTGGTCAAGGTCACCTTGGACAATCCTCCTAAAAGCCTCAAGCCTGGCCTTTCAGCTTCAGCCGATATCATCACTGCGGAAAAGAAGGGAGTCCTGGCTGTTCCCATCTCCTCTTTGGTTCTCAGGGAAAAAAAAGAGACGAACTCCACCCAAAAAGAAAAAGGAGAGGAAGAGGGAGTCTACGTTGACGAAAACGGACGTGCCAAATTCGTGCCCGTGATGAAAGGGATCATGGGCGGACTCCTCATCGAGATCACCTCAGGCCTCCAAGAAGGCGAGGATGTCATCGTCGGGCCCTACAGCGCCCTTCGCGAGCTCAAAGACGGCTTGCTCATTAAGCCCGAGGGAAAGAAAGAAGCGTAGGAATGGAAACCCAGGACGGTGCCGTAATCAGAGCCGAAAATCTCTGGAAAGTCTACAAGCTCGGAAAACAGGAAGTCATGGCTCTCCAGGGTGTCTCTTTTACCATCCTCCCCAACGAATTCTTTGCCATCATGGGGCCGTCTGGTTCCGGAAAATCAACCTTGATGAATCTTATCGGCTGCCTCGATACCCCGACTGAGGGGAATTATTTCCTTAAAGGGAAATTGGTCAGTGCGATGAGCGAAAACGAATTAGCCCACATCCGCAACCGCGAAATCGGGTTCGTCTTCCAGGTCTTTAATCTTCTTCCAAGGGCAACGGCTTTTCGTAACGTCGAGCTTCCCTTGATTTACAAAGGAACAAAGAAAAAAGAAAGGGAAGAGAGAGTCAAAAGAGCCCTGAGTATGGTGGAAATGAGCGGAAGGATGAACCATCGGCCTGCCGAGCTGTCTGGAGGAGAAAGGCAGAGGGTGGCCATCGCCCGCGCTCTGGTTAATGAACCCTCCATTCTCTTGGCCGATGAGCCGACAGGAAACCTCGATTCCAAGACGGGGTCAGAAATCCTGAACCTTTTTCACAAGCTCCATGAGCAGGGAAACACGATCATCATCGTGACCCATGACAAGGATATCGCTGACCAAACGCAGCGGATCATACATCTTAAAGATGGCCTGATTGAGAGAGAAGAGCGAAAAGGAGAATCAGGATGAACTTCTTCAGCCGTTTTTTGGGAACATTTTTTGACCCGGGCAAAACCTTTAAAGCCCTCGCCGAGAAACCGATCTGGGTCGATGCCCTGATTGTCCTTCTCATCGTGAGCGCCGTCTTTACTTACCTTGTCGCCCCTTACGTGCAAAAGGACAGCGTCCAAATGATAGAGGACAATGCAGCCAAGATAAAACAAAAATATGGCGAGGAGAGATATAACCAGATCCTCCAGCGGACACAGGGCGCGTCCCCGAGAAGCGTGCTCATTCGATCGGTCGTGCTCACTCCTGTGACCCTCGCCATCGGCTTCCTCTTCTCCTCACTGATTGTACTCGGCCTGGGCCGCCTGACCTCAACGCAGGGCAATTATGTCCAGGTCTTCTCAGCCTTGCTCCAGGCCAACTTTGTCGATAAAGTCCTGGGAAACGCGCTTAGACTTATCCTCATTTTTAGCCGGAAATCGGTTTTCCAGACCTCAACCAGCCTGGCTGTTTTCTTCCCCAAACTCGAAGTGACATCTATTGCTTATGCTGTCCTGGGACAGTTTGACTTCTTTCAGCTCTGGCTCTTCGGCATCTTTGGTCTGGGGCTCGCCCATATTTTCAAGATTAGCCCAAAAAAAGCCCTCGTCATCTCCTACGTGTTCTGGCTGATCAAGAGTCTGTTCTACCTCGGGATTAATCTTCTGACAATGTCGCCCATGCGCTAAAAGTCCGCCGGCACGTTTCTAATTCGCATCCTGAATTCAGAAACGGTGGATATTCCTCCGTATTTCTTGGAGAGGCCATCCTTCGGACAATTTCGTTTGACAGAGAGACACACTCTACATAAATTATTCGTATGAATGAAAACTCCTGGCGCGGCAGCCTGGCCACAACACCTTTCCCCCAGGTTCTCTTCCGCATCTGGGAAAGAAAGAAGTCTGGGCGCCTGAGAATCGAGGGACAAGAAGGCGAAAGAGCTCTTTATTTTTCCGGAGGCGACCTGGCCCTGGCCGAAGGATTCTTTTCCGAAGATAATTTTCTGAAAAAAATAATCGCAGCCCGTCTCCTGAGCGCTCCCCAGAGCGAAGAGTGCGCCAGGCTCGCCCGCGAGAACAGAATCTCTCTTCCCCGGGCGCTGGTCGAATGCGGCCATCTTCCTCCTACCCGTGTCTGGAAGACCCTGACTGATTTCTGGAGCGAAGATCTCCTCCCCCTCTTTGACAGGCCGCAGGCTGACTATGCTTTCGAACCCAGCCCCAGCCTGCCAGAAGCCCAGATTTTCACTGCGACGTCTACCTTGGAATTCATCCTCCAGGGAATCCGCCGGATGAAAAATTTCAGCCTGATCGAAGCTTTCCTCCCTCCCGACACCGAATCTCTTCAGGTCCTTTCGCCTGCTTATGCCGACATTCTTAAGCTCAGCGTGCACGAAAAATACATCCTCAACATCATCCAGCATTCCCCCCGCCTGCAGGATCTCTATGCCTTGAGCCAGCTGGGGAAAAAAGAAACTCAGCGGGTCCTCTTCATCTTTCTTCATCTCGGCCTGGCCGGGCTTTCCCAGCAGAGGAACAAGATCAAGCCGGCGGCAGAGCTGTCTTCGGCGGGACTGGAAAAAATTTGGAGCGACTTCAATGACAAGTGCTCTTACATCTTCAAATATACCTCCAAGGAGATCGGACCGGTGGCCCTGAATGTCCTGGAAAAAGCTCTCGACGAGGTCAGGGCGAAACTGGGGCCGCCTCTGCAAGGCCTCGAGCTGCGTACTGACGGCCGGATTGAGTTCAAGCCTTTTCCCTTGATGAGCTTGAACCTCTATAACGAAGAAAACTTAAAAAATTTCATTCACGTCCTCAACGAGATACTCGTGGCAGAAGTTTTGGCCGTCAAAAAAACCTTGGGCAACGTTCACGAAGCCGCCATCGTAAAAAATTTGGAAAGAATCGGAGAGCCGACTTGAGCCGAAAACAGCTCTTTTCTCTATTGCTCTTCGTCACTCTAATCGCCGTTTTCCTCTTGATCAAAATTGTCCTCTGAAGCCAGAAATTTGATTATCATCCTGGGGCCCACAGGTGTGGGCAAAAGCGCCGCAGGCATGCATCTCGCTCAAAAATTCAACGGGGAAATCATCAGCTGCGACTCGATGCAGGTGTATAAGGGCTTCGATATCGGGACGGACAAGCCAACTCCAGCCATGCGCCGGAAGATTCCCCACCATCTCCTCGATATCATCGATTCTTCAGCCCAATTCACGGCCGCTGATTTTGTGAAAGAGGCTCTGACGGCTGTTCAGCTGATCGAGGGAAGAGCAAGACTTCCGTTCATTGTCGGCGGGACCGGTCTTTATCTTAAAGCCCTGCTCGAAGGCCTTTTCCCCGGGCCGGGAAAAGATGCCGCCTTGCGAGAGCGACTGGAACGGGAGGCCCGGGAAGCGGGATTGGAAAGCCTGAGAAAGAAACTCGAGGAGGTCGATCCTTCTTATGCCCGGGTCATCGGCGAGAAAGACAAGCTCAGGATAATCCGGGCCTTGGAAGTCTATTACCTGACCGAAAAGCCCATCTCTTTCCACTTTTTGAACACGAAACCGTCAGTCCCGGGTGTTCATCTGCTCAAAATTGGGTTACAATTAGAAAGAGAAGAGCTTTACAGGAGAATCGAAGAGCGCGTGGAGAGGATGTTTAAAAACGGCATCGTCGAGGAGGTCCAAGGGCTGCTGGCCGGGGGTGTTGAAGAGAGCGCCCCTCCCTTCCGGGCACTGGGGTATAAATATGTGCTCCAGTTCTTGAAGAAACAAATTTTCCTCGAGGAAGCCGTCACCATGACGAAGCGTGATACCAGGCACTACGCCAAGAGGCAGATGACCTGGTTCAAAAAAACGGCCGGAGTGAACTGGTTCCTGGCGGAGGGCTATTATGCCCTCTCCCGTTTCATCGAGGCAAATCTGGCCTAGAATGGAAAAAGCGATCCTCGTCCACCTGGCCACGAGCCGAAAAGAGAAATCCGAGGCTGAAGAGTCCATGGCCGAGCTGGCCCATCTCGCTGCGGCGGCAGGGGCAGAGGTCGTGGAAAAAATTTACCAGAACAGGCCCAGCGTCAGCCCGAGATATTTCATCGGCGAAGGGAAAGCCAAAGAGTTAATCCAAAGGAAAACGGAACTCGAGGCCGACCTCATCATTTTCGACCACAACCTCAGTCCCACTCAGCAACGAAGCTTAGAGGACAAGATTCAGACCAAGATTATCGACAGGACTCAGCTTATCCTGGATATCTTTGCCCAGAGAGCCAAGAGCAATGAAGGCAAGCTCCAGGTTGAGCTGGCCCAGCTCAACTATCTCCTGCCTCGCCTGGTGGGCCGGGGGATCGCTCTTTCCCAGCAGGGAGCAGGCATCGGAACCCGCGGCCCGGGTGAAAAGAAGCTCGAAGAAGACAGGCGGAGGATTCTGGACAGAATTTCCAAAATCAGGAGAGAAATCCACAGCGTCCAGAAAAGACGGGAGAACCAGAGAAAAAGTAGAAAAGAGAGCCCTGTGCCGACAGTTTCACTGGTGGGCTATACCAGCGCCGGTAAATCCACCCTGTTCAATCAGCTCAGTCATGAAGACATGTTTACTTCGCCCGCTCTGTTCGCCACCCTGGATCCCGTCCTGCGGCGCGTTTATTTCTCGGATGGACTCTACTTCTTTTTGAGCGATACGGTCGGTTTTATCAAAAAACTCCCCATTGAGCTCGTCACCTCTTTCCGGGCCACCCTCGAGGAGATCAAGGAAGCGGACTGCCTCTGCCATATCATCGATATGTCCTCGCCGACCGCAGACCAGCAGATCAAAGCCGTGGAGAGCATCCTTGCGGAAATCGGGGTGCTCGATGTTCCCATCATTAGTGTTTTCAATAAGATAGACATTCTTTCATCGAAAGATAAGCTCCTCAGTAGGAACGAGTCTTCAAATGACCAAAGTGTCTATATCTCGGCGAAAACAGGAGAAGGGATCTCGAGTCTCCTGGAAAAAATCAGGTCTCTTTTGTTTAAAGATTACCGCGTATTTTATCTGCGGATCCCCAAGGAAAAGAAAGAGATGCTTTCTTCCTTCAGCCACTGGTCAGTGGTCATGAAAAAAAGGGAAAACGGCGATTATTCTGAAATAAAAATCATGGCCAACCCGAAATTCATGATAAACTATCTCCCATATATTGCCAAAGGAGAAGAGAATTGGTGAAAAAGCCCTACCCCCTCCTTTTCCTCTTGATCGCCCTGGTTTCCTGCGTCACGGTCCTTCCCCCTCCGCCTAATCTCTATATAGAAAGCCTGCCCCAATCCGTAACCACGGCCATGACGCTCGATGAGCGCATCCAAGCGGAAGAGGCCTGGGGTTATGTGCGCCAGGGAAGAGTCGATAAAGCCGAAAAAGCTCTCTCCCGTCTCGGGAGCTCGAGCCCTCTCTTCTATGTCGGCATAGGCTATGTCGCTTTGGTCGAGGAAGATCTCCGAGCCGCAGAGGAGGACTTCAAACTGACTCTCAATCAATATCCTGATTTGTCGCTGGCTCATCTGGGACTGGCGCAACTCTACCAAAAAACCGGCCAGGAGGGCAAGGCTTTTAACGAGCTCCGAGAAGTCCTGAAAGGGGACCCTCAGCATCCCTGGGCCAAGGAGCAATACGAAATCCTGAAAGACAAACAAACCAAGCAGGCCATAGACGAAGCCAAAGCGGCACTCTCCGCGGGAGATACCGAGAAAGGAAAAGAGGCCTATCTTAGAGCGCTCCATTATTCACCAGAATCTTCTGAAATTCACCTGGCCTTGGCTAAGATCTATAAAAAAGAAGATAAATTATCCAGCGCCCTGGTTCATCTGAAGGCGGCGTCGACCGTCGACCCGACCGACAAGAGCATCCTGGAAAATTACGCGGAGACGCTCGCCGAGGCCAAGCAGTATGAAAGAAGTCTCGAAACCTACGAGAGACTGCTCGAGCTGGATAGAAATAATAAGAAAGCCAAGCAGCAGGTCGAAAGCTTGAAAAGCAAACTGGGAATTTTTGAGCTGCCCAGCCGGTATAACGAGATTCCCCTCGTTGAAGCCGTGACCCGTGAGGACGTCGCCGCCCTTTTGGCTGTCAAGCTGAAAGACGTTTTCCCTGAACCAACTCTCCAGCCGCCGATCATCATCGATATTTCGGCTTCCTGGGCCTCAAAATTCATCCTCAAGGTCACCTCCTCGAACCTCATGGAAGTCTATTCAAACCACAGCTTTCAGCCCAGGAAAACTGTGACCAGAGCGGAGCTGGCCGAGATCATCTTCCGGGTCATCACCTATCTTGAACAGAAAGGCCATCGGTTCATCCACCAGATCCCCTTGGAAAAAATACAAATTCTGGATGTTTCTCCCGACCACAGCTACTACCAGCCGATTAGCCAGGTTCTCTCCTACCAGATCATGGAGCTTTACCAGGATAAGACGTTCAAGCCTGACCAGGACGTGTCGGGGCCCGAAGCCATCAAAACCATAAACATTCTCCCGGCTCTCATCCGCTAATCAAGATGGACGCAAAAACCGAGGAAAAGTTTTTTACTCTCCCCAATGTCCTCACGCTAATAAGAATTTGCCTCGTCCCGGTGTTTCTCCTCATGGTCCTCGAGAAAAAGGACTTCGGGGCTCTGCTTGTTTTCTTCTTAGCCGGGCTGACAGATGTTCTGGACGGTTTCACAGCCAGGCTGTGGCATCTCAAGACAAAAATCGGGACACTTATCGACCCCATCGCCGACAAATTGTTGCTTTCCACCGCCTTCATCGTGCTGACGTTCAAAGATATGGATTTGCCCTACATGATCCCGCTTTGGCTGACGGCCGTGGTTGTCTCTCGCGACCTGATCATGCTGACGGGGGGTGTTGTTATTTATCTCATGAAAGGCGAAAAGAATTTTCCCCCCTCCATCTTCGGAAAAATCAGCACGGTTCTTCAAGTCGGAACGGTTTTCTTGGTCCTCTTGGCCAACTATGTCCAGGTCTCCTCTTGGAGCCGCTTCCCCTTCCTTTTCTCGCTGACATCTCCTTCTTTTATCTCCGCTTTCTTTGTTATCACCCTGCTGAGCACGATTGTCTCGGGACTGCACTATATCCCGAGAGGAATCCGCCTGGCTTTTTTCACCCCCAAGACGGGTTGAGCCTTACCTTAGATTCCGGTCGATAAAGCCCCTTTTCAAGGTTATCCAGATGATTTTCAGGTCAAGAGCCAGCGACCAATTCTGGATATAATAGAAATCGAATTCGAGTCTCTTTTCGATGGACGTATCCTGTCTGAGGCCGTGAACTTGGGCCCATCCGGTGATCCCCGATTTGACCTTGTGCCGGAGCATGTAGTTGGGTATCTTCCCGGCGAAATCTTTGACAAAGGAAGGTCTCTCGGGCCGGGGCCCGATCAGGCTCATCTCCCCTTTCAAGACATTGACGAGCTGGGGGACTTCATCGAGGCTGAACTTTCTCAGGAGCCGGCCGACTTTCGTTACCCGGGGGTCATCAGGCGCGCACATCACCGGGCCTGTTTCTTTCTCGGCATCGCAAACCATCGTCCTGAACTTGATCATGGTGAACTTCCTTCCGTCCAGCCCCGTTCTTTCCTGCCGATAAAAAACCGGGCCCTTGGAAGTCAGCTTGATCAAAACAGAAACGACCAGGATCAAGGGAGAAAGAAGGATCAAGCCCAGAGCCGAGACGACGAAATCCACACATCTCTTGATAACACTTTTGATGCCTTTCAAAGAGACATCATCGATCGAAATCACCGGGAAACCATCCAGGTCCTGGACATTGGCTTTCAGGGTCAGAAGCTGGAAGAGGTCGGGGATGAGCCTGAGGTTGACGATATAGCGGTTAGCCACTTTGATCGTTTCTAAAATTTTGGCATAGTTGTTCAAATCCAAGGCGACGAAGACCTCGCTGATCGCGCTTTTTTCCAGGATACTGCCGAGGTCATCAATGCGGCCGAGAACTTCCACTCCGCCGTCGATTTCGATCCTCGTTCCGGCCGCTTTCTCATCATCCAAGAAACCCTTGAGCACAAAGCCCAAGTCTTTGTACTGGCCGATTTTTTGGGCCACGGTTTTGCCCATCTCTCCCGCTCCCACGATCAGGACATTCTGCAGGTTGAGCCCCCTGGCATATCGTCTTTTCATGAAAAAGTAAATCTGGTTGCGGAGGAAGGAAATCATGAAGATAACGACCACGAAATAGACGGCCAAAAAGAGATGGGAAATCTTTAAGGTGACGCGAAAAAGCGGACTCGCGCCCTGGCTGTAGCTATAAAGATAGCTCATCACAGCAAAGACAGCGAAGATGGTCAGGACCGCATTCAGGCTGATGGCTAAAAAATCATCGATTTTCGTCCGCTTCAGCCGGGTCTTGTAAAAACCCTGAAGATAGAAAATCACAAGATGAGTAACCAGGAGCAGAGGGAAGGCGAAGGCATAATCCTGGAGCGGAGGGATTCCTTTTTCGACCGGGATGATGTAGGCGTAAAAACGGAAGCCATAAGACCAAAAATAGGAAACAAAGATGCCCACGACATCGCTGATAATGAAAAGCCCGACGAGGCCAAATCGCTTTTTCTGGATCACGGTTTGCCCTTAGACTCAGCCCATTTGGTCTCGAGATAAGAAGCCATCTTCTCTTTGAAGGCGACACGGGAAAATTTCATCGCGTTTGACCGTATAATGGGTTTATTAAATTCCAGACCCTGAAATTTGTCAAGGGTGCTCTCGAGGCTCGCCGCTGTGAGCTCGGGGAAAAAAAGGCCCGTTTCTCCGGGGATGACGGTCTCCTTGGCGCCGCCGCGGCCGTAAGCAATGACAGGTGTGCCGCAGGCCTGGGCTTCCAGGGCCGTGATCCCGAAATCCTCCTCTCCGGGAAGCAGGAGCGCTTTGGCCTCCTGATAGAGGGAGCGAAGGTTCTCAGCCGAGACGGGTCCGAGAAATTCGATATTCGGCCGAGCCGCTTTTTTGAGTTTTTTAAATTCAGGGCCTCGACCGACTACTTTCAGCGGCTCACCGCGAAGGTTAAAGGCCTCGACGGCCAGATCAATCCTTTTGTAGGGTACAAGTGCAGAAACGATGAGATAATACTCTCTGGCCGGCTCCGGCGCGGCCGGGATGAAGAAATCAGTGTCGGCCGGGGGGTGGATGACATCGGCCTCACGCCGGTAGTATTTTTTGATCCTCCGGGCGACATTTTTCGAGTTAGCCACAAAGTAATCGACTCGCGCAGATGAGGAAACATCCCATACCCTCAACCGGTGAATGACCGGAGGAATAAAGAGCCGGGAAAAGAAAGAGAGCCGGCCGGGAGCGAAATAGGCAAAATACTGATTCCAGGCATACCGCACCGGGGAATGAATATAGCTGACGTGCAGGGCGTCAGGATTGGGAATGATGCCTTTGGCCACACAATGTGAGCTTGAAATAATAAACTCGTACTCGTTGAGGTCAAAGAGCTCTGCGGCCAGAGGAAAAAAGGGCAAGTAGAGGCGGTATCTCTTTTTCAGGAAGGGGCATTTCTGGAGAAAACTCGTCCGGATGTCTCTTTTTTCAAGAGTTTCTGCCTGGCTTCCCTTCAAGTGGAAAAGAGTAAAGATAGGGGCCTCGGGAAAAATCTCGGCAAGAACCTCCAGGACCTTTTCACCGCCCCGCTGTCCGGTCAGCCAATCGTGAACGAGAGCGACTTTTATCTTGTTCATCGGCGATGATTATATCAATTTGCCTTGCGCTGATACAACTTTAGGTAGAGGTTCTGGGTTTGGTCGACCATCCGGCGCAACGGGAATCGGGCCGGGATCAGGGCCTTGGCTCTCTCGGCCAGGCGGAAAGCGCTTTCTTTATCCATAAGCAGACGTATGATGGCGTCGGCAAGAGCCTGGGAATCCTCGGGTGGAACGAGCAGGCCCGTTTCTCTGTCCTCGATGATTTCAGCAACGCCGTCCACGGCCGTGGCAATGATGGGGATTCCCAGGGTGGCAGCTTCCACAAGGACAAAAGGCAGTCCTTCCCAGAGGGACGGGAGGACAAAAATATCAAAAAGCGACATGAGCTCGACGGCCTCCTTCCTCTCGCCCAGGAAGAAGAGTTTGCCTTCAAGCCCCATCTTCAGGGCCGTTTTCCTCAGCTTTTGGCCGAGCGGGCCTTCGCCGACCAAGACGATTTTGGCGCGGGGAAAATCTCGCAAAACTCTCTCCGCGGCCTTGACAAGATAAAAAACGCCCTTCTGGCGGTGAAGCCGCGCTACCGTCCCGATGACCGGGTTTTCCGGTTCCCAGCCCAACTCGCGCCTTTTCTTTTGTCTTTCGTCATCGTTTCCTTCGAGCTTCAGTTCGGTGCCGTTGGGAATGACAAACATCTTGTCTTCCGGACCAAGCCTATGCTTCTTAGCTTGTCTTAAATCTGCTTGAGAAACAAGAATCAGCCCGTCGGTAAACCGGGAAAATTTTCTCTCCTGAAAAATGTAAAGATTCTTCAGCAGAGGGTTTCGATAATGGAGATAGTGGATTCCGTGAAGGGTATGGACGATCACAGGCGTCCGACTCCGCCGCGCTGCCCAGCGGCCGTAGAACCCGGCGATTCCTCCGTGAGTATGGAGGATTTGAATCCCGTTTTTTTCTAAGGCCCGGGCGGTCTGCCTGACGGTGCTGAGCTTGAGCGTCTTGCTCAGGGGAACCGGAATATGGGTGAGCCCTCGGCTCCGGACTTCGTCCACCAGAGGGCCATCACTCCCAGAGCAGACAAAGACTTCAAAGAGTCGCGGGTCCAGGTTTTCGGCTAGCAGGAGAAGGGCTGTCTGCCCTCCGCCGAGCGAGGGGCGGTCGATCATCTGGCATATTCTTATTTTTTCCATCGCTTGACTATGATATTTTCTCCGTCCTAAAAATCCGCGCCATCTCGGACCGGAGCAAGGCTCTGTCTTCAGGTTTGCGGAGTTTGAAGAGGTAAGAAAGGGTCAAGCTCAGCTTTAGGTATATTCTCAAGAGAAGAACCGACGATTTAGAGTTGTGCTTGCGGTAAAAATAAACCTGGCTTCGTCGATTTTCCAGGCGGGCTTGAAATTTCCGCGCCAATGTCGTGGCGCCTCCCACATGGCTGACCCTGACGCCGGGAAAAAACCCGAGCTTCCAGCCCTTTTCCCGGAGCCTCACACACAGATCCATATCCTCAAAGTAGATAAAGAAGTTCTCATCGAAAAGGCCCGCATCCTCCACGGCGGCCCGCCTGGCCAAGAGGCAGGCGCCGCTCAGCCACCCCGCCTCCCGCGGGATCAAAGAGCGCTTCAAAGCATGCTTATAATATGGATTAAGGATAAACTTCTGCCAAATTTCTGAAAAAAAATCCACTCTCCTTCCGAAAGAAACCTGGAAGCTCTTATTCTCATGGACCAGGGCCGGGCCGACCGCCCCGAATTCGGGCCTGGCCTTCATCCGAGCTAAAAGAGAAGGCAGGGCTTCAGGAGGAACGACCGTGTCTGTGTTCAAAAAGAGGATGAATTCGCCGCGGCTGGCCATTATTCCAATATTATTGGCCCTGGCGTAGCCGAGGTTTTCAGCGTTCTGGATGAGCCGGATCCAAGGGAAGGAAGCGCGCACAAGGTCCTGGCTTCCATCCTGAGAATTGTTGTCCACCAAAATAACCTCGGCGGCGAGGCCTCTCGTCCCTTTATCGAGCGAGGAAAAGCAGTCGCTCAGGTGAGCCTTATCATTGAAATTGACAAGGATGACGGATAACTCAGGTTTCATGCCGATTTCAGGCCTTGGAGAAGACGGGCCAGCTCGCGGGCTGTTTTCTGCCAGGAGAACTGGGCCCTTTTTTGATCGAACTTTTCCAGCAGCCGCCCGCGCTCCGTTTCATTCGTAAGCGCGGTCCGCAGAGCCACTGCGACCTCCCTCTCATCGGGGTGCCCGACCAGGATGGCGACATGGCCGAAGACCTCCTCGAGGGAGGAACTCCTCAGCAGCACGACGGGCGTTCCGCAGGCTAAGGCTTCGAGCGGTGGGAACCCAAATCCTTCATATTCAGAGAGATAGGCGAAGGCGTCCACAGCCGAATAGAAGAGAGTGATTTCTTCCTCGGGAAGGGTCTCCTCCCATCTTACCCACTCCGGACTCAGAATCCGGGCCATCTCTCCCGGCTGGAAGCCGGACAAGTCCTTTCCCACGACGTAAAGCATCGTCTCGGGAAATTCACCACGCAGGAGGCTGACGGCCCGGACAAGAGAAGGGATGTGGCGCCTTTTAAAGATAGAGCCTAAATAGCCGACAACCCTTTTCCCGGTCAGGCCCTTTTTTTCTTTCCAGGCGAGGACCTTGTCCTGGTGCGCTCGGCGAAATTTGTCCTCGACTCCGTAATAAATAACCTTAATTTTCTCCGGGTTGAGGTTAAAAGAAGCCAGGGTCTCTTTTTTGGTGAACTCCGACGGAACGACAACCCGAGTGGCCTTCTTCAGGCTCCTCTTGATCAGGGATCTCCGGGGCAGGGAATATTTATGGGGATACCATTCGGGATGAGATATTACAGAAATATCATGCTCGAACAAAACAGACTTCCAGGGATTGACCAGCGGCAGGATATAATTGGTGGCCAAAAGGATATCGGGTTCTGATCTTCTCAGGGCTCTTCTCAAGGGTCCGTTCTGCCAGCGTAAATATCCGCCGCAGTACGTAAGGACGTGCTCGCTGGCGCGCGGGTGGGAGTACTTCCCGATGCTCTCTTTGGTATAAATCATAAACTCATCTTGAGGAAGGAGATCAACGAGAGGCATCAGGATATTATCTATGACCCGGCCCACGCCTCTGGCCTCTCGCCCGAGCTCGTACCCATCTATCGCGATTTTCATTTTTCCCCTAAAAACTGATAGAACTTAAGCGTTTCGGCGGCCGCTTTCTCCCAGCTGAAATCTTGAGCTCTCTTTTTCCCCTTGGCCACAAGCTCTTCCCTGGTCTGGCTGCTCTTCAGCAAAAAGATGATTTTTTCGGCCATGCTCTCAGGTTCTTCCGGCCGGAAATACAACGCCGCATCCCCGCAAACTTCGGGGATAGCCGAAGTGAGGGAAGCGGCCACGGGAACGCCGCTGGCCATAGCCTCAATGAGAGGCAGGCCGAACCCTTCGCAGAGCGATGGGAAGACAAAGACCGTGGCCAGACGGTAGATAAATCTCACCTCCTCGTCAGGAAGATAACCCGTCATGATGAGCCAGGGCGCAAGCCCGAGTTTCTCGGCCTGGACGAGAAGCAGGTTTGAATCTTCGCCCGGCGGCCCCACGAGAACCAGGGCTATTTGTTGCCCTTGAAGATGGACGATCTTCAGCGCCTCGAGCAGACGCAAAAGATTCTTTCTCGGCTCCTGCGCGCCGACAAACAACAGAAAGGAAGACGGAAGATTGTATTTTTTCTTGGTGTCCTCGAGTGCGGCGGGCGCAGCCTCTTCCAGAAACTTGCGGTCGAGACCGAGGGGGATGACTCTCACCTTGTTCGCCTCCAGGTCAAACCTGGCCACAAGCTCATCTCTGGTAAAAGATGAAATAGCAATAACGCCGTCCGCTCGCCGCAAGGCGCCCGCCGCCTTAGTGAAGAAAGTTTTCCCCGCCTCTTTTCCGGCCCGCCCGGGAGAATCCATGAAGAAAAGGTCACAAACGGTGACGATTTTTTTCCCCCTGGTCGGGAGCAGAAGAGGTGCGACCGAGTGGGTCAGGTCGAGAGCGGTCTTGAAAAAATGATCCAGCGGCGGCCAGCGCCATTCATACCAGAAATAATTAAGCGCCCTCACGGGGATGCGCCGGTCGCTGAATTTCGTCTTGGCAAAGATGGGGATCTTTTTGGCCGGAAACCTGTCCTTCCAAGAAGCGGAAAAAAGGAAATACTCGTTCGTCTTGTCGATGAAGGCGAGGTGATAAAGAAGGTTCTTCAGATATATCCCCACCCCCGTCTCTTCGCGGAGAAAGGGGCGCAGGTCAAACCCGATTCGCATTTTTGGTAAATGTATGTCCAACGCCTCGAAATGTCAAGGCAACCATCACCTATCGGTAGCATCTCTTTTTATGTGATGAGAATGGGTCCTGTCACAGCGCGTCCCCGTTCGTCCTCGCTGAAGACCCCCCCACCGACCTTTTTGGAGACGCTGACCTCTTCGGCCTCCCCTGATTGCTCAGGGGAGGTAGGTGGGGTTAATGGTCTAAGATCCAATTCTTTGGAAGCGTCTCCATTACTGGGCGCTCCGGCCGGGAGGGGACTGACGCTGTGCCACCCATTCCCCATCTGTATCTAAAGCTATCACAGAATTGGAGATGCTTCCTCGCCTATCCCATTTGACTCTCACCTCTTGAGTTGCTATGATTTTCTTCCTGCGGCAGAGAAAAACGTGGACCAGAACGAGAAGGATTCCCTCACCAAAACGATGCCGATTTCCCTGGACTTGCCTCCCAAGTGGAGATGTGGGACATCGCAACTCCTTTGAATAATTGGTGACAGTTATCTAATTTCCCATTTTCTCTTGAAAACAGGATCGGAAATTAAAAGGAGTATCTTTTCCTTACTTTTTTTTCGGGTATCCAACCGACTGAGCGAGCATGATTTTCTGGTCGGGGCGAAGCTTTATCGTTTTGGCCAGGGCTTCCTTGTCGACCATCCCGCGCACGACCGTCGCCAGGCCTTCGGAAGCGCAGTAGAGATAAACGTTCTGGCTGATAAACCCGGTATGGGCGGCAGAGTAAAACGTCTTATCCTCATCTGTTCCCCTGTTAATTTTGGAAAAATCTGCCACATAGACAAGGTCCACCGGGACATCCTTGACAAATTCCTGCTTTCCCGTCGCCGCCCGGATGTCCTCCTTGAGAATGAGTTTTAAGGCGTTTCCCAGGGCATCATAAAGATAGAGGCCGTCTGCCATAGCGACATAAATATCGATGTTCTGCCAGTTCACAGCTGACGGCGCCGTCCTTTTCTCCGAATCCGGACGGTTGACCCCGTCGGCCGCCCAGAGCAAATTCGAAAGAACCTGCGGGGGCAGTTTTTCGGTGCTAAACTCCCGTGAAGATTTTCGTTCCAGGAGAGCCTGCATCAAAGGCTTTCCGCCCTCGGTCTGCGGATTAGGGAGCTTGAGCACTTGCGGCTCTTCAGCCGTCTGCGCCGATAACAAGAAAGGATACACAAACCAAACAAAGACGAGAAGGAAAAAAAAGACCCGACCTGTTTTTGTCATGGCCACCTCTCCTTTAAGATAAAGATCTTCCTAATTATACCCCCGAGAGTCTTATTTTTTTGCCTGCTTCCAGGCTTCGATAAATTTAACGGCCTGATCGACCATCCCATGAATTATTTTCTCACCTGTTTCGGGTTTAGCTGCCTTGGGATCGCTCAAACACCAGACGCCGTTACTCGAAAGCTCATGACTTGCTCCTCCCTTCTTGGTTTCAGTTGGGGTAGCAAAGAGAGAAGTCCAAACATTCATCAGCTCGGGGTTCTTCTTGGCCAGCTCCAGGAGTTCCTCCATCTGCGGCGTGAAGTGAATCACAGGCTTCTCGGCCCGTTCCATCCTGGCTAACCGAGGCTCAAAATAGAGAATCATCGACGTTTCTTCAACGCCCGCGTGCCAGTCAAAGAATTCCTGTTCCTCGCTTTTCTGGATTGGTCCGCCGTATCCGATAGCGATGGCCGTGGCTTCGGTTCCTTGGTTGATGCGGTAGATGACGCTATCCTGCGCGGCGTTGTTTCCGCCGTGATAATTGAAGAACATGACCCGGCGAAAGCCGTATTTTACCAGCATCTCGACGGTCTCATAGAGAACTTCCTCCATCGTTTCCGGTCTTAGGCTCAGAGTTCCAGGGAAGCCGGAGTGGTAGAGGCTATAGCCGGCCATTACGATCGGGGCGACCGCGACACCGGTTCTGGCCGAGATCAACTTGGCGGTATCGAAAGCCAGATAAAAATCCGTTCCCAACGGAAGATGGGGGCCGTGCTGTTCTGTGCTTCCCAGAGGGATGATGACCATGTCACTGCTCTTTAGATAATCCCGGACATCGGTCCAGGTCATCTCCTGGAGTACGAGAGATTTCCCTCCTGATTGCGCATACAGACTGCCTGCAACAAGGACAATCATGGCGACTGCCGCTGAAAATTTAGAATCGGAAAAAGCCATCGTTTTCCTCCTTGAAGCTAACACTCGGCAGCAAGAATTTTCTTTTCGTCGCCGCGGCGAATTCTCTGCCTTTCCAGCCCGGAAAGCATGTGCCGAAACCCCGAATCGAACATATCATCTGAGTGAATGGCGGTCGCGGCTACTTCCGTTCCTCAAGCCGGTTGTATTTTTTCATGACCTGCCTGAGCCGGTCGTGCGGCAGCGCGATGATTTTTGTGCCGTTGATTCCGGTCATGGTTTCTGCGGCAACCAGCGCGTTGATGATCGCCTCTTCGATCGCCTGCACGGTGGCTTCAAACAAAGGGTTCATCCGGTCGTTCGGCAGCATCCGCAGCGGAATCACGCCCTCCACCTTTCCGGCTTCCGGGTTGGCGGTCGAAAAGGCCATGAAGATGTCGCCCGAGCCGTTGCCGGAAGTGGCTCCGGTGCACGCCAGTCCCATCGTGGCGCGACGCGCCAGACGCTTGAGCTGATGCGGCAGCAGCGGAGCATCGGTGCCGATCACTATGATGATCGAGCCTTGTTCGTCGCCAAGGCCTTCGCCTTTAGAATAAGGGGCATCTTCCCTGATCTCTTGGCCGACCGGCACACCTGAGATCCGCAGCTGGTGCCTGAGACCGTGGTTGGCTTGGACGAGCACCCCGACAGTGTAACCGCCGGATCTTTCGGAGAGCTTCCTCGAGGCCGTTCCGGTCCCGCCCTTGAACTCATAGCAGATCATTCCGGTTCCACCGCCGACGTTGCCTTCAGCAATCGGACCGGATTTCGCGCTTTCAAGCGCTGCGAAGACATGGCTCGGCTTCACCTGAAACCCGTTGACGTCGTTGAGCTCGCCGTCCCACGTCTCCGCCACGACAGGCAGAGACCACCAGTAGCCGGTCGCGTCAGGACCGCCCTGCTTCACCCGCCAGGCGATGACGGCATCGCGCACGACACCGACGCTGTGGGTGTTGGTGATCATCACCGGGCCTTCCAGAAAGCCTGATTCTTCGACCCACGTGGTCCCGGTCATCTCACCGTTGCCGTTCTGTGAAAACCAGCCCGCGAAGACAGGTTTGTTCATTGAGCCTTGGCCCAGCGGCAGAATCGCCGTGACTCCGGTACGAACCGGGCCTTTTCCAACGACGAGCTTTCCCTGGCCGGATATGATTGTCGCGTAACCGACTTCGACGCCTTTGACATCAGTAATGGCGTTGTACGGCCCGGGAGTCCCGTCAAAAGGGATCCCCAGGTCACGCGCCCGCGGTCTGTTCTCCGCTGCCGCGCTGAACGCCAGCGCCAGCACGCAGGTCAGCATACAGATCAACACAGCAACGCGTTTTATTGTTCTTGACATATTCAAGTCTCCTTTCCTCGATTTCTCCTCACCTTGAGCTGGGGAACCCATGTCGCCAATCGTCATATAAGTATACCGCTTAGCAAATCTGGTTAAAAACTTTATCCTAGGAAATACGTAATGTCAAATGGTGGTGAATTGTGCTCTTGCTTCTTTCTCGGCATGATGGTAATATCGCTGAATCGGAGGGACCTATATGACCAAATTCGACAAAATCTCAAAGCGCCTCGACAGCTTCCGCGACGACATGATCAACCTGCAGATCAAGCTCTGTGCCATCCCGGCTATTGCGCCTTCCAACGGAGGGGAAGGAGAAGTCAAGAAAGCCGAATACCTGCTGGATTTCCTGAAGGAAGCTGATGTCGACGACATAGAAGTCATCAAGGCTCCTGACCTCGATGCCTCCTGTGGTTACCGCCCCAATATTCTGGCCTTCTTCAAAGGCAAAAACCCTGCCAAGACGGTCTGGATCATGACCCATATGGACGTCGTCCCTCCCGGTGAAGTCTCCCTCTGGAAAGGAGACCCTTACAAAGCCTGGCTGGAGGGCGGAAGAATATTCGGCCGCGGAGTCGAAGACAATCAGCAGGATATGGTCGCTTCGCTCTATGCCGTCAAAGCTTTTCAGGCCGAGAGGATTAAGCCTAATTATAATATCGGGATTGTTTTGGTCGCTGACGAAGAGACGGGCAGCCGGAAAGGAATCGATTACGTCCTGCGTCACACCAAAGCCTTTAAGAAGAAGGACTTGATCATTGTCCCAGATGCAGGGAATGAAGACGGAACCCTTATCGAGGTGGCTGAGAAGGGAATTCTCTGGCTCAAATTCAAAACCCTCGGCAAGCAGGCTCACGCCTCCACTCCCCACAAAGGCATAAACAGCTTCAAGGCCGCTTGCTTCCTAGTCGCTGAATTGGAGTCCCTTTATCAGACTTTCAAGGACAAGGACCTGCTCTTCGACCCTCCCATTTCCACTTTTGAGCCGACCAAAAAAGAGCCCAATGTGCCCAACATCAACACCATCCCCGGAGAGGATGTTTTTTACTTAGACAGCCGTCTCCTGCCCAAGTACACCATCGACGAGGTGGAGCATCAAATCAAGAAGATCGTCAAGAAAATCGAGGCCAAATTCAAAGTGAAGATCACCTGGGAAGAACAGCAAAGAGCTCCGGCAGCCCCTCCGACCTCGGCCAAAGCCCCGGTTGTCAGCGCCTTGCGGGCGGCGATCAAGGAGGTTTATAACGAGGAGGCGACGGCCAGCGGAATAGGCGGGGGCACAGTCGCGGCTCTTTTCCGCCGGGCCGGCTACGAGGCCGCAGTCTGGTCAAAAGTCGACGAAACCGCCCATCAACCCAACGAATACTGCCATATCAAAAACCTGGTGGGTGACGCCAAGGTTTTTGCCCATATCATTCTCCAGGAATGAAAAAATTCATCCTTGTCCTGACGACTGTTCCGGTAGAGAAGAAAGGGCATCAGATCGCCGCGAAGCTGGTCGAGGAGAGGCTCGCCGCTTGTGTCACCATCTCATCACCCTGCCTGTCCGTTTACCGCTGGGAAGGCAAGGTCATTAAAGATCAGGAATATATTCTTCATATCAAGACAAAAGCTTCCCTTTATCCCCGCCTCGAAGCCAGGCTCAAGGAACTCCATCCCTATGATGTCCCGGAAATCATCTCCCTGCCGATCGAGAGAGGGTCGAAAAAATACCTGGACTGGATGGACGAAGAGACAACAACCTGAAAACTAAGAATAGCTTCTCTGAATTTTCTGGGCGGCCTTAATCGTGTTCAAGTGGATGCCTACCGTAGCCTCGGCCTCGACGGCATAGCCTCCCGCCAGGAGGACAGCCACAGGAAGGTGAAGCCGCCTCGCGCCTTCGATCACAATCTCATCTCTCTCTCGCAGTCCTTCTTTGGTCAAACGGAGAGTTCCGAGCTGATCGTGCTCGAAAGGGTCCGCTCCCGCTAGATACAAAATCAAGTCCGGGTTGAATTCCTGGTATAGGCGTGGAAAATAGGCCCGGAGGGCGGAGAGATATTCTTTATCGCCTTCCCCCGACCATAAGCCCACATCGATGGTGCTCGGAGGCTTATCGGCAGGATAGATATCCATTTGGTGAATGGAGAAGGTGAAGGCATAGTCTTTGCCGCTGAGAATATGGGCGGTTCCGTTTCCTTGGTGGACGTCACAGTCAACAACCATGGCTTTCCGGATGGCGCCTTCACTCCTCAATTTCTCCAACGCGACGGCCACATCATTGAGGAGGCAGAAGCCTTCGCCATGGTCGTGAAAAGCATGATGAAACCCCCCGCCGATATGGACGGCGAGCCCTTGCTCGAGAGCAAGCCGGCCCGCCAGAATCGTCCCGCCGACCATCAGCCCGGCAAATTTCACCAGCCCGGGTGAAAAAGGAAGCTCGAGCATCGAGATCTCATCCGAGGAGAGGGAACCTGTTTTGAGTTTCTTTATGTACCTAGGCGTGTGGACAAGGAGGAGGTCTTCATCGGAGGCCGGCTGGGGAGTCAGGAAATTTTCTTTTTTGGCGCCCCGGAGAAGAAGCTTCTCGTAGATCAACCTATATTTTTTGATCGGAAAGACATGCTTTCCGACGTTGAGCATCCAGTAGTCGTCGCTGTAAACAAAAAGAAAGGGAAATTTCCGCCTCTCTAAAAATTTCAGGAAACGCATCGACCGGTCTTGGAACCCTAAAACATATCAAAAAAACCTGTCGGCGTAAACAAAAGAAGTCTTGAAATCCTTGCCGAAAATAATATGATATATGCCTAAGTCATAACTTCATGAATTCATAAAAGGAGTCCCCTTCATGAAACTCTTAACCCGGATGGCCTTAAGTTTTGTGGCCGGCGAAACCGTCAAAGACGCCGTCAAAGCCGTCAGAAAACTCAACAAAAAAGGCATCATGGCCACCCTCGACGTTCTTGGAGAGGGAGTCAAAGATAAGGAGACAGCGGATAAGGCCGTCCAGGCCTACCTGGACCTCCTGGACGCCATTCCCCAAGCGGGGATAAACTCCCACGTTTCGCTGAAGCTCACCCAGATGGGCGTTGATATCGACACCGAGTACTGCTACGAGAACATGGTCAAGATCATCGGCAAGGCCAAAGAGCTCAACAATTTCGTCCGCATCGACATGGAGGGCTCGCCTCACACGCAGCGAACGCTCGACCTGTTCTACCGCCTCAGGCAGAAGTTCGACAACGTGGGGATCGTCATCCAGGCCTACCTCTTCCGCTCGGAGAAGGATATCCAGGACATCAACCGGATCAAGGGCAAGGTCCGTATCTGCAAGGGGGCTTACAAGGAGCCCAAGGAAATCGCCATCAAAAAGATGAAAGACATCCGGCAGAACTTCCTGAAGCTCGCCGACATGCTTTTTAAAGACGGCGTTTATCCGGCCATCGCCACTCACGACGAAAAGCTTATCAAGGCCACCAAAGCGTATGTAGCCGAACACAACATCTCGCGGGACGCTTTCGAATGCCAGTTTCTCTACGGCATCCGCGACAAGACCCAGCAGACATTAGCTGAGGAAGGCTACCGGGTCAGGACTTATGTGCCCTTCGGCACCCACTGGCTCCCCTATTTTTCAAGACGTTTGAGGGAGAGAAAAGAAAACGTCTTCTTTGTCGTGAAGAATCTTTTCAAGAGATAAGTGACGCTCTAATCAGCGTCCGAGGCTTTCTTGCCGATGTTCACCTGCGCTGCGGCGAGCCGGGCAATCGGAATCTGATAAGCCGAGCAGCTGACATAGTTCAGTCCGATCTTGTGGCAGAAGAAGATGGAGCGAGGGTCGCCTCCGTGGACGCCGCAGATCCCGACCTTCAGATCTGGCCGCGTCTTTCTTCCCTTCTCCACCGCCATTTTCATCAGCTCTCCCACGCCTTTAATGTCCACCGTCTCGAAGGGGTCGTCCTTCCAGATTCCGTGGGCCAGATAGTAGTTGAGGAACTTGCCGCCGTCGTCGCGGGAAATCCCGAAGGTGGTCTGGGTTAAGTCGTTGGTGCCGAAGGAGAAAAACTCCGCTTCCCGGGCAATCTCGTCCGCCGTAATAGCGGCGCGGGGAATCTCAATCATCGTGCCGACCTTATAATCCACCTTGACACCGTGTCTCTTCATGACCTCCTCAGCCACTCTCTCGACGATCTGCTTCTGGTTGCTGAGCTCGGCGACGTGGCCGACGAGCGGGATCATGATTTCCGGATAGACTTTGTCTCCCTCTTTGGCCAGGTCGCAGACCGCTTCGAAAATGGCCGTGGCCTGCATCTCAATGATCTCGGGATAGCTAATACCCAGGCGGCAGCCCCGGTGGCCGAGCATAGGGTTGAACTCAGTGAGCTGGTTAACCCGCTCCAAGAGTTTTTCCAGTTCTTCAATCTTTTTCTTATTCTTTCTCGGCTTGGTCCTGAGTTCGGCCAACTCCACCCTGAGGTCCTCCCGGCGAGGCAGGAATTCATGGAGAGGCGGGTCGATCGTCCGGATGGTCACTGGATTGCCGTGCATCTCTTTGAAAAGCTCGTAAAAATCTTTCTTTTGGAAAGGCAGAAGCTTGGAGAGGGCTTCGCGCCTTTTCTCTTCGGTGTCGGAGAGGATCATTTCCTCGATGAAGGGCAGCCTGTCGGCCTGGAAAAACATATGCTCTGTCCTGGCCAGGCCGATGCCCTCGGCGCCGAAGGCAAAGGCTATCCGGGCATCCTCCGGCGTATCGGCGTTGGCCCGGGCGCCGAGCTTCCTGACTTCGTCCGCCCAGGAAAGGAGCTTGTTGAAGTACTGGTACATCTCGGATTCCGCAGGCTTTTTCTCGCCGCGGATGACCTGGATGATTTCAGAGGGCTTTGTCCTGATTTCGCCCTCCAGAACCTCGCCTGTGCCTCCGTCGATGGAAATCCAGACGCTCTCTTTAAACTCCTTGCCGCCGGCAAAGAATCGCTTGCCTTCCTCCTCAATCCGCAGGGCGCCGCAGCCGACCACGGCCGGCTTGCCCATCTGGCGTCCGACAACTGCGGCGTGGGATGTCATGCCTCCAGTAGCGGTCAGGATACCCTGAGAGGCGCTCATCCCGTGGATATCGTCGGGAGACGTCTCCGCCCTCACGAGAATGACCTTGCGGCCTTCTTTCTTCCAGGCAACGGCCTTTTCGGCGGTGAAGACGGCCTGGCCGGCAGCCGCGCCCGGGGAGGCGGCCAGTCCTTTGGCCAGGACTTCGTGCTTGAGCTTTTCCTCCGCATCAAAAATGGGATGGAGGAGCTGGTTAAGAGCGTCGGGCTCGACCTGGAGGAGCGCTTTCTCTTTGGTGGTCAAACCCTCCCCGACCAGGTCCACGGCGATCTTGACGGCGGCTTGGCCGGTCCGTTTCCCGTTTCTCGTCTGGAGCATGTAGAGCTTGGAATCCTGAATAGTGAACTCGAAGTCTTGAACATCGCCGTAGTGCTTCTCGAGGTTGGTCGTGATGTCCCTGAGCTCGTGGAAAACTCCGGGCATTTCCGATTCGAGCTTCTTGATCGGAGAAGGCGTGCGCACGCCGGCCACGACATCCTCGCCCTGAGCGTTAAGAAGATACTCGCCATAGAGCGCTTTCTCTCCCGTGGCCGGGTTACGGGTGAACCCTACGCCCGTGCCCGATTTTTCGCCGATGTTGCCGAAGACCATCAGCTGGACGTTGACGGCCGTCCCCAGGTCATCGGGGATGTGATTGAGGCGGCGGTAGGTCACGGCGCGGGGGTTGTTCCATGATTTGAAGACGGCGTCGATGGCCAGACGCATCTGCTCCATCGCGTCCTGCGGAAAATCTCGGCCGGTCTCAGCCTTGATAAACCGACGATAGGCGGCGATAACTTCCTCGAGCGTTTCTTCGGTCAATTGATGATCCAGTTTGACCTTGTATTTCTCTTTATGGGCCTGGAGAATTTCCTCAAACTTCTTCTTGGGAATTCCGAGGACGACATCCGCGAACATATGGATGAGGCGGCGGTAGCAATCCAGGGCAAAACGGCGGTTGCCGCTCTTCCTGGCCAAGCCTTCGAGAGTCTTGTCGTTGAGTCCGAGGTTAAGGATGGTGTCCATCATCCCGGGCATGGAAAACTTGGCGCCTGACCGCACCGAGACGAGGAGAGGGTCGGCGGGGTCACCGAATTTCTGTCCTGTTACTTCTTCCAGCTTTTTCAGGTTCGCCAGTATTTCTTCATCGGCTTCTGGAGGGAGCTTTTCGCCCGCCTCGGTGAAGAGGTTACAGACCTCCGTCGAAACCGTAAACCCCGGGGGAACGGGAAGTCCGATCCCCGCCATCTCGGCGAGGTTGGCTCCTTTTCCTCCGAGGAGATCTTTCATGTCCTTGTTTCCTTCGGTCTGGGCGGGGGCAAAAAAGTATATGTATTTTTTAGGCACGGTCTAACTCCTTAAAAATAAACAAACAATATACCTGGATGGCGCCAAAAATTCAATAGCCGGAAGGCAAGGTAAGCCTGACGTTTTCCACGATTGTCTGCCGGGTTGGCGAAGGGCTCCGTGATCTTCGAGGAAATGAGAATGCGCCCGAAGGAACCTGGCAAGCCGTTCTCGATTCATCAATCGCGCTGCTGTTTCGGAGCGATGATATTCAGTGTCAGATAAAGCAAGACAGTGTCCAGGAGAATAAGCTTGAGGTCGGCTTTGCGGCTCAAGCTTCCGAAGCAGCCGCAGCTCGTGTCAATCCCGCGCAGCAGCGCAAGCGCAACAAGGCCGATAAACCCGACCAGCATCAGGGATACGAGGAGGGCGCTCGAACGGCGGAAGACCCCGACGATGAGGAAAGCGCCGCACAGGGCTTCAACCCAGGGCAGGATGATAGCGATGATGAAGGCCAGCTCGTGAGGAAACAGCCTGTAGTTCTTGATGCTCTGGGCGAACCCGAGAGGGTCGGTGATTTTTAAGACGCCGGCCCAGAGGAAAAGACCTCCGACGGCAAGCCTCGAGGCAAAAAGAACCCACTTGTTGCGGATCATCGTGGTGGTTCCACAGGAAGGCCGGCCGCGCTCCATTCGGTCCAGCCTCCCCTAAAAATCCTTATGTCGCGAAAACCCCGGTCATGAATGAGCTTGGCCAGGGAAATGCTCGTCTGGCAGTCTCCTCCCTCACAATAGACGACCAGAGTCCGTTCCTGAGGATAGGGAAGATCACCGCCGGAAAGCCTTTGCCTACTCTCTTCCAGGGGAATATTCAGAGCGCCGGGGACGTGCCCGGCAGCAAACTCTTCCCTGGAGCGGCTGTCTATAAAGACGGCTCCGGCCCGCGCAAAAAGATCCTCCGCCTCGGCGAGCGTGATGAAACGGATTCCCGGGAACTCTTCCTGAGCCAAGAATCCCTGCTTGAATTCGCCCCGGACGAACCTCCGCACCAAGGAAAAATTGACTGCAGCGCCGAGGATGATACTCAGCAACAGAATAATGACAATCCCGCGGAGAAGGTTTTTCAACTTCACGATACTAAGGCACCAAGATCATTTTAAATACCCCAGGGATTTGAGGCGTTGCCGCAGTTCCTCGTCGATTTCAGGAGCCACCCTGTTTCCCCAGGCAAGAGTCTTGGCATAGCCGGTGAGGTTAAACCTGACGGAGTAGAACTCATCAAGGGCTTTTTTAAAATCCTGTCTGGATGTATCGGTTACAGGGGATTCCTCGGCAGGGTCTCGCGCCAGGTCTATGAAGGTTTTCTCCTCGCTCTTATAGTCGTAGATGACCTTGTATTGGCCCAGGCGGAGGCTCTCGAGATAGCGCTTCCAGCTCTTGACTTGAGAGAAAACGGGTCGCACCTTCTCCTCCGCCTTCCCGGGTTTAAACAGCGAGGCCAGGCTCTCTCCGATGGCCTCCGGACTTCGAGAAAGCCCGAGGAGGTCAAGGATTGTAGGCATGATGTCTATTATGCGAACCTGGTTCTTGACAACCAGACCGGCCGGAATCCGTTTCGGGCACCAGATGATCAGCGGAATGCGCAGTGTTGTGTCATAAAGGTTCTGCCTGTGACCGAATACCCCATGCTCGAAAAACTCCTCTCCGTGGTCCGAAGTTATGACGATCAGAGTCCTATCGATGAGGTGGCGTTCCTCGAGAATTGTCAGCAACCTCGAAATGCCTCTCTCGTCCACGAAACGGATTTCGCCGTCATAAAGGGCTAAGAGATGGTCCAGGTCCCTCCGGGCCATATCCTTGTGGACGGCAGGGTTATTCATGATATCAATCCCGTTGACAGAGCCCGTATAATCAGGGTCGAACATGGTGTCATAGGGAGGAGGAGGGTCAAGGTCAGGATGGACGTCAAAAAGATGGAGGAACAGGAAGAAGGGTTTTTTTGCCTCCCGGTCAAGCAGGAATTCGACTTTTTCCATAGCTCCGGGAGTGGTCCGGCCTTTTTCTGAAGCCAGAAGCATATCAGCTCCTTCCAGCTTCTTGTCATAGAGAGTGGCATCCAGGTAGAAATCAAACCCCTGGCTGAACCCCCACAAGGGCAGAAGAAAGGGCCCGGTGAAGACTCCGCAGGTTTTATAGCCCTTTTCCTTCATCATCTCAGCCAGAGTGACGCGTTTATCGTCCAGGCGCTCGGCCTCGGTCAAGACGCCGTGGACAAGATCAGGAAGCCCGGTCAAAAGAGCCAGATGCGCCGGAAGGGTCCAGGGTGAGGAGCTGAAGGCATTTTCAAAAAGAACCCCCTCCCGGGCAAGCCGGTCGATGGTTGGGCTCGTCGTCCGGTCGTAGCCGTAACAGCTCAAATGATCGGGCCTTAAAGTATCAATAGATACCAAGACAACGTTAAGAGCCGTCCCGGAACGAGTGACCATAAATAGAACCGCAGCAGCTGCGACAAGCACGAAGAAGATGACGATAAACAGCCGTTTCATGATTTATGCTTCTAGGCTAGTATACAAAAAATTCGGGCTTAAATACATAAATCCAGGAACTCTTTTGATCTGTCTCTGGTAGCATCCCAAATTCCGTGATAATCCAATAGTTCAGTTAATTGGGTCCTGTCACGGCGCGTCCCCGTCCGTCCTCGCTCCGCACCCATTAAGAGATGGGTCCCCTACGCTCCGGGCGTTGCGGGGACTGGCGCCGTGCCACCCCTTCCAGTCAATCCCCGCCACGGAATTTGGGTTGTTTTCTTTGTCTCTTGAAAAATAGATAAGGTCGATCTTTTTTTATATAATAAGTGCAGAATCCGAGGAAATGGTATGAAAAAAATCGGACCTGCCCTTATGGTTCTTGCCGCGGCCTTATCTTTGACCATCCCGGCCTGCCGCAAATCCCCAGATAAAAAAACGGAGAAGGAAGGAACTGTCAAATCTCAAAGGCAGCTGGAACGAGACATCTCTGAATTTACAAAAAGGATAAGCCAAAACCCAAATGATGCTTCCGCCTATAACCACCGGGGAGGAACCTATTACCAGCTGCACCGGTATGAGGGAGCAATTTCCGACTATACCAAGGCCATTGAACTCGACCCTTCCCAGGCCGAGCTGTATATCAACAGAGGCCGTGCCTACATAAAAGCGCAGACATACGATCGGGCCCTCCTGGATTTTACTACAGCCATCCAGATAAACCCGGAAGACGCCGACGCCTACAACTACATGGGAGATGTTTATTTCCTGAACAGTCTCTGGAATGAGGCGATTAACGCCTACACGAAGGCCATCGAGCTGGATCCGACCTACCTGGCTGCCTTTAACAACCGTGGGTTTGCCTATAAAAATATCGGGGAGCTCGACCAGGCCCTCTCGGATTATACCAAGGCCCTCGAGCTCGACCCCACCCTGGCCATGACCTATAACAACCGGGGAAATATACATTTCAGCAAGGGCGAGTATGAAAAGGCGATCACGGACTATAAGAAAGCTCTGGAGATCAACCCGGAGTTAGTCCAGGCTTATTCAGGCCTGGGCTTCGTCCACGAAAGGTTGGGCATGTTACAGGAAGCGATCGAGGATTTCAACAATTTTATCAAGCACGCAGGGGAGTCTTACCCCGAATATGCTGTCCAAGCGAGACAGAAAACAAAAGAACTCGAAGCGCGGCTAAAACAGTAGAGGCCTGGTTTCCAGAGAAAGGTTCAGAGAGCAGCCGCCTTTTTTCCGGGAAGCACTTCGCCACCAAGCACTATAACGTCCGCATCACCAGGCTCAGGGGAAAAGCGTCTTGTATTTTTTAAGCCCGGCTCTCAACACCTCGATGGCCCGTCTCATATTTTTCTCGTTAAGGACGTAAGCAATCCTGACTTCGTTCAGGCCTTTTCCGGGTGTGGAGTAAAAGCCCTGGGCCGGCGCAACCATGACCGTCTCGCCGTCGAGGTTGAACTCGGTGAGCATCCAGACGACAAAGTGCTCGCTATCTTTGATCGGGAGCTTGACGGTGATGTAGAAAGCCCCCTGAGGCTTATAAGCCACCACTCCGGGAATGCTGAGAAGCCCGTCATACAGGACATCTCTCCTGCGCTGGTATTCCTCCCGCACCGGGTTGAAATAGTCCATGCCCATGCGGTAGGCGGCCAGGGCAGCCCGCTGTTCCACGCTGGGAGGGCAAAGTCTGGCCTGGGCAAAGCGCAGCACGGCCTGGAAGATGTCACTGTTCCGTGTGATGACGGCACCGATGCGGGCGCCGCAACAGCTAAAACGTTTGGAGATGCTGTCGACGACGATAACCCGCCCCTGGATGTTCTCGTATTCCAGAACGCTCTTGTGGGTTGCGCCGTCGTAGACAAATTCCTTATAAACCTCGTCGCCGATGAGGAAGAGGTCGTGCTTTTTGACTATGCCGGCAACCATCGCGAGTTCTTCGGGCGTATAGACCGTCCCCGTGGGGTTATTGGGAGAACAGAGAAGGATCGCTCTGGTGCGCAGTGTGATCTTGGCCTCGAACTCGGATTGAGGCGGGAGACGGTAGCCGTCTTCAACCCTGAGCGTCAGGGGGACGATCTTGACGGAGGCGAAGGAAGCATACCCGTTGTAGTTGGTGTAGAAGGGCTCGGGGATGATGATTTCGTCGCCCGGGTCGGCCACGGCGCTGAAGGAGAAATGAATGGCCTCAGACCCGCCGGTCGTGATGATGACGTTATCGGCGGTCAAGGGAATGTTGTAGTGGGCAAAATAGCCGGCGACGGCCTGCCTGAGGTCCAGGAAACCCTGGGCGGGCCCGTAGCTCAGCACCGCGTCGTTATAGGCGTGGAAAGCGTCGTTGACGGGCTTGGGCGTGGGAATGTCGGGGTCGCCGATGTTCAAAAAATAGACATGGATACCCTTGGCGATGGCGTCGTCGGCATAGGGCTTGAGTTTCCTGATAGGAGAAGCCTGGATGGTGCGTCCTCGGTGGGAAATATCCATTGATGAATGCTCCTTAAAAAAGTATGATGACGCCTTGATTATCAGCCAAACGGGATCGCGTTGTCAAAGAAAACTCGGGCTGAAAAGGATTCGCTCCCAGCTGAGATTTTTCGCGCCATGAAAATTTTAGCTTTTTCGGCGGCTACGTAACTCCGCACGATTATTCTTTAGCCCAAACAGAGAGTTCATGCCACCTGAAGGCCCAGGGGAATGAAGTTTGGCGTGCTCAGACATACTTCGCCGGCCTCCGGCTTCCCTCAAAACCCAAAATTTTCATGGCGCGAAAAATCTCGCATGGTCGCTTCATCCCTTTCCAGCCCTCCCCACTTCGCATATTTAAAGATAACTTACACAATTATTAGTTGCCAAAGGAAGGCGTTTCTGATATTTTTTCTCGGAGACGGCGAAATCTATGCTTAAGGACGCGCGGGCGCGGATTATCCACAAAGAAAGCTGGAAGAATTATCATCTTCTTAGCCTTGAGACGCCGCAGATCGCGCGGGAGGCCCAGCCCGGCCAATTCCTGATGGTCAGGGTGAATGACCAGCCTTATCCCCTGCTGCGGCGGCCGTTCAGCATCGATGCGCGGGAGGGGAATACCGTCGAGATCTTCTTCATCAAGGCCGGAGTAGGAACGGCGATCCTGGCAAAAAAGGAGGCGGGAGAAAGCCTGGACATTTTAGGGCCGCTGGGAAAGGGGTTCGTCATCGAAGAGCAGATGAAAGGAAAGGCAGCCTATCTTGTCGGAGGCGGCAGGGGAATCGCCCCTTTCTACTTTCTGGCTCAGGAGCTCCGCGGCAGGAGCGTCCAGCCCACGGTTTTCTACGGAGGAAGGACCTTTGCTGATCTTCCGCTTTTGCCAAAATTCGAAGCGGCCGGGTTTTCGATCCTCGCGTCGACGGATAACGGGTCGCTCGGGTTTAAAGGGTTTGTCAGTTCGCTCCTCAAAGAAGAACTCGAGCGCTTGCGGCCGGCCTATATTTATGCCTGCGGACCTGAACCGATGATGAAGACGATCGCCGCTCTCGCCGGCGCGCACGACATCCCGGCTCAATTCTCCTTGGAATCCGTCATGGGCTGCGGGATCGGAGCCTGCTGGGGCTGCGTCAAGCGGATCAAAACGGGCGATAAGGCGGAATGGGTCAAGATTTGTGAAGATGGTCCGGTCTTCCGGGGCACAGAGATCGTCTGGGAAGGGGCAGATTAATGAGCGTCAGCCAGCCCGACCTCTCCGTCAACCTGGGCTTCCTCAAGCTCCGGAATCCTGTGCTCGCCGCCAGCGGGACATTCGGCTACGGCCTCGAGTTTGCGCCGTTTGTCGACCTCGACAAGCTGGGAGGAATCATCGTCAAGGGGCTTTACTTCTATCCGCGGCCGGGAAATCCGCCGCCGCGGCTGGTCGAAAGTCCGAGTGGACTTATAAATTCGGTCGGTTTACAAGGAATTGGAGTCGTGGCCTTCGCGGAAAAAATCCTTCCTCAGCTTGAAAGAATCCAGGCCTCCATCATTGTCAATGTCTGCGGTGAAGCCGACGAAGAATATGCTGCGGTTATCGATTACTTGAACAAGCACGATCGGATCGCCGCCTTCGAGCTCAACATCTCCTGCCCCAACGTCATGAGAGAAGGCTTCTGCCCTGCCCTTAGCTCTGAAGCCACCTATTCGCTGGTCCGGTTGGCCAGGCGCACGAGCCGCCGCCCGCTCATCACCAAGCTCTCCCCTAATGTCACCAGTATCGTGGAGATTGCCAAGGCGGCAGAGGAGGCCGGCTCGGACGCCGTCTCCCTGGTCAACACTTTCCTGGCGTTAGCGGTGGATGTAGAGACAAGGCGGCCGCGGCTCACCAATGTTTTCGGCGGGCTCAGCGGCCCGGCGATAAAGCCCCTCGCCCTGAGGATGGTCTATCAGGTGGCCGCGGCTGTGAAAATTCCGGTGATCGGGATAGGGGGAATCGTGACCGGACGGGACGCCCTCGAGTTCCTCATCGTCGGCGCCAGGGCTGTCGAGGTGGGCACAGCGAACCTCATCGACCCGGACGCGACGGCGAGAATCATCCAGGAGATCGAAGATTACTGCCAGGAAAAAGGGCTGGCCAGGGTCGAGGACATCGTCGGGACGCTCAAGATTGATTGATGAATTTGTCGAAATCGTCATCGCGAGCGTAGCGCGGCGATCTCAGGCTGATCAGCTGCGATGGCTTTGTCGCCTCGCCTCTCCGAGACTCCTTGCCATGACGAGCGAGGGAAGACATGGAAAGACACGATAGCTTAAAAGGAAAAATCATCGTTGCCCTTGATGTGGGAAGCGGCGAAGAGGCCCTGGCGCTGGTCAGCGGGCTCAAGGACGCCCGGGTTTTCAAGGTCGGGATGGAGCTTTTCACCGCCGAAGGACCGGGACTCCTCAAAGAGATCGCGCGCCTGGGAAAAAGAGTCTTTTTGGACCTCAAATTCCACGATATTCCAAACACGTTGGCCGGAGCGGTCCGGTGTGCGACAAGGCACGACGTCTACATGCTTACCCTGCACACATCCGGCGGAAAGGAGATGATGGCCAGGGCTGCAGAAGCAGCCGCGCAAGAGGCCCAAAGATTAGGAAAATCAAGACCTTATCTTCTTGGTGTGACGGTTCTCACCAGCTTCAAAGAAGCGGAACTCGAGGAAGTCGGTCTGTTTGCGTCTGTCTCCGAGCAGGTCTTGAGATTAGCCTCGCTGGCCAGAGAGGCCGGTCTTGACGGAGTCGTCTGCTCTCCCCAAGAGATCGAGCTCATCAGAACGGAATTGGGGAAAGATTTTCTCGTCGTCACGCCCGGAATCAGGCCCGCCTGGGCGGCGGCCCAGGATCAGAAGCGGGTCATGACGCCTGGCGAGGCGCTCAAGAAGGGCGCGGATTATCTGGTTATCGGGAGGCCGATCACCCACGCAGCCTCCCCGCAAGAAGCGTTCCTAAAGATCATCGAAGAAATCCAAAAAGCTTGAAGCCTGCCGGATTAAATACCGCTGATGGTTCCGACCGTAAAAATCGCTCCGAGCACCAGGGCGACAACCAACGACAGGACCACAATCACGACGATACTAACGAGCAAATAGCCGACGACTTTTTCCTTCGGGGTCTCCATCAGCGAATTATCAAACCCCAGATAGAGGATATACAGGCCGTACAGGCTGGCCAGGATGGCCAGGAACCCTAGGAACGGGATGATATAGAAAATACCCCCGATCCACATGGGCGTCATGCTGTAAACGGCCAGCTTCATCGCATTTTCCAGGCTCTGTTTCGAACCGAAGCTTGGGGCCAGGGCATTGATGACGATTCCGAAGACATAGACGCTGACCAGCGTAAAGACATAATAGAGAATGGCCTGGAAAAGCGCCGAACCGATGGGGAATCTCACCCATCCGATAAAAGGAATCCTCTTGCCGACGAGGCCGTTGCCGATAAACTGGGCAATGGCCGGGATGGCGGCCAGCAACACGGCGTATGAGGTGAAAAGCTGGGCAACAGTTGTCGGCTCGTCCTTGATTTTGATCCATTCTTCCTTTGGTTTGAGGATTATTCCCTGAACTCTGGGTATAAAGTCCATGCGCACCTCCTCCGAGTTTTTTTAAAACTATATAATTTTTATATTGAATAGTCAAATGAAAATTGCAGGAGCCCCGACGCCGCGCCACCCATTCTTCATTGATTTTTCGTTGCGCGGGAAGGGAGCGAGATGGAGGCGCGGGCCGGACTCGAACCGGCGAATCGAGGTTTTGCAGACCTCTCCCTTAGCCTCTTGGGTACCGCGCCTTTTTCTCCAACATTCTATGAGGACGGTTCATACTTGGAACCGGCCCCGAATTTTTCAGGCCTGGAGCGGGCGATGGGACTTGAACCCACGACCTTCTGCTTGGCAAGCAGACGTTCTACCTCTGAACTACGCCCGCAGTGGTATCCGAGCCGGCCAAGCTCTCGGGGTTTAACCTAACAAAAAGCGCCCTTCTTGTCAATATGAGGGAAAAGGAAGCAAGCATCTTCGTTATCGTGACAATTATGACCTGCAGAGGGTGGCGCGGCGCCAGTCCCCGCAACGCCCGCAGCGTAGGGGACCCTTCTTTTTTAGGGTGCGGAGTGAGGACGGCCGGGGACGCGCTGCGACAGGACCCTCTCTCCAATCTGCGCTTCTATGGAAACGGAGATGCTTCCGAACAAGAAGAACAGATGGAAATAAGAAGAAATTTAAAGACGCGAAGGCTCTCTCTATTTGCCCTGGACCTGCATGCCCGTGCGGATGGCATCGCTGCAAGAGAGGACCTTTATTGTCGCTGTCTTGGCCCTCGTCTCGATGACCACGAGGTTGCCTATTCCCTCTCTCGGCAGGTCTTCCTTGATTTTTTCGTAAACGGTCATTTGCTGGCCGACCTGGATTCCGCTGTCTTCCCCGATATCGATGATGGCCCAGCTGCCTGACCCGATCTGGTTATAATTATTCTGGAGATAAATAATATTCCCGACAGCTCCGGTATCTCCTTCGGCAAAAGCTTCATAACCCAAGTCTTTCCCCAGGAGGCTCTCTTTTTCCTCAAAAGGCAAAAGGTAATTTCCGATCATCACCCGGCCGCAGGCCTTCTCGATCCGGGCCACACTGCGATTGTCTTCGAGGAAAATAACGTAAGCCCGGCCCCGCTTTGTGGCCAGTAACCCGAAATTCCCGATTGGGTCGCCCATCTCGATGATGAGGAAGACCTGGCCGACTTCAACGCCATCGTTTTTTCCTCTATTGATAAAAATCAGGTCGGCATCGGAAAATTGAATTCTTTCCGCCTCTCTCTCGGCAGCCACGATTCTCATATCCGGGAGCTCGCCCTCATGAACAAAAATAGAGCAATAGAGGTCGGTTTCGGAAATCAGCGGGTAAGCGTCCCGGAATATCTTCGCCCGCTCGATCTGATTCTGGACCTGCTCTTGATCGTTTGATCTTGTTTGAGCCGAGGCCGGCGCAAACAAAGCCAAAAGGACAAAAAACGCTAAGATAACACAGAGAGCCTGATTTTTGGGCCATAGATTTTTCATTTTGGCTCCTTTAGTTCAATTTCGTCTTTTTTTGTTTTTCATTATAAGCAGCCATTTTTGGGCTGTCAACACAAAAATAACTTTCCATCTTGACAGCCGTCCGTCTTCTTTTTAACATACAAGTAAGGCTGTCATTGATTTAGTCGCAACAGGGAGAAGGAGGTTTGAAATGAACAAAAAAGAAATCATCACCCGGATGGCCAGGGACTCTGGGATCACAGCTGTCCAGGGGGCCAAGGCTTTTTCTTCGATGATGGAAGGGATTCGCAGCTCGCTCAAGAAGGGAGAAAAAGTCACTTTTTCAGGGTTTGGAAGCTTTGAAGTCAAGGAGCGGAAGGCCAGAAAAGGCAGAAACCCCAAGACCGGAGCGGAAGTCGCCATTCCTGCCAAAAAAAGGGTCAAGTTCAACCCGAGCAAGGCTCTCAAGAACTCCCTCTAGCCGATCGGATAAATCATCTGGACAAGTCATTTCTAATCTTTTAAAATAGCCCTTCCCGAACAAAATTGAGCCCGAAAAAGACAAAAATCGCTCTGCTCTTCGGCGGCCGCTCGGCCGAGCACGAAGTTTCCCTGATTTCCGCATCCGCGATCTACAGGAACATCGATAAACGCAAATACGAGGTGGTTTCATTCTACATCAGCAAAAAAGGAGAATGGAAGAAAGTCTCCTCGCCTCTCCTCTCGATGGAAAAGCTCGAAAAGGGACCTTCCTTTTCCTTCCTGCCCTGGGAGGTTGCCGCCCTCCCCAGGAAGGTGCGGGCGGATATCTACTTCCCTGTCCTTCATGGGCCTTACGGAGAAGACGGAACCATCCAGGGCCTGCTGGAGATGGCGGATGTTCCTTATGTTGGAGCCGGCGTGCTGGCTTCGGGCGCAGGAATGGACAAAGCAGTGATGAAGGCGCTCTTTGCCGTCAATAACTTGCCGCAGGTCCAATACAGGATTTTTCTTGACTCCGAGTACCGGAAGAACAAAAAGGCGGTCCTCGCGCTGATCAAAAAAGAATTTTCCCTTCCGTTTTTCGTCAAGCCGGCCAATCTCGGCTCGAGCGTGGGCATCTCGAAAGTGAAAGCCCATGTTGAAACATCAAAGGCTCTAGGCGGGGCTTTCCGTTATGGCCGAAAGATCCTGGTCGAGCAGGGAATCATGGGACGGGAAGTGGAGTGCAGTGTCCTGGGGAATGACGAACCGCGGGCATCCCTTCCCGGAGAAGTCATCCCCTATCGGGAATTTTATGATTACCGGGACAAATATCTCGAGGGAAAGACACGATTTCGCATCCCGGCCGAGCTTCCTGAGGCGAAAATCAAAGAGATTCAGCGGCTGGCCGTTGAAGCATTCAAGGCCGTGGAGTGCTCGGGCATGGCCCGGCTGGATTTCTTCCTCGAGGAAAAGACCGGGAAAGTTTATCTCAATGAAATCAACACCATCCCCGGGTTCACCGAAATCAGCATGTATCCAAAGCTCTGGAATGTGAGCGGCATTCCCTTCCCCCGCCTAGTCGAGGAGCTTGTTCATCTGGGGTTCGAGAGGCACGGACGTAAGAAAAGATGCCTGGAAAGGCTGCCCCGATGAGAATTCTGGGGTTTGACTTCGGCGACCGGAACATCGGCCTGGCCCTGAGTGATCCTCTCGAACTCACCGCCCAGCCGCTCGGCCAGTATCGCCTGGGGGAAGAGGCCGAGAATAAACGATACTTCACCGAGCTGGTCAGTAAGTATGAAGTCAAGGAGATCGTGATCGGGTTTCCGCTGCGGCTGGACGGAAGCTCGGGGACGCGGGTGCAGAAGACAAGGGAATTCGCCGCCTGGCTGGAAAAGGCTGTGGGATGTTCAGTCATTTTCTGGGATGAACGGCTGACCACCCAGCAGGCCGCCGGCATCATGAAAGAGCAAAAAATCAACTGGAAAACCAAGAAGAAAGTCGAGCACCAGATCTCGGCCGCCCTCATTCTTCAGAGTTATCTCGACCATCGCCGCCTCCATCGCCATGCTCCTTAGGGTCATTAAAACAGGCTTCGCTCTCGCGGTTATCATTCTTTTCATAAGCCTCGTCTGGCTGGCGGTCGGGCTCTACCTGCCTCGAAACCTGCCCGCAGAAAAAGTCTTTTTTGAGGTGGAAAAAGGGATGGACATCAGCACGGTGGCCCAGGCGCTGAAGGACAAGGGACTCATCAGGGCCAGGCTCCCGTTGGCGATCAGCTATCGTCTTTTTTTCTATCCCCAGAAAATCAAAGCGGGAGAATATGCCTTCTCCTCGCCCCTGCGGCCGAAAGATATTCTCAGCCTTATGGTCAAGGGAAAGGTTTATCTGCATACCGTGACTATTCCCGAAGGCCTGACCGCCCAAGAGATTAGGCCGCTCGTCCTGCCTCTGCTATCTGACGGAGAGGAAGGATTCCAGGCGGCTTTCAAAAATTCCTCGCCGATTTCATCTCTTGATCCGGGAGCCAAGAACCTGGAGGGTTACCTCTACCCCGAGACTTATTCTTTTCCCAAGGGAATATCTTCGAAAGAAGTGACCGAAGCTCTGGTCGCTCAATTCCTGTCTGTGTTTTCAGAAATGCGGCGGTCAAGGGGGACGGCTCCCGGGCTGACGGTTCGGGAGATCGTTGTGCTGGCCTCCCTCATCGAAAAAGAGACGGGGGTTCGAGAAGAGAAAAAGCTCGTCTCCGCCGTCTTCCATAACCGGCTGCGCCTGGGTATGAAGCTCGACTGCGACCCGACCATCATCTATGTCCTCAAACAAGAGGGAAGATACCCGGGCAGACTGAAGAAAAAAGATATGTCCCTTGACTCTCCTTACAATACCTACCTCTTTGCCGGCCTGCCCCCCGGCCCCATCTGCAACCCGGGAAAGGAGGCGCTCAAAGCCGCCCTCTACCCGGCCCGGGAGAACTACCTTTATTTTGTTTCCAAGAATGACGGCAGCCACCATTTCAGCCGCACTTTTATCGAGCATCAGAACGCCGTCCGGATGTACCAGAAGAACCACCACTGAGCGCCGGAAAACGGTATTTACATTCTAATTCCTCTTTCAATTGTCAGGGCGAGCGATGTGGGCGAAGAAGGCCATCCGGAAGCCGAGCGGGCCAGGACCCTCGAATAAAAAGAGAGGAGAGCGAGGCGAGGACGTGAACGAATTTGACTCGCGGGGGCAAATTCGCGTGCCTCCGAGTCCAGACTCACCCGAAATTGATAGAAAAATGTCATCACGAGCGAAGCGTGGTGATCTGACCCGAAAGGGTCATTCCGAGCGAAGCGAGGAATCTCATCCTTATACTTTGAGACCGCCACGCTGGGCTCGCGGCGACTTCGTCGGATTGCCACGCCCCCTTCGGGGACTCGCAATGACACGCAAGTCAACGACTTCTGTTTATATCAATTTTGGGACTCAAAGCCCTCTTGAAAAATATTTTTTTTCTGCTATAGTATTGGTTTAAATGAGTGATCTCGCGCATAAAAATTGGCATATTTATTGCAGAGATTTTATGGAGAATCAGAGTGCTCAGATTAGAGGAGGAATTATGAAACCTAAGAATCTCATCATCCCCGTGCTTGTCGCCGGAGTCTTACTCTCTTTGCTTGCACCCTTGAGCGCTTCGAATCAAAAGGACCAGGCCCAGAATAAACAGGCCCCTAAACCCCAAGAAAAAGTTTTCATCCCCAAAGAAGTCAAGGCCGTCCTCCAGGAAGGCCTGGCGGCAAGGCAGGGACGGGAGGACATTCCCGTAAACATTTTCCACAGCCTCTTCCTTCCGGCTCAGCAGAACTTCCAGATCATATTTTTCATGAAAATAAAAAATTCTGACCTGGGCTATGCGCCGGCGAGCGCTACCCCGGCCGCAGCGCCCGCCGCCCCACAACCCGAAGTGAAACCCGAAACAGTCCCGGCCGCCCAGGAAGCCGCTTTGCTCGAAGCCAAGTTCAACGTTTTCCTCGAGTTTAACCGCCTGGAAGAAGGCGCCGAACCCCAGATTTTCAAGGAGGTCTATGTCCCCTCCACCATCCAGGTCGAGGAGGCCTCTTTCGACGCGGAAAAAGAGGACATGTACAGCATCGGCTATCCCCTCCCGTTTGGTCATTACCTGTTAGCCCTGGCCGTCACCTCGCCCGACCTGCAGAAAATCGGGACCGCTTATTGCGAATTCACCCTGCCCGATACCTCAGCGTTCGCCAAAGCTCTGGAGACAACGCCCATATTCTTTATCAAATCCTTTGAAAAGATGGATGGTCCAGAAACACACACTGTCTTTCACAAAGAGCTATTCACTTATTCTTTTCTCAAGATCGTCCCCAACCTCGACAAGATTTTTGCCGCCGGAGATACCCTCGATACTTTTTTCTATGTCTTCGGTGCCCGACCGAACGAGCAGCAGAAATATGACATCGAGGTCAACTTTGAGGTCAAGAAGGGCGAGGAGATTGCCATCCGCTGGGCTCCCCAAACCTATGATATTTCGCCCTTGGTCAGCCAGCCCTTGCCCCTGAAACAAACGGTCATCATCAAATCTCAGGCTGGAGAGAGAACAGAACAGCGGGATTTGACGGCGGGAAATTATACTCTGGTGGTCAGCGTCAGTGACAAAGTCTCCGGGAATTCCGTCACCAAGACAGTTGACTTCGAAGTCAAGTAACTTGGCTCTCTTCCATTTTGTGTGGGTTGAAAGGCTGAGATCCACGGAAATGCCGTCGCTCCCTTCAGATTTTTCACGCCATTCCCTCTCCGCCCTTCTCGGCGCCTGCGCAACTCCGCGCGTCCGTCTTACAGCCACGACCGAGAGTTTAGGCCCACCGAAGCCTTGGCCGGATGATAAGGAGCATGCTCAGACATGCTCGGCGCCCAAGGGGTTCCCTCGAAAGGCGGTTCGGGAAGGCTAAATCTTCAAGGTCGCTCCTCCCATTCCCGTGAATCTCACCCACACAATCTGGAAGAGAATCAATAACTTTGTCTTCGTTACCGGTCAGCTCCTCCCGATCTCGGCGACGAGCTTCTTGATCTCTTCCTGTTTCGGGTTGAGGCGTAGGGACGCGCCGAGCGTATCCAAGGCTTTCTTCTTCTCGCCGATCCTGTAATAACAGAAGCCCAGGGAATTGAGCAGACGGATATCGCTGTTATAGATTTTGTTCCCTTCGAGGAAAGAATCGACGGCCTCGCCGTATTTCCCCAGGCCCATCTGAGATTTCCCCCTTAAGTAAAAGTAATCGAAGGTGAATTTTTCGGCGTCCTTGAGTTTCTCGTTGACCTCAAGGGCCTGGTCGAATTTTCCGGCCTTCAACAGGAAACTGACATAATCAACCACTCCTTCCTTGTATTCAGGAGCGAGCTCGAAGACTCTCCGGTACTCGGCCTCAGCCCGGTCATTCAGGTTCAGCTTGTCATACTGGCGGGCCAGCATGTGGCGATAAAGGTACAGGCTGGACAGGGGAAACCCCTTGGCCCGGGCAATCGGATGGGGAACGGCGCTCTCCGGAGAGATGATGAAATTGGCCGAGGACTCGTCCCGCACCGTGCCCGCGCTGTCTACAAGAGCCGTCTTGATCTCGTAATAGTCTGGGGTCAGTTCGCCGAGCGGCAAAGATGAAGCCAGGTTGATAATCTTGCTGTAATTGGCCGCGTTCAACTTCAGGACAAAAGATTTTTGCGAGGGATTGACTTCCCGCAGGCCTTTGATCTGGATACGGACTTCTCCCGTCTTCCAAATTTCCTCGTCAGCGTTAAGAACATTGAGGAGAACGGCCAGGTCTTCTGAAGAAGAGAAGGTGTCCTTGGGGTCGATGACCAGTTTCTTGTCCAGGACTTTGTAGGGAATGTGAACCTGGCTGCCGTAGGTTTCGAGTTTGTAGCCGAGGAAGGGGCCCTGGATTTTTGGCTTCCCCCCCTCCTCCGGAACGACGATGTCCCTCTCGCAGAGGCTGAATTCCTTGCCCACGGAATTCTGCAGGAGGATGGTCAGCCGGTATTTCCCCGGGACGGCGGGGAAGGAATCCTCAATGGAAATCCCGTTGGCCCGAATGCGGCTGGCCTCCTCGTCGGTGACATAAACCGGGAATTCCTTGTTGTATTGAAAAACAATCGTTTCCCCCACTCTCAGGCTGACATCGACGCGGTAGTCGCAGAACCACTGGTTTTTGGGTTCATACTCTTCAAGTGTTAGAAACTTGGGGACCATGGCGAAATGAGCGAATGAGATACCGGTAACGGGGTCGTCGATGAGAGAAACATCGGCCTCGCTGTCGATGTAGTTGGTCATATACTCCGTGCTGACAATGCCTTTGTAGTTCAGGAAATGGGTGGCGTAGGAGGGGTTGATATCTTTCTTGGGAGATTCGTAAATATTGGCCATGATGATGTTGTTTTGGGGCGTGGGCGAATAATCATAGTTGTATTCTCCAGGAACTATGGAAATAGAAAGGTCGGCCAAAGTGGGCGCAATTTCCCTGATCTTCTCATAAAGCTCGAGGTAATCGGTGGGATCGACATCCCTTTTATTCACCAGCAGCGCGGCCGGGCCGTCGGAGGCGGGGTCGTAGAGCTTGTACTCGCCGATGCCGCCCCGCTTGAAGAAAAGGAGGCTAAAATGAGTCGGCAGGTCCTTAGCGGGGTCGCCGTAATAGGACCAGGCCTGGCAGGGGACGACCCAGCTCGATGTCTCGAACCTTTCGATGCTGACCGGAGCGCCGAGGATGATATAGAATCTCCCCATGTCTGTCTGCCAGCCCGGCCGGGTAGTTTCGCGCCCGTAAAACTTATTGGCATAGAGGAACCGGCGGATATGTTCATCTTTATACTCGTTTTGCGGCGTGCCCGGCGTCGGGTCCCGCTGCTTCCAGAAAGTCTCGATGAAGACGTCTCTGTCCCGGCCCGAAGTCAGCCTCAGAAAGACATCTTTTTCTTTCGGGAGGATGATGTACTGGACGAGATTCAGCCAATCCCGGTATTGTTCCGGGAGGTCCTTTTCTTTCATTTTCTGCTGAGCCGAGAGCAGAGGCAGTAAAAAAAGAAACCCAAAAAGAAGCAGATATTTTTTGTTGCGCATGTCCGTTCTCACGCCGCTAAACCTTGACCTCAAAAATTTTTCTCGTCTTGCCCAGGCTGCCATCGGTGGCGACGATGACGACATCGAGATAGTAGATCCCGGGGTTCAAATCATAAGGAAAAGTGAAGACGATTTCTTTCATCTTCTCGACCTCTTCTACGGTCCCGGCAAAAGACTTCTCCTTCTTGAACTCGTCGATTTTGGCCTGGTTCTTGGCGTAGACGAAGAACTGAAACTCCAGGTCCGACTGGAGCTTTCCGCCCTTGTCTTTAAAATCGAAGGGTTCCACGGGCAAGGCTATGACGATTTCTTTCGTCTCCTGATTGTAATCCAGTTTAAAATTGACAAACTTTCTTTTTTCACCCCTCTGGACCGGGACCTGTCCAAGATTGATGTTGTCCAGAGAGCTGAAAAAGTCTCCGGTGTAGCTGCGTATCCTGTAGGTTCCATTGTTTTTCTCATCGACAAACTCGATGCCCAGCTCATAATTGTAGTAGATCCACCAGAGGATGGGCCCCCTGACCTCGGGGTCATCATGGGTGAAAAATTCTTCGAACTTGTCCGGCGGGCCCATATAGATATAGATCCGCCCCCGGTCCGTCTTCCAGCCCGGCGTTCCCTCTTTGAAGCGTTTGTTAGCGTATTCGATCCGGTCGAAAAACTCTTTCTTGAATTCGTTTTCTTCGGTATACGGGTCGGGGTCCCGCTTGTCCCAGAAATCCTTGATAAACTCTTTGCGGGAATCGACATCGGGAAGGTGGGAGAAAATGTCTTTTTCCTCCTTGGCCATGATGAGCCTGGCGGTCTCATAGAACTTCTTGCTGTCCGGGTCGAGCTTAACCTTCGGCCCGGAACTGCAGCTGACGAGGCCGGCACCCAGCAAAATCAAAATCGGGGCATATTTTTTCATGTGTCTCACCTGCATTTCTGGATATAATCGTCTAATTTCCTCTTGTCTCCCGGCGAAAGAGCACTATAGAAGCGCTCCTTGTATTTAAGAAAGTAGGTCAGGGCCGCTTGCGGGTCTCCCTTTTCTAGATAGGCCAGGCCGAGATTATAAAGAGGATAGTCAAAATCAGGGTTATGTCTGAGAGCTTCTTTCCAGCAGGCTATGGCGTCCTCCAGGCGCCCGGACATTTTGTAAGCGCCGCCCAAACCGTTGTAGGCTGCGGCGTGCGCCGGGTCAAGCTCGATGGCCCGCTGGAAACTCTGAATGGCTTTCTCCAGGGCCGCAGGGTCTTTTTTCAATTGCGCCTGCATCAGAAAAGCCGTACCGAGATTAGTATAAGCCGGAGGATAATCCCGGCTCAAAGAAATCGATTTTTCATAAGCGCTTATGGCGTCCTCCACTTTTCCGACTCCGGCAAAGGCCACGCCCAAAGAGTTCCATATTTCCGGGTCGTGCTCGGCCTGGGGCAGATTCTTCTCCTGGAAAATCCTGATGACTTCCTCGTATTCTTTGGCGGACAGGAGGTAGCTGACATAGGGCAAGAAAATGGCATAGCTTTGAGGCAGTGAGTCTAACCCTCGCCTGAGGACAGAGAGGGCTTCTTCAGTTTTTCCCATATCCATGGAGATGGCGGCAAGATCGGCATAAGCGATATCAATGTCTTTCCTCTGTTCTAATATTCCCTTCAGCAGGCCGACGGCTTCCTCGACCCGGCCGGCCTTATAAAGGTCCATCGCCTCCGTGGCTTTGTTCTCGAAAGGGAGATAGCTCTTGACGTCCTCTTCCGGCCTGAAGTTTTTCTTGGGAGAGGCCGGCGGGCTGGTGACATATCCGAGGCTCTTTAATTTTTCAACGGAGGCCCGGTCGAGCGGCTTTTGGGACTCCGGCGGGCGACCGTCCGCGAAGGATTGTGCCTCGATCAGGCCCGTGAGTTTCTTCATCTGCGGCTGCACGTCCCGGCCCGGCGCCAGGTTCTTCCGCTCGCTCGCATCGCTCCGGAGGTCGTAGAGTTCGGGGATGGGCGATTCGATAAATTTTTCGGGAAAGTCGATGTAACCTTTGAGCGGAGCCCAGCCCCGGCTGTAATAGGGATAAAGGGACTCGAAATAAACGGCCCGCCGCGGCAGAGTTCTTTTCTTGGTTAAAGGGATAAGAGAAAGTCCCTGGAGGAAGGACGGCTTCTCAATCTTCAAGAGATCACAGACTGTCGGGAAGATATCGATATGAAAAACTTCCCGGTCGACCCGTCCGGGTTCGGCTCCCGGAAAGACCAAGATCAAGGGTACGCTGAGTGTGGAATTGTAGGCCAGATACCCGTGCGTCTTCTCGCCGTGTTCACCCAAAGACTCACCGTGATCGGCCGTGAAAATCACGAGCGTCCGGTCGAAGAGCTTATTTTTTTCTAAATAATCGAACAGTCTTCCGAGAGAAAAATCCACATAAGCCACTTCTCCTTCATAAAGACGGTCTTTATATTGCCCGGCAAAGGGTTCCGGAGGTTCGTAGGGATGGTGGGGGTCGAAACAATGCAGCCAGAGAAACCAGGGGCCTTTCTGGTCCTGGAGCCAGTCGAGAGCCCGGCTGACGACGACCTCGGCTTTCCTCTCGACGAAAGTCGAGGTTTGAAAATCCTGGATGCCGTAATCGTCGTCATAGAGGTCAAAGCCCTGGTCAAGCCCGAACCTCGAATCCAGAGGATAAGCCCCGACAAAAGCGCCGGTGGAATAACCGTGATTTTTCAACAGCTCTGCCAGAGTCAAGAACCTTTCTCCGACGGCAAAGTTAGCATTGTCATGGACGCCGTGATAAGGGGGCGTAACGCCTAAAAAGATGTTGGTGTGTGATGGGAGAGTCGTGGTGGTATGAGCAAAGGCTTCGGAGAAGAGGATTCCTCTTCGCGCCAGGGCGTCAATATGAGGTGTTTGACAATGGCTCGGGTCGTAACAGCTCAGATGGTCGGCCCTCAAGGTATCAATCGTGATGATAAGGCAGTTCCAATTTCGAGCTTTTTCACCCCGGGCCGCCGACAGGAGAAAAGGACCGAGGAGGCTGGAGAAGAGAAGACATGCAGGAATGAAAAAGAAGGAAAATGTTCTCTGCCTCATCGACTGGCTTTCTTACTTTTCCCGCCGCCCCTGAGCTGCTCTAAACCGGCACCTTCTTTTTTAAGAATTCAAGAAACCCCTTGACCTGGCCGGCTCGCTCGGAGTCGGGGTCGATCTGGAGATAGTGTTCGAAGGCGGCGATGGATTCAGGATAATTTCCCAGGGTCAGGTAGGTCAGCCCGAGCTGATAAAGACCGTCGGGAAAATCTTTTTGTATCTCCGCGGCCTTCTTATAGTATTTCAACGCCTCTTCAAACTTGGAGTGGTTATAATAGATCGTCCCGACGTTGTAGAGGATGGTGGCATCGTCGATCTTCTCGAGGTTGATTTTCGCGTACCACTCCAGGGCTTTCTCGTTTTGTCCCTGGTTGGCATAACAATTGCCGATCAGGAGAATGACAGCAGCATTGTTCGGGTCCTTCTCCAGGACTTTCTGGTAATACTCTTCCGCCTGATCATATTTGTCCTGTTGAAAATAGCAGTTGCCGATATTCTTGTTGATGATATAGGCATCAGGGTTTGTGGCCAGGATGCCTTCATAAACCGCTCTGGCCTCATCATATTTCTTTTCATCAAAGAGCTGGTTCCCCTTGGTGAGTTCCGTTTTGATCTCTTCGGTGACGACAAGCCCTTCGGCTTTTTTCAGGTTGATGACTATTTCAGGGTTCCTCTTGTACTCATCAACCTCGATGGCGATTTTTTTGGGCAGGTAGCCGAACTTCTCGAAATCGACGTTCCAGCCCCCGCCGATAATCCAGGAGGCGACCCACTTTCCTTCTTTGTCCGAAACGACCTCAAACCCCTCCTGAACCTTGAGCGAAAAAAGTTTGATCTTGACTCCTTCAAGCGGGTTTCCCTGCTCGTCATAGACAAAACCGAGAACTCTGCCCTTGCCTTTGTAAGCCTGGGCGAAAGCCAGCACGCTGAGCAAGAAGAAGAGGATAAAAAGAGGACAGGCTTTTTTCATGTTGGACCTCCGGCTCCTGGCATAACCTCAAATACTCCAGGCTCATTCTAACACCTCGCAGCCTAAAAAAAAAGCCCCTCCCCCCTGGAGAGGGGAGGGGCTTTGAGCTTCTGCGTGAAGACTGACTTAGAACGTGAACCTTACGCCTAACCTCATAATTCTCGGGTTGAGGATTTCATTCAGCGTATAGTTAGTCGTATTTGGACGGAAGTAGTTCTTGCTCGAATCGGCATACACGTAATAGGTGCCCCAGTACTTCTGGTAGCGTCTGTTCACGAGGGCGCTGTTGAACACGTTGAAGACATCGACCATCAGGTAGATTCTGCCGATATCGCCGAGCCGCAGCATTTTTTCAGCCCGGAGGGTCAAGTTGTAGAAAGTGGGCAGGTGCTCTGAGCCGAAGGGGGTCATATCAAGGTAAGCTGACCGGCTTTTCGGGTTCGGCAGGGTGTAGTCGACCAATTGGAAGTACTCGCGGATGACCCAACCCTGTCTGGCCTGGAAGGTCCCGGAAATGCTGATATCCCAAGGAAGCTGGTAGAGTCCGCTGAACTTAAACATCCAGGGGGTGTAGGTGTACTGGTTGATCTTGCCGCTCGCTCCGCCGATGTACGCGGACGGAGGCTGCCCTTCATAGGCCCAGATGTTGGTTGGGTAGGTCGGGTTCATGTAGCCCTCGCCCTGCGCGCCGTAGTGGCGGGACTGTTTCTGCCAGGTAAAGTTGGCGTTCATCATCCACTTGTTGGAAAGCCGCTTGTTAAGTATGAAATCGATTCCCAGGTAATCATCAAAGCGGGCCTTTCCCTGGCTCTTGACCTGAGTATAGGGAGAGTAATTTGTCCCCTCGACAGAGGTGTAGAACCACTCGTGACTCGCGGCGTCCTTGGTGCTGGTGACACCAGGAATCTCGGCGGCCGGCGTGCCGGCAGAGATATACCAGCTGGGATTATCGAAAGTATTTGTGTCGGGGAAATATTTGAGCGTCCAGCGGAAGTTATCATATCTTCTGTAGGTCCCGACGACGGAAACGGCAAAATCCGTGGTGAGCTCCCTATCCAACTGCAGCATGACTTCCGAGGTCCTGGTAGAACCGGCGTTGGCCTGAATGGACTGATAGGGGGCCGTGAGGTTTCCCGGATTGTTATGGTCATAGCTTCCCCAGAAGGTGGCAGCCGCATCATCCCAGTTGCCGATGAAATTGCCGGAAGAGTCGAAAACGTGGTAGAGCTGATAGTTGCTAAGTAGGTACCAATAGAGCTCGTTGTAATTCATCATTCCGTCGCCGTTATCCAACCAATAGAAATCCAGCCAGCCGCTCGATCCGCCTGGCATCCATCTCCCTGCCTCGCCGGTGCCCATGAAGTCGCCGTACTGAGACAGCGAAAGCTTGGCGATGGTCTTGCCGTTGCCGGTCACATCCCAGGTGAGTCCCAGGCGGGGTGACCAGACCGTCCAGTTGTATTTGCTTCCGTCTACGGCATAGGCTAAGGTCTTGGGGATTTCTACAGCAGGAAGGAGGCCATTTAGAAGTTGTCCCGTCTGCGCATCCACAGTCGATTTCCAGGCCGGGCCGTCAGGCTGGCCGGCCAGGACGCTTATTGGACTAACGTACGGGGTCTGCTGGTCCCAGCGCAGGCCGAGGAGCAGGTTGAAACGGCCGAAGGTGACGGTGTCCTGGATAAAGGCGGTAGAAGCATTAACGGTCTGATCCGAATAATTGCCTCTCCAGTTACTGAAGTACTTTAAGTTCGGGTCATCAACTACGTCGGGATTCCCGTCGCCGGTGATATCGACGGTCGGGTAGTTCATGTTGCGGATGACTTCGGCGTTTCCGGAATAGACGGATTCAGAATACTGATTTCTTTTAGCATACTCGAACCCGACCTTAAAGTCGTGGCTGGCTCCGAACAGGCTGTCGTTGAAATAATCGGCCATGAAGTTGTACTGATTGACGGGGCGCTTGACATAATAGCGCCACTCGGAGCCGTACCATCTCTGGTCAGTGGCGTCCCAGATGGGCATCTTCGCGAAATCCAGGTCCATCACCGGCGTCAGGCTGAACCCGGCGTCAGAGAAAGCATACTTCAAAGACACGAACAGGCTGTCTCCGAACATATGCTCATCCTGGAGCTTGATGATCGGGCTGCCGAAATGATAACGGCCCGCCTGGGCATAGCCGTCGGGCAGAGAAGCCGAGGCCGAACGGCCGAACTTCACTTTGCCGCCGACATGGACAAACGCCTCAAACCGGTTTTGCGGAATAATCTGCAGGTTGATCTTGGCGGCATAGTTCTCGAGGAGTGTGTCGTCTCGAGTAGTATAAACTGTCGTGGTTTTGATGTCCTGGATGCCGTAAGAAACCCAGAACCAGGCTTTGTCCCGGAGAATCGGAAGTCCGAGGTTGAACCCGTAGTCCTTGTTGTTCCTGATCTTGTTGATTCCCAGGGCGCCTTCATCGGCAAACTCCTGCTTGAAGTTATCGGCCTGGAACTTGCTGTCGGTCATGTAGAAGCGGCCACCCAAGGTGACTTTGTTGGTGCCGCGGCGCGTCACCATATTGAGGGCGATACCGCCTGTCTGAACGGTAACATCGGCGCCGCCGACCACGATCTGCATTTCCTCGAAGGCATCGAAGTCATAGTAACTCGGGGATGCCCCGATGGCGGCCGGGTCGGTGATGACGACGCCATCCATGGCCCAGACGTTGTTGTCGTAGGTGGAGCTTCCTCTTGCGACATAGTTGGACTGCTGACCGGATTCGGCACCGCCGACGTTCTCTCTATCGACGATGACGGAGGGAGCCATCTGGAGGATGACCCAGGGGTCTCGGGCTGTGGGGAGTTCCTGCAGGACTTCCTGCGTCACGTTCGTGCCCACGGCCGTTTTCTTGGTGTCGACCATCGGCGAAACCGCCGTGACCGTCACCTGTTCTTCGAGAACGCCCATTTCCATGGTCAGGGTCAGGTTGGTGGTGCTTCCGACCGTGACGACGATCCCCGTTTCGATCCTCGTCTTGAACCCGGTAAGCTCTAACTTGATTCCATACTGTCTCGATGGAGGGAGAGAGAGAAAACGGAACACTCCCTCGGCAGAGGTTACGACGACGGGCACTTTCCCAAACGGGCTGTCCAGCGTTATGGTGACGCCGGGAAGCGGGTTGCCTTCAGGATCAGAAACTTTGCCGTAGATGTTTCCCGTTCTCTGCTGGGCGAAAGCTGAAACGCAAAGCAAGAGCGCAAACAAAATGACAAGGTTTTTACGCACTCTTTGTTGCCTCCTTTTCTTCCCCTTTTTTTCCAGGGGATAGAGTTAAAACCTTTTCCCTGGAGTGACTAAAATCATCACTCCGGCTTTTCCCTGTTTTCCTGATGATCTTGCTTCTCGCTTTTCACCTCCTTTCAATGATTTTGATAAAAAAATACGTTCGGATTTTTATATGCAATATCTATGCCAAAACGAACCTGCGGCTATCTATTTTAAAATCAAATACTTAAGATCGAAATGGCCGCATCATTTCTAAGAAAAGTCCATATTTTTGGATTTTATCCATTTTTTTGGAGAGAATTCTTTTTTACTTTTTCCTCAAGGGCCTTCACGGCGGGTTGATTCGGGTCTATTTCGAGCGACTTTTGCAGAACGGCCAGCGCCCGGCCCGGCTGATTTAAATTGAGATAGCACTCCCCCGCCAGGTTCAGGACACTCGTTTCCGTGGCCTCAGCCATCAGCCTTTCCAAATAGACAAGGGCTTGGGACCAATCCCCGAGGCCGGCATAATCGATAGCCATGACTTTGGCCGCTTCGCGGGACTTTGTCGCTTCGTAGACCGGCCCGACCGAGTTCAACGAATCCTGGTATCTTCCCAGTCCGTAAAGGACCCTGGCCAAGAGAACCCTGGTCCGAGGTTCATCTTTGAGCTTCAAGGACTGGTCGGCCAGCCCATAGGCCTTTTGGTATTGTTTCATCATAAAATACTCGGTGCTGAGCAGGAGAAGGTGCTCGGGGTCGGGAAAGGGCTGATGAACCTTGGCATAAACCCAGGGCACGACAGGATAGGCCATGGAGAGAACGGCCAGGTTTTCCTTGGCCGTGAGGAGCTTCCGATTATTTTCATTAACTAACGAGACCTCGACTGAATAATAGCCCGGTTTGACCGAGGAGAGAGAAAAGGGCCCGGTATCTAAGCCCTCACCGTCTGCCGTCATGGCCTCCGAGAGCAATTTACTCTGGCTCAGGGCCACTCCTTCAGCATCAGAAGGGCGGACCTCGAGGAGGACAGAGGTCTTGGGGTCTAAACTTTTATCCTTAAGATTGTAGACCTGGATATAAGCCCCCAGTGAACCCTGGGCCGGAAATTCATTTTGCGTATTGACCAGATAGTGGTTCCCGCCAAAGGAAAAAGCTTTCAATAAGCGGGCTTCGGACTCGCTCATTTTCTCCCGGCCGTGGTAGAGGATAAGATCACCCAAGCGGAGACCAGGTCCCTCATCCGGCACAGTGATCACGGAGGAGAAGGAGGTGAAGTCCTGGGCGGTCTTGTTTTTGAGCAACCCGAAGAGCCGGAAGCGTCCGGGGATCAAAGGAAGGATGTCCTGGAAGGCAAAGAGTTGGCTGGCGTGCGTCTTGTACTGGTCCGGCGTGATGCTCAAAGGAATCTCCTCCTCTTTTTCCAGGACAAGATTTCCGTCGTTGTCCTCGAGCCTGAGGACGAGGTCAAAGGCGGCCTGGTAACGCCCGCCGCGCTCGGTGAAATTAATCTTTTTGGGTTCGAGTGACCAGTGGACAAAAAACTGTCCGTCTTGTCTGAAGATTTTCCCGACGAAGCTGCTCTCGAAAAAATCATGGGAGTATTCCGTCTCCACATAATCTTTATAACTCAGGTAGGACCGAGCATAAGCGTCGGAGAATTTCTTTTCAGGGAAAGAACCGATGCTGGCGATGACCGTATTCGAAGAAAAGGCGGAGGACTGGAGCGATTGCTCCCCGGGAATATAGCTCAGGGAAGCGCCGGCCAGCTCGGCGGATACTTTTCTGATGATCTCGTAAGCCGCAGAGCGGTTGAGAACGCCGGAGGCAAGGGTGGGGACGATCAGCTTTTCCGGTCCTTCCACCCCCGGCGAATAAAGACGGTATTCTCCCAATCCTTCCGGCTGATAAAAAATCAAATAAAAATAAGGGGGCAGGCCGTATTCGATCTCGCCTTTGTAAAACCAGAGCTCCATCGGCCAGATTTGGGAGATGGTCGCAAAAAAAGTCCTCTCCAAGGGGGGTCCGAGGATTAGATAATAATAACCCCGTTCGGTCCGGCTTCCCCGCTTCGAGGTTCCATGACCGAAATTCTGGTCGGCGAAACGCACCCTGTCCATGTACTCTTTCTCGAATTCGTTCTCGGCCGTGTCGGGATACGGGTCGCGCTGACGCCAGAACAACCGGATAAACTTTTCCCTCTCCGCGTTGGTCTTGAGCTTGGAAAAGACCTGCTTCTCCGTTCTGGTGAGGATGGGCGAGACATCCTCGAGCCACTCCCGGTGGCTGGGAAGAAGCTCATCCGCCCCAAGCGGAAGGAAAACGGCAAGGCTCAAAATCAATCCAGCCAAAATAGAACGCTTCATCGGCTTCCTCTCATCATAAAATTAGCATAAGCTTGATTCCGTTTCAAATAAAAAGAGAATGGCATAGCTAGCCCTGTTTCCATGATGGACTGAGAATCTGCGATTCAAGAGCGAGCGCTTGGTCAAGGGATCCCGGGCTAAATCCCTCAATGGTCGCTCTATCCCTTAACCAAGCACTGAAGGCAATAACGGAATGGGAGATGCTTTCGGGAAGAGATGGTTTGCAGCTTTGACCATGATTCAATATAATGTTGCCGCTGTTAACTAGGAGGAGAAAATGAAAATAAAGTTGACCCTGCCGCTGCTGATATTATTTCTTTTCCTGGCCCCCATCGTCTTCCCCCAGTCCAGAGAAACCGGCGCTATCGTCGGCACGGTTCATGATCAAGAGGGAAACCCTCTCCCTGGTGTCACCCTGACGCTCTCGAGCCCCAATCTGATGGGGACCAGGACGTTGAGCACCGAACGCAACGGCTCTTACCGCTTCCCCGCTCTACCCCCTGGAGATTACACGGTCAAAGCCGAGCTTCAGGGTTTCATCACCGTCATCCGGGAAAACATCCGTTTGACCACGACAACGCGGCTGACGGTGGACGTCACCTTGAGGCAGGCAACCGTCGCAGAAGAAGTGACCGTCATCGCCCAATCGCCCACGGTCGATATCAAGTCCACCGAAACGGCTTCCATCACTCTCTCTAACGAAGTCCTCAGAAACATCCCCTACAGCCAGTTCACTGCAGACATCGTCAACCTGGCTCCCGGCATCAATAACGACGTGGCTTTCGGAGCTTCGGAGGGCACCGGAATCGCCTACACCATGGACGGCGTCAACGTGGCCGACCCGGACGCGGGGACAGCCTGGGTCTTCCTCGACCACAATATCATCGAGGAGGCCAAAGTCATGGGAGTCGGACTGCCGGCCGAATACGGGAACTTCACCGGCGTCATCTTCAACCTCATCACCAAATCGGGCGGGAACCAGCTCTCCGGCCACATCGAGTTTGATTTTCAGGGGAAAGAGGAAGGCTTCTTCCGGACTAATAACAACGGCGCTTATAGCGAGGATTTTCCGGGACTCACGTCTCCCAAATCCGAATTGCTCGATGTGAATGCCCACCTCGGCGGCCCGTTCAAGAAGGACAAGCTGTGGTTTTATCTGGGACTCCAATACTACCGCAGCCAGGACTTCCCCACCGGTTTTGCTGAGGCCATCGACTACAAACAGCCGAGGTTTTTTGGGAAGCTGACCTCGCAGCTCTCCCCCCTCACCAACATGACCGTTTCTCTCGAGGTCGACAGCTACAACGGGGTCAACAGGGAAGGCAGCGCGACCGTCTCACCGGAAGCGACCCTCAACCAGAAATCCCCGGAAGTGGTCGGCAATTTCAGCCTGACGCAGATCATCAGCTCCAAGACATTCTTCGACCTCAAAGGCGCTTACTTTTGGGGATATTACCATCTCGACCCCAAAGCCGGATATGATATTCCGGGCCGCTTTGACGTGGGATACAATAAGCGCTATGACAGCGCCGGATGGTTCGGCTATTTCGACCGCAACAGGCTTCAGGTCAATGCCAGCCTGACCCACTATGCCGAAGATTTCATCACGGGCAGTCACGATTTCAAGTTCGGCGTGGAAGTCGAGCATTCGTTTGTCAGGAACCGTGCCGGCTACACGGGCCCCAATAACACCTACTATTTCGACTACTACGGAGAGCCGTATCTCGCTTATCAATACGTCGGCTACGACCTCAACTCCTACTACACCCGGCTCGAAGCCTTCGCCCAGGATTCCTGGCAGATCACGCCCCGGATCAATATCAACGCCGGAGTGAGGCTCAGCCAGAACTGGGGCACGGTCAAGGATGTCGAGGGTGTGGTATATAATACTTTCCGGCTGGCGCCGCGCGTCGGCCTCACCTTCGACCTTTTCGGCGACAAGAGCACAGTCCTCAAGGCCCATTACGGACAATTCACCGAAGGTATGTTCGCCAGCATATTCGACCGGCTCAACCCGCCCTCGGCCTTCAGTGACTACGTCAGCTATTATTGGGACAATGAATGGGTCGAGTTCGCCCGCACCGTCCCCGAAGGCTTATATAAGATGGCGCCAGAGATCAAGCATCCCCACATGAACCAGTACATGGTCGGGATTGAAAGAGAGCTTTTTAAAGATGCTTCTTTCGGGATTACCTACATTAACCGAGAATGGAAGGACATCATCGGCCGCTACGACCTGAAGGCGGACTACGAGACCTATAAAGTCTCCGTCCCGGACTTAGGGGAGACCTACACGATTTACCAGCGAACGAGCGATACCGTCGACACTCATGAATACATCCTCGATAACATCAAAAAAGGGCAGCCGTATATCACCGCCGATCCTTACCGGAAATACTGGGGTCTCGAATTCCTCTTCAACAAGCGCTTCTCCAACAAGTGGCAGTTGCTCCTCTCCTATATTTACTCCCAGGCCACGGGGACCATGGATAACGGCGGAGCTGATGATATCGGCTACAACGACCGGGACAACCTCAATACGGGAGACCCCAATTTCTGGATTTACGCCGACGGCCATTCGACCGCGGACCCCACTCACCAGATCAAAGTGCAGGGCACTTACATCCTGCCGTTCGACATCAGCTTCAACGTCTATTACCGGGGGATAACCGGAAACGCCTGGACGACGCGGTATAGGACAGAGTTGCTCAGACAGGGAAGAGTCACCTTTTTCGTCGAACCGAGAGGTTCCTATCACTACAAGATGCGGAATATTCTCGACCTGAGGCTGGAGAAGATCTTCACCCTGGCTAAGAAATACCGCCTTGGAATAGTCTTCGATGTCTTCAACGTCCTCAATGATGATACCATCACCAGCTGGGGCACAAGGATCGGCTATGACTGGACCCCGGGAGATTACCCCTCCACGGAAGGACATGAGCTCTACGGCCTCGTTAACCCGCGCCAGGCCCGGGTCGGAATCCGGTTGATATTCTGAGAGACTCTCCCCCCGGGAACGCCTCGAAGTAACAAACTAAAAGGGGACGGCCATCCGCGAGAACCGTCCCTCTGTTTATGGCACTCCAGCGAGTTTGAGCCGACAACCCAAAATTGCCGTTAGTATTCCCTCATGACCCGAAACCTTGGGTCATTCATCGAAATCGGAATAAAGGGCCGACACCCGACGGGTGGCTCGGTTCGGGGGCCCGCCGCCGCCCGGAGCGTTTGATGCCACGGACTCTTTAGCATGGAAATCAACAAGATCGACCGCGACGGGCGCCGGGGGTGAACCGAGACAGGACCCGTCGGGCTTTCTAACGGCAATTTTGGGGACAGCGTCTTGAGTCCAGAAGATCGAATTTTGTGCTAAAATGAAATAGCTGCCATGAAACCGAAGAAGCGTCTTTTGATTTCCGCTGCCTTTATCACCTTGGCCGCGGCGTTGGTCGCCGCATTTTTTCTCGTCCCGCGAAAACCCAATTTTTCCCGGTTTAAGGGAAACAAGGATTTTAATGTCATCCTCATCACGGTCGACACTCTCCGCGCCGACAGGCTCGGCTGCTATGGTTTCTCCCGGATTGAAACGCCGACCATCGACCTCTTCGCCGCCCGCGGCCTGAAATTTGAAAACTGCATCGCCCAGACCCCGCTGACGCTGCCTTCGCACACTTCGCTCCTCACCGGCACTCTCCCCTTTTTTCATGGCGTCAGGGACAACGGAGGGTTCGTCGTCCCGCCGGACCTCGAGACCCTGGCCGAAGTTTTCAAAGACAACGGCTATGCCACAGCCGCCTTTGTCGGCGCCTATGTCCTCGACTCCAAGTGGGGTCTCAATCAGGGCTTCGATTACTATTTTGACCGCTTCGACCTGAGTAAGTTCGAAAAAATCTCTCTGGGTTCCGTCCAGCGGCCCGGCAACGAGGTCATCGATGAGGCGCTCAAGTGGCTGGGGCAGAATAAGGAAAAAAAATTCTTTGCCTGGGTTCATCTCTACGACCCGCACACGCCCTACGAACCACCGCCTCCCTTCGACACCAAATATCCCAAGAATCCTTACCTGGGAGAGATCGCCTTCGCCGATTCCCAGCTCGGCCGTCTGTGGCAATTTCTCGAGGATTCAAACCTCATCGACAAGTCCTTCCTGGTCTTCGCCGCAGACCACGGCGAGAGCTTGGGCCAACACCAGGAAGCGACCCACGGCTTCTTTGTCTACCAGGAAACCCTTCATGTCCCCCTCATCTTCGTGACGCCCTTCAAAAAGTTTCAGGGGCTCTCTTCCCCTCAAGTCGTTTCTCTCGTCGACGTCATGCCGACCGTGCTGGAGATGGAGGGCATGGCTTCACCCGCCGAGGTCCAGGGAAAGAGCCTGCTTCCGGTCTTTTTCGACCCGGCCAAGGAATCAACGAGCTACGCCTACTCGGAGACGTTTTATCCCCGCTATCACTACGGCTGGTCGGAGCTCAAGAGCTTCCAGGACAATCGGCACAAGTTGATCATCGCCCCGGAGATGGAGCTTTATGACCTCGCCGCCGAGGCCACCGAAGAGACTAACCTCGCTGCGGTCGAGAAGAAAACCCTGGCCGGGCTCGAGGGCGAGGCCGCCAAATACATCGAAAAACTCAGCCAGAATGCCCGCAAGCTCGACTACAGCAAAATCGACGAGGAGACCCGCGAGAAGCTGGCCGCCCTCGGCTACGTCGGCTCTTTCACCGACTCCTCCAAGCTCGAAGGGAAAAAACTGGCTAACCCTAAAGAAAAGATCGTAGTTTTCAACGAGCTTTCCCGGGCCCGGGAAATGGGCATGAGCGGAAATGCCGAGGAAGCCATCAAAATCATCAACGGTATTATCGCCTCTGACCCGGAAATCAACGACGCTTATTTTGCTCTCGGCAACATTTATTTTAAAGGAGGCAAATTTAAAGAAGCCATCGCCTCTTTTGAGCAGTCCCTGGAGCGAAAGCCGGACGACACCTTCACCGTGATCAATATCGCCAATTCCTTCCAGCGCCTGGGCAAGCCGGAAGAAGCAGAGCGGTTTGTGATCGATTATCTAAAGAAAGGATTCTCCGACTCGCAGCTCTATTTTCTCCTGGGAACCCTGACGTTCGTCCAGAAAAAATACGATGAGGCCATCAAGTACTACAGCGAATGCATCTCCCTCAATGCCGACTCGGCGGCCTCGCATAATGCGCTCGCCGCCATCTATCTGGTCAAGGAAGACCTGACTCAGACGGAAAACCACATCAACGCTGCCCTGGCCATAAATCCCGAGTTGACCAACCTGCAGTATAACCGCGCCCAGCTCCTGGAAAAGCAGGGAAAGATCCAGGAGGCTGTGGAAGCTTACCGCCTGGAGCTCGAACACTCCCCCAAACACTTCAAGGCCAGCTACAACCTTTCCCGCCTCTACCGCACCCTGGGCCAGGAAGAAGAAGAAAGAAAATATTTGAATAGGACGATAGAACTAAACCCGGATTTCCCGTTGAGCTACTTCTATCTGGCGCGGATCTATCTCAACAGGGGAGAAAATTTCGAAGAGGCCATCAAGCTGGTCAAAAAAGGGATCGATCTTCATCCCGAACCCGACGATCTGCCGCTGGGCTATTTCCTTCTGGCTGATCTTTACAGCCGGCTCGGCGACGCCGCTCTTTCGGCCGAATATGCCCGCAAAGGCGAAGAGCTGGCTCACTCCAACAAATAAGGTCAGGTCTTCATCCTTGACTTAACGCACTCATCTCTTTAGATATTTTTCTTTTTTCAAGAATGAAGACGTAACCCCTTGCATTATCCCTTTATATTTTTTAAACTTGAAGCTCCTTCAAAAAATGAAATTCGTCGCCGACCTGCACATACATTCTAAGTTCAGCCGGGCCACTTCCCGTGACATGACCTTCGACAACCTGGCTTACTGGGCCAAGGTCAAGGGAATTTCCCTTGTCGCTTCCGGCGACTTCACCCACCCGGAATGGTTTTTCCTGACCAAGGAAAAGCTCGAGCCGACGGGAAACGGCTTCTTTCGGCTGAAGAACATCCTGCCGCCGGCGAACGGCTACCTCAAGGGCATACCGTTCAAGCCCGACGACGTCCACTTCATCCTCTCGACCGAGATCAGCTTCATTTACTCCAAGAAGGGAAAAGTCCGGAAGGTCCACATCCTTCTCCTGGCCCCGGACTTCGAAGCGGTGGAAAAGATCAACGGCCGCTTGTCCGGCCTGGGAAACCTGCGCTCGGACGGCCGTCCTATCCTGGGAATGGATGCCAAGCAGTTCGTCCGCATCGTGGCTGACCTCTGTCCCCGCTGCGTGGTTATTCCTTGCCATATCTGGACACCCTGGTTCTCTCTTTTCGGAGCCAACTCCGGTTTTGACACCATCGAGGAATGCTTTGAGGAGACGACGCCGTTTATCTTCGCGCTGGAGACCGGCTTGTCTTCAGACCCGCCGATGAATTGGCGGCTATCGGCGCTCGATAGGTATGTCCTTGTTTCCAACTCCGACGCCCATTCTCCCTCCAAGCTGGGAAGGGAGGCCAACGTCTTCAACACAGATTTCAGCTTCAAAGGGCTGGTGGATGCCCTGCGGACCAAAAATCCGGAAAAGTTCTTGTCTACGGTTGAATTTTTTCCCGAAGAAGGAAAATACCACTACGACGGGCACCGCAAGTGCGGCGTTATCTTTTCGCCCAAGGAATCCCTGCTCCATCACAATATCTGTCCCAAGTGCGGAAAGCGACTCACCATCGGCGTAATGCATCGAGTAGAGGAGCTGGCTGACCGGGAAGAGGGCGTGCGGCCGCCGTTTAAGATTCCCTATAAGAATCTCATCCCGTTGAATGAGGTCATCGCTGAGGCCCTGGAGAAGACGAGCGACTGCCAGAGCGTCTGGGACATTTACTTCCGGCTGATCCATGAATTCGGAGATGAGCACAGAATCCTGACCGATGTTCCGATTTCCGAATTGGCTCATCTCCAGCCGGCACGGGTGAGCCAGGGCGTGGATAAGATGAGGAAGGGAATCGTCCGCATCGTGCCCGGGCATGACGGCTTCTACGGAAAAATCAGCCTCTTTGAAAAGGAGGTCCCGGAGGAAGAGGCTGGCGGCCAGCTGTCCCTCTTTTGAAAAATTGGGGGCCACGAACCGATTTCAAGAGAACTCTTGTTCATTTCCCCCAATTTTTTCAACAATCACTCCAGGCGAGGGCCAATCGGCGATAAACCCGTTTGAGGACGGAGCGGGCCCGATTCCTCTCCAAAAAGAAGGGTGCTATGAGTGCAGCCTTGTACGAGGACCTCTGCCACTTTTTTAGCCAAGGCGAGGGCTTGGGGTGAGGAAGCCCGTCGAAGACTGAGCGGGCACGGGTTCTCTCCGCAGGAGAGAAGAGCGAAGGATGAGTCGGAGCTGATTTTCCTCGCTGGGGAAAATCAGCGTGCTGACGACCCCAAGCCCGAGCCTTTCCTTGACAACCCCCCGCTCAAAACTTATATTAGACGTATCAAGGAGAAAAGGCGATGGAAATTCAAATGAAAATCAAAGGCCTGGTGGTGGACCCGATTTCCAAGATGCCTATCGTCGTCCTCGAGGACCCCGCAACCGATAGAATCCTGCCCATCTGGATCGGGGTCTTTGAAGCCAACGCCATCGCCCTGACCATCGAAAACATCCCCACGCCGCGGCCGATGACTCACGACCTGCTCAAAAATTTCCTGGAAAAGCTCGACGTCGCGGTGGAAAAGATCGTCGTCAACGACGTCAGGAACAACACCTTCTATGCCATCATTCACTGCCGCCTTAAAGATCAACCCGTCCTCATCGATTCCCGTCCGTCCGACGCCATTGCCCTGGCCCTGCGGATGAACTCCCCCATCTTCGTCGAGGACGAGGTCGTCCAGAAGGCCCAGAGCCTCAAATTCGACGAGAACTTCGAAGATTCGGAAAAGCTGAGACAGTGGCTGGAAAATTTAAAGCCCGAGGACTTCGGCAAGTACAAGATGTAAAGGCTCGTACTGGGTCACTCGAGGGCACGCTGCAATTTCCCCAGCGAGGAAAACTCGCTCCGACTCATCCTTATCCTTTTTACGCTAAGGCGAGGGCAGGGGGGTGAAAAACCCCTATGAGTCCTGAGCGGGCAGGGTTTCTCTCCGAAGGAGAGAAGAGCGAAGGACGAATGGGAGTTGATTTTTCACGCTGGGGAAAATCAACGTGTTTTGAACCCGCTGCCCGAGCCTTCCGCTCGGTCTTCGACGGGCTTCCTCACCCAAACCCTTCCCGTGTCATAGGCAGCGCTTTCATACATGCGCAGGCGCCGAGAAGGGCGGAGAGGGAATGGCGTGAAAAATCTGAAGGGAGCGACGGCATTTCCGTGGATCTCAGCCTTTCAACCCGCACAAAATGGAAGAGAGCCATAATAGTAAACAATAAGGTTAGGTCCGCAGGCGGAAAAGAAGGTAGAGTCCGACCAGCCCGAAGATGAGGTTGGGCCCCCAGGACGACAAGAAGGCGCTCAAAAAATTGACATAGCCGAGGCTCTGGAAGACGCCGAGGGCTCCCCAATAAACCATGGCGATGGCAATGCTGAGCCCTAAGCCCACGAGCGTGCCTCGTTGGCCCATAGAAAAAGCGAACGGGATAGCGAGGAGCGCCATGATCAAGGAGACAAACGGAAAAGAAATTTTTGAGTTCAAGTCGACCTTGAACCTCGTCGTCTCAAAACCCATCTCCGCGACCTCGGCCGTGTATTTCTTCAGCTCTCCGTAGTTCATCAAAGCAGGCTCTTTCCATTCTTTGATGAAATATCCCGGTTCTTCTTCCAGCTGGAGCTTCATCTCTTTGAAGACTTCAGGGCGGGTCGACCAATTGCCCGTAAAGCTTCTCGACCAGCCTTGGAGGAGTCCGAGAGTATTCCCGGCCAGGCGCGCTTTTTCGGCGTAGATCCTCCGCTCCAAGGACCATGAAGAAAGGTTAACATCGTAAATCGAAAGCTGGCTGAAGATGCTGGCGATGGGCTCATAATAGCTGTAATGAAAAATCCTGTCCTTTTTCTTGCTCAGAACCCAGCGGCGGTCGAGAAAGCTGTAGCTTCGCGCCGGCAGATCGTTGATGCTGTTCCAAACTTCCTCGGCCTTCTTGTTGGCCGAGGGCAGGAGGCGCTCCTGGATAGCAAAGGAGAAAAGGCTGACCAAGGCGGCCAGGAAAACAAGCGCCAGGATGAGCCGGTAAACGCTGATGCCGCAGGCCTTCATCGCCGTAATCTCGTTCGACTTCGTCATCAGACCGAGCGTTAAGAGAGTGGAAGAGAGAACGGCGACGGGAAGAATGTAATGGACGAACTCCGGGGTGCGGTACTGGATGTATCGGAAGAGGAGCGAGAGCGACTTGTTGTGTTCATAGACATTATCGATCCGCTCAAAAAAAGTGACGATGACCGAGACGGAGAGCAGCGCAAAAAAAACAAGCACGAAGATGACTAGATATTTGCGCATGATATAACGGTCCAAGATATTGGGGAAGCGGAGCGAAAGGCGCGGCCAGCTCCAGGCGAATAGTCTTTGGGTCCGCGGTGAAACCCGGACCCGGATGAGAACCTTTTTTGTCGCTCTTCTCTTGCCCCATCGCGAAGAGAATCCCACCAGCCGGGACTCTTTGGAAGACCGGGCAAAAAGATAAGCGCCGACCAGGAGAAACAGAATATTCGGCCCCCACATTCCCAAAAAAGGAGAAATCCTGCCTTCCATGGCATATTTTTCGCCGGCCGTGATCAAAATGTAGTAAATGAGGATGATGGCCAAGCTGATGGTGAACCCGCTCGTCCTGCCGCCTTTTTTTGTGGAAATGCCCAAAGGGATGCCCAACAGGACAAAGACGAAACAGACAAAGGGCAGGGCAAATTTTTTATGGATTTCGACCCAATGGGACCGGCCCGACCGCCGATCCTGCCTGAGACCTTGGTCAACTTGATTGAGGCGCATCTCAGCATCGCGAGTCCGAGTGCCGGCCGCAACAAGCTTCCTCTTCTCCGCTTCAAGCCGAGCGCGGTTCGCCTCGATCCTCTTGACTCCGGTGAGCAGCTCCCCGATATCTTTTTCTCTCACCCGTTTTTCGCTGGAAAATTGACTGAAGAGATTTTCGACGCTGATTTCCTCCTCGATCCGGTTGAAGAAGGTGATGCTGTATCGATCCGGGTCAACCCGGGGCACGGTATGAATGGCCCCGTCAAAGAGCTCGAGAGTGGCTCTCTTGGCTTCAGGAAAAAAATTCAGCCTGCCGGTGCGGGCGAAGACCGTCCGCGGCTCTTCCGGATCTTGGGCGAAGTAGACAAAAACATTCTGCCATTGATTTTCCGGAGTGATATCTTGAATAAAGATGACCGTTTGCGGAATCTGTTCGTTGAACTCCCGGGGGTTGATCTTGAGCTGGACCTTGGCCAGGACCGAACGGGTCAAAGTTTGAACCCATTTATAATTTGCCCGGGGAGCCAGATAAAGGGCCAAAAAAGATGTCACCAGCCATCCGGCCAGGGCAAAAATGAAGACAGGCCGCAAAATCCTGGTGTTGCGGATGCCTAAAGTCCTGAAAGCGACGATCTCCGAGTCCGAGGAAAGGCGGCCCAATCCGGCCAGGATTCCCATGAGGACAGACATGGGCACGGCAAAAGCCAGGACAGAAGGGACCAGATAAAGGAAGATCTGGATGACGACCGGCAAGGAAACGCCCTTGGCGATGAAAAGCTCGGAGAGGAGGAAGATCTGGTTCATCAGGAGGACAAAAGAATAAATGAGCAGACCGATGAAAAAAGGGGGAATGATTTCTTTGAGGAGATAGCGGTCGAAGAATTTCAACATCCAGCTCCATTTATAGCAAAAAAGCGAGATCGTTTCCAGAAACAATAAGAGCGAAAAAAAAAGGAGCGGTTTTTAGGCCGCTCCCTCTATTTGGGTCGCGAAAACGTCGAAAACGTTCTCAGTACATGTCGCCAGGGGGGGTAGGATACTTGGACGCCTTTTCCTCTTCAGGGATATCAGAAACCAATCCTTCAGTGGTTAAGAGCAACCCAGCGATGCTGGCAGCGTTCTGCAGGGCGATGCGCACGACTTTGGTCGGGTCGAGGATTCCGGATTTGATCATGTCTTCGTATTTCTCCGTCAGCGCGTTGAACCCCATGTCCTGCTTCATCTCTTTCACTTTTTCGACAACGACGGAGCCTTCGTAGCCGGCGTTGTTGGCGATCTGGCGCAACGGCTCTTCCAAGGATCTCTTGATGATGTTAACGCCAATCTGAAGGTCCCCTTCGGCTTTGGCAGCGTCCAGGATTTTCTGGCATCTCAGCAGGGCCACTCCTCCGCCGGGAAGAATGCCCTCCTCGACAGCGGCTTTGGTGGCATGCATCGCATCCTCGACGCGGGCCTTTTTCTCTTTGAGCTCGGTCTCGGTGGAAGCGCCGACTTTGATCAGGGCCACGCCGCCGACCATCTTGGCCAATCGTTCCTGGAGTTTCTCCCTATCATAGTCAGAAGTGGTTTCTTCGATCTGCGTCCTGATCTGCTTGATCCTGGCCTGGATATCAGACGATTTTCCTTTGCCTTCGACGATGGTGGTGTTATCCTTGTCGATGACAACCTTGTTGGCCTCGCCCATCCAGTCCAACCCGACGGTCTCGAGCTTGACCCCGATATCCTCGGTGATGACTTTTCCTCCGGTCAGGATGGCGATATCTTCAAGCATGGCTTTCCGTCTGTCGCCGAATCCCGGGGCCTTGACAGCCGCGCTGATCAGCGTGCCTTTGAGCTTGTTGACCACCAAAGTGGCCAGGGCTTCGCCTTCCACTTCCTCAGCGATGACCACCAATGGTCTCCCCATTTTGGCCACGTTCTCGAGCAGCGGCAGGAGTTCTTTCAGATTGCTGATCTTTTTTTCATGGAGAAGGATCAAGGGGTTTTCCACGACGCACTCCATCCTCTCGGGATCCGTGATGAAATACGGTGAGAGGTAGCCGCGGTCAAACTGCATGCCCTCGACGATCTCCATGGTCGTCTCTAAGCCCTTGGCCTCTTCGACGGTGATGACTCCGTCTTTCCCCACCTTGTCCATGGCCTCGGCGATGATCTTGCCGATGGATTCATCATTGTTGGCGGAAATAGAGCCGACTTGGGCGATCATCTCACCGCTGACATCCCGGCTCAACTTCTTGAGCTCCTTGATGACTTCCTCAACCCCCTTGTCGATTCCTTTCTTGAGCATGTTCGGGTTGGCGCCGGAAGTGACGTATTTCATCCCTTCTGAATAAATCGCCTGAGCCAGAACGGTCGCGGTGGTCGTTCCGTCGCCCGCTACATCCGAGGTCTTGGAAGCGACTTCCTTGACCAGCTGGGCCCCCATGTTCTCCAAGGGATCCTTCAGCTCCACTTCCTTGGCCACGGTGACGCCGTCTTTGGTGCTCGTGGGCGAGCCGAATTTTTTGTCTAAAATGACGTTTTTACCCCTCGGCCCCAAAGTTTCTTTGACCAGATTGCTGAGGATGTTGACACCTCTGAGAAGGGCCTGCCTTGCATCTTCACCTAGCGTAATTTGTTTTGCCATTTTTCCTCCTTTTCTCCGAAATTATCCGACTTTCGCCAGGATTTCTTCTTCTTTCAGAATCACGTGCTCTACGCCGTCAATCGTGACTTCAGTTCCGCTGTACTTGCCGATGAGAACCCTATCCCCCTTTTTGATTTCGAGAGGAATAAGTTTTCCATCTTCGGTCATCCGGCCTTTTCCGACGGCGATGACTTCTGCTTCTTGAGGTTTTTCTTTGGCGGTGTCAGGAATGATGATTCCGCCTTTCTTGGCTTCTTTTTCTTCTAACCTTTTCAGAAGAACTCTGTCATACAATGGTGTAACCTTCATGTGAACCTCCTTTGTGAATTTTTAGCAAATAATATTTGAGAGTGCTAATTTTAAACAAAAATACCCCTCTTGTCAAGAGAAAAAAATGAAAAAATTAGCACTCCCTGGATTAGAGTGCTAAAAGAGCTTTTTTATCTTTAGGGCTTTAGCCCGGCTGTGCAGGGTATTGCGGTGAACTCCCATGGTTTGAGCCATCTTCGATTTATTTCCCCTGCATTTTTTTGAGACGGTTTCTATGAAAATTTTCTCGAATTCATTCATGGCGTCCTTGAACTGGACCTCTTTCTCCACCATTTCCTTGATGAGCTGTTCCAGCTTATGATGGATGGTGAGCTCGCTAAACTTTTTCTCCATGTTTCCTCGTGCTTTCGATAATCTCATTGTATGTTTCTCTGAATTTCTCCTTCAGTTCCCGCGGGATAAGCTGGATCATTCCTTTGGTCAGCCAGTAACAGTAAGGCGCCACTGAAGATCTCATCAAAGCCTGCTTATCCACAGGAAAAATGAGCATCCCCATGACGATCACCCCGCAGATTAGAATGCCTTTGACAATTCCCAGCACGCTACCCAAAAAACGGTCAAAAAATTTGAGGGGTCCGACCATCAATTTCGATAACAGGAACCCAACAAGCCAGCCGACAGCCAGGACGGCCAGGAAGATGAGCACGAAAGCGACAAGCTGAGACCATTGTTCCGAAACAAAGGCCCCCATGAGAAGGCGGGAGACGTGATGATAATACACGGCGGCCAGGATCAGCCCGACCACAACGGCAGCGATGCCGACGATCTGCCTGACAAAACCCTTGATCAACCCCAGGATGAAACTCACGAGCAGGATCAATAATAAAATAACGTCCAGCCAATTGGAAACCATTTACCGTCTCCTCTTTTTTAACTCTTCCACCATCCTGTAATTTCCCTCTTTGAGAAAACCGAACGGAATATGAGGTTTGATGCGGCCGTGGAAGTCCGAGCCTGCCGTGGCCACCAAATCCAATTCCTCGGCCAGGGCTTGGTAGGCCTTGACCTGCTCGGAATCATGATAGGAAGAAAACACTTCCAGCCCGATAAGTCCCCTCTCTTTGAGGACCGTGAGGTCCTCTTTGCTGGCCCGCTCGAAATAGGCACCCGGGTGAGCGAGTACGGGCGCGGCGCCCTCCTGGGCAACAACGGCAAGGACATCGACGAGGCTCACCGTCTTTTTGGGGACAAAGGCGAGCTTATCTTCCATAAAATAATCTCTATAAAAAATATAAGGAGCAAAAGTGATGTTTTCACCCTGATAATATTTTTCCAAGGCAGGGTTTTTTTCTTTTCGGCCTTTATCGATCAGGACCTGGGCAATGGCCACTCCCAGAGGGGGCGTCGACTTTGATTTTCGGTTCACCTCTTCCCAGCTGATATCAAACCCCAGGCTTTGGAGCTTGGCAACGCGCTCTTTGGCTTCCTCAACCCGGGCTTGAGAAACTTTTTTTAAAATTCTCTCCAGCCTCCTGCTGGCCCAATGGACAAAGGGAAGAAGCAGATGGAATTCCCGGCCGTCATAAAGAGTTGTCAGCTCGACGCTGGGGATGAGTTCTACACCAAGCCGGTAGCTTGTTTCCAGAGCCTCCGGATAAGCCTCCACAGTGTCATGATCGGATATGGAGATCGCCCGAAACCCATTTTCCTTGGCCAGCCGGAGTAGATGAAAAGGCGTGAAATCTCCGTCGCTGCTCTTAGACGAATGGATGTGGAGGTCAACCCGTTCGTTGGTCACAATTCCTTCCTGCCGGTCAAAAGAGAAAAGATTTCAAAATATCTCGCGGCGGTCTGTTCGATGATAGAGTCCGGCAGCGCTGGAGGCGCCGCTTTTTTATCCCAGGTGGTGCTTTCGAGATAGTCCCGGACAAACTGCTTGTCCAGGCTGGGCTGGGATCTCCCGGGAGCATAGCTTTGAAGCGGCCAGAACCTGGAGGAATCGGGGGTGAAAATTTCGTCAACCAGGATGACATCATCCTTGTCCAGGCCGAATTCAAATTTCGTATCGGCAATGATGATCCCCTTGGATAGAGCGTACAGAGAAGCTTTCCGGTAAAGCTTCAGGCTGATTTTCTTTATGGTTTGGGCCAGCCCGTCGCCGACAATCTTCCCCATTTCTTTAAAGGAGATATTCAAGTCATGCTCTTCTTCGGCCTTGGTGGCCGGCGTAAAGATGGGATTAGGCAGTCCTTCGGATTCCTTGAGGCCGGGTGGAAGCTTGACGCCGCTGATTTTGCCTGTCGCCTTATATTCTTTCCAGCCCGACCCGGCCAGGTACCCGCGGATGACGCACTCGATCGGGACAACCTTCGTCTTTTTGACGAGCATTGACCTTTTTTCCAGGATGTCTTTGTATTTGGGGAGAGGCGGCGGATAATCTTGAACCTCGGTGGCCAGCACGTGATTGGGACAGATATAGGAAGTGAAATCGAACCAGAATTTGGACAGCTGAGTCAGAATTTTTCCCTTGTTCGGGATCAAAGACGGCAGGACAAAATCAAAGGCGGAAATACGGTCTGTGGCCACAATCAGGAGCTTATCGTCTATCTCGTAGACGTTCCTGACTTTTCCTTTTTTGTGGAGCGGCAGCTCCGGCATAATGATATCGGAAAGGATTTTTTCCATAGTAGGTAAAGAATAAGAAAAAACAAATGAAAAAGCAAATCGGCTCGGGCTTGGAAAAAAATCCTACCAAAATTTTCAGGCTAAATCTCTCAATGGTCGCTTCTTCCCTCTACCAAGCTCTCTTTGTGCGAATAAGGACTCCATCGTCATCGCAGAAATGGTGGCGCTTCCATGCGTGGGCTGGAAGGGACTCCAGCTATGACGACATCCCGATGAAGCTCAGCATCCGGCCGGTCTTATTTTTGTCGCGGCGGTAAGAAAGGCAGCGACTATCGCAGTGGGTGCAAACGCCCACCAGAAAGATATTTTTTTCTTGGACTCCCAGCCGGCGGAGCTGGAAACGGTTGGCCTCTCCCAGGTCAAACAGATATTTTCCGCGGCAGCCCGGAATCGGGCGGAAGAAGGAACCGGGAAAGCCCTCGGCAGCAAATCTCGCCGGCATATCCTTTCCGACCTCATAGCAGTCGCCTCCGATGCAAGGTCCGAACCCAGCCCGGAGCGCTCGAGGATCAGAGCCGTAGCGGTCCTTCATCCCCAGGACGACTTTCTCTAAAACTCTCTGGAGTGTTCCCTTCCAGCCGCAGTGTACAGCCGCGATGACCCGATTGGCCTCGTCCACAAGGAGGATGGGGAGGCAATCTGCCGTTTTGATGACCAGGAAAAGGCGGGGGAGGTCAGTGACCAGGGCGTCTCCCCTCGGATTCTTCGCCGGGACTTTCCGGATAAAATGGACAACATCGGAGTGGATTTGATCGAGAAAAAGAAGCTCGAAGCCCTTCCACTCTTTCCTTCTCGCAAAGTCCTCTTCTTTCCAAGAGGCCTTCCCAAACCCGTGATAGAGAAAAGGAATGCGCTCGACCTGCGGGATTGTGATCAATTTTTTCGGGGACAAGGTTAAAAAATTATACCATTATTCTTTTATGGAGAACATCTGCCGACTAGATTCCCAAAATTACCGTTAGCATTCCCTCATTACCGGAAACCTTAGATCATTCATCAAGACAGGAATAAAGGGCGTAAGCGTCTCTTCTTCTGTGACGGGAATGGGTCCTGTCAGGGCGCGTCCCCGTCCGTCCTCGCCTAAGACCCCCCCACCCACCACCATTGGCTCCGGCCGGGCGGGGACTAACGCCCCGCCACCCATTCCCATTCGGTAAGTATGTCCCTCACATAAATAGAAGATGCATCCATCAAGGGCCGCCACCCGATGGGTGGCTCGGTTCGGGGGCCCGCCGCCGCGCGGAGCGTTTGATGCCCCGGACTCTTTAACATGCAAATCAACAAGATCGACCGCGACGCACGCCGGGGGTGAACCGAGACAGGACCCGTCGGACTTTCTAACGGCAATTTTGGGTTGATTCCTGTGTCTCCGTCCCCGACGGGAATGGAGATGTTGTCATAATCCAGTCATCTTTTGGCCTATGTCTGCTTTCTTGTTATAATCTATTCAGGCATCAAGAATGTCCTGGCCTACAATCTTTGAAAGTGGAGTCCGCTGGCATGACAGGCCGAGATTTTGAGCCCGCTTACCTACGCACTTTCCGCGAAGGGCTCTTCCCGGGAAAAATAGAGAAAGCATTCAAGATCCTCGAAAGCTGCACTATCTGTCCCCGCAACTGCGGCGTCAACAGGCTCAAAGGGGAAAAGGGCGTCTGCCGCGCCGGCTATCTCCCCGAGGTATCCTCTTACGCTCCTCATTTTGGCGAGGAAAGCCCTCTTGTCGGCCTTCACGGCTCAGGGACAATTTTTCTCACCCACTGCAACCTCCGTTGCCTTTTCTGCCAGAACTACTCCATCAGCCATCTGGGCGAAGGCCGGGAAGTCTCTTTCGAAAGACTGGCCAGGATGATGCTGGAGCTCCAGAGGACCGGCTGTCATAACATCAATTTTGTCACTCCGACTCATTATGTTCCCCAGATTCTCAAAAGCCTTCCCTTGGCCGTCGAAATGGGGCTCCGTGTTCCGCTTGTCTACAACACAGGCGGCTACGATGCTATGGCTACGCTCGAGCTTCTGGACGGAGTTTTTGATATCTACATGCCTGATTTCAAGTTCGCTTCTTCAGAGCCGGCCGGGGAATTCTCGAAAGCCGCCGACTATCCTGAAGTCGCCCGCCGGGCCATCAAGGAAATGCACCGCCAGGTCGGCGACCTCATCATCGATGAGAATGGAATTGCCCGGCGGGGTCTGCTCGTCAGGCACCTTGTGCTCCCTTCAGGTTTGGCCGGCACCGGAGAGGCCATGCGTTTTCTCGCCGCTGAAATTTCTAAAAGCACTTACGTCAACATCATGGATCAATATTACCCCTGCGGCGATATCCCGCATCGTTCTTCTTTAGGGCGCAGGATCACAGCCGAAGAATTCGAGGAAGCGCTCAGGATGGCGGGAGAAGAAGGGCTCACCCGGCTGGACAACCGGGAAAAACGCCGCCTGATCTGGTTGTGAACTTCTGTCAGACTGACGTCAAATCCGGGTTTTAAAGCCATAATTGAACGGATTCTGCAAATGAAGTAAAATGGCCAAACTGGGAGAAAAATAAATTCTGATCGGGGAATCTAAAATGAAAATTCTAACGATCGCGGCCCTGTGTTTTCTCAACATAGGCTCAGCTCTCGTTGTAGCCGCTCGAAGGCCTCGCCTGAGAGAGTTCGGGATCAAGACCGGGGTGCTCTCACCGGGCCCCCTGAATGCCATCACTGACGTCGCCGGAGTCAGAGTCGGCCACGTCACCCTGATCGAAGGAAAAGATATCCGCACCGGCGTAACCGCTATTCTCCCTCACGAGGGAAACATCTTCCAGGAAAAGGTCCCCGGCGCCATGGCTGTGGCCAACGGATTCGGCAAATTAGCGGGCTACACTCAAGTCGAAGAATTGGGGAATATCGAAACTCCCATCATCCTGACGAATACTCTTTCTGTCCCCACGGCCGCTGAAGCCTTGATTGATTACACCCTGACGTTTCCAGGAAACGAGAATGTCGAATCCGTCAACGCTGTGGTCGGGGAGACCAACGACGGCTATCTCAACGATATCCGCCAAAGGTTCGTAAAAAAAGAGCATGTCCTCGAGGCTATCCGAAAAGCGACGGGCGGCGCCGTTGAGGAGGGCTGCGTAGGTGCCGGCACAGGTACTACATGCTTCGATTTCAAAGGCGGGATCGGCACATCGTCCCGCCGCCTCCCCGCTTTACGGGGCGGTTATACGGTGGGAGTCCTCGTCCAGACCAATTTCGGCGGAATTCTTCAGATCAACGGGTTTCCTGTCGGCGTGCGGTTGGGAAATTATTATATGAAAAAGGAGATCGAGGCGCGCAGCGAAGGTTCCTGCATGATTGTTGTCGCCACCGATGCCCCTCTGGACAGCCACAATTTGAAGAGGCTGGCCAGCCGCGCCCTGCTCGGCATTGTCCGAACCGGCGGCTTTTACTCCAATGGCAGCGGCGATTACGCCATCGCCTTCTCCACGGCGAAAGAAGTCAGGATTCCTTCCCGGTCGTCCTCCCCCACTCAGCCCGTCGTCCTCCTGAGAAACGAGCAGATGTCGCCTCTTTTCCTGGCGGCCGCCGAGGCGTCGGAAGAAGCCATCCTCAATTCCCTTTTCAAAGCTCAGGGGATGGAGGGGAAAGACGGCCATGCGGCCGAAGCCCTACCTCTGGACAAGATCAAAGAGATCACCAAAGAGCGTAACGAGCCGTGAAAAAAACAATCGGCATCCTGGGAGGCATGGGACCGGAAGCCACAGCCTACTTTTTCAGCCTGATCATCAAACACACCCAAGCCGGAAAAGACCAGGATCACATTCCTATCATTATTTATAATAACCCGAAAATACCGCCGCGCACGGACGCCCTTCTGCACGAGGGGCCGAGTCCGCTGCCTCTTCTCCGGCAGGGAATTCGCCTGCTCGAGAGAGCCGGAGCCGATTTCACCGTTATCCCCTGCATCACCGCCCACGCCTTCTTTTCTCAACTGGCGGCCAAGGAGAAAATTCATCTTCTCGACATCCTGGAAGAAACGCTGGCCTACGTCCGGAAGAAAATTCCTGGGCTCGGGCGAGCCGGGCTTATCGCCAGCACGGGGTCGGTCAAATCGGAAATTTTCGACCGGACTTTTTCCAGGGCGGGGATAAAAATCATCAAGCCATCAGCCGGGGAACAAGAAAAGATCATGGAGGCGATTTTCGGGAAAAAGGGCATCAAGGCCGGGTTCATCTCGGGCCGGCCCAAAAACCTGATCCTCGAGGCGGCTCAGAGGCTCATCCGGAGTGGAGCCGAGGCGGTGATTGCCGGCTGCACGGAAGTGCCTCTCGTGCTCCAGGAGAAGGACCTCTCCGTCCCTCTCATCGAACCGCTGAGGATTGCCGCAGAGGCAAGCATCATCCGGGCCGGATATAAGGTCAAAGATTGAGGAGGTTGGGATGAAGATTCAAAAAAGCGCTCTGTTTTCAGTCCTGATGGCATTTTTCTTGATTGCAGCTTTCAGTTGCATTTTCGGGTGCAAAGCACAAAAGACCAACGAGGGAGTGAATCTCTCCAGTTTAGAGAGAGCGCCGGACATCAAAGAGCGCCTGGCCAAATATGCTCCCACAGAAATCACCTTTGATGAATCGCTCTTGAATGAGGAGGATCGAGCCGTCCTCGAGAAACTCGTCGCGGCTGCTCGCTATATGGATGATATCTTCTGGAAACAACTCGATCAGGAAGGGCTCGCCTTGAAGGAGGCGCTGGAAAAATCAACCGAGCCCTGGGCTAATGACTACCTCCACTTCCTCAAGATCAATTTTGGCCCGTTTGACCTCCAGGATGAGAACAGGCCTTTTATCGGCTCGGCTCAGAGGCTTCCCGGAGCCGGGTTTTATCCTCCCGATTTGACCAAAAAAGAATTCGAGGACTACGTGGCCGCCCATGCCGGAGATAAAGAGGCCTTCGAAAGCCCCTGCACCGTGATTAAAAGAAAAGATGGCCAGCTGGTGGCGATTCCCTACAGCACAGAATACGGCGAGGACCTGGAACCAGCCGCCAAAGCCTTGCGCGAAGCCGGCGAGATCACTTCTAATCCCTCCCTCAAGGCGTACCTTCTCCAGCGCGCCGAAGACCTTCTTTCTAATAACTATCACAAAAGCGATATCCTCTGGATCGACCTCAAAGATAATCTTGTGGAAAACGTCATCGGGCCCTTCGAGGTCTACGAAGACAACCTGATGGGACTTAAGGCGTCTTACGAGAGTTTTGTTTATATTAATGACCGCCAGGAAATGGAAAAAATAAAAGGCTATCTCAGCTATCTCGACGAGATGCAGCAGAATCTCCCCGTTGAGCCGAAATACAAGGGCCAGAAAGTCTCCGGCCTTGAATCCCCGCTTAACGTTGTCTTTGAGGTCTTTGTCGCCGGGAGCGCTAAAGCAGGAATTCAAACGTCCGCCTTCGTCCTGCCCAACGATGAGAAGGTCCGGGAGGAAAAGGGCACGAAAAAAGTTTTTCTCAAGAACGTAATGGAAGCCAAGTTCAACAAAAGCCTGATTCCCCTCTCCGAGCGGGTCCTCTCCGCGGAGGACGCCAAGCTCGTTTCCTTTTTCGCCTACTTCAATGAAGTGATCCTGCATGAGATTTGCCATGCCTTGGGCTTGAACTATGTCACTCTTCCTGACGGGAGCAGAACCTCGGTGGGCAAGGCCTTGAGGGAATACAACTCGGCCATAGAAGAGGCCAAAGCGGATATCGTCGGACTCTCTAGCGTCCCTTTGCTGATGGAACGCGGCCACATCCCCAAAGAAAAAGAACCTGAGATCTATACTACTTATCTCGCCGGAATGTTTCGTTCGTTGAGGTTCGGCGCCACAGAGGCCCACGGCCTGGGGACGCTGGTTCAGTTCAACTACCTCCGGGAGAAAGAGGCCTTCCTGTACGACCCGCAAACAGAAAAATTCAAAGTGAACCAGGAGAAGATTCGGCAGGCTGTCCGGGATTTGGCCGCGGAATTTCTGGTGATCGAGGGAAAAGGCAGCTATGAGGAGGCCGGCCAATTTCTTGCGAGATACGGCCAGATGGACGAAATTACCCGGAGGGCGATTCAAAAGCTAACCGACATTCCTGTGGACATCGAACCCCTGTTTCGATTCTAGCGATCGCAGCCCCAGCCCCCGTCTATGTTGACAACGAGAGGCTATTCAGGTATAAATGGCGTTGCTTACATGCTGAGAAGGAGGTGAATTTTATTGGCGTTTATTGTTGTTGAAGAAGGAGAATCTATAGAGAGCGCGCTGCGAAGATTCAAGAGAAGAGTCCAGCAGGAAGCCATCATCAAGGAAATCAAAAAACATTCCATCTACTACAAGCCCGGAGAGCGGAAAAGGATGAAAGAAGCCCAGGCTCGAAAGCGCATGCGCCGGCGGATGAAGAGAGAGAGAGAACTGGAATACTGAGACCTTTCCATTTTTTCTGCCAATAACCTTGAAGGGAATTGCCAAACATCCACATCCCCACAGATAGAAGTGCGATGTCCCCTCGCGTGGGGGACGAGAAATCTGTCCCGAAGCCTCCCTGGCTGAAGGTCAGACTTCCGACCCACGGCAACTTTTTTCAGGTGTCTGACCTGCTGAAGAAGAAGGGCCTGCACACTATCTGCCAAAGCGCCAAATGCCCCAATATTGCCGAATGCTGGTCGGCGAGAACGGCGACTTTCCTCATCCTTGGAGACAGATGTACCAGAAGTTGCGCCTTTTGCGCTGTGACAAAGGGAGCGCCCCTTCCTCCTCTCGCTGAAGAGCCCCGCCTTGTCGCCGAAGCGGTCGCCTCCCTGGAACTCGACTATGCCGTCATTACTTCGGTCACCAGGGATGACTTAGTTGACGGAGGAGCGCCCTTTTTTGCTGCCGCCGTTAAAGCCATCAAGGAGAAAAGGCCCCGGGCCAGAGTCGAAGTCTTGATCCCTGATTTCAGGGGCAATGAAGAAGCGCTCGAAACGGTCCTAAAGGCCGGCCCTGATATTCTGAACCATAATTTGGAAACGACCGAACCCCAATATCCGTTGATCAACCGCCCTGCCGAGAATTACCGGAGATCGCTCGACCTCTTGAAGAGAGCCAAAGAAATGGGGGCGCTGACCAAGTCAGGACTCATGGTGGGCCTGGGAGAAAATGAACCCGAAATCTACAGGGCTTTGTCCGATTTGAGGAGCGTGGACTGTGACCTCCTGACGATGGGCCAGTACCTCCGGCCGTCGAGTACCAATGTTCCTGTTAAAAAATATTACACCCCTCAGGAATTCGAAGATTTTAAAATCCGGGCCCTGGCCCTGGGGTTCAGGGGTGTTGGAGCGGGGCCGCTGGTAAGGAGCTCTTACGAGGCCCATAAGATGTTCGATTCACTTCAAAGAGGACCGGCTATAGACTCATGCGCTATCTGATCTTTGCTGACATCCACGGGAATCTGGAAGCCTTCCTGGCTGTGCTTAAGTTTATCCCAAAAAAGAAGATCGACCACTACATTTTTCTCGGCGATCTCGTCGGCTACGGCGCTTCTCCCAATGAAATCGTGCAGAAGATCCAGACGCTCAAGCCCCTCTCGCTGATCCGGGGCAATCATGATAAAGCCGTCTGCGGTCTTGATTCCATCGAAACATTCAATCCCATCGCCGCCTCGGCCATTCACTGGACAAAAGACCGGATGCTGAAAAAAAACATGAACTTCCTCTGCCGGCTGAGGATCGGACCTCAGTTTGTCGAAGAGACGATCATGATCTGCCACGGAGCGCCGTTTGACGAAGATTATTATATTTTCGGCGAGTTTGACGCCGCCGAGGCTTTCGACCACATCAAAACTCCGCTCTGTTTCTTCGGCCATACCCATTTTCCGTTCGTTTACACCGAAAAGGAAAGTTTGGTTGAAGGCACATTTATGGAAGGCGACTCCAACGAAGTCAAGCTGGAGAAGGGGGTCAGATATCTGGTCAATCCCGGCTCTGTCGGTCAGCCGCGGGACAGAAACCCCCGGGCGGCCTGCGCCATCTATGACTCCGAGACACGGACGATCAAATTCTACCGCCTTGAATACAACATTGAGGAAGCCCAGAGGAAAATCCTGGCGGAACACCTCCCGTCCGCCCTGGCCGAAAGGCTGTCCCTGGGAATCTAAAAGAACCCGGGCAAGTTCCTTCGTCCAAAACAAAAGCAGATTGAGAATTCATCTCTCAGAGCCGAGGATTGGCGTAGCAATAAAGACAGCTATGGGGACAGGACTGGGTATAACTTCCGATGTCCACGGATTGGGTGCAGTGGCATTCCCGGCGCTGCGTTTTATCTTTGAGAAGCGAGACGGGCTCGCCCGAAGGGTGGAGTCTCTGGAGCAAGGCGCCGTCAATACAGGACGACGGTCCGATCCCCGGGACAGCGGCCAGGAAATCCTGGCTGCAGGAAAAGAGCCGCACGCCCCAGGCCTTCGCTATATCGGAAAGCACGAGAGCGGCCTTTCTTTTTTCGTCGAGCGAGGGATCGACATAGGCAAAACCGCGCTTGGCGGCTCTCCGCCGGGACTTCCCGTACCATTGAGCAAAGCTGAAGCGAATGGCTCTTACGCCCAGTCTGCCTGCTCGTGGGGCCAACTTCTCAAAAAAAGAAAGGTTTGTCTGAATTGTTCCTCCTTCCACCCAATAGACAACCGGGTCAAAACGGAGGGAGACCCGCTCGGGCCGGCCGGCCAACTCGACCAAAGGTTCAAGCTGCCCGAGGGCAGTCTCAGGCTGGGGAACTTGTTTCTCGATGAGACTTCCGCCCAATCCCGTAACCGTGAAATGGAAATAGGTTTGGTCGTATTTTTTTAGGCCCTCACGAAGTTGATGCCGGTTCTCGAGGAGATTCTTAAAATTCTTTGACCACAGCACCACGGTGTGCACATGCTCGGGCTTCAGGTCGACAGAATAGACGCGGCCCCGGGGTCCATAGACCTGGGCTTTTTCCTCTTTGATCACAGACGAGAGCCATTCGGGAAAAAAGGCGACCAGGTCCGTCCTCCGGGAAGCGCTGATGACTTTTTTCATCATTCCTTGACAGCCGCAGAAAATGACTTTAGTATTTTAGCCGACGAGGCCCCATCCATCAATGTCCGTCCTTAAGGCTAAGAATTTGACCAAGAGTTACAGCCGCCGGCTTGTGGTCAAAGGAGTGGACCTGGAGGTCCGGGCCGGCGAAATCATCGGGCTTCTGGGAAGAAACGGGGCCGGCAAGACCACGACCTTCCAGATGGTCGTTGGACTCGTCAAGCCCGACCACGGCAGCATTTACTTGGACGGACAGGATATTTCCCGAAGTCCCACTCCGGAAAGGGCCAAGCGGGGGATCACCTATCTCCCTCAGGAGAATTCTGTTTTTCTCAAAGCTTCCGTAGAGAACAATCTCCGGCTCATCCTCGAGCTTCTGCCCTACGAAGAAGAAGAAAGACAAAATTTGAGCCGCCAACTTCTTGAAGAGCTTGGCCTTCTCTCTCTGGCCAGGCAGTCGGCCCACAGTTTGAGCGGAGGAGAAAGGAGAAAACTCGAAATCTGCCGCTCTCTCCTCCTCAAACCCAAATTTTTGCTCCTCGATGAGCCTTTCACGGGGATCGACCCGCTGACGATCATCGAGCTACAAAAAATCATGTTGAACCTCAAAGGCCGCGGCATCGGCATCATCATTTCGGACCACAATGTCCGGGACACTCTCCGCATCACCGACCGGGCTTACATCCTGGACGAAGGAGAGGTGCTGATCGAAGGGACGCCGGCGAGAATCGCGGCGGATGAGGGAGCAAGGGAAAAATTTTTAGGCAAGGATTTCGAGCTGGCGGGGCCGGCGCCTAATCTTCCTCAGAAAAATAATGGTCTCCCAGGGTCTCTCCCAGAAAGTAAAGGAAAAGAAAAAAATAGAGCAGGAGGAGGATTAGATAAAAAACAAAAACAGGAAGAGGCGCAGCGAAAATTATTTTAAAAAAAGATACCCCCATAACCCCGGCGGCAGCCCCCAGAGAGATAAGCCAAATGGCTGTAATAAAAACCAGGTCAACGAATTTTGCCTTGAGCTTCAAGGAAAAGCCTGTCGGACGCCGGCCCTCCGTCTCTTCGACTCCTTCTTCCACCTGTCCCTCCCGTTTCTCCTCTTCTCGCTCTTCCTTCCGGGTCATCGTACCGGTGAACGGCAGCGTCGTCTGAGTCACCTTCTCGGGAATCCCGATCCCCGAATCAGTGGTCCTTTCCCGGCGAGTCGGGCTCGGCGTTTCTTTTGATTTCTCTTCCTGGTCCGGCGTGACGGCCGGAGGTTCTTCTTTCATCCCGCTGACCCAAGGCGGAAGCTCCTCTTTCGTTTCCGAGGCCGGCTTTTCTTCTACGGCTTTTTTTCCCTCGAAAGAAGATAACAGTCCTTCGAGCTCTTTTTTCCCCTCTTCCACCGTCCGGGTGAGTTTATCTAATTCTTTGGTCTTAAAGACCAGTTCGTCTTCCTCGATGGAGGCTTTATACTTTTTTTCCCTCTCTTTTATTCCGGCCGAAGGCTCTTCTCCGGTTGCCTCCAGGGATTTCTGCAGCTGCGTCTCCTGCCCCTCTCCCTGGGCTTTTTTCGCTATCTCCTCCTTGAGCTCCATCCAAGATTGAAGCTCTCTGTCTTCTGGCCCGGCTTCCTCCTCCTCTATGACTTCCCCTGTGGGCGAGCGCTCTTTAAGTCCCTCCTTACGCTCTTCCTGTTGCAGTTCCTCGCTTTCCCCTTTTTCTTCACCTACAAACTCTAACTCTTCTTTTTCGGCTTCCTCTTTTTCAGGCTCGGCGAGTTTCCGTATTTTATCTGTTTCTTCTTCGTCCCCTTCCTTGTTCTCCCCCTCTTCCTCGAAGGATTCGAGCTCGTCCTTATCTTCCTCTGTTTCGTCCTCTTTTAAAGTTCCTTCCTCTTCTTCTCCTTCTTCATATTCGCCGTGCAGTTTTTTTCCATCTTCTTCTGCCTCTTCCTCGGATTCTTCTTCAGATTCTTCTTCCTTGTCAATGATTTTATCACCGGGAACATCCTCTTCAACGTATTCGTCCTCGGGAAAAAGGAGCTGGGTTCCGCAGCTGTTGCAGTACTTATCTTGCTCGTCGATAATGGCTTTGCAATAGGGGCAGCGTCTTATGGCCATTACTGATATTTATAGAAGGAAAAAGACCCTTTGTCAATCAGAGAAAATGCGGAATTGAAAGATTGACAGACGGGCCAAAATCGACTAAAAATAAAGCCGTGGGCGATTAACTCAGGGGTAGAGTGCTACCTTCACACGGTAGAAGTCACAGGTTCAAATCCTGTATCGCCCACCGGCCTTTGCCCGAGCCACTGACATAATTGCTGGCTTGCCCTGATTGGTCAGGGGAGGTAGGTGGGGTTAAGAGCTTAGATAAAAGTCTTGGAAGTGTCTCGGCTAAAAATTAACGAGACGCCAACCTTTGTCCAGACCCCTGCTAATTCCTTGGAGGGGTAGGGGTGGTTAATATCAATAAGAATAATTCCGAAAAACGTCTCTCGAGAGGCTTAGACCGAGACACTGGCAGGCTTATCGGCTTCCCCTGAACGGATTGCCCCTATTTCTTATCGCCCACCGGCAGTTTCATCCGGCGCAGCAGGTCCTGGAAGCGCGGGTCCGAGCGCAAGCCGTCAAAACCTGGAAAGCCGAGATAAGCCATGTTCGCATCGTGCAGCTCGAAGCCTTTCTCAAGCCACTCAAGGGCGCGCTCCTTGTCTCCGGCCATGACATAAGCCAGCGCGAGGTACCATGGTTCACCTCGCTCATAGACCACCTTGGCCCACGCCTCCGCCGCATGCCTCATGGCGCCCGTGAAGCCCGCTTCCGCGTACCCCCGATCGAGGGCTTCTGCGATGTCGCGATTGCCGTATAAGGGAATGTTCCACATGGTTTTCCATTCTGCGAACGCCTCTTCGTACATTCCTTTCATGAAAAAGCATACCTGTAGAATGTTGTGAGCGACAGGATCGTCCGCGTTCGTTCGCTGCGCACTGCGGGCTTGAGCGATGGCGTCGTCATACCGGTGCACCAATAGGAAGTCCGCGGCGGCGAGACTCTGAAAGAGAGAATTGTAGGGGTCCAGCTCCAGGACTCGTTTCACCTCCGCCATCGCATCATCAGGCCGACCCGTAATGCTCAACAAATGCGAGTAGTAGATCCGCGCGTCCGGAAAGTTCGGGTTGAGCTCGATGGCACGCTTGAACTCCATCTCGGCGCCGGTCCAATCCCAATCGCCCCAGGCCATGATGTTCGCCAGCGCGTAATGCGCTTCCGCGACGGTATCGTCCAAGGCCAAGGATTTCTGCGCCGCTGACTTCGCTTTTGGCGTAGCCTCTTTCGGTGGCGTAAACCCCATCTGTTGCCGGCAGGTCCAGACAAAGGAGATGCCTGCGTAGGCAAGTGCGTAGCCCGGGTCTTTCTTAAGGGCCAACTCAAAATACTGAAGCGCCGTGTCCAAATCGGCCGGGCCGAGTTTATAGCTGTGCTGAAGGCCTTTGAGGTAGGCGTCGTAGGCTTCGGGGTTGACCGGTCGCGCCTTCGCCAAACGCGCTTGCTCGGCCGGGAGGAGCTTCAGGGCCAGGGCCTTGGCCACTTTCTCCGCCACGTCGTTCTGCAGGGCCAGGATGCCGGACATCTCCCGTTCGACGATGTCCGCCCAGAGTTGGATCTGGTCCCGGACCTGGATGAGCTCGGCGATGACGCGCACGCGGCTCCCTTCCCGTTGGGCGCTGCCCTCGAGGACATAGTCCACGCCGAGCTCGCGGCCGATCTGGTCGATGGGCGTTTCGGTCCTCTTGTAGCGCATAACCGAGGTACGGGCGATGACGCTGAGGCTCTGGGGATGAAGCCGCCCGAGTTGGGCGATCATCTCCTGGGTCAGGCCGTCGCTTAGGTATTCCTGCTCGGGATCGCCGGTCAGGTTGGCGAACGGAAGAACCGCCAGCTTGACCGCGGCGGGCCTGGCTTTAGCTTTGAGCGGCTTAAGGCCCTCGGCAATGGCGGAGAGGTCTTCCCGGAGCTCCTCCATGGTCTGATAGCGGTCGGCAGGCTTCTTGGCCAGGGCCTGTCCGACGACATGCTCCAGATCGGGGGTCATGCCGGGACGGGCTTTTACCAGGGACTCCGGTTCCTGATGGAGGATGGAAAAGATGATGGACTGGTCGTGGTCTCCTCGAAAGGGGAGCCGGCCGGCCAGCATCTCGTAGAGGACGACGCCCAGGGACCAGATGTCCGTGCGCTGGTCCAACTCGTCCCCCCGCGCCTGCTCCGGAGACATGTAGGCCACAGTGCCCAGCGTCGTCTGGCTCTTCGTGAGCGAGGAACCGCCTCGGAGCTTAGCCAGCCCGAAATCCATGACCTTGGCCTGGCCCTTCTCCGTGACCATGATGTTGGCGCTCTTGATGTCGCGGTGGATGATCCCTTTGCGGTGGGCCTCGCCTAGGCCCGAGGCGATCTGGGCGGCGATGTCCAGAGCTTCCTCCGGCTTTAACGGCCCCTTCTTGATTCTGTCCCGTAGCGTCTCCCCTTCCACGTACTCCATGGCGATATAAGGCCGCTCTTCGCTTTCCCCGATTTCGTGGATAACGCAAATGTTCGGATGGGAAAGGGCCGCGGCCGCCTGGGCCTCGATGAGAAACCGCCCTTTGAGCTCAGGCGAGTCTATGAGTTGGCCAGGAAGAAATTTGAGAGCCACAGAACGTTTGAGCCTGATATCTTCCGCTCTGAAGACGACCCCCATGCCGCCCCGGCCGATCTCCTCAACGATCCGGTACTTTCCGGCGATGAGAGCATCTTTCGAGATGGCGGGAAGAGGAGTAGCCAGGGTTTTAGTCACGGAGGCCGGAAGCGTTTCATCCGGGTTCAGGGGCGCGGCACAATTATTGCAGAAGCGGGAATTCTCCCTGTTCTCGGAATGACAATTCGGACATTCCATAGCACCCTCCCCACCCGAATATTATCACCGCTAGCTTAGCCGGTCAATCGCGAAATACAACCTCTGCCTTGTGCCCAATTTGTGCCCAAAATCTGTCAGAGATATCGAAACGTATCTAATAATATCGAAATCCTGGAGCCCCGAAAAACAGGCGTATTGCAGAGGAACTTCATTATTTTCTTTGCTTTACGTTTTTGGGGTGCTTCCTACACACGGTAGAAGTCAGAGGTTCAAATCCTCTATCGCCCACCATTTTGTTATCAATAACTTGCCTGATTCCTTTATCGGGCAAAATCGCGGTCGTGCCTAAATCCGAACCAGCGAGCCGTTTTGCTTCTCCTTTCTGCCGTTAGCGTCCGACTCTGGGGAGAGGAAGTTCCCGCGATTCCTCATGTCTTTGGCAACGCCGCCTTGTCGCGGTTAGTTAAATGTTATATTCATTCAACCAAGTAATGAACTCCGCCCATTTTTTTCGCCAAAACTCTAAAGCTCTCTCTTTTTCCTCGGGATCCATTGCCGAGTAGATGAGCGAGTTCATCGCCAGCTGCTTGAGACATTTCAAATCCAATCCCCACGCCATGAACGCAGCGTAGAAATCATAAGAAAACGTACATTTCCAGATACCCGGATCATCTGGACAGATGACAATCGGCAAGCCACTGTTGATATAGAGCACAGCGGGGTGGTTTCGAAGGTCAGAGACATAGCCGAGAACCTGGTTACTGATCGGACAAACCTCAATAGCGATGCCCCGTTCATTCACTATTTGCATGAGGAGAGGATGTTTAAAGAGGGCGATACCGTGGCCTATCCGTCTGGCATCGAGTAAAATGGCATCGAGAACATTTTCGTTTTCTGTCCAGTTGCTTTCGCCGGAATGAAGGTATAAAGGCAGTGTGATATTGCGCTGCTCTGCCTTATGGCGGGCTTCAAGGAGTTCATTGATAAAGTAAAGGTTTGTGTGCTCCTTGTCCTCTTCATCCACTAAATCAATACCAATAATTAGATCTGGATTTTCCTCTCGTTGGTCTAGAGCGCGCTCCAATCTCTGAGCTATTATCTCCCGACTAGAAGATCGGCCGGATGGGTATATGTATTTTACCTCAAATTCCGGATGGTCACGCTGAATCTCCTCAATGATTTCCTGACTTCCTAGATCACCCCGGGTCTCGACATACTGCACATTTTCCGCGATTATATCTCTAAGCATTTTGCAGCAAAAGCCATCCCAAATCTTGTCATCTCTGGCCATACCCAGAGATCTAGCGAAACATTTTCTGAATTCAGCCCAAATATCCGGCTGGCCAAGATCTTCTTCACCGAGCGTTACAGACCGGTAAAGCTCTTCATCAAATTCCTCAACATTATCTGTGGCTTTGCGAAGGTCGCTGACGAGGCGCCAACCGTCTCCAGGCGATTCCGTAGAGATGCTCATGGACCCTTTGCGAGGTAGTTCCTCCTTTCCCTGGTAAATATAACAGTTCGGCAGATAAGTCGCATGCTCAACAAGCCAGTGGAAGTCTCCCATGGCAAAACCGTGGCCATGAAGAATTCCCCCTTTAGGCATGCGCTTCATGATTTCCAGTATGGGAGACTGGTCGATCAGTTGTCTCGTTTTGGATTTCAGAAAACTCTGTGCTGGGGGAAAATATTCACGAGTTCGTTCTATTTCCTCCCGCTTGAGCAACATCAGCCGACGGTTCGCCTTCTCCTCTTCGGGCGTGAGAGTACCTCCAGCGTCGAATCGCATAGCCAGCTCGGCCTGAATCAGTCGTTTTCTTGTTTTCATATAATCATCGACATCTTCATAACGCTTTTGAACAAAACTATCCCTCTGTACTAGAAATCCACAAAGGAAAAGCGAACATACGAAAAATATAAGACCGCGTTTCATAATTCTACCCCCTTTCATTATACGTCAGATCGATCAAAGAGAAATTCCTGCCTAGTGGTAAGTTATTGTAACAATTATCACAACAGGAAATGGGATGTCAATTGAATGGAAAAGCAGATCTCCCGCTCCACGTGACCATGTATCACAGGATATACAGATTTTGCTTAGAATCGCTTCTAGATTGACAAGTTGTGCCCAAAGTGTGCCCAAAAATATCGAAAACTATCGAAAGACATCGAAATCCATCGAAATCGGGAAGGCCTGGAAGAAGCGTCGCCTACAGGGAAAATCATTTATTTTCTGCGCTTTCGCTTCAGGCGTGGCTTCCTACACACGGTAGAAGTCAGAGGTTCAAATCCTCTATCGCCCATTCTCCCCCTAAACGATCAGCCTCCTCAGCACGCGGACCGATGAGAAAGTATTGAATGATGATTTATTGTCCTCCACCGGAAGCATTCTTTTTCGGGATTCGCAAGTTCCTGCCGGCACTCGGCTAATTTTCCAATCCTATCTTTTTCATCAAGGCCTGGAACCGGGGATCAGCGCGGAGGCTTTCAGACGCCGGGAAAAACACTTTTGGAGCAGCATTGATCATGAGCAGCTGGATCTCGCGCTCTTCATAGCCTTTCTCCAGAAATTCAAGCACGCGGTCCTTTTCGCCGAGAGCAGCATAAATTAATCCGAGAAATGATGAGGGCAGATTCTTTGTTCTTGGATCAGCAAGAATCTCCCTTGCCTTCATGACATTTCCAGAGAGCACATAGGCTTGGGCAAGAGGGGACAAAGAAATAAAATCACCAAGCTCGATTGCCTTCTGGAACTGGGCAATGGCCTGGGCCACTTTATCCTCGATCTCGTGGATGGTGCAAATATTGGGATGATCCAGAGCCGAGGCAGCCTGGGCTTCCTGGATGAACCTCTGTCTGGCATCCGGGTCGCGGGTGAGTTCGGGCGGGAGAAACTTAAGGGCGACGGCGCGCTTGAGCTTTGTGTCCTCAGCCTTATAGACAATCCCCATCCCGCCGCGGCCCAGCTCCTCGATGACCTTGTACTTCCCGGCAACAAGGCTTCCCTTGGTCAAGACCTTTAAAGGTGTCTCACTTGTCTTGGTCTGGGAGATGAGGACCTCTTCGGGGCGAACAAGCTTTGTCCCGCACTTGCCGCAGTAGGACGTATCCTCGGGATTATCGGAGTGACATTGGGGGCATTTCATGGCCTGTGCTTCCCCTCGTAAGGATGAGCATAGGATAATGATTTAGGCAAAAAGAGTCAAATTCCCCGTCCCTGGCCGCAAGCTTTTCGTTGTTGCCGGTCTTAAAAGTCAGCGAGTCGTAACCCATGTTCCCTTAAGATGGAAGCTTGACAAATGCACTAAAAAGCATTAATTTTAATGCATACGATTACTTCGAGGTGAGAGCACTATGAGACAAAAAAGCATCACGCTTCGTCT